>Ga0307511_10000955_pt1 | contig 30629 bp, 33 predicted proteins | sample 13_EM_MG_FD_200266 | JGI IMG/M metagenome (GOLD analysis project Ga0307511, IMG submission 200266) | Populus trichocarpa ectomycorrhiza microbial communities from riparian zone in the Pacific Northwest, United States - 13_EM | ecosystem: Host-associated > Plants > Roots > Unclassified | place... | reverse complement strand
CCGACCTGGAAAGCGCGGTCATCGAGGGCGCCGTCCAGCGCGTGCGGCCCAAGATGATGACGGTTCTCGCGATCCTGATGGGTCTGTTGCCCATCATGTGGTCCAGCGGAACCGGATCTGACGTGATGAAGCGTATCGCCGCTCCTATGGTCGGCGGAATCGTGACGAGTTTCTTACTGGAGCTGTTGATCTACCCGGCGATTTACGTCCTTTGGAAATGGTGGAGTGAAGTTCGGCATGTCCGTAATGGCGGGGAAGTTATCCGCGGGAATGCGTCTTAAGTACGCATAGTCCGCAATTGTGTCCGGCCAGCATTTGGCTAACTTGAGCACAGCCTTCAATGATGACCGTGTGAGGCGGTGCGGATCTGGATTAACCAAGTCACATGTTAGTTTCCAGGAGAATGAGTATGAAGCCGTTGATCAGGATGATGAGCGTAGGCCTAGCCGTGTTGGCACTCTCCGGTGGTGGAGCGTGGGCGGCCGGGAGCAACGCGCTCGATCCCGCCAAGATCGAAGCTGCCAAGACCCCCGCGGACCACGAGGCCATCGCGAAGGCGTATGAAGCGCAAGCCCGGAGTCTCGAGAAGATGGCCGAGATGCACAAGAACTTGTCCGAGACTTACGCACAGCCGGGCGGCAAGTCATGGCAGGCCGCGCAGGCGAAGCACTGCGATAGCGTCGCCGCGAGCCTCAAGAGCGCTGCGCAAGAGGATCGGGCGCTCGCGACGGAGCATCGCAAGATGGCGAAGGAGGCCGGCCACTAGTGCGTCCTGCGTCGGACCCGCACCCGCTGGCTCGTCCCACGAGATCGGGCATCGCAGCTGGTCTGCTTGCCGTCGTTGGCGTCCTTGTCATGGGAATGGGTGGGTATTTCGCACTCGTCAGACCCGCGTTCCTCCCCGAGGACCTTCGTTTCATCGGCACTGATGCAGCCGCCCTTACAGCAGCCCCCAGCATCACGTCGTGGCTGCGGTTAGTGTTTGTAGTGCTCGGTGCGTATGCCTTCACGACCGGCTTATTCACGGCTCACATCGCTTTCACGGCGATTCGCACAGGACGCAAGCTACCTCTGGTGCTGATCGCCGTTGCCGGGCTGACCTCTCTTGGCGTCATGGTGGCGGTGAACTTCGCAATCCGATCAGAATTTAGGTACCTCCTCGCCAGTTTGGGCGCGCTCTGGGCCATTTCCGTGTTCCTCGATGTGCCGATCGTGCAGATTTTCAGTAAAGGGGATCGCTGAACGCGTGAGGTCGGTAGATCGAATTCGGTCGCATCGTGAGCCAACGCCGCAGCCAGGCGCGCTTGCGGCTTGCGGCACCACTCCTCCCGATCCCCAAAGACAGCAAGTGGCACGGTCTTGTCTATCTGCATGGACTCGGGCGTACTCCAAGGAAAAGGACGGCATCGTCGTCCGGGGATCTGGTAGTGGAACCCTTCAGCGATTCCGGCTCGACTTTGTTTGCCGCTGCGCTGTCAAGCCATCTTATTTTGGAATTGAGCTCGAACAGACGTACTGCGCTCCGGTCGAGAAGCGCCTGGCGGGATCAGTCGTAATACAACGCGCCTCATCGGCTAGAGCGCCCGGCTGCCGCAGCATCTCATGCGGCGGCCTTTTCTTCTTGACGATCTCGATCGCTACGATCTGTCGCTTGTGAGTCGCGAATAGACGCTACTTTTGAATTGCTCGGTGCGGTCCGCGTCCCGGTGATTCGGATGACCTCCGACAGCCCCACCGGCGTGGGCGGCAGAGGGTCGCGCCCAATGGGCTGCCCAGCACTAACGCGCGCCCAGTAGCCCCGACTGGGTAGCGGGATGTCTGCGCGGCGGCAGGCCTTCGCCAGGCCGACGTCGGAGATCCCAATCCGGGCGGCAATCTCCGACACGGGTGCCGTCCACACGAGTTCATACAAGTCCCCCCGTTTGAGGTAATGAGCATGACGCGCCGGCTTGAGTGATTCCAAGGACGGCAGCGGATCAGATTTCAAATAAGAGCCGATGCTTTGGACACACGCGCCGTCGCGCGCCTCGCCTGGATTGGAAACCACAACGTCGTCGTCGCTCACCGGATCTTGGGGATTCTCGATTTCGTCCGAGATCCGCTGAGCCGCCGCGCGTAAGACGCTCAATCGCAACTTGGCCACGTAGCTTTTGTCGACGCCCTTGACGGTATGTCCAACCAACAGATTCATGATGGTGGGGTCAATCCCGAGTTCGGTACCGACGCTTTTGAAATAGCGACGCAGGTCATGCGGCGTGACGCGCGCTCGTTTGCCGCGCGGTGTCTCGCGTATTCCGAATATCCGGATCAGCGGCCGGCGCAACCGCCGATCCCCCACATGCAGCAAACTGCCTTGGCTCTGCGGATCGATCAAGCTCATCGCCTGCTTGGAGAGCGGAATTCGTAATGTTCGTGTTTTACTTTTGAATTCCAACACCCCGTTGGCGATCACGTGAATTTGGGTCAGGCTTGCCGCGGCGCGACGTCGCAGACCTGTGTAGCAAATGAAGCGATCGGCCCGCGCTGTGGGGGTGTCGATGGCCTTCAGGCCCTCGATCAAGCGACGCCGCCCCTCCACACTTTGTAGCTCCACGGGGAGTTCCCGCTCGGATGCTGATTTGATCCTCAACGCGCGCCGCTCGGGCCACGGGCTCGCGCGATCCTTCTGGGCGGCATGCCATCCCACGACGGTCCGCAGTGTCCGTAGCACGGCCTGCCAGGCCCAGAACCCGATCGGTGGCTTGTTCACCGGATCGGCCTTCGAGAGCGTCTCGAGGTGCTCCTGATTCAACCGCAGGACTTCCGTTGCGACCAGGAGGGAGATCGGCTGGTCCATCTGCAGCACTAGGTGACGATTGAGTATCTCTCGATAGTCCTCGATCGTTCGCTCGCTCAGCTCCGGGTGAGCTGCGATGTAATTCTCCAGAGCCTGCCGGAGTGTCTCGACGTTCCCATTCGGTAACTGACGAAGCGGCACGCGAGGCAGCCGCTCGCGCTTGAGCTCGCCGATCCGCTTGATCGCCAGCTCGCGCAGATACTCGTACGAGCTGTCGGGCGAGACACGCCCGACTGTCTCGAATTTCAGTTTGCCGCCCAGCCATACGCAGATGACGCAGGACTTCGTAGCGCCCGATACCCGGACGCCGCACCCTTGTACAGTGAGGTCCCACACGGTGTACTGGTTGCGCTTGACCGGCAGTCGCTCGACGACGTAGTCATCGAGCCTCATTCCGCGACGTTTTTTTGTGCGACTCAAGTCACTAATCCTTAGCTAAAAACTTAGCTAAAAAACCGCTGCTGCGGAGGGTGTTTTATGCCCTTTTTTGCCCTGACTCAAATCACCGGACGCGCGCATCCTAACATGTTATTTTTCGTGTAAGCCTTTGTTTCGACCGGGAAAGTCCGCTGTTGCCCGCTTGTGCCCGCAGAGGGTGAGGAGACTTTGTAATCAGGGGGTCGGGGGTTCGAATCCCTCAGCCGGCATACCCTGATACGGCATCCCGCACTAACACGGCGGGATGTACTTCGTAAGCCGCCCACAGGCTCCCGTCTTCGCCTGGTTCAAGCCGGATTTGACCGAGTAATTCGCGTATGGCCAGTCGGGCCTTCTGCACGATTTGTGGGTGCGCGCCGTCGAGGCCCAGAGCTATCTGCCGGCGATAGAGTTCTGCCGCGTTCGGCAGGATGGTAAGCAGCTTAGCTCCTTCGCTGATATCGGCGGGTTTTGCATGGGCAAGCTCGCGGCGCTTGTATTCCGCGAGGTCGAGGGCTGCCCGCAGTTCATCCGGTGTTATGTCGGGGTCACCCGCCGCCATGCGCTTCCGCAGGCGAGCGATTCGGGCATCGAGTTCCATCAGTTCGTGCGGTTGCTCGGCAGCACGCATTTTGGACTTGTGCATGCGTTCGAGCAGATTTAGCTGCATCTCTTTCGCCATCTGAGCCACACGCTCGGGCGCCAACATCTCGTCGCGTAGTGGACCGAGAATCGCTGACTCGAGCCGGTCTCGCCGGACGCGAATGTGGTTGTCGCAGGCACCGCCCTTGTGGCCCGAGCAGGCATAAGAGCGTGCATCGTGGAGAATGTAGTGTGCGTCGCAGTTGCCGCAGTGGAGGAGGCCGGACAGTAGGTATTTAGGGCGGCCACCGCTTTTCATGCGCGCGTCGCTGGTCGAACGAATGCGATTGCGCTTCTGTGCTCGTTGGAACAATTCGTCGGTGATTATTCGCGCGCCTTCGTCACAGTGCTCTACCCATTCGTCCTGCGGCCGCGGCCGGCGAACGCGCTTGGCGGTGTCGGGGTTGCGAACGTAGCCGCCGACGTTCCAACGCACTCGGCCGGTGTAGAGTGGATTGCGCAGGATGGATCGAACCGCAGATCCCATCCAGCCGCTGCAGCGACGGACCTTTCGATTCCATGTTGAGCCGGCGGACGGTACTCCGCGATCGTTCAGATGTTTCGCGATGGTTCGGCATGACTCGCCGTCCAGGTATCGGCGATAGATCTCGCTCACGATGGCTGCCTGTTCGGCGTCGATTTCCAGTTTCGTGCCGATGCGTTCTGGCTGGCCATACGGATCGCGGCGGCTCGGGTCGAGAATAGGGCGCAGTGTGTACCCGTACACGCGCCCGCCGCACCAATAGCCTTTGATGGCTTGGCCGGTGAGTCCGCGGTGGACTTGCTCGCGCAACTCGTCGAGCCGCATTTCGTTGACGAGCCCTTTGACGGTGCGCTGAATCTTCCGCGTGGCGGTCTTGGTCTGCGAGTCGTAACCGTCGGCTGTCGCCACGAGGCGGATGCCTTGAAACTCCAGGCGCCGGATGACGCGCTCGCTCTCCACCTGGTCGCGCGCTAGTCGGCTCAGGTCATCGACGATCAGGATGTCGAACTCGTTGCTGTCGGCTGCACCCAGCATTTCCCGATATTGCGGCCGGGAACTATCGGCGCCGGTAATGGCTCGGTCCGCATATTCGCGGATGATCAGCCAACCTTCGGCGTCCGCGCGACGCCGGCAGTTGCGTAGTTGATCGTCGATGCTGGCGGCGCGCTGTTGCTCGCTCGAGTAACGCGCGTAAGCGACGGCACGTAGCTCCTTAACGGGTGTCATCTTCGCGACTCCATCTGCGGGCGGGGTGCCGGATTTCGCTGGGGTATCTGAGCCTGTCCTTGCCGGCTCGGGTGATGTTAGCGGCGATCGCGGTTGCCATCAATGTCGCGGTCCTTTTGCTGATTGGAGTCAGATTGTGACTCAGGCTGAGTGCTCGCATCCTCACTTGGGAGCGGTGTCCGCGCTTCCGACTCTTGTACGAATCGGTCGAGTGCGGTGCGCGCAAACAGCCTCGCGAGTTCATCGAGCAAATGTGGCGGGAAGCTCACGCTTCGCGTGCTTTCTTACCGTCCAAGATAGATTGCAGTAATTTGGGGACGCTCGTGTCCCAGCTCGCGGCTGATGGTTTGGCGAGCATTGGCGTCCAGCGTGCGTTGCGCCGCTGTGAGTACTGCCGCAACCGGGCCGCCGGCGGTCGGTGGCTTCCAGCCCGACAACGCTTCATAGCGTGTTTGCGCGTAGAGATGCCGAAGGCCGTGCATGTTATTCAGCCCGACCGATTTACATTCGCCGTCGTAGATATTGCGTTGCTGAATGTAGGTCTTGTGTGCAGGGATGAGCGATCCGGCACCCACCAGTTGGTGTGCGGCGTCTAGGACGGCGCGTTGCTCGGCAGTGATTGTGGGAACCGCTCGCGCGCGACCGCCCTTCGCCCATGAGCCTTTGAGCTCTATGTGGTCGCCTCGGTCCGCATAGCGTGGCTGGAATTTGATGCACTCTTCACGCCGCAGGCCGAACTGCTGCTGTAGCTCGAGGCTCACACGCACGTAGGGATCGGTAACACGCTCCAAGCTGCTGTCGAGCTGTCGCGCCTTGTTCTTATTGGTCACCAGCGCGCGCCTCGGAATGGCGAGTTGGTCGTTATTGGCCGGAATGATCCCCGCCCGCCCGATCTTTTCCGCCCACCAGCGCAGAACCGCCATGCGGTTCTTGATCGTGCCGGCGGATAGCCCTCCTGCCAGCCAACCGTTGAGAAGCGCGTCGACGTGCTTGCTCTTGAGTGAGCCTGCGGTCATGCGTCGGAAGCCAGCGTCCTCCAACTGACGACTGATCAGGGTCAGTGTCCGTCGCCGGTCAGCCTGCGTCGTATGACTCCCGTCGCGGTTGCGGTGGCAAAGGTTTAGCAGCGTGTACGTTAGATCGTCCATCGAAAGCTCCTGTCATATGCGTCCGTCCGGCCTGTCCTGAGTCATCAAGGGGTTAGTGTTATTGCCAGCTCGCAAGGTGCGAGATTCCCGTGGGGGGGCAAGGGCCAGGTGCTCAGATCACCTGTTGCCTCAGATGAGGCGCCCGCCGTACTCCCTGTTGGGAGATCGGGCGGGGGTTACTACGCAAGACGACGAGAGCTAGTAGCGGTCATGGACCAATAGCTGCGATAAAAACCTCCTTCAGGGTTGTGGATAAAGGCGGGAAGAAAAAAGCCGCGGCGAAACGCTGCGGCTGGGATGAGCTGCGTATTTGAGGGAACGCATGGGGCAGACGCTGGCGCTTTGCCCGAGACAAAAAATAGTCAGGTTCCATCCCGTTGGGCGGGACGATGCGCGCGAGGGGAACCTGGGCGCATCCTGGTTCGGTTCCGTGACCCCAGTTGGGGTCAAGCGCTTGCAGGAACCAGCGCTTTGGGCGGGCGGCCGATTGGGTACGGCGTCGGCAAGGTCGATCCCTGCACGACTGGCGCGGTTGCCCTGCGCCAAGGCGTCTGATGTTCGCTAGATCGGACGCCCAACTGCCACGAAAGTATGACCGGGCCGAATCGGAATTGTTCCAAACAATCGGGTACAGCGGCCAACCGCTTTGTTGCTGCAGCCTCTCTCCGTCCACGCGTACAACGGTAGCGCCCATGTGGTCGGGCACCGGCGGCTTGCCGAGTCCCGTTGCCACGTGGGCATCGTCACGCGGCCATCACTCCAGCGTTAGCGCGTAAGGTGGCGTGGCTGCTGGATTTTTGGAGGCCGTCACTGCGGCGGCAGTGACGGCCTCCATCTATCGTGTTGCTAAAGGCTGCAGCAGCAATCTACGGACTTTGCCCGTGCCCAGCTCAACCGTTAGTCTCTAGTCGACGGTGGAATCAGTTTCCGTGCCTTCTTTGTCCCTGCTCGCCTTGGAAAGTGGCTCCCAGATTCCAAAGACCAGCAGTGTGTGAATGATCCTCGATGCGAGGCCGGGATCTATCTCGTCTGCGTCAATCATTCCGTGCGCAACCTTATTTCGCAGGTTGAATCCTCGCGGATCAGAATAGAGCGTCAGAAAATGCAAGGTAAGTTCCGATCCCAGCGCATCACGAATTTCATCCGAGTAAAGGATGTCGCCCATGCCGATGACGACGCTGACGCCGGGTATTTTTGGATGACGCTTTGTGATCGGTTTTCCGAGCTTTGAGACGATGCTGCGCAATCCCTTTTCAACCTGGGGCACGAGAACATGTACCGCCTTCACGAAATCTTGTTCATACCACGCGGTGACGCCTTCCATCAGGAGCGTCAAGTCATTGAATAGCCCGCTTCGCGCGGTCCAGCCCACAAAGTGCCCCGGCATTAGGCCATGCGCTTCTATCGCCCTAGCGAGCACGTTGACCAGCCACATATCGGAAAGGGACATTTCCTGCTGCGTCTGCCGGATCAATCGGCCGAATGGATCGCCCTCGACGGATCCAACCTTCGCCGCCACATGATTGTCCGCGACAATCGTCTGGCCGATCATCGCCATCAATGGCGATTGCTGTTGCAATTGCGCGATCCGCTTTTCTAGTGTGCTGCGGCTGTGGAGAAACGCCCCAGCAATTTGGGCGAATGTGCCACCCAGATCAGGCACGACGATTTCTCCGAGGAACTTATCCATGTCTTCCCTAGAGATCGTTTGCTCAAAGGTGAATGTGCCCGCCTCGTCGTGCGACTGCGCTATCTTCTCTTCCATCGCCATCCGCGCCCGCGCGCTTTCCTGCTGTAGTCCAGCGTCGCGGTAAGCGTTTACGGCAGTCTGTAGAACGGAAGACGCGAGCATGGCGTTTCCCAAGGATGCAAAATGCTCGAAGGTGCGCCCCATGACTTCGTGGAGACGCCGGGCGTCGTTGCTTTTGCCGTGCCTGCCGTAGTACTTAATCAGTTTTTTCGCTGCGCTCTCCGCTGCGTGCGGGTCAAATACTGAAGGATCTGACGTGCTGGAGCGCTTCGCTACGATGCTTTCCAGATCGGCAACCAATTGATCCCGCTCGGGGTCGGTAACGCCAACACTCCTGTCATCCAACAGGCGATCAATGGCAATCCACCAAAGCCCCTGATCTGCCGCCATCGCTTCACGGTGCAACCTAAATAATGCATTCTTGGCCAGCTCCACTCTGGCGGCATCGCGGATCATCGCCGCCAAACCGAGCGCGCGAATGGCAGCATGAAAGCGGACATGAGCATTGCTGCGAAGATTTTCGGCGAGCGACGCCAGATAGGCATCAATCGCGGTTCGCGCCATCTCGGGATCGGGCCTAGAGTTGGCGATAGCGCGGCTCATGTCCCACGCGAGATCGGCGTAGCGGGCCTTGAGGACTGGATGCTTCAGGGTCTTTGCGCGCTGAGTCCAGAGAGCGAGAATCTCAGTTTCAGCACCGGCTATGTCGGGTGAATAGACCGTCGCATCGTCTTTCGGGTCAGAGGAGGCCAAGCCGAAGTATGTTTTGCGCGAAATTGAACTCGTCCCGTTTTCACTTAGAGCAAAGGCGAGAACTTCGGCCCATGCGCCCAGGTTTTCGGCGCCGGTCGAGTTGGTCATGGCGCCACGCGCTGTGACGAGAGCCCGCTGAACATCGTGCTCATCGAGAGGAGTTCTCGCCGCGTTGAACTTCGCGATGACGTCTTCGATCGCGGACGGGACTACCAGTTCGGCGGTCATGTTAATGCCCTTCTCGTCGACTATCCCAGCTTTGCATATCGAGCGTGCCATCGGGCTGAATGAAATAGGCTCGGCGTGCATTGACGATCTTCAGACCCGCTACAGCCTCGTCCCGATTGGAAGGTGTATTCAGGCCTCGATAGATAACGCCCGCAGGCGCCCATGAGCGTAGCCTCCTATATTCGATAACCGAAAGCATCGGTCTGCCGCTCAGTCGAATAAAAAGGACCTGTTTGGCCCACGAGCCACGTCACCCCAGATACGGTTTGGAAGATCGTGGCGGGCAAAAAAGACCATGCGATAGATCGGATGTCCATGGTTGTTGTGAACCAATGGCATCTCTTGGCTGTGATCAAAACCGAGGCTGCGAACTTGCTCACACCAGTATTGGAAGAACGCCGCCTTCACGTTCGACTTGCTTGCCGACAAAACAGACGGGTTCTTCCGCCAGCCGGGCGCCGTTCCATCGAAACGAGCGCGGGTCGGATCAAATTCGAGTTCGGCATTTCGCTGCAAGTCCATCGTGGAAAAATTTATAGCGAGATCAACTTTGCGCTTTGCGAGTTCCCGAATGATTTCAAAGGACAGCAACTCAAGGTTATACGGGTCGACCAAAGCCATGCATAGGGCGCGTTGCGGTACCGCCGCTACCATTTTCGGAACGGTTTCGATTGCTTCGCCCGCAAAGGAGGTCACATTAGCGCCAAGGGCTTTGAGTCGTGTTTCGCACGCAACAACTCGTTCGGAACTGATGTCGCCAACAAACATATTCGTGAATGCGGCTTTGTCTGTCAGGGCCCGCCATGCCCGTACCGCGCCTCCATCGCGCGTGAATGATTCACCCTTCACCTGGATTCGGCCCGGCCCGGAAAACGGATCGATAAAGATTCGATTGGCCCATTTCTTCCAAGCGTGTCGGGTAGCGTGGAGGTACTCGCATAGCAAGCGGTGCTTTTGCTCCGGAACCCAGGAGCCCACCCCTTCGTCCTTAGGGCCTCGCTCAACTATCAGCTCTGGACATGGATCTGGATGTATCTGTGTGTCGTCTTTTCTTCCGCGCATCTTTGTGCGCTCCTCCATGGAATCTAATTTAGTGGATATCCATCCCAAGTTCGACCATCTAACATCCGGCCGCTCAATTGTTTAGGTCTCCATGATAAACGCTCAAGCCTGCCGGCTTCATCCTGAAGTTCGATGATTCTGGTTGCAGGTTCACCCTGAGCTTCGGGGCTCCAATGTCCCCATTGTTTGAAATGGAATGGTACATCATACACTCGGCATTGATCGCGTAAGAGCCTAATCCAATTCGGATGCGTTGGGCGCGCCTCTCCGCCGCTCTCTCCTCCGGCGATAACCCACCCGATTTGACCTTGCTTTAGCCAGGGAGTGAGGTCGATTGCCGACAGCAACGGTTCACAGGACAAGAAGCGTACGTGAGCGTCGGACGCGATCAGACGCTCGATGCGACGTTTCGCCCAGCGTTGGTTTTCCGCTGTCGTTCCGAGCCAAACATTTTGTCGCGGTTGGTACGCCCACGGGTAAACGTGTTTGATCTGGCCGGGGCGCTTAGTGAGTAGGAGCCAGTCTAGGTTTGGCGTGGCCTCAATGACACCCCAAAGCTTCTCCCGCCATGGATCGAGATCTGCTCGCGGCTCGAAGACATCCGCCATTGAGGCGCAAAACACCCGGGATCGTTTGCCAAGACGCGCAGCTTCCGTATTCCAGCGCAATGGTTCACGCCAATGATGCTCGCTGAAAAAGCGTCGCGGCGCGCTACCTCCCCAAAGCTCATCACCAAATCGCCGCGCCCAACTTTCGGCATAGCAGTGCGCACATGCCGGCGACAGCTTCACGCAGCCCCACCAAGGGTTAAATGTATGGTGAGTCCATTCAATTTCAGAGTCCTTAGCCACGTCTTAAGCGCTCCACGTTTAGCCTCCTGCTGTTCTTTTATACAGTACCAAAAAGGTATGCAAGTACAGCTTGCAAGCTATTGATTAATATAGCCGGTAAGTATGCAAAGCGCATCGCTCTGAGCGACTCTGGGTCGCTAATTCATAGGTTTCTATCGATAGGTGGTGCCTGTTCGCGAAGTTGCATCACAGCGTCCTTGAACAAGGCCAGCGGGTCGATTTTGAGCCCTTCCGCGAGGCTGAGTATTACGAAGAAAGTTGGTGTTCTCAGCCCGCGCTCCAGAAGCGAAGGATAGGTGCGGTCAAAGTCGCCGGTCTCCGCGAGCTGTTCCTGGGTGATTCCGCGGTCCAGCCGCGCGGCTCGGAGTGCGTGGCCGAATGCGCGCGCAGCCTGTCGTCTGGTTGCGCTCATGTAGGTCGCGATCCTTTTGCGTCGTGGACCAGTTCGATATCAGCGTCCAGACATGCCCGGTCTGCCTCCGGGTTACCGACGCAACGTCCGGCGCTGGGATCTGCGTTGGCGGTCCAACACAGCTCCCGTGCAGCAAAGTTGAGCGACGACGCCATGCCAGCGAGCCGATATATGTCACGGACGTTGCCGGACTCCTGCGCCTCGTGCATATAGGTTCTGGCTCGTGCGCGCCACCTCGCGGCCAGCGCCAGCAACTGCGCGTCAGTGAGGCTCACGTCGCGTCCTTGATTACGGGGAGCCGGAGTCGACTCATGCGCTCGATTTGGATCGAGAGCGGATTGACAACACCGTGCCGCAAGCATTCGGCGATGTCTGCGTCCTGCTCAGAGTTTTGCCTCCTGAGCGCGACTTCTGCGGTGACCGCTAGGGCGACTATTACTTTGAGGTATCGAGTGATTTCAGCGAGGGCGTCCAGCCGATCACCGCTAGCGTGGCCGGGTTTCAATGCGGACAGACTATGGGCCGGATTGCGAGGAACTCTGGGAAACCGTCGAATTCGAGGTGGATTGCCGTTGCCACGGACAACAGTCCGCACCGCACGGCTATTACTACGGGTGGCCATTGCGCAACCTCATTGGTCGTGTTCGGGTGTCGGTTGGCGGTAACCATGGCCGACATCGCGCAAGTTACTTCACACGAATCCGCACGGGCACTGCCGGAACAGTGCAAACCGCCAATCCGCGACCAAGTGGTGGGCGTACATAAATATTCAGAAAAGTGTGATTGGGAGTCGCTCGCGCGACGCGCCAATACCCCATATAGAAGATAAGCTACGCGGATGTTGAAGCCCTTCACGCCGCTCCGATCGCTGCCTCGGCTCGCCCGGGTGAGCATACTCACTTCACTGTCGCTTTTTCTTCTCTATGCGTTTCAATGGTCGATCATCGATCTGATCACTCCGTTCTTGTTTCTCCCACTTGAGGGCGTCGCGTGGCTACTGTTTGTCGGGCTGTCGATCTGGTCGACCGTTTACTGGATCCGCCACAGGCATCTGAGACACAGTTGGGTGCCCGTTCTCGTCTGTTTCGCGTCGCTTTGCCTCGTATTAACCGTTCCGTTTACAAGTCTGTGGTTGCAATATGACTTCAATTTCAGGCGGAAGGATCGCGAGCGTATCGTTCAGGAGGTGTTGGAGCGCAAACTCGGGCCCGCGCTCGAAGACAGTCGGATGCCCAAGCTGATCGCCCTTGCCCGCAATGCCCCAAAGGTGTCCATGGGAGGCAATGAAATACTCGCGCTTGTGCATGACGGAAAAACATATGTCTTCTTTTTTACCTATCGAGGTATTCTCAGAAATTATGCTGGGTTTCTATATGTTCCTACAGACGGCGACCCTGCAGCTTTTGCGGATCTGAATGAGCAGTCGCGCACGTGGATCGATAGATACGACGAGCATTGGTTTTTCGCGTCCCATCGTTGAGTAATCAGATTTTGTCGCCGTACCAGCTGTGGAAACAATGAGCCGCCGAATCCATATTTTGCAGGGTTTCTCCGCCGCTGGATGTTTTGCGCAAGCCATCCATCCAAAGCCTGGAGATGTCCTCGTTAACGACGACGTACTATCGTGTGGGCCGCTTCCTCTGTTTCAATCTGTGGAGCAGTGGACGAATCAGCGAGGAACATACTGGGATACGGTGTTGCCAGGCGAATTCCCGCGGCCTTCGGCGTTCAACAGTGACTTCCTTGCGACTGTATTAGGTCTTCAGGACGCGGACTCGATCGTGGTCTGGCTCGGCATTGGGGTGGTCGAGCAGCTTCTGCTTGCTTGGGTAATGTACCTGCTCAGATTTAGCGGTTCGCAGGCACAGGTCAGCGTCGTTCAGTTCACGCGTGTTGGCAAAAGAGATATGGATGTCTGGGGGCTCGGTCTGTTAAACCCCGAGCAGATCCAAGAGCATCCGCCAATCGAGCCATTATCCGCCGACGCCCGTACCGAGCTGGATCACTGCTGGGCGGCCGTCTCATCGGCCGATCCGGCGAGGTTGCTCTCGGTGCTGTCAAAGGTTCCGACTAGCCTTCCTCATTTTCGGTCCAGCTTGCAGCAAATCATTCGTCGCTATCCAGATCACCAAACGGGGCTCGGCCGATGGGACTTCGAGCTCTTGAAATATGCGAAAGAAAAGGGCCCCAAAGTCACACGTGTGATCGGCGAAACGATGGGCTGGAATTTCGATGCCGACCTGGTGGGCGATGCTTACCTCTTCTGGCGCCTACGCCGACTCGGGGATTCTGGCCTTGCCCATCCTCTCGCTGCGCTCTCTGGTGACCCCTACAATATGCGTGACTGCGAAGTGGCTATAACGGAAGCGGGGGAGTGGGTATTGGCTGGCCGCGCCAATGCGATAGAGCTGAATGGCATCGATGACTGGGTGCTGGGAGTTCATCTCGACTCCAGGCAGGGAGCCGTCTGGTCTCGGAAAGAAGGCACCCTGGTTTCCGGATGAGCAATTCATCATGACCTGCGTGGGAAACCTCGGGGAAGACGGCGCCTACTTCACACGAATCCTCATCGGCACCGCCGGTACAGTGCAAACCGCCCAGCCGGCACCAAAATGCGGCGAGTGGCTGAATCCGGCTGTCACGACCAAGGAGGCTGACGCCTCTGCTCTCAAGGTCGGAGACATCATGACGTCCAATCCGATGCTCGTCACACATCGAGCGTATCGCACGCCCATAGCGTACAGCTGACGCGGAGAAGCGAAAATTGGCCGTTTCGGATTGGGTGAGCGCGGCGCGCGCTCTGACTTTGTTGATTGCCGCAAACTCCACCCCGTGGGTGCTCGGACGCCTTCTCGGTGACCACTGGAATGCGCCGTTGGATTTTGATTTCACGCTGCGCGATGGCCGGCGAATACTCGGCAGCCACAAGACCTGGCGCGGCCTTGTCGGCGGCGTACTTCTGTGTGCAGCGGTTGCAGCGCTTTGTGGGTTGGAATGGCGGCTGGGCGCCGGATTCGGAGCGCTTTCCCTGCTAGGCGATTCACTTTCCAGCGCGCTCAAGCGTCGCTTGAATCTTGCCGCGGGACGAGAGGTGCCGGGCGTCGATCAACTGCCCGAGGCGCTGCTTCCGTTGATAGTTTTCGCAAGACCGCTTGGTTTGGATGGTGTCAGCATCATAGCCGTGACAGCTCTGTTTGCCGTGCTGGATATCCTAACGACGCGAGCCCGCCATTACTCGCGGGCTCAGTGATAGACCCTGCCCCGCTAACAGGATCGGTTGGAGTTCTTGCATGCGTCACCCGGACGCATGCAGCGGCAGTCGGATGGCGAAGCAGGCACCGGCCGGCACGCTGGGGAAGTATTCCAACGAGCCGCCATGCGCGCGCACGATGGTCCGGCTCATGGCAAGCCCAAGTCCAGTCCCCGCGGCCTTCGTGGTGCAAAATGGATCGAACATACGGCCGACAATCTGGTTGTCGACCCCGGGTCCGTTGTCACGGACCATGATTTCAACTTCGTCCTCGGCGGTACGGCGCGTACTCACGACCACTTCCCCGGCGTCCCCCCGTCGCGGTACGAACGCTTCAAGCGCATTGCGAACGAGGTTGAGAATGACTTGTTGGATCTGTGCGCGATCCAAAGTGACCTGTGGTAGCTGCGGCGCAAACTCCGTCCGATATGCCACTGCGTGGGCCTTCGCATCGGTTTGAATGAGATCCGTCAGCTCGGCGATGACTGTGTTGACGTCGGCCGGTCCCTGTTGAGGGGTCTCGGCGCGCGTGAGACTGCGCAGCCGCCTGATGATGTCTCCAGCCCTGACGGCCTGATCCGCTATATCCCGCAGTGCGGTTTGAATCTCCTCGATTTCCGGTTCTGGCATGCTCAGCAGCCGATCACACGCGTGTGCGTAAGTCGCGATCGCGGCCAGAGGTTGATTGAGTTCATGCGCGATACCCGAAGCCATCTCGCCGAGTGTCGCGAGGCGCGACACGTGCATCAACCGCTCCTGCAGGTGTATTGCGTCCAAGAGGGCTTTGCGCTCCTGGGGCGACGCTGGATTGGCTGCGGTGGGTGAGGGTGGTGGTTTCATGTCGAGGTCGATTATGCCTCTGCCTTCAATCCGATATCTCTAGGTATCTTCCGAATTCCAATGCGCAAGAGCGCGACTTCCGACGTGAATAGGTAGTTTCCGAAATCCGCACCTCGAGTAGTCAGACGGCCCTGCAGGTCATGTTGATCGCGAGGGTGCATCACCCTGGAAGAGCGGAAGATCAGTCCGCCAGCAAAGCTCTGATCAACTGCAACAGTTCCTCGGCCTTGATCGGTTTGCTCGCCAGTCTCAGACGCGTGTCCAGGGAAAGTTCCCGGACTGCGGTGGAGGTGTCTCCCGTGATGAGCACAGCCTTGATGGGCCCCCCCAACACATCCCTCAACGCCGCTATGACTTGGGTCCCGGTTTCGCCGTTTCCCAGGTGATAGTCCGTGACCAGAAGATCGATGCGTGCATCCTCGCGGGCGACCTGCAGCGCCTCTGCCAAGGATGAGACAGCAGTAACGCGGTAGCCATCCACTTTCAACAGCATCCGCGTGGCGTTGCGCACGCCTTGGTCATCCTCTACCAGCAGAACATGTGGTTTGGAGTTCTGCGTCTGGCGGCTCGGCAACTCCTGGCGCTCCGCGCGCAAAGGTGTGACTTGTTCGGCGCTCGCCGGCAACACGACTGCAAAGACAGATCCCTTGCCTACTTCGGAGCGCACGTCAAAACCGAGATCGAGCAGCTTGACGAGGCGCTGCACGATGCTCAGGCCAAGACCATAACCATCACGCGTGCTGTTGGTGGGCACGCCCACCTGGAAGAACTCATCATAAATGTAGGGGATCTGATCCGCTGGAATGCCGATCCCGGTGTCCAGCACCTCGATACGTACCCGCGACTCCTCGTGCCGGCTGTGCAGCAACACCTGGCCGCTGCGCGTGTACTTGATGGCATTCGAGAGCAGATTTCTCAGGATCTGCTCGACCAGCGATGGGTCGCTGTACACGCAGTGGGTGCACGGCTCAACTTGCAGGACCAACCCCTTGTTTGCCGCGAGGCCAGCGAATTCGTTGCGTAATTCCTCGAAGATCGAGGCCACCCTGAAATCGGTGGGTTCGGGCTTGATGGCGCCGGACTCGAGCTTACTGATGTCGAGCAGGGCGTTCAGGAGCCGTGACATCGCCCCAATTGCCAGTTCCTGCTGCGCGAGTGCCTCCATGGCATCCGGGTCCGCCACCATCCTACGTAACGTTCCATTGAGAAGCGCCAGCGTCTGCAGCGGCTGGCGCAGGTCATGGCTTGCAGTGGCGAGGAATCGGCTTTTCCCCTGATTGGCGCGATCGGCGACCTCGCGCGCGTGGTCTGCTGCTGCGCTCGCTCGCTCCGCCGACTCGCGCGCAGCAATGATCTCCGCCTTTGCACGATTGCGGTCCGTGCTGTCGCGGATCGCCGCTGCGACCAAAGTGTGGTCGCCATCGATGATGGGGCTCAGGCTGATCTCGACGGGAAACTCAGTGCCGTCCTTGCGCCGGGCGTAAAGATCGAGACCTACGCCCATCGGGCGCACTCGAACATTATTCACGTACTGATCACGGTGCCCGACGTGCCGCAGCCGAAATCGCTCCGGCAGCAGATGTTCGATTTTGAGACCGATGACCTCGTCGTGCTCGTAGCCAAACAGGGCGGAAACCTGCCGGTTGACGAATAGGATTGAACCGGACGCATCGATGATGATCATTGCGTCGGGTGCGGCGTCTAGCGCGCTGCGGGCAAGTTCAGGCGGGGTTGAACGCATTCCGGCGATCCGTGGGGCCCTCGAGAATCGCGGCCAAGTATGCTATCCGCATCGCGAGTGTGCACGCTGTTGTGCGGGGCGGCAAGCTGCTGGCTTGCCGCTCGGGACTATGGCCGTGCGAGCCGGAAGCGCCTGAACGTCGGCACCCCGCGGGCGATTTTCGTTATCAAACCCTGCCGGCCAGCACGATCATCCGTCTGAATCTCATGAGCGCCACGGCGAAGCAGACGACGCCGATTCCGGCCACGATCAGAAATTCCGGCCAGACGGCCTCAATGCCGGCGCCGCGGTAGAGAATCGCCAGCCCAAAGTTCACAAAGTGAGTGGTTGGCGAGAGGAATAGCACGTTCTGCAGCCACGTCGGCATGCTATCCAGCGGAGTTGTACCGCCAGAGAGCATGTTCAGCACCAGGAACACCAGGAATGCCAGCAGCCCGAACTGAGGCATCGATCGGGTCATGGTGGCCAGGAGAATTCCGAGCGACGTAGTGGCGAACAAGTAGACGGTTGCCCCGGCCGCAAACAAGGTCACGGAGCCTGCGATAGGCACGCCCAGTACACCGCGTACCACCAACCAGAGCGACACGACCGATGCGCTTACGATTACGAGCGTGTTCGACCAGACTTTCGCGAGCATGATCTCGCTGGACCTGAGCGGCATGACCAGCAGATGTTCCAGCGTGCCGTGTTCGCGCTCCCGCACGACCGCTGCACCTGCAAGGAAGATGGCCAGCATGGTCAGATTGTTGATGAGTTGAGCCATCCCCACGAACCAGGTATCCAACAGGTTGGGGTTGAATCGGGCGCGCGTCACGAGCCGTACCGGCTGTGGTACGGCGGGCACATCGAGGAAGCTGTCGATCTCCCGCAGCGCGCCGGTTTGAATGTAGCCTGCGCCGCGTCCCGCCTGGGTCATCGCCGTGGCATCGATTTCCAGCTGCAGGCTCGGGTGATGGCCCGCCTGCACGTCGGCCTGGAAGCGTGGGGGAAAGTCTATGACGAAAGTGAAGCGGCCGGCATCCATCGAGGTGTCGACCTGGTCTGCGGTTATGTACTGCGGCCGTATGAAGTAGGGCGGCAACAGCGCATCGGCGATTCTTGCCGAGAGCACCGAGCGATCCTCGTCGACGATTGCTACCGATGCATTCCGTAGTTCCATGCTGGCCCCCTTTGCGGGGCCGAATATGGCGTATGTAAAGGCATAGACGATGAGACCGATCAATGCCGTATCGCGCGCGAGACTCGCGAGCTCCTTGGCGCCCAGGTGAAGGATGGTCTGCAAGCGCTCCACCGTTCACGACTCCTGTTCGCGCAGCGCGATGTGAGCCAGTGCGAGAGTCACCAGGACGATGATCACGAGCGCCGCAAAATCAGTGGCGAAGCTCGCGAAGTCCAATCCCTTGGTAAAGGTCCCGACGCTGATGTGAAGGTACCAGGTACTCGAAAACGCGCGCCCGATGATTTGAGCGTCCCTCGACAAGGACGAAACGGGCAGGAGGTAGCCTGAATACTGAATGGCAGGCACAGTGGAAAGGATGCCCGCCGCGATGATGGCAGCGATCTGGGTCTTGACGAAGTTCGACACCAGAAGACCGAATCCGGTGCTGGCGATGACGTAGATGACTGCGCCAAGCACGAGTGCCGCAGCGCTCGCCTTGATGGGAACGCCGAAGAGAAAGACTGCAAGCGCCACGAGAGTCGCGAAGTTGATCAGTCCGATGCCAACATACGGCAATTGCTTCCCGAGCAGGAATTCGAGCTTTGTCGTGGGGGTCACATAGAAATTGACGATCGAACCCAACTCTCTCTCACGAACGACGGCGAGGGCTGTCATGATCGCGGGGACAAACATCAGCAGCATCATCATGCTTCCGGGCACGACTGCAAACACGCTGCTGAATTCCTGGTTATACCGATAGCGCGCTTCGATATTGGCGGCCGGCAACGGCGAATGCCCGCTCAATCGGAATGCCACGCTCTGCATGAATTGAGCGTGGGCACCTTCGACGTAAGCGCGAGTCGTCTCTGCGCGGAAGGGAAACGCTCCATCCAGCCACACGGCAATCTCCGGCGAGCGCCCGGAATGCAGGTCACGGCCGAATCCAGGCGGCACTTCGATGGCGAAGCGCAACTCTCCGTTTTGCATGCGCCGGTCCAAGTCGCGGGGATCCCGCAAATCGGCATGGGGCTTGAAATACCGGGAAGTAGAGAAAGCCTCCAGATACGCGCGGCTGTCGGGCGAACGATCGCGATCGAGCACGGCGTAACTCAACCGCTCTACATCGAACGTAATTCCGAAACCAAAGACGATCATGAGCAGAATCGGTCCAAGCAGCGCGAAGGCCAGCCGGATGGGGTCGCGGCGAATCTCCATCGTTTCCCGCCGTGCGTAAGCCCACAAGCGCCGCAGGGTGAAACCGGAGCTGGTTGCGCCAGTGCCCTTCGGCGGCAGTGCCGCCACGTCACCGCGAAGCAAGACTGCTTTCTTGCCGGTCGGCGGGGGAGTTTCGGCCACGACCTGCGTCGAGGTCGGACTGTCCCCGCTGGGTTGTTGCGGCATGACCTTTTGCAAATGAGAGATGAACGCGTCTTCCAGAGTCGCGGTGCCGCTTTTGCGAACGATCTCCTGCGGCGGGTCCTGTGTGAGCACCCGACCCTCGTACATCAGGGATACCCGGTCGCAGCGCTCGGCTTCGTTCATGAAGTGAGTGGAGATGAATATAGTCGCGCCGTGCTCGCGTGACAGCTCGGCAAGCAAGCGCCAGAAATGATCGCGAGCCTGGGGGTCCACTCCCGAAGTAGGTTCATCGAGGATCAAGAGTTCCGGCCGATGAATGACGGCGACTGCGAGGGATAGCCGCTGACGCACGCCCAGTGGCAGATGCTCCGCGATTTCATCCTGATAATCAGTGAGCCCGAACTGCTGCAACAATGCCGCGACGCGCGGACCGATGTCGCGGCGGGGCAGGTGAAACAATTGGGCGTGTAACCGAAGGTTCTGCCGGACCGTAAGCTCGGTGTAGAGCGAAAATGACTGCGACATGAACCCGACGCGGCGGCGCATTTCGATGTCGCGGGCCTGAACCTGCTTGCCGAACATCCACGCTTCGCCGGATGTCGGAGCGAGCAACCCGGTGAGCATCTTCATTGTGGTCGTTTTGCCGCAGCCGTTCGGACCCAGGAAACCGAAGATCTCCCCCCGGGCAATACGGAAGCTCACATTGTTTACGGCGAGGAAGTCACCGAACCGGCATGTCAGGTTGCGGGCCTCGATTGCCACTTCGGCGGCCCCACCTCGTCTGGGTGGCATCGTGAATCGTGGCGCGGCGACGCCGTTCGTGCCCGCTATCAGCTGCGCAAACGCGCTCTCCAGTGTGGATTCTCCAACGGCGGATTTGAGCTCGGACGGTGTTCCCGAAGCGACGACGCGTCCGCCGTTCATCGCAATGAGCAGCTCGAAATCTTCCGCTTCCGAATAGTAGGCCGTTGCGACGAGTACGCTCATACCCGGGCGGCGGCTGCGAATATGCCCGATCAACTCCCAGAATTGCCGGCGGGACAGCGGATCGACACCGGTCGTCGGCTCATCGAGTATCAGCAGGTCCGGGTCATGAACCAGAGCGCAACACAAACCCAGCTTCTGGCGCATGCCTCCCGACAGCTTGCCCGCCGGGCGGTCCGGAAATGCCGCGATGCCTGTCGCCCGCAGCAGATCGCCGATGCGAGCTTGGCGTTCGGCGCGCGCGAGACCGAACAGCCGGGCAAAGAATTCAATGTTCTCGTACACCGACAGGCTGGGATAGAGGTTTCGTCCCAGCCCCTGAGGCATGTAGGCGATACGCGGACACACTCTCGCCCGATCGCGCCGATGGGCCATGTTGCCCCCGAGGACCTCTACTCGACCGCTCTGGATCTTACGCGCACCGGCAATCAGGGCGAGCAGGCTTGACTTGCCTACCCCGTCCGGCCCGATGAAACCGATCATGCGACCTGCCGGCAGGTTGAGGTTGATGCCCGCCAACGAAATCGTCTTGTGGTAACGCAGCCCTACGCCCGCTACCCGAGCGATAAGCGCGGGCTCCGTGCTCATCCGGGAGGCAGCCCGATTGCAAGCTTTTCAGGCCACGGCGCGGTGGAATCTATTCGCACGTACGCTACGCCCGGAACACCGGATTTCACGCGAGCCCAGTACGTGCGTAACACCTCTGGGCCAATCTGTGCCTTTACGCGAAAGACCAGCTTGTCGCGCTCGCTTGCCGTTTCGACAGTCTTGGGAGTGAACTGTGCCTCCGTCGCGACAAACGTAACACGCGCTGGAATTACGTATTGCGGCTCAGCATCGAGTACGAGCCTGGCGTCGGCACCGATGACGAGCTTACCGGCGAGTGCTTCCGGCAGAAATACTGTCATGTACACGTCGGTGAGATTGAGCATGTCAACGACACGTCCGCCGGCGGCAAGTACTTCGCCCGGCTCCGCAAGTCGGTATTGGACGCGGCCCGCGCTTGGCGCCCTGAGGATGCTGTCGTCGATATCCGCCTGGATGCGAGCCGCAGTCGCATTTTTAGCTGTGACTGCAGATTTCGATTCCACCACCTGTGACTGCGCGGCTACGAGAGCAGCCGATGTGACTTTCATCTGAGCGTTGTCCGTATCGAGCTTTTCCGAGCTGATGAAGCCACCCTTCACCAGCTCCTGCGAGCGCTTCAGCGTTCTGCCCGCAAGCTCGAGCTCACTGCGCCGCTGTTCAACAACCGCTGCTGCCGTGTCCACAGCGGTGCGCGCCCGGGCAACATCGGCACGCGCCTCCTGAAGCTGAGCCCGCAAGGTGTTCGTATCCATGCGAGCGATGATCTGGCCGGCTTCTACGAAATCGCCTTCCTGTGCGAGAACCGTTTCAATGCGGCCGGCGAGCTTGGTGGCGATTTCGACCTGGCGCGCCTCGAGGCGCCCGTTTGACACCGCAAAGCCCGCGGGTAGCGGAGCCGGCGTGAATCTCTTCCATGCATACAAACCCGCTGCTGCCGCGACGACTAACATAGCCACTATCAGCCATCTTGCGCCGCGGTGCCGGGTCCGAACCTGTTCGGAGATGCCGCTATCGTATGTTTCGCGAAAGCTCGTGACGGGGGCGTTGACGGGCCTCGCCGAGATGGGGGAGTCCTCCTCCCTGAGTTCGCGCGGGAGCACTTCCACGCTGCTCGAGGGGTCATGCTCGGTCACGATTTGCACGCTCTTTCCTTTTTTCCGGATTGAGCGAGTGTGAACAGGAGGGCTCTGCCGCGCGATACGTAGTTGACGAAGCAGGCGAGCGGCGGTTATCAGCAAGTGCCCTGTCGTAGGGCTTACGTCCGGGTTGCGCCGCTCTCCTTGGCGAGTTGCTCTCGTATCTGCGCGAGTTCCATGCGTCTGTTGGCGTCAACCTTGGGGTAGCTCATCTTGAGCCCAGCCAGTGTATCTACTATGACCTGCGAGACGATCAGCCGTGCATTCCTTTTGTCGTCGGCGGGTACGATGTACCAGGGGGCGTCGCGTGTGCTCGTAGCACTCAGACATTCCTCGTAGGCCGTCATGTACTGTTTCCAGAACGCGCGTTCCGTGATATCGGCGAGGCTGAACTTCCAGTTCTTGTCGGGCTCGTCAATCCGTTGCAGAAAGCGTTTGCGCTGTTCTTCTGCCGACACGTGCAGGAAGAATTTCACAACCAGCGTTCCGTTGCGGTGCAGGTGATTCTCCAGGTCCACGATGGAGCGAAATCGGCCCTGCCAGACCGTGCGCTCGTCGAGCGCGGAGGGCGGCAAGCCTTCGCTATCGAGAATCTTCGGGTGCACGCGAACGATGAGGACCTCTTCATAGTAGGAGCGGTTGAAGATCCCGATCTGACCGCGCTCTGGCAGAGCCTGGGTCGTTCGCCACAGAAAATCATGCTCCAGCTCCGAGTCGCTGGGGTGTTTGAAGCTGTAAACCCTGCAGCCTTGCGGATTGACACCGGACATCACGTGCGCGATCGCACCGTCCTTTCCGGCCGCGTCCATCGCCTGAAAAATCAGGAGCAGCGAATACCGGTTGTATGCGTAGTGCAGACGTTGCAGGGAGGAAAGCTGGCCAACGTGTTTCTGTAATAGCTTCTTGTAGTCTCGCTTGGTCTTGTATACGGGTTTCACAATCGTCGGCCACTTCCTGAGACTCACCTTTTTCCCGGGCCGCACGCGGAAATCGCTGGAGCTGATATTCATCCTGCCCTCGATCTGTCCAGGGTTCGAGTCGTTACGAATCCACCAGTTTCATGGTCGCCAACAGGATCAACCCGCCAGCGACGGTGCTACCGATGCAAGCTACGGCGACGCCCACCGCAAACCAGCCCCGGCCAATGACCGCGCTGATTGCCACTTTAGTGAAACTGTTCGCGGCCACTCCCGCCAGAATGGCATAGGCGGCCCCGTGCGGACTCAAGGGCTCCGGGACCAGCCGTGTCATCGATACGGTCATCGCGTCGACATCGAAAAGTCCCATCGTAGCCGCGCCTGCAATGGCACCGGATGTGCCGAACTCGTCATAGATCAGCCGGCCGAGCATGATGAGTATACCCATGCTCAGCGCGACTCCGATGACGGACCAGAATCCGAAAGGGTTGCGGAATTGCACCGCGCGCCGGCTGTCATCGCTCGAAGAGCCCCGATAGACCGACGCCATGGCGAATCCAGTCGCGACGATCGTGCCCATCAGCAGCGCGGGAGCAGTCAGTGGGAGTAGAGACGGCTTCAGTGCCGCAATGACTGCAGCCACTCTGATGAACGACACTCCCGTTGCGAGTGCGACACCCGCAGCCAATATGCGTGGCGAACCTTCGCCCCCCGCTGCGCGCCTGGCGCTGGAAAAGGTTACCGCGGTGGAGGACACGAGTCCCCCAGTCGCCGCGGCTAGCAGGACTCCGCGGCGCTCGCCGAGGAGTTTCACCGCGACGTAGCCCGTGAACGATATTGATGCCAGGACAATGGCAATGATCCAGACCGAACGCAGATTCACGCCGCCAAAGGGTCCAATGGCGCGGTCGGGGACGATAGGCAGTGCAATGAACGTCATCGCGAGCAGAATCAGCCCGGACTCGAATTCGGCCAACGAGAGTTTCGCCACCCATCCGTGCAGTCCTTCGCGAGCGATCAGAATGCCCGTTGTCGCAACGGCCGACGCGGCTGCGACACGCACGTCGCCGAGCAATGCATAAGCGCCCAACATGAAAGTGAGCAGGGCGGCGATCGTCGTCGTAGCAGAGAACACGCCGGCGGACTTGTTTTGATCACGGATGAATGTCGTGATCACGCCCGCATAACCCAAAAATGTGGATCCGAGCAGAATGCTGCCGCCGATGCTCAGCGCACCGCCTGAGTCTTGTGCCACCGCTGCTACGATTCCACCCAGGAGTCCCGATACAGCGAAGGTGCGTACACCGGCAGCTCGCTTGCCAGGTGCGGCATCGCGAGTGTGCCAACCTCGTTCCAGGCCAATCAACAGCCCGATCCCAAATGCGAGTGCAACGCGCGACAGCAGCTCTTCGAAATCCATAGGCTGCGCTGCTGTCAATGCGTCAGAAATACCGGCAGCTCGGCACGCTCGGGAAGCTCACTCGTCACGCCGGTTATTGGTGCATTCCGCGCCGAAGTTGCGAGCGCATGCGGTCTGCCGCCTTGAAGAAGCTTCGGGCCAGATTGAGCAATTCACCGTCGGTGGGGTGATCCAGAGGCTCGACCCCGGCGATCCTCGCCGCAATGGCTGGCTGGTTTTCCGCCAGGTAGGTCGAGAGCTCCTGCTTCGCATTGGCAGGACCCGTGATCAAGATCGTCCCGGCGTTGGCCAGGGTTTCGGCTACCTGCTTCAGGAAAGCTTTGTCAACGGGTGCGTGTCCACTGTCTCCAGAATTGGCCTTGTGATGGATGTGCTGGTGCGGATGGCTACTTCGCACCACGGTGGAGTCGGCGTCGGTGGCATCGAACTGAAATATTTTCGCCTGTTGGTGGTCGATCCAGACGATCGCATGGTAGTGGCCGTTCATGAGTTGACTCGGTAACATCCGTTGGTTGGTTTGCAGACTATAGCTCGCGAGATGAGCCGTGCCCGTACGTACATTCCGCAGGCAGGTTGCGGGTTGCGAACCGACCCTGAAATCGGCTCCGCTACCGCCTGCCGCCGTTGCGCGCCTGTGTTCCCATGAGCTTTGCGAGATCCTGAAAGTTGCGGGCGAGGGCAGGAAGCAGGTCATCCAGCGTCACGATGCCCACGAGGCTGCCGTTCGCATCGACTACCGGAGCACGCCGTACACCGCGCGATCTCAATGCCTCGATGCCATCCGAGAGACTCATGCTGACGCGCAGCACGAGAGGATCGCGTGTCATTACGTCACCGACGGTGAGGCAATGGAGATCCGCTCCCTTGATCACTTGGCCCCGCACGATGTCCCGGTCAGTCAGGATTCCCTGGGGTTGGCGCTGCGGATCGTGCTCGTCCAGAACCACGAGTGCGCCGACGTCTTTGTCTCGCATCATCCGCGCCGCTTCGGCTAGGGGTTGATTCGGGTAAGTCACGACGACGTTTGGGCTTCTGATCTGGCCAATGATCATGATGTCTTCCCCTGCGCAGGCGTCCACCTGCTGTGACGCCAATTGATATTCCAAAGCCGAACCGGCCGCTATCCGCATAGATACGCATTGCGTGCACAGCAGTATGAAGGTCGAATGCAGGTATGCCAGAAGAGGTGCTTACGCACATGAACATCGGACAGCTCTGCCGCCATCGCGTCATTAAGGTCCCGCAAAGCACTTCGCTTGCAGAGGTTGCACGCGTGATGAGTACCGAGCACGTGGGAGCGGTGATCGTCACGGATGGCAGCCATGATCAGGCGCCGGTTGCCGGAATCATCACCGACCGGGACATAGTCAACGCCCAGTTGGACCAGGCAAAAGACTTGGCGAGTCTGAGCGCTGCGTCCGCTATGACAAAGAACGTACTCACCCTTACGCGGGACGAGTCGATCGATGGTGCCATAGCGCATATGCGGGCAAGAAACGTCCGCCGGGCTCCGATTGTCTCGGCAGACGCAGTTCCGGTGGGTCTCGTCTCGGTCGATGACCTGATCGGCCAATTGTCTTTCGACCTGTCCGAGATAGCCTCGATCGTCGCAGGGCAATCTCGATATGAGAGCGCTGAAATTCCAGGGGATTTTCTATGAAAGCTGTCAACTCGATACTGGTAGTGGTTGATCGTAGTCCTGCTGCGGCGGATGCCGTTGCGAAGGCTGTGCTCTTAGCCAGGCAATTCAAAGCGCGGGTCGAGTTGTTCATGTGTGATGCCGAGCGCGGGTATGCATTGGCGCAAGCTTTCGTTCCGAAGGGAGTGGAGGAGGCGCGGCAAGCCAGCATCGTGGACGCGCATCAGCATCTCGAGGCACTCAAACGGTCGGCGGCTGCGCCGGATGTGAGCATTGCCACTGATGCCGGATGTGAGAGTCCTCTTTACGAGAGCATCGTCCGCAAAGTGCTCCGGGAGCGTCCTGACCTGGTAATCAAGAGTGTGGCGGGTACTCCCTGCCGACTGGACGCCACTGACTGGCAGCTCATGCGCACGTGTCCTGCCACTCTCATGCTGACCCGAGGCCGACCGTGGCGATCGTCACCGCGATTCGCCGCAGCGGTTGACTCCTCAGGGGCGGAGAGCGCAGGCCTCGCACGTGACATCCTGCAGGCCGCACAACTTCTGACCGGCTGTGTGGGTGGTGGGCTCGACATCGTCTACGCGGAACCCATCGACATGGGCGACGATGAGCGCGAGTCGGGAAATCGTGCTCTGTACGAACTCGTGAGCAACTTCCCTGACACTACCCCGGAGGTCCATGTGCTTGCCGGAAATCCTGAAGTAAGCCTCCCTGTCTTCGCAAAGCGTCATTCCTATGACGCGATGTTACTGGGCGCACTGACTCACCGACCGGCGGTAACGGCGCAGGTGGGAACTCTTACCTCGAAATTGGTGGACGCACTCGAGTGCGACTTCATATTGGTGAAACCGAGCGCTTACTGCTGCCCGGTGGGTGATTCGTACGGACGGCCCGCTGTAGCGAGCGCTGCCCCAGCCATCGGGAAGGCGCTATGAGGTCGCACGCACGTCACATGGCGTTTGCCATCTTCGTCGTGGTCATCCTCTTGATGCTCGCCACTGTTCTCGCCGGTGTCTTGGGCAGTTGACTGCCGCTAGCCAACGTACATCACCGTGTTGGGCGAGTTTCTACAACGGCCGCGTGTTGCGTACTTCTCGATGGAGATCGCGCTTCGCAACGAGATACCGACCTATTCGGGCGGTCTCGGTGTACTGGCGGGCGATACTCTGCGGTCGGCCGCCGACTTGGCATTGCCTCTGGTTGCAGTGACTTTGGTGAGCCGCGGCGGATACTTCCGGCAGGCCCTCGACGCCCAGGGCCATCAGACCGAGCACGCGGCGACGTGGGATCCCGCTGCTTGGGCTCGCCCGCTGGATGCAAAGGTGGCCATTCAAATCGAGAATCGGGCCGTCTGGATCACTGCATGGCTCTACGTGGTTGAGAGTCATCTCGGTGGCCGAGCACCCGTCATCCTGCTCGACTGTGATTTGCCCGAAAATCATCCGCAGGATCGCGACATCACCCGATCCCTCTATGGCGGGAACGAGGAATACCGGCTGAAGCAGGAGATGGTGCTGGGAATGGGCGGGGTCCGCTTGCTGCATGCGCTCGATTTCGAGATCAGCTCGTACCACATGAACGAGGGGCACGCGGCCCTATTGACGTTGGAACTCCTTCGCCGCAATTCCTATCCACCGGACGACTTGCGGCAGGGGGAATGTCCTTACGATCTTCCGCGCGTCCGGAAGTTATGTCGATTCACCACGCATACGCCGGTAGAGGCGGGCCACGACCAGTTTTCGTATGAACTCGTTCGTAGATTGTTTACAAGCAAAACGTACGATGGCAACGGTTCAGAGCCAGTGGACTTGCGTGTGCTCGAAGGTCTGGCAGGCCGCGAGCGACTGAACATGACCCTGCTCGCCTTGAGCTGCAGTGACTTCGTCAATGGTGTTGCGAAGCGCCACGCAGAGATCTCATCTCGCATGTACCCAGGCTACCAAGTACGAGCCATTACAAATGGCGTGCATCCATATACCTGGACGGCTGAGAGTTTTCGTGCGCTGTATGATCAGTACGTACCAGGTTGGTGTTTCGAGCCGGAGATGCTCTCGCATGCTGAAGTCATTCCGGACAGTGCAATCGTTGATGCGCACCAGCGAGCGAAAGATGCTCTGTGTAATCGCGTACACAAGCTGACGGATATCGTCCTCGACCCCAAAGCGCCCATTCTCGGTTTCGCGCGGCGCATGACGGCGTATAAAAGGCCGGACCTGCTATTCACTGAGATTGAGCGGCTGCGCGCAATAGCGAAGGAGTACCCATTTCAAATCGTGCTGGGTGGCAAGGCGCATCCACAGGATGAGGAGGGCAAACGCCTGATTGCCTTGTTACATGAGCGCGCGCGTTCGCTCGCGGGCACTGTGTCGATTGCCTACCTGCCAGAGTATGACATGGAGCTTGCCCAACTCCTGGTCTCCGGCAGCGATGTCTGGGTCAACACGCCGCTGCCGCCTTACGAGGCGTCTGGTACGAGCGGTATGAAGGCCGCATTCAATGGAGTTCCCAGCCTTTCGGTGCTCGACGGATGGTGGATCGAAGGTTGTATCGAAGGGGTTACGGGCTGGTCGGTGGATGATGCTGAGTCGCTGTATCAGAAGTTGCAGCGGACGGTGCTGCCTCTGTTCTACGGAAAGACGGGCGGGCCGGAAAAATGGGCCGGCGTCATGAAGGGCGCCATTTCAAAGAATGCGGCCTATTTCAACAGTCATCGAATGATGCGGCGCTATGCGACTGAGGCCTACTTGCGCTAGCGCTCGGGCCGTACTCTAGGTAGAAGCGCGGAAGGCGTAGCGGCTTACGGCTCCCGTGAGGCCTCGACGAGGCCCACGTCGTGTGGGTTGAGGCGCGTGCGCATGCCTAGCCAGTGCATCAGGTCAATCATGGGGTTATTGTCTGCGAGGATCTCTCCATAAACCTTCTGGATCCCTCGGGCGTGGGCATATTCGAACAGAAGGCGCATGAGAGTGGCTCCTACACCGCGAGCCTGCCATGCGTCTGCCACGGCTACTGCGAATTCACAGTCCGGCCCGGAACGGTCGTGAACATACCGGGCAACTCCAATGATCTGCTCCTCGGGCGGGGCACCTGTCAGCGCTACAAAGGCCATGTCGCGGTCGTAGTCCACATGCACGAAACGATGCAGTAGCTCTGCGGAGGGTTCTTTCATTACGCACATCATTCGCCGGTAGCGGGACTCCGGGCTCAACCGCACAATGAAGTCATACTCGAGCTTTTCGTCATCGGCCCGTATAGGGCGGATGCGAAACGGCACACCATCGCGGGTTGAGGCGGTGCGTTCCCAGTCTGAGGGATAGTCCACGGCAGATTCCTATGGCTGAAGACTCAGCCGCCCGATGTTGTCATGGAACGCGTCATCCGCACGAGCTGCGCAAGTGAGGGGGCCTGCATTTTCTCCATGATCCGAGAGCGGTGGATTTCAATGGTGCGCTGGCTTATTCGCAGATCGTACGCCATGACCTTGTTGGACGATCCCCGGGTCACCTGTTCCAGGACCTCACGTTCGCGCGGCGTCAATGAGTCGAATCGATTGCGTATCGTCTCGTGCTCGGCCAGCTGACAGCGGATCCGGGCGTCCTCGGCGAGCGCACGGTGCACGCGGTCAAGAAGCTCCTGGTCATGAAATGGCTTCTCGACGAAGTCGAACGCTCCCTTCTGCATGGCCTCCACGGCCATTGAGACATCTCCGTGTCCCGTGATGAAGATGACGGGCAGCCGGGATCCACGAAGGGTGAGTTGCTGCTGCAGGACAGGACCGCTCATGTCCGGCATGCGGACATCCAGCAGTATGCAACCGGCCCACAGCTGCGAGTAAGCGTCCAGAAACGCTTGCGCCGAGTCGAATGCGCTGACAGCCAGACCTACGGATTTGAGCAGCAGCCGCAGCGAGCTGCGAACTGCGCCGTCGTCATCTACTACGAATACGGTGGGTGCGTGCGCTTTCATGACCTGCCTCCAGTGCTTCGGTGGAGACAGTGTCGCTGCAGGGCAGCCGGCGGAAAATACGTACTGCACTCGAGCCTATACGTATTTTCCGTAACAGCGCTCGTCACGGGGCGATTCTAGCGGCGGGCTCGTTCTTCCCGGGTCTGCTCGCGGGATACGATTTCCGTGATTACGTTTACTTCCTGGGCGAGCCGTTTGAGTAAGTCGTCCACCGTGACGATCCCAACGAGTCTTCCCTCGCGTCCGACAACCGGCATGCGTCTGACACCATGCACGCTCATCCGCTCCAGGGCCTGTGAGGAATCTTCGTCATCCCGC
>Ga0307511_10000954_pt1 | contig 30651 bp, 22 predicted proteins | sample 13_EM_MG_FD_200266 | JGI IMG/M metagenome (GOLD analysis project Ga0307511, IMG submission 200266) | Populus trichocarpa ectomycorrhiza microbial communities from riparian zone in the Pacific Northwest, United States - 13_EM | ecosystem: Host-associated > Plants > Roots > Unclassified | place... | reverse complement strand
GCCCCTGCTGCACGAGACCACGGCGGTGGTGGCGGCCCAGAACGGCATCCCGTGGTGGTACTTCCACGCGCACGGAGGTCCTTACGACGGGCAGCGCATCGGGAGTGTGGACCCGGGCGGCGCGGTCAGTGCGGTGCTCGCGCCCCAGCGGGCCGTCGGCTGTGTCGTCTACGCGGCAACGGAGCTCGCGGGCCCGGGAGTTGTGCGCCATCTGGAGGGCACCCGGTTCTCGGTCGGGGAGCCCGACCGGAGCGTCTCGGCACGGTGTCTCGCGCTGAGCGAGGCCATGCAGGCGGGCGGGTTGAAGTGTCCGGTCGAGCCGGAGTTGCGCAACGACATCTGGCTCAAGCTGCTCGGCAACATCTCCTTCAACCCGATCAGCGCGCTGGCCCGCGCCACCATGCGGCAGATGTGTCTGCACGGCGGCACCCGAAGGGTCATCGAGATCATGATGACCGAGACGCTCTCGGTCGCCGAGGCCCTGGGCTGCGAGGTCGGCGTCTCCATCGAGCGGCGGCTCGCGGGCGCGGAGCGCGTCGGAGACCACCGCACCTCGACGCTCCAGGACCTGGAGCGCGGCAAGCCGCTCGAACTCGACGTACTGCTCGCGGCCGTCGTCGAGTTGGCGGAGATCACCGGCGTGGAGGTGCCCACCCTGCGCACCGTGCACGCCATCTCGGACCTGCTCGCGCTGAGGAGCGCGGCGTGAGGAAGGGCGGGTGGGCCGCCGGCCCACTCCGCACGTGCAGGACAATGAGAGCGTGAGGGTCACTCCGCCGCACAACGACCGGGTGCCCTACGGCGACTTTCGCATGAAGGGCCGTTTCGGCCACCAGCACGTAGAGAACCGGGGCTGATCAGGACATGGGACGAGTCACGGAACGACGCAAGGTGATCCGGATCCGCGACGGCGCGGTGTCCAGCCGTCCGGACACGCTCGTCGCCGAGGAACCCCTGGAGATCCGGCTCAACGGCAAACCCCTCGCGATCACCATGCGGACACCGGGCGACGACTTCGCGCTCGCGGCCGGGTTCCTGGTCAGCGAAGGCGTACTGGCGACTGCATACGATCTGCGGAACATCGTCTACTGCGCGGGGGCGACGGTCGACGGGACGAACACCTACAACGTCGTCGACGTGCGGACCGCCCCGGACGTGGTGATTCCGGACATCACGCTGGAACGGAACGTGTATACGACGTCCTCCTGCGGTCTGTGCGGCAAGGCGAGCCTGGACGCGGTCCGTACGACGACGCGCTGGCCGATCGCCGACACTCCCCCGGTCCGTGTCGAGCCCGCGCTGCTGGCGAGCCTCCCCGACCGGCTGCGCGCGGCCCAGCGGGTCTTCGACCGGACCGGGGGTCTGCACGCGGCGGCCCTGTTCAGCGAGGAGGGCGAGCTGCTGGACGTGCGGGAGGACGTGGGCCGGCACAACGCGGTCGACAAGCTGGTCGGCCGTGCCCTGCAGAACGGGGACCTGCCGCTGTCCCGGGTGATCCTGCTCGTCTCGGGCCGGGCCTCCTTCGAGCTGGCGCAGAAGGCCGTGATGGCCGGGATCCCGGTGCTGGCGGCGGTGTCGGCGCCGTCGTCGCTGGCCGTGGACCTGGCGGCGGAGACGGGTCTGACGCTGGTGGGTTTCCTGCGCGGCAGCAACATGAACGTGTACGCGGGCGAGGACCGTATCGCCCTGCGGGCCGCGGCCGCCCAGGGCTGACGCCCTCGTCCCGCGGCACGGCGGCGGGGCCCCGGCCGGCGGGGAGCGCCCCCTGCGCCGCAGGGGCCCCGCCTCAGTCCCGGCCCTCCACGCCCTGCGCGGCCCGTACGAAGGCCGTGACGAGGGGTGAGCGGCGGGTCGTCTGCCAGGCGAGGATCACCTCGTCGGGTTCGGCGTCGGTCACGGGGACGTAGGTGATGTCGGGGCGGGAGTACTGCTCGGCGACGGAGACGGGGACGAGGGTGATGCCCGCTCCGGAGGCGACGTTCTCGAACTTCTCCTCGATGCTGCGGATCGGTACGTCGTCGGGGTCGGGGTGGGGGTTGAGGTAGCGCAGCCAGGTCTCGCTGTCGAGGTCGGCGAGCACGAGGTCCGGTTTGCCGGCGAGTCGGTGGTCGGCGGGGAGCATGGCCACCCGGGGCTCGGTGAACAGCGGGAGCAGGGTGAGGCCCTGTTCGCGGATGGGGCGGCGCAGGTAGGCGAGGTCGACGGTGCCGTCGAGGATGAGCTGTTCCTGGTCGTCCCATTCGACGCGGCGGGCCTTGACCTCGGCGTCGGGGTGGGCGGCGGCGAAGGCGCGCAGGGTGGGGGTGATCACGACACCGGCGCGGAAGCCGACGACGAGGCGGTGCGGCCCGTGTGCGGCGCGCTGCACCCTGCGGCGGGTGGCGTTCGCGGAGGCGAGCAGGGTCTGTCCGTCGTCGAGGAGTTGGCGTCCGGCGGCCGTCAAGGTCACGCCGTGGCTGTCGCGTTCGAAGAGGGTGGTGTCCAAGTCCTTTTCCAGGGCCCGGATCTGACGGCTCAACACCGGCTGTGCGATGTGCAGCTGTTCGGCCGCGCGTCCGAAGTGGAGCAGTTCAGCCACTGCCACGAAGTAGCGGACCTTCCGCAGGTCGAGGTCCATGGATGCCACCGCCTCCCTGGCGTTGCCGTTGCTGTTGCCGTCGGCGATGCCTTCAGGGTATCGCCGTCGCCGAAAGAGGTCTTGGACGGCGGGGTGGCGGCGACCGCAGGCTGGACGGCGTCACAGCAACACGAAAGGGGCAGGACATGGGACTGCGAGGACAGCGGATCGTCGTCATCGGCGGTACGGCGGGCATCGGGCTCGCGGTCGCGGAGGCGGCCGGGCGGGCGGGCGCCCGGGTGGTGGTCGCCTCGCGGCGGCAGGAGGGTGTGGACGCGGCGCTGAAGCGGCTCCCTCAGGACGCGGAGGGCCGGGTGCTCGACGCGAGCGACGAGGACGCGGTGCGGGGCTTCTTCGCGGAGCTCGGCGGCTACGACCATCTGGTGTACACGGCGGGTGAGGCGCTGCTGATGGAGAGTGTGGCGGAGTCCGACCTCGGGCGGTCCCGGGCGTTCCTGGACACCCGGTTGTGGGGTGCGTACACGGCGGTGAAGTACGGTGCCGGGTCGATCCGGGAGGGCGGTTCGGTGGTGTTGACCACGGGTACCGCCGGGCGCAGGCCGATGTCCGGTACGTCCGTCGCCGCCGCGCTGTGCGGGGCGATGGAGTCGCTGACCCGGGCGCTGGCCCTGGAGCTGGCGCCGCTGCGGGTCAATGTGGTCGCGCCCGGTGTGGTCCGTACCGAGTTGTGGCGGGAGTTGGGCGAGGAGGACCGGGACGGACTGTTCGAGTCCGTCGCCGGGTCGCTCCCGGTCGGCCGGATCGGCGAGCCGGCCGATGTCGCCGAGGCGTATCTGTATCTGATGCGCGGCGGCTACAGCACGGGGTCGACGGTGGTCGTGGACGGTGGCACGGTCCTCGTCTGACGGGCGGGCCCACTTCTCGACTGCCTTGAGCGCGGGGCGTCTCAGCCTCCCGGCGTGAAACCCACCTCCGCCGCCGTCACGACCGATCCCAGCCGTGGGAAGTCGAGCTTGACCGACGCTTGGTGCTCGGCCGCGGTGAACGCGCTCATCGTGTCCTCGACGAAGACGAGGTCGTAGCCGAGGTCGCCGGCGGCGCGGGCGGTGGACTCGACGCCGAGGTTGGTGGCGATCCCGCCGAACAGCAGGGTGTCGACGCCCCGTTGGCGCAGGCGCTCGTCAAGTCCCGTGCCCTGGAAGCCGCCGATGGTCCGTTTCACGATCTCCAGGTCGCCGTCTTCGGCCAGTCCGGCGGCGAGTCCGCTGCCGGAGGGCTGTTCGGTGATGGCGGGGCGTTCGACCCGGATCAGTACGACGAGCGCTCCGGCCGAGCGGAAGGCGGCGGCCAACTCCTGGGCTACGGAGAGGACTTCGGTGCCCTTGTAGGGTTCGAGCGGCAGGGCGACGATGCGGTCCATCAGGTCGACGAGGACCAGGGCGGTGCGCGCGGGGTCGAGGGCGAGCCGGGGTTCGGGAGTCTGCGGTGGGGTCATGACGGAACGTTAGCTGCCGTCAGCCCTCCGTACCGGAGATCCGGATCAACAGGTCCATGAACCGGTCGCGTTCGGCCACCGTCAGCGGTGCGAGGAGCCGGTCGTTGGCCTCGCGGGCGGCCTTCTCGCACCGCTTCAGCAGCCGTGCGCCCTCCGCCGTGAGCGACACCGCGTTCTTGCGGCGGTCCTTCGGGTCCGGCTCGCGGACGACCAGGTGTGCGGACTGGAGGTCGTTGAGGACGCCGACGAGGTCCTTGGGGTCGAGCCCGACGCCGCGGCCGAGGTCGGCCTGGGCGACGGGGGCGAGGTCGCGGACGGCGGAGAGGACGACGTGGTGCCACATCTTCAGGCCTTCGGCGGCCAGGGCGTCGGCGACCAGGGCGCGGCCGCGGGCGGCGGCTCGGCCGAGGAGCCAGCTGGGGAGGGAGCGGATCGCGGGGAGGGGTGCTTCGGCCATGTGCGCAGCCTACCCAGAATTCGTTGGACTTCCCCATGAAATCGTGAATACCATTGGGCCTCCCAACGACTCCTGGAGGTGCGATGCGTCGCGTCCGGTACGAGTCCACCGGCGGCCCGCTGTTCCTGGAGGAGGCCCCCGTACCCGCCCCCGGACCCGGTGAACTCCTCGTCCGCACCGAGGCGGTCGGGGTCACCCTGCCCGTCGTCCGGAAAGTCTCCGAGGCGGCCGGGCCGATCCCGCTCGGTGGTGAGATCGCGGGCGAGGTGGTCACCGTAGGACAGGGCGTGACCCGCTTCGGGGTGGGCGAGCGGGTGACGGGGCTGTGCTTCGGGCACGGTTACGCCGACTTCGCCGTCCTCCGCGAGGCCATGGCCTCCCCCGTGCCCGACACCGCCTCCGCCGTCGACGCGGTCGCGCTCGTCCGCAGCGGCCTTGTGGCCCTCGGCGCGCTGGACGCGGCCCGAACCGAACCCGGGGAGGCCGTGCTGATCACGGCCGCGGCGAGCGGAGTCGGCCATCTCGCCGTGCAGTCGGCGAGGGCCCGGGGTGCGGGGCGGGTGGTGGGCGCGGTCTCCGATCCGGCGAAGGGCGACTTCGTGCGCGCTCTGGGTGCCGACGAGGTGATCGCCTACGACGCGTTGGGCTCGGTCGAGCCCGTCGACTGCGTACTCGACGCGGTGGGCGGCGAGTTGCTCACCCCGGCGGTGGCGGCGCTCGTCCCGGGCGGGCGGCTCGTGGCGTACAGCTCGGGCGGCGGGACGATCCGGGCGTACGACCTTCTCGTGGGCGCCAAGTCCGTGATCGGGTTCCAGATGGCACGGATCGCGCGCGGGAAGCCGGAGTTGTACGAGCGGTGGCGGCGGGAACTGTGGCGGTTGTTCGCCGAGGGCGCCCTGAAGCCGTTCGTGCACGGGGAGTTCGGGCTGGCGGAGGCGGCGAAGGCGCACGAGGTGATCGACTCGCGGGCCAACCTGGGCAAGGTAGTGCTGCGGCCCTGAGGCGCCGGGCCGGCTGTGGCGCCCCTGTCACCGTCAACTTCCGTGACACCGACCGCTGCACGCTTCTTGTGAGGCTCCGGATGCCCCAACTAACGTCTGTGGCGGGCCCGTTGGACGTGGGATGTCCGGATGTCAAGACGAATGAAGGGCAGGTCGCACCACCATGCCGTCAAGTCTTCGCGCACGTCTGAGATCCACCCTCACCGCCGCACTCACCCTGGCCGCGCTGCTCATGCTCCCGAGCCCCGCGCACGCCGCCGCTCAAGCCACCTCCCCCACACCCGAGTTCGACCAGCAGGTCCTCTTCAAGGCGTCCCAGGACCCGGGCTACGCCTGCTTCCGGATCCCCGCCGTCGTGAAGACGAACGACGGGACGCTGCTCGCGTTCGCCGAGGGCCGGGTCCTCAACTGCGGTGACGCCGCCGACATCGACATCGTCGTCAAGCGCTCCACCAACGACGGCGCCACCTGGAGCCCGCTCCAGGTCGTCAACCACGGCGGGGGCGACACGCACGGAAACCCGGCGCCCGTCGTGGACCGGAGGACGGGCCGCATCCTGCTCGCCGAGACGTACAACACGGGCCGTACGGACAGCGCCAGTTGCTCGGTCCCCTGCGACCGCACCCCGCATCTGCAGTACAGCGACGACGACGGCCTCACCTGGTCGCAGCCGCGTGACCTGAGCGACGAGATCCTGCCCCCGAACTGGAACTCCTGGTACGCCACCGGCCCCGTCCACGGCATCCAGCTCACCCGCGGCAAGCACCGGGGCCGGCTCGTGTTCGGCGTCAACACCGAGACCTGGGACGGGAGTCGGGTCACCGCGAACAACGCGGCGCTGATCGTGAGCGACGACGGCGGCGACCACTGGAGGATCGGTGCCACCGACTCGTACCCGATCGCGGCCGACGGGACCTGGCGGCAGAAACCGTCCGAGCTGACGATGACCGAGCGCACCGACGGTTCGATCCTGGTCAGCGGACGGGAACAGGACGGCACCGACCTCGGCCACCGCACCCAGGCGGTCAGCCGCGACGGCGGCGACAGCTTCACCGCGCCCTTCCGCGACCTGCCCGACCTGTACGCCCCGCAGGTCCAGTGCGCCACCCTCGGTCTCGGCTCCCGCATCCTGCTGTCCTGCGACGCGGATCCCGACCGCCGCCGGACGATGATGATCCGCTCCTCCTACGACGGCGGGCGCACCTGGGACAGCGTGGACCGCGGCACGGTGGTGACGAAGGACTGGTCGGGCTACTCCGACATGACGCGCATCGACGCCGACACGGCGGGCCTGCTCTACGAGGGCGGTGCCGTGTCGGCGACCGACGAGATCCGCTTCGCCCGCTTCGACGAGGCCTGGCTGCAACCGCGTCGGGGCCCGGACCCGACGACCGCCGACCTCGCCCCGCATGCCAAGCGGGCGGCCGTGCTCGGCGGCGCCCAGGAGACGGACGGGGTGTCGGGCGGCGCGCTGTCCTTCGACGGAGTCGACGACGCCGTACGTCTGCCCTACAGCGACCGACTGCCCCTGGGGACGAAGGACTTCACGGCCTCCCTCTGGTTCCGCTACACCGCGACGACCGGCGATCAGCCGTTCCTGTGGATGGGCGGGGTCGGCACCAGCCAGCCGCAGGTGTGGCTGCGCGGTGAGCCCGCCGGCAACCACGTGCGGGCGCTGATCACCACCCGGGACGGTGCGACGGCCGTCCACACCACCTCCGTGGTGACCGCCGGTGCCTACAACGACGGGCAGTGGCATCACGCCGTGGTGCGGCGCGGTGGTGGGCAGTTGACGCTCTCCGTGGACGGTACGACGGTGAGCACGGCGGACGTCGTGGGGTCCGTCAGCCGCAACTCGCCGTTCGGCGTTCACCTCGGCCAACGGGTGGACAGCCTGCAGTACTTCACCGGGTCCCTCGACGAAGTCCGCGTCTGGGACCGGCTGTTGACGGACGACGAGCTGGCCGCGCAGCGTCCGCCCACCGCCGGGACCGTACTGTGGCTGCCCATGGACCGGGTGAGCGGCAGCCACTAACGTCCCGGGCGTGCCCGAGGACCGACGAGCACGACAGCGGACGGGAGCCGGGGTCGGACTGCTGCTGACCCTGGCTCTCGCGGCCGTGCTGCTCACCGTCCTCCCGAAGGACCACGACCGGGAGGGCGGCGGCGCGTGCACGGCCCGTACGGTGCGCTCCTGGTCGGCCGACGCGAAGCTCACCGGCTCCTTTGCCGCGTACGGCGACGACGCGACCCGCACCGACGACTGGACCGGCGGCGACGGCACCCACTCGGTGCGGCTGCCGGACGGGCGGGTGCTGTGGCTGTTCTCCGACACCTATCTCGGCCAGGTGCACGGCCCGCCCAACCCGGTCGGCGAGTCGTACGTCTGGCGGGACACCACGGCGCCGCTGGTGCGCAACTCGGCGGTGGTGATGAGCGACGGACACCCCCCACTCACGCTCCCCGCCCCGCTGTTCCCCGATCCGGGCCCCGGCGAGTGGCGTTGGCCGGTCGCGGCCCGTGTCGAGCCCCGCTCCCCCGGCTCGGCCGAGTCCGTCGTACGGGTGCTGCTGTGGACGCGGACGGCGGGGGCGTATCCGTGGATCTACGGGGTGCCGACCGCGACCGAGGTGGCCACGCTGTCGCTGCCGGATCTGCGGGTGGAGTCGATCGTGAAGGTCTTCGACCAGCAGCTGGTCCAGGACCCGTCCCGGCGGGTGCAGTTCGGGACGACGCTGGTCGCGGTGGGCGGGTGGACGTATGTCTTCGGCGGGAACGACGCGCAGGCGGCGGCCCGGCCGACGTCCTCGGCGTATGTGGCGCGGGTGCCGGAGGGGCGGCTCGGGGAGCCGGGTGCCTGGGAGTACTGGAACGGTGCGGCGTGGACGGCCCGGGCCGGGCCACGGGCGGTGCTCGGGGACGGCCGGCACACCGGTGTGGGGAGCGCGTTCTCGGTGGTGCGGGACGGGGGGACGTACGTCCTGTTCACGATGGCGGCGGGCAGCCGGGGGCTGACCACCGTGACCTCGTACTGGGCCTGTTCGCCCGTCGGGCCGTGGCACGGGCCGGCCCGGGGATTCAGTCCGCCGCTGCCGGCCGGGCAGGTCGCCGCGTACAACCCGCAGGTGCATCCGGCGCTCGGCGGCGACGGACGGATCGTGCTCAGCTACGACGTCAACTGGCTGGACGCGACGGCCACTTCGGCCGCCTGGAACCTCAGCCGGAACGTGTCGCTGTACCGACCGCGGTTCGTGACCCTGCGGTTGGGGCCGCCGCCTCGGTGACCTCGGGCTGCGGGTCGCGGGCGCGGCGCTTGGCGATGACCGCGCACACCATCAGCTGCATCTGGTGGAAGAGCATCAGCGGCAGTACGGCGAGGGAGGCGTGGGCGCCGAACAGGACGCTGGCCATGGGCAGTCCGGAGGCGAGGGACTTCTTCGAGCCGGCGAACTGGATCGCGATCCGGTCCTCCCGGTCGAAGCGCAGCGCCCTGCCGCCGTACCAGGTCAGGGTGAGCATCACGGCGAGGACGACCGCTTCGACGGCGAGCAGTCCGGCCAGACGCAGGGCGCTGACCTGGTGCCAGATGCCCTGGACCATGCCCTCGCTGAACGCGGTGTAGACGACGAGGAGGATCGAGGCGCGGTCGACGTAGCCGAGGACTTTCTTGTGCCGGGTGATGAAGTCGCCGACCCATCGCCGCAGCAGCTGCCCTGCCAGGAACGGCACGAGGAGCTGCAGCACGATCTTGACAACGGAGTCGGCGGAGAAGCCGCCCGCGTTGCCGCCGAGCAGGGCGGCGGCGAGCAGCGGGGTGACGACGATGCCGGCGAGGGAGGAGAAGGAGCCGGCGCAGATCGCGGCGGGCACGTTGCCGCGTGCGATCGAGGTGAACGCGATCGAGGACTGGACGGTCGACGGGACGAGGGTGAGGAAGAGCAGCCCCTGGTAGAGGGGGTGGGTCAGGAGCACCGGGACGAGGCCGCGCGCGGCCAGACCGAGCAGCGGGAAGACGACGAAGGTGCAGGCCAGGACGGTGGTGTGCAGTCGCCAGTGCTTGAGGCCGTCGAGTGCCTCGCGGGTCGAGAGGCGGGCGCCGTAGAGGAAGAAGAGGAAGGCGATGGCGGCCGTGGAGGCGCCCGAGGCGACATCGGCGCCGGTGCCTCGGGCAGGGAGGAGTGCGGCGACGCCGACCGTCCCGAGGAGCAGCAGGATGTAGGGGTCGATCGGCATCCGACTGGGCCGTCGCAGGCGTTTCACTGTGCTCCACTGTCTCGCTGTACGTCCGCCCGTCCGGCGCGGACCGGTGCCCTCCCCATCGTCCTCTTCCGTCCCTTGATCGGGAATCCGTCATACCGCTCTGACTGCCATCACGTTTCGCGATGACCGGTTACGGTGTATGCCATGGTGTATGCCATGTACGACCTCTCCCACCTGCGGACTTTCCTCGCGGTGTCCCAGACGCTGAGTTTCACGCAGGCCGCGCGGCGGCTCGGGCTCCGCCAGTCGACCGTGAGCCAGCACGTGCGGCGGCTGGAGGACGCGACGGGGCGGCAGCTGTTCACCCGGGACACGCACTCCGTGGAGCTGACGGAGGACGGCGAGGCGATGCTCGGCTTCGCGCGCCGGATCCTGGAGGTGCAGGAGCAGGCGTCGGCGTTCTTCACCGGCACCCGGCTGCGCGGCCGGCTGCGTTTCGGGGCGTCCGAGGACTTCGTCCTGACCCGGCTGCCGGAGATCCTGGAGGGCTTCCGGTACGACCATCCCGAGGTCGACCTGGAGCTGACGGTGGAGCTGTCCGGGACGCTGCACGAGCAACTGGCGGCCGGGAAGCTGGACTTGGTGCTGGCGAAGCGGCGGGCCGAGGATCCCCGGGGTGAACTGGTCTGGCACGACAAGCTGGTGTGGATCGGTGCGGAGCGGCTGCGCCTGGACGCTGACCGCCCGGTGCCGCTGATCGTCTATCCGCCGCCGGGGATCACCCGGGCGCTCGCCATGGAGGCACTTGAGCGGCAGGGGCGGGCCTGGCGGATCGCCTGTACGAGCGGCAGCCTGAACGGGCTGATCGCCGCTGCCCGGGCGGGACTCGGGGTGATGGCGCACTCGAAGGGGCTGGTGCCGCCGGGACTCGTACGGGTGCCGGAGCGGGCGGGACTGCCGGAATTGGGCGAGGTCGATTTCGTGCTGGTGCACGGGCGGCGCCGGGTTTCCGCACAGGGAGCGGCGGACGCGCTGGCGGCGGCTGTTTTGGCGGGTGGGGATCGGCTGCATCGGCGCGGTCCGTAATACCGGCGATATCGGCGTTCCACTGCGGGGCGATGCCGATGCCGAATTCCGCGAGAGTGCGAAATGAAGCCGTACAGGAAACCGTACAAGAAATTCCGACTGCGGGAATGCACGACTGCGGGCGGCGCTGTCGGTCAGGAGCAGCGCCGCCCGTCATGGGGATCAGGAGAACGAGAACTCTCCTCCGTAGTCGGTGTCGTGGTCGCGGTAGACGCTGCTGTAGCCGAGCCGGCTGGTGTCGACCACGCCGTCCTCGACCGAGAACTCGATCCAGACGCCGGGTCCGTCGATGCGTACGTAGTCGCCGGCGGTGTCCAGGTCGGTGGTGCCGGAGTAGGAGATGTAGGTGTCGTCGAGTTCCGACTTGTAGGTGCTCAGGGTGGACGCGGCGGTCGTGTCGTCCGCGGCCTCGACCCAGGGGGTGATGGCGTCGAGGATCAACTGCTGCTGGTCGTCGGTGAGTTCGCTGCCCGCGATGCCTTCCTTGGTGGTGGGGAAGTCGCCGTCGTCGTCCGGGCCGAGCACGACGTCGGAGGTGGTGTCGGAGAGCTTCGCCTCGGTCAGCTCGTCGTCGGTCAGGCCTTCGAGCATCGACACCAGTCCGTCGTGCATCCCGGACAGGGGTGCGTAGGTGGTGTCGTCGTCGGTCCAGGTGACGGGTTCGACGCCGGCGAAGTACGGGGTGGCGCCGACGACCTCTCCGTCCTTGTAGGTGAGGTTGACGGCCAACTGGTCGCCGCCGAAGTGCAGTTGCCAGGTGCCGGTGGTGCTCGGGGTGCCGAGGAAGGCGAGGTAGTAGTTGCCGCTGCTGTAGCTGCTGTCGGTCTCGCCGAGGACGTCGTCGGCCGCGAGGATCTGGGAGATCTGGTCGTAGCCGGTGTCGCTGCCGGTGCCCGTGGCGGCCTCGACCACCGCCTTGGCCGCGGCGAGCTGGGTGTCGCTGAGCGAGCTGAGTTCGATGCCGACCCGGCAGGTCGCGCCGCAGGAGAGGTTCGACCAGGCGACGGCGTTGGCCTGGGTGAAGTCGAGGAGTACGTCGGCCTGTTGGTCGTCGTCGAGGGTGTCGAGGAAGGTGTTGGCGGCGTCGACGACGTCGGAGACGGAGGTGCCGGTCCCGGCGGAGTTCGAGGGCACGACGGCGGACGGGCGGGCGGATCCGGGAGTGGACGGGGAGGTGGATCCGGGGGTGGTCTGGGACGGGGATCCGGGGTCCGAGGCGGAGGCGCTGCTGGACGGGTCGGACTGGACGGAGGCGGCGTTCGCGTTGGCGTAGAGCCCGCCGCCGAGGAGGGCCGTCGCCGCCGCTAAGGCACCCACCACCTTCCTGTGCCGTCCCAGAGACCTGCGGTGAGCGTTTTTGGTCTTCAATTCGATATTCCCTTCAGGGGTCTCGCCCTGAGGACTTCCGATGATTTTTTCCGGCATCGGAAAAGATCTTTGCGGAAATCCTTGCGGCATCGCTTTGGACGAGCCACATTCGATCGCCGAACACTGTGATTCACGCCTCCGAGTGCTTGGTATTGCGCATGATTTATCTTGAACTTACTTTGAGGGAGCGCGAGTTGCGGGCGAGTTGAGCGGAAGCGTCCGGTACGTCAGCTGTTTGACCCGGCGCAGGAACGGGCTCGCCTCCACGTGCCGTACTCCGTCGAGCTGTCCGAGGGGTCCGCTGAGGTAGTCGTAGAGCCCCGCCGTGTCCTTCACGACGGCCGTCACGACGATGTTGGACGGGCCGGCCGTCGCGGACGCGTAGGCGATCTGGTCGTGCGTGGCCAGTGCCTCGCCGACCGAGTGCAGTGCCGCGGGGGTCGCCGTGATCCACAGCACGGCGGCACGCGCGTATCCGAAGACCTCGGAGTCGTACTCGATGTCGATGTACACCGCTCCGGAGCCGATCAGCGCGGCGAGGCGGCGTTTGACGGCGGACTCGGAGCGGCCGGTGGCGCGCTGGAGTTCGGGGTATGTGGCGCGGCCGTCGCGTTCGAGGACGGCGATCAGGGCCTCGTCGTCCGGTTCGATGCGGGCGGGGCCCGGTGTCGGCGCCGGTTCGGGGAGCAGGGCGGCGATCTGGTCGTCCGCCAGCACTCTGAAGCGGCGGAGCCAGCCCGTGGGGCCGCCGTAGTAGCGGTGCAGCATCTGGTGGGCGCGGATGTCCAGGACGCTGGGGGTGCGCGGGAGTTTGCCGAGCAGGAGGTCGTCGTAGTCGCCGGGGGTGCGCGGGCGGGTCAGGCAGACGATCTCGGTGCCGCCGGAGGCGAGGCCGATCCAGGCCGTGTCGGGGCGCTTGGCGAGGGCGTCGGCGATGTTGAGGGCGTTGTCGGGGGCGCAGCGCAGGCGCAGCATCCACTGGTCCTGGCCGAGGCGTTCGGCGTCGCGGATGGCGACGACGCGGAGGCCGGCGTCGGCGGTGAGTCTGCGGTAGCGGCGGGCGATGGTCTGGTCGGAGGCGCCCAGGACCGCGCCGAGGCGGCTGAAGGAGGCGCGGCCGTTGATCTCCAGCGCGGTGAGCAGTTGCATGTCGAGCGGGTCGAGGGTGTCGGATTCCATCTCCAGCACGGCTGCTCCTGTCGGATTCCGGCGATGGGGTGCCCTGTTCGGCGGTGATCGTCCGGGAGGGGCTCATCGTACGGAGAACTGATTGTCCGGGACAGGGGAGTTGAGGGCATGCGTACATGGGGGCCGCTGACGGCGGTGTGCCTGGGCACGTTCATGTTGTTGCTGGATGTGACGATCGTGGTGGTCGCGCTGCCGGACATGGCGCGGTCGTTGCACGCGTCGTTGAGTGATCTGCAGTGGGTGGTCGACGGGTACGCGCTGGCGCTGGCGGCGCTGCTGCTGGGGTTCGGGGCCGCCGCCGACATTCTGGGGCGCCGGCGGGTGCATGTGGCGGGTCTGGTGCTGTTCGCGGTGGCGTCGCTGCTGTGCGGGCTCGCGGGCGGGCCGGGTGCGCTGGTGGCGGCCCGGGCCGTGCAGGGTGTGGGGGCGGCGGCGATGCTCGCGACCACGCTGCCGTTGCTCGGCTCGGTGTATCAGGGGCGGCGGCGGTCGGTGGCGCTCGGGGTGTGGGGCGCGGTCAGCGGCGGGGCCGCGGCGGTCGGGCCGGTGCTGGGCGGGGTGCTCACGGAGGGGCCGGGCTGGCGGTGGATCTTCTTCGTGAACCTGCCGGTGAGCGTGGCCGCGGTGTGGCTGACGCTGCGGGTGGTACCGGAGTCGAAGGGGCCGCGCGGGATGCGCATCGACTGGGCGGGGACGGTCGCGTTCGCGGGGTTCGCGGGCGGGGTGACGTATGCGGTGGTGCGGGCCGGGGAGGACGGCTGGGGGGCGACGCCGACGCTCGTGTCCTTCGCGCTCGCGGCCCTGGCGCTGGTCTGCTTCGTGCTGGTGGAGCGGCGGGTGGCGCATCCGCTGCTCGATCTGGGGCTGCTGCGCAAGCCGGCCTTCGTGGGGGTGATGGCGGGCGGGCTGGCCTTCAACGGGGTGGCGTTCGGCGGGATGCCGTATCTGTCGATCTGGCTGCAGACGGTGCTGGGGATGAGCCCGGTGCGCGGCGGGCTGACGCTGCTGCCGCTGACGGGGGCGGCGGTCGTGGTGTCGGTGCTCGCGGGGAAGCTGCTGCACGGGGTGCCGGCCCGGCTGACGATCGGGGGCGGGCTGCTGCTGATCGGCACGGGCTGCTTCTGCCAGGCCGTGCTGGGCGCCGGTTCGGACTGGACGGCGCTGGTGCCGGGGCTGGTCCTGGTGGGGGTCGGTACGGGGCTGGTGGCGCCGGGGATCGCCGGGGCCGCGCTCGCCGCGGTGCCGGCGGAGCGGGCGGGCATGGCGGGCGGCGCGGTGAACACCGTACGGCAGCTGGGGTACGCGCTCGGTGTCGCCGTGTCCGGGACCGTCCTCACCTCGCGGATGCGGGACACGCTCCCGCACGACGCGGCGCACACGCTCGCGGGCGGCGGGGCCGGCGCGCTGCGCGGGGCGTTCTCCGAGCACGCGCTGCGGGCCGCGTTCGCGTCGGGGCTCGACTCGGCGTTCGTGACGGCCGGGTTCGTCGGGACGGCGGCGGGCGCGCTGGTCCTCGTACTGGTCGGGGCCGGTCGCGCGGAGCGGGGCGGAGTGACGGAATCGGGCGCGCGGACGCTGAGCGAGGAGGAGACGGCGTCGTCCGGGTGACGTCGCACGGGCGGGACGGCGGGGGTAATCGGGTCGTACAGATTCAGTGGAGATTACGGGGCCGAAACCTACGGAACCGTAAGGATTTCTGTCCGACCCTTCCCCTTGTGAGCGCATTTTCCGCCGCTGACCTGTGCGGACGTGAGGACTGCTCTGATTCCGGCCCCCTCCCGCCCTTCAGCCGGGTGGGGTAGCTTTCACCGCGCTGTGGGGAGCGTCGACGAGAGCGGGGAGCGGGGTTTGCGCGAGTTCACCAACCCTCCGTCGGCGTTGGCGCCGCCGGTGGGCGGTCTGGCCGACGTCGTGTTCGAGCGTGCCCAGGAAGACCCCCTCCACGTGTCCCTCGGCCGCAAGGACGAGCAGGACCGGTGGCGGGACGTGACCGCCGCCGAGTTCCGCGACGAGGTCCTCGCCCTCGCCAAGGGGCTGCTGGCCCGGGGCGTCCGCTTCGGCGACCGGGTCGCGATCATGTCCCGCACCCGCTACGAGTGGACGCTGTTCGACTTCGCGCTGTGGACGATCGGCGCCCAGGTGGTGCCGGTCTATCCCACCTCGTCGGCCGAGCAGTGCTTCTGGATGCTGCACGACGCACAGGTCTCGGCGGCCATGGTCGAGCACGAGGACCACGCGATGACCATCGCCACCGTCATCGACCGCCTCCCCACGCTGCACCAGCTGTGGCAGCTGGACACGGGCGCCGTGCAGGAGCTGTACGACGCCGGCGCGCACATCGAGGACGAGGTGGTGCACCGGCACCGCCAGGCCGTCACCCCGGACTCGACCGCGACGATCATCTACACCTCGGGCACCACGGGCAGACCCAAGGGCTGTGTCATCTCGCACGGCAACTTCATGTACGAGGCGGACACGGTCATCGACCGCTGGGAGTCCGTCTTCCACTCGAAGAAGGGCGACGAGGCGGCGACCCTGCTGTTCCTGCCGCTGGCGCACGTCTTCGGGCGGATGGTGCAGGTCGCGGCGATCCGCGGCGGGGTGCGTTTCGGCCACCAGCCGCAGCTCAACGCCGCCGCCCTGCTGCCCGACCTGGTCGCGTTCAGACCGACGTTCATCCTCGCCGTGCCGTACATCTTCGAGAAGGTCTTCAACGCGGCCCGCCGCAAGGCCGAGAAGGACGGCAAGTCCGGGCCGTTCGAGAAGGCCGTGGAGATCGCGGTGAAGTACGCGGACGCGGTCGAGGAGAAGGCCTGGGGCATCGGCCCCGGCCCGTCCGCCGGGCTGCGGATGCAGCACCAGCTCTTCGACAGACTCGTCTACTCCAAGGTGCGGGCCGCCATGGGCGGCCGGATCCGCAACGCCATGTCCGGCGGGTCGGCCATGGACCGCCGCCTCGGACTGTTCTTCGCCGGGGCGGGCGTGCAGATCTACGAGGGCTACGGCCTCACCGAGTCGACGGCCGCCGCGACCGCCAACCCGCCCGAACGCACCCGCTACGGCACCGTCGGCCAGGCCGTCCCGGGTGTGACCGTGCACATCGCGGACGACGGCGAGATCTGGCTCAACGGCCCCAACGTCTTCCAGGGCTACCTCAACAACCAGAAGGCCACCGACGAGACCCTGCACGACGGCTGGCTCGCCACCGGCGACCTGGGCTCCCTCGACGAGGACGGCTATCTCACCATCACCGGGCGCAAGAAGGAGATCCTGGTGACCTCGGGCGGCAAGAGTGTCGCGCCGGGTCTCCTGGAGGAGCGGGTGCGGGACCATCCGCTGGTCTCGCAGTGCATCGTCGTCGGCAACGACCGCCCCTACATCGCCGCCCTCGTCACCCTCGACCACGAGGCCGTCGAGCACTGGCTCACCATGCGCGGCAAGCATCGGATGACGCCGGCGGAGCTGGTGCGGGACGCCGACCTGGAGACCGAGGTGCGGCGCGCGGTGGTCGCCGCCAACACCCTCGTCTCCCAGGCCGAGTCGATCCGCACCTTCCGCATCCTGGCCCAGCCCTTCACCGAGGAACACGGCCTGCTGACCCCGTCCCTGAAGCTGAAGCGCAAGGCCATCGAGAACGCCTACGCCAACGAGGTCGAGGCGCTGTACCGGGCCTGACCCACGTACACCACGGATTTCGCGGTCAGGAATGCACCGCGGCCCGTGATCGTTGACGATGGGGAGTACCCACCCGACGACTGAAGGATCGAGAGCTCGTGAGCAGCAAGGTCCCCCCGATCATCCTCAACAACGGTGTCGAGATGCCCCAGCTGGGCTTCGGCGTCTGGCAGGTGCCGGACGACGAGGCGGAGCGGGCGGTGGCCACGGCGCTGGAGGCCGGGTACCGCAGCATCGACACGGCTGCGATCTACGGCAACGAAGAGGGCACCGGAAAGGCCATCGCCTCCTCCGGCGTCCCGCGCGAGGAGCTCTTCGTCACCACCAAGCTCTGGAACGCCGACCACGGGTACGACGCCACCCTGCGCGCCTTCGACGTGTCGCTGGAGAAGCTCGGCCTGGAGTACCTGGATCTGTATCTGATCCACTGGCCCACCCCGGCCCGGGACAAGTACGTCGACAGCTACAAGGCGTTCGAGAAGCTGCACGCGGACGGCCGGGTGCGCGCCATCGGCGTCTCCAACTTCGAACCCGACCACCTGGCCCGGCTGATCGACCAGACCTCGGTCATCCCGGCGGTCGACCAGATCGAGCTGCACCCGCAGCTCCAGCAGCGGGCCGGGCGCGAGTACCACGCGGAGCAGGGCATCGCGACCGAGGCCTGGTCGCCGCTCGGCTCGGGCCGGGGTCTGCTGGAGGTCCCGGCGATCATCGCCATCGCGCAGAAGCACGGCCGCACCCCGGCCCAGATCGTGCTGCGCTGGCACATCCAGCTCGGCAACGTGGTGATCCCCAAGTCGGTGACGCCGTCGCGGATCAAGGAGAACATCGAGGTCTTCGACTTCAGCCTGGACACCGAGGACCTCGCGGCGATCAGCGCACTGAACGAGGACCGGCGCCTCGGTCCCGACCCGTCGACGTTCAACGCGGCCTGAACGAAGCGAGTGGCCTGAACCAAGCGGTACGAAGCGCCCCGGAGTCCAACTCCGGGGCGCTTCGCGTCACTTGGTTCGGACCAGGGTCTTGACGCGAGCATGCCTATGGGCCACCTTGTTGCGCACCCGGTAAGGAAACTTTCCTAACAGAAGGGTCCCCCACAGTGCGCATCCGAACACTGACCCTCGCCGCGGCCTCAGGCGCCGCCCTGCTCGCCGCCGGAGTGCTCCCCGCGAGCGCCTCCTCCGGCGCCACCCCGAAGTCCGCCCAGGAGGGCACGGTCAGCGCGGCCGACCTGCTCTCCAAGGTGACGTCCTGCTCGCAGATATCGAACGGCAAGTACCGCACCGACGACGAGACCTCGGCCACCATCCCGGTCTGCGGCAAGAACGGCGCCGTGTTCTGGAAGGCCGACATGGACATCGACTGCGACGGCCAGCGCACCACGAACTGCAACGAGAGCGCCGACCCCTGGTACCAGGACGACACGGCGTTCCACCAGTCCAACGGCCAGCCCCTGAAGGCGGATTCACTGCCCTACATCGTGGTGCCCAGCTCCAGCAGCATCTGGAAGTACTCCAGCTACGGCATCAAGGGCGGCGGCGTGGTCGCCGTGATCTACAACAACAAGGTCGAGTACGCCGTCGTCGGCGACACCGGCCCCACCAACATCATCGGCGAGGCCTCCTACGCCACCGCCAAGGCCCTCGGCATCGACCCCGACCCGGCGACCGGCGGCGCCGACTCCGGCGTGACGTACATCCTGTTCAAGAACTCGACGGTCTCCCCCATCGAGAGCCACAGCGCGGCGGTCTCGCTGGGCGACCAACTGGCGAAGACGTTCCTGCAGAACAACTAGCGCGCGGGTGAGGCCCGTTGCCACGAGGCCCGTTGTCGCGATCGGTCGGTCGCGGCAACGGGCCTTTCCCCTGGGCGAGTTGAGGCGGCTACGTCAGTTGGGCTGTCCGATCGGCCGTACGACCACGGTGTTGATGTCGACGCCGGCGGGCTGTCGGATCGCCCACAGGATCGTGTCGGCGATGTGGTCGGCGGTGAGCAGACGGCCGGGCGGCGGGCTGCCGTTGCCGTCCCAGAACGGGGTCTCCACCCGGCCCGGGGCGACCAGCGTCACCCCGATGCCGAACTCCGTGACCTCGCGCCGGGTGTTCTCGGCGAGACCGGTCATCGCCCACTTGGTGGCGCCGTAGATGTTGCCGGGCGTGTGCACGAAGCCGGCGACACTGCCGATCAGCACGATCCGGCCGTGCGTCTGCTTCAGCGCGTCGACGGACGCCCGGATCAGGAGGGCGGGACCGAGAACGTTGGTCAGCACCATCTCGGTCCACCCGGCCGGGTCGCCCTCCGCGACCGAATCGTGCGTGGCGACACCGGCGTTGGCGACGACCGCGTCGAGCCGCCCGAACTGTTTCAGCGTCGTCTCGACGGCGGCCTGCACCTGGTCGTACTCGGAGGCGCTGCCGGGAATCGTCAACAGGCCCGCGGGATGACCCAGTTGACCGGCGAAGGCGTGCAGCCGCTGCTCGCTGCGGCCGGTGACGGCCACCCGGCCGCCGGCGCTGAGGAGTTGTGTCGCGACGGCCGCGCCGATCCCGCTGCCGCCGCCGGTTATGAGCGCGACGTGAGAGTTGTCGTTCATGGTGCTGTGGTCCCCCCGTGGGTCGGTGAACTCCGCATTTCCGGAAGGGCAGTTCATCACCTCGAGCACTCTTGAAGTCAAGCCGCCGAGATCACGGTCCGTTCACACCGGCCGCACCGCCGTGTGCACGGTGTGCGCGGCGAGCACGAACACATCGGCCCGCCGGTGCACGCCCGCCGGGTCCTGCGGGTCGACCAGCCGGTCGAGGGTGGCCCGGTCCTCGGCACCCAGGGCGTCCCCGTAGACGTCACGGACCCGGGTCAGCCAGGTCGCGACATAGGCACGGACCCGGTCCGGAGCCGGGGCGGGCAGGTCGAGGAGAAAGCTGCGGCTGCCGGTGTACTTCAGGCCCGCCGAGGTCAGCAGGGCGGACCAGTCCTCGGTCTCGGTGACGGCGCCGGGGAGGTCGGCGCGCATCTGCGCGAACCACTCGGCCTCGATCGCGTCGATCCGCGCCTCCAGGCCCGGGCGGCCGATGCCGAAGTCGCGCGGCAGGAAACGGGAGGGCAGACCGCCCTCCATGATGGCGAGCGTGCCGCCGGGGGCGAGCCGCTGCCCGAACGCGGCGAGACCGGCACGCTGGTCACCGAGATGGTGCAGGCTGCGGCTGGCCCACAGCAGGTCGGCCGGGTACTCCAACTCGCCCAGAACCTCGGGAAGTTCACCGGTCAGCGTGCCGAAGCGGTCACCGAAGCCCAGCCGCTCGGCGCGGGCCCGGGCCCGCTCCAGGAGCGGTGCGGAACCGTCCACCGCCACGACCCGGGCGCCCGGGAACGTCTCCGCGAACAGACACGCGACCACTCCCGGCCCGCTCCCCGCGTCGACGATCAGCCCCGGATCGGTCCGCTCCTTCGCCAGCCACGCCATGGCCCGCTCGTACAGCGGCGCGAACAACTCGGCCTGGGTCTCCAGCAGCGGGCCCATGACGGCCCAGTCGAGGTCGGTGTGGTCGTGGTGGTGAACGTGCTTCTCGTCGTGCTCGTGCGCCATGGTGGTCAGCCTCTCGTCCGGGTGCCGTCAGCCTGCGCCGACGCACCGTCCGGGGGCCACTTCCGTTGCCGAAGCGGCAAAAAAGGGCAGGAGAAAATGGGGTGCGGCCGGGGCCGTCGGTCGCCGAGCATGCCCGTATGGACGACGTGCTGCTGGAACGCTTCATCGAAGACGGGTTCGTGAAGATCGAGGGCGCCTTCCCGCCGCGCGTCGCCGCCGACTGCGCGCGGCTGCTGTGGCGGGAGACGGGCTACGACCCCGACGATCCCGGCACCTGGAAGGACCCCGTGGTCTGGGTACCGGGCATGGGGCAGGGCCCGTTCGCCGCGGCCGCCAACTCCCCCGCGCTGCACGAGGCGTTCGACCTCCTGGTCGGCGAGGGACGCTGGGCGACGCGCTACGGCCTGGGCGCCTTCCCGCTGCGTTTCCCGCACGGGGACGAACCCGACGACGCCGGCTGGCACATCGACGGGAGCTGGACCCCCGAGGGCGAGACCTGGCCGTTCGCCAATCTGCGCTCGCGGGACCGGGCGCTGCTGATGCTGTTCCTGTTCACCGAGGTGACCGAGGACAACGCCCCGACCCGCATCCGCGTCGGCTCGCACCTCGACGTGCCGCCGCTCCTGGAGCCGTACGGCGAGGCAGGGGTGTCCGGTCTGGAGATCGCCCCGCGACTGGTCGAGGCCACCGCCCACCGCCCGCTCGCGTACGCCACCGGCAGCCCCGGTGACGTGTACCTGTGCCATCCCTTCCTGGTCCACGCGGCCCAGCCGAACCACGGCACCCGGCCGCGTTTCCTGGCGCAGCCACCGCTGCATCCGGCGGTCCCCTTCGAGCTGGACCGTCCGGACGGCGACTATTCGGCGGTGGAGTTCGCGATCCGCCGGGGGCTGACCCTGGCCCGGGAGGGCTGACCCCCACGCCCGACGGAAGCGGGCGTGGGGGGCGGCGGGGGCGGGCGGAGGCTGGGCGGAGGCTGTATGCCATGTGCGATGCGGTATGCGATTACTGTCGGCGCTTTCCGTAGACGCCTTCTGTATGCGATCTACAGCGGCGGGTATGCGTTCGCCATCAGCTGCTGGAACTGCGCCGAGAACCAGTGCCCGGACAGCGGGGCGTTCGGCAGTGCGCCCGACATGTTGTTGCCGTTGCGGGCGTTGCCCGTGTACGTCGGGTCGCACATGCGGTCGAAGCCCTTGCCCTCGTCGTTGGCGATGGCGGTGCTGGAGCCGTCGGACTCACCCGGCGGCTTCATCCACACATAGGCGTCGATCCCGGTCGCGGGGGCGGCCTGCGGACGCTCGCCGAGCCCGGCTCCTGACTGGTTGCACCAGTTCCCGACCTGGATGCGGCGGTCGTAACGCCCGCCGTCGACGTACGTGTCCACACTGCTCGTCGCTCCCGGACCCGTGGGCCTGGCGGAACCGCCCCAGCCGTTGCGGGAGGTGTCGATCAGCATGCCGATACCGGAGTTGAAGCCCACGGACACCAACTGGCTGCGGAACGCCTGGGCGTACGACAGCTCGTCCACGTAGCGGTTCCAGTCGACCCACTTGGACTGGCGCACGGAGACGCCGTTGACGCTGTCGTTGATGGTGAAGTTGTTCTCCTTCAGGGCGCTGTAGTTGGCCGTGTTGGTGATGAAGCCGGCCACGTCGTCGACGGTCGCGCCCTCGGCGTTCGCGGCCTGGTAGAAGAGGTTCGCGGAGGGCGCGAAGTTGTCGTCCCAGCCGAGCCAGCCGTGGTGGCCGGCGTCGATGTAGTTGTAGACGTTGGGGATCGCGCCGAGCTTGTTCAGCGCGTAGCCGACGCCCTTCACGTAGTTGCCGTTGGCGAGCATCGTGTCGCACTGCGGGGTGGCGGTGGCCTTGCCGCCGGTGTTGGTCACGAGGTTGGGCAGCGAGTCGATCTCGATCGTGGTGACGATCCGCAGCGAGGCGTACTTGCTGTCGGCGAGGATCGCGGCGATCGGGTCGATGAACTCGCTTTCGTAGCGCCCGATTTCGGTCGGACCGAGTTCGCCGTTGGAGGCGAGGGCCGCGCAGTCGCGTCCGGGCAGGTCGTAGACGACGAGTTGGACGACCTCTTCGCCGCTGCCCTTCTGGGCGAGCGCGGCGTCGAGGTGGGCACGCAGGCCCATGCCGCCGTTGACTCCGTTGATGGCGGCGATGCGGTCGAGCCAGACACCGGTGGGCTGGTTGGAGATCCTGCTGCCCCCGGTCTCGGCGGCGGCCTTCGCCGACCACTCCGGGTTCACGTACACCTTGGCGCCCGCGTACGGGTTGTCGACCCGCGTGCCGGGATCGGTGCCGCCACCGCCGCCTCCCCCGCCGCTGCCGTCGTCGACGTTGCAGGTCACGCCGTCGAGGGTGAAGGCGGTCGGGAGCGCGTTGGTGCCGCTGTAGGAGGCGTTGAAGCCGAAGCTGACCGAACTCCCGGTCGGCAGGCTCCCGTTGTAGGTTTCGTTGGCCGCCGTGACGGCGGTCCCGCTCTGGCTGATCTTCGCGTTCCAGCCGCTGGTGACCTTCTGGTTGCCGGCGTACGACCACTTCACGGCCCAACTCGACTTGGCGGCCGAGTTGTTGGTGACCGTGACGGCGGCGGTGAAGCCGGTGTCCCACTGGTTCTGCACCTTGTAGTCGACACTGCAGGGGATCGCGGCGATGCCTGCGTCCGCGGCGGGGTTGGCGGCGACCGCCGTCCCCGAGGCCCCGGCGACGAGCGCCAAGGCAGCGAGCAACGCTGTTCTGGTACGGCTCATGAGTGCGGGTTTCCTTGTCTGGTAAGGAAGTTGGTTGCGGGTGCTGCGGATTGCGCTGTTCGATGTGCGCTGTCGGTGTGCGGGGCGCCTATCCGTTGAGGGCGCGCAGATGGTCGCGCAGCCCGATGCCGTACGCGGTGGGCGTACCGGCGTAGTCGGAGATCAGCGACGGACCGGCGGAACAGTCCCAGGTGTTCCAGGTCCAGCCGAGATACGAGAGCCCGCGGTCGTCGAACCACTTCATGACCTGGTCGACGAAGGCGTGCGAGCAGGTGTTCTCGCCCATCTCTCCTGCCACCAGCGGCACTTGGGCCGCGACGGGGGCGAGGGTGGAGTTCCAGCAGCTCTCGCTCGCGCAGGTGTTGAAGTTGTACACGTGGTACGCGGCGACGAGATTGCCGGTCGGGTCGGTGGGCCTGTAGGTCAGCCACTGGCTGAGGTCGTTGGAGTACGCGAGCCCGCCGGCCATGATCACGTTCTTGGCGCCGGTCGACCGTACGGCGTCGACGAGATCCTGCATACCGGCGACTTCGTACCCGATGCCGGGGCAGGTACCGCCGTCCCGCCAGCACTGCCACGCCTGGGTGGTCGTGGAGGTCGCGCGGTCCGGATACGGCTCGTTGAACAGGTCGAACGCGACGGCCTGGTCGCCCTTGAAGGTGCTCGCGACCGAGGACCAGAACGACGGGGTGTACTGCGCGTCCGGCATCGGCTTCTGGCAGGTGGCGTGCACGTCGGAGCAGCCCGCCGAGTTGCCGGTGTACTGGCCGTAGGTCCAGTGCAGTTCGACGATCGGCGTCATGCCGTGCGCCTCGACCTTCGCCACCAGGTCCTTGACGGCGGCGATGTAGTTGGCGCCCGCGTACTCGGGTTTGATGTTGGAAAGGCCCAGCCAGCACTCCTCGTTGAGCGGAATGCGGACGACGTTGGCCTTCCAGTCGGCGATCGCCGCGACGGCCGCGTCGTCCACCGGGCCGTCCCAGATGCCGTAGCCCTGCACGCACATGAACTCGCCGCCGGACCGGTTGACGCCCAGCAGACGGCGGTTGGTGCCGTCGGCGTCCACGAGCTTGTTCCCGGAGACGTGCAGTGCGGGTGCGGTGCCGCTGGGCGGTGGTGAGGTCGGAGGCGGCGAGGTCGGTGGTGTCGGCTCCGAATCGACGTTGCAGGTAGTGCCGTTGAGCTTGAAGGCGGACGGTACGGCGTTGCTCCCCGACCAGTTGGCGAGGAACCCGGCGCTCACGCTCGCGCCGGTGCCGAGTGAGCCGTTCCAGCTCTCGTTGGTCGCGGTGACCGTCGTGGCGGACTGGGACCATTTGGCGTTCCAGCCCTGGGTGACCTTCTGGCCGCCGGCGAAGTCGAAGCTCAGGCTCCAACTGGTAACCGGTGCCATGTTGTTGGTGATCTGCACTGCGCCCTGGAAGCCGGTGTCCCACTGGCTGGTGACCGAGTACTCCACCGTGCACGCGGGAGTGGCGCCGGACGCTGTGACGACCGGAACGACCATGGCCCCGACAAGGGCGGTCGCGCCGGCGACGGCTAAAAGCATTGAACGCGGGGGGTGTCGCATGAGCGAGTCCTTGCAGCTCGGACGCGTCGTGCGGACGCGTCGACTGACGGATTCGCTCCCACTGGTGTCCAGGAAGGTAGCGCCAAGTGACGGTAAAGGACAGGGGAGTCACAGACTTTCGCTGACTTTCCCTCAACCCACGTGCGTCGAATCTTTTCGACTCCGTAAGCACCTTGACGCCTCTCACCCCCGTCCCCACGATGGGAGCGCTCCCACTGGTTCAAGGCTTGTTGCTGCTCCGCCCCCACCCCTCCGAGCCGCAAGGAGGAACCAGCACATGCACCCCAGAAGGAGACGCCGCGTGACACGGCGACTGTGGACCGCTGTCGTGGCGGCCCTCGCACTTCCCGTCTCGATGCTCGCGACGGGCACAACTCCCGCCCAGGCGGCGACAGTTCAGTGCAGCGTGGACTACAGGACCAACGACTGGGGCTCCGGCTTCACCGCGGATCTGACCCTCACCAACCGGGGTACGGACGCGATCAACGGCTGGACCCTGACGTACTCGTACGCGGGCAACCAGAAGCTCAGCAACGGCTGGAACGGCACCTGGTCCCAGTCCGGCAGCGCGGTCACGGTGACGAACGCGTCGTACAACGGGACGATCGCCGCGGGCGCCGCCGTCTCGACCGGCGCGCAGTTCGGGTACAGCGGCACCAACACCGCGCCCACCTCGTTCGCGATCAACGGCACCACGTGTGCCGGCGCCCATCAGCCGCCGATCACCGTGCTGACCAGCCCGAGTGCGGGCGCGATCTACACGCAGGGGGCCGCGATCCCGCTCGCGGCGACCGCGGCGGCGGCCGACAACGCGACGATCAGCAAGGTCGAGTTCTATGACGACACCACGCTGCTCGGCACGGACACGAGCTCGCCGTACTCGCTCTCGGCTTCTGGTTTGACCGTGGGCAGTCATTCCCTGGTGGCGAAGGCGTACGACAGCCTGGGCGCGTCCGGTGCGTCCACGCCGGTCGGCATCACGGTCGCCGCGGGACCCGCGATCGTGGCCTCGCCGACCCAACTGGGCGTCCAGCAGGGGAAGTCGGGCACGTATGCGGTGTCGCTGTCCTCCCAGCCGTCATCGAACGTGACCGTCACGACGGCCCGCGCGAGCGGCAACACGGGGCTGTCGGTCACCGGCGGCGGGACACTCACCTTCACGCCGTCGAACTGGAACACCGCGCAGACGGTGACCCTCACGGCCGACGCGTCCGGTACCGGTTCGGCGTCCTTCGACTCGACGGCGACGGGGTTCACCAGGGCGACGGTCACGGTGACGGAGCTGGCGGCGGCGAACGCGTACGACGCCCGCTTCCTGGACCTCTACGGGAAGATCACCAACCCGGCGAACGGCTACTTCTCGCCCCAGGGCATCCCCTACCACTCGGTGGAGACCCTGATCGTCGAGGCGCCGGACCAGGGGCACGAGACCACGTCGGAGGCGTACAGCTATCTGCTGTGGCTGCAGGCGATGTACGGCAAGGTGACCGGCGACTGGTCCAAGTTCAACGGCGCCTGGGCCCTCATGGAGAAGTACATGATCCCCACCCACGCCGACCAGCCGACGAACTCCTTCTACAACGCCTCGAAGCCGGCGACGTACGCGCCCGAGCTGGACACGCCGAACGAGTATCCGGCGAAGCTGGACACTTCGGTGGCGGTGGGATCGGATCCGATCGCCGGTGAACTGAAGACCGCATACGGTACGGACGACGTCTACGGTATGCACTGGCTGGAGGATGTCGACAACACCTACGGCTACGGCGACACGCCGGGCGGCGGGTGCGAGGCGGGGCCGACGGCGAGCGGGCCGTCGTACATCAACACCTTCCAGCGCGGACCGCAGGAGTCCGTGTGGGAGACGGTGCCGCAGCCGACCTGCGACGCCTTCAAGTACGGCGGTACGAACGGGTACTTGGACCTGTTCACCGGTGACTCCTCGTACGCCAGGCAGTGGAAGTACACGGATGCCCCGGACGCCGACGCGCGGGCCGTGCAGGCCGCGTACTGGGCCGACACCTGGGCCAAGGAGCAGGGCAAGGGCGGTGACGTCTCCGCCACCGTCGGCAAGGCGGCCAAGATGGGCGACTATCTGCGGTACGCCATGTACGACAAGTACTTCAAGAAAATCGGCAACTGTGTCGGGCCGTCCACCTGCCCGGCCGGCACCGGCAAGGACGCCTCGGACTATCTGCTGTCCTGGTACTACGCGTGGGGCGGCGCGAACGACACCAGCGCGGGCTGGGCGTGGCGCATCGGGTCCAGCCATGTGCACGGGGGCTATCAAAACCCCCTGGCCGCCTACGCGTTGAGTTCGTACGCCGATCTGAAGCCCAAGTCCGCGACGGGCGCGGCGGATTGGGGTACCTCCCTGAACCGGCAGCTGGAGTTCTACCGCTGGCTGCAGTCGAGCGAGGGTGCCATCGCCGGTGGGGCGACGAACAGTTGGCAGGGGCGGTACGCGAGTCCGCCGGCCGGGACGTCGACGTTCTACGGCATGTACTACGACCAGCAGCCTGTCTACCACGACCCGCCGTCCAACCAGTGGTTCGGCTTCCAGGCGTGGTCGATGGAGCGGGTCGCCGAGTACTACCAGCAGACGGGGAACGCGAGCGCGAAGGCGGTTCTCGACAAGTGGGTGGCGTGGGCGCTGTCCAAGACCACGGTCAATCCGGACGGCACGTATCTGATTCCCTCGACGCTGCAGTGGTCGGGGCAGCCGGACACCTGGAACGCGTCAAGTCCCGGTGCCAATGCGGGACTTCATGTCACCGTCGCCGACTACACGAACGACGTGGGCGTGGCCGCCGCGTATGCCAAGACGTTGACGTACTACGCCGCGAAGTCCGGTTCCGCTGCGGCGAAGACGACGGCGAAAGCCCTTCTCGACGGCATGTGGAGCAACTACCAGGACAGTCTGGGCATCGCCGTTCCGGAGACCCGCGCGGACTACAACCGGTTCGACGACAGTGTGTATGTGCCGAGCGGGTGGAGCGGGACGATGCCGAACGGGGACGCGGTCAACTCCGCTTCTACGTTCGCCTCGTTGCGGTCCTTCTACAAGAACGATCCGGCGTGGTCGAAGATCCAGAGCTATCTGGCAGGCGGGGCCGCGCCTGTCTTCACGTATCACCGGTTCTGGGCACAGGCGGATGTCGCGTTGGCCATGGGGTCGTATGCGGAGCTTCTCGAATAGCTCCGCTTGTCAGGTGGTTCTTTGGCTGCGGGTCCGTTGTGGCTGGTCGCGCAGTTCCCCGCGCCCCTATGGGGGCGCTGCACCGAACGCCCCTTTCACGGAACCGCCGGGCGGCCCCTACCCGCACTGGGGGTCGCCCGGCACTCGTGCTTTTCCCCCTCCTCAGGAGAGGACCTCACTGTGCGAAGAACCAGAATCCTGATGGCCGTACTGGCGCTCGCGGCAGGCTTGTCGGCGGGTGGGCCGTCCGCACTCGCCGCCGACGCCCCCGGCGCCGCTCTCGCGGCCGACACCTACACCTGGCACAACGCCCGCATCGACGGTGGCGGGTTCGTGCCCGGCATTGTCTTCAACCGGAAGGAGAAGAACCTCGCCTACGCCCGTACCGACATCGGCGGTGCTTACCGGTGGCAGGAGGCGACGAAGACGTGGACGCCGTTGCTGGACTCGGTCGGGTGGGAGGAGTGGGGGCACACCGGTGTGGTGAGTCTCGCGTCCGACTCGGTTGATCCGAACAAGGTGTACGCGGCTGTCGGCACGTATACGAACAGCTGGGATCCGACGAACGGGGCGGTGCTCAGGTCGGCGGACCGGGGCGCGAGTTGGCAGAAGACCGATCTGCCGTTCAAGCTCGGCGGGAACATGCCGGGGCGCGGTATGGGTGAGCGGCTGGCCGTCGACCCCAACAAGGACAGCGTGTTGTATCTGGGTGCGCCCAGCGGGAAGGGGCTGTGGCGGTCCACGGACTCCGGATCCACCTGGTCGCAGGTGACCAACTTCCCCAATGTCGGCAACTACGTGCAGGATCCGACCGACACGAGCGGCTACGCCGGCGACAACCAGGGCATCGTGTGGGTCACCTTCGACGAGTCGACGGGTACGTCCGGCAACGCGACGAAGACGATCTATGTCGGTGTCGCGGACCAGGGCAACGCCGTGTACCGGTCGACGGACACGGGCGCGACGTGGAGCCGGGTGGCCGGGCAGCCGACGGGTTATCTGGCGCACAAGGGTGTACTGGATGCGGTCAACGGTTATCTGTACATCGCATACAGCGACAAGGGTGGTCCGTACGACGGCGGCAAGGGTCAGTTGTGGCGGTACGCGACCGCGACCGGCACCTGGACGAACGTCAGCCCGGTCGCGGAGGCCGACACCTACTACGGCTTCAGCGGGCTGACCGTCGACCGGCAGCATCCGGGGACCGTGATGGCGACGGCGTACAGCTCATGGTGGCCGGACACGCAGATCTTCCGCTCGACGGACAGCGGCGGCACGTGGACGAAGGCCTGGGACTACACGTCGTATCCCAACCGGTCGAACCGCTACACGATCGATGTCTCCTCCTCGCCCTGGCTGACCTTCGGGGCGAATCCGTCGCCGCCCGAACAGGCCCCGAAACTGGGCTGGATGACCGAGTCGCTGGAGATCGACCCGTTCGACTCGAACCGGATGATGTACGGGACGGGCGCCACGCTCTACGGCACGGAGAACCTGACGAGCTGGGACAGCGGTGGCCAGTTCACCGTGAAGCCGATGGTGCAGGGGCTGGAGGAGACGGCCGTCAACGACCTCGCCGCTCCCCCGTCCGGTGGGGCCCAACTCCTCAGCGCACTGGGCGACATCGGCGGGTTCCGGCACACGGACCTCACCAAGGTCCCCTCGATGATGTTCACTTCGCCGAACTTCACCACGACCACGAGCCTCGACTTCGCGGAGACCAACCCCAACACCGTTGTGCGCGTGGGCAATCCGGACTCGGGGTCGCACATCGCGTTCTCGACGGACAACGGCGCCAACTGGTTCGCGGGGACGGACCCTTCGGGCGTGAGTGGTGGCGGGACGGTGGCCGCGGCGGCGGACGGGAGCCGGTTCGTGTGGAGTCCGGCGGGGGCGGGGGTGCAGTACACGGCCGGGTTCGGTTCGTCGTGGTCGGCGTCCGGCGGAATTCCGGCGGGTGCGATCGTCGAGTCGGACCGGGTCGACGCGAAGACCTTCTACGGCTTCAAGTCCGGGAAGTTCTACGTCAGTTCGGACGGCGGGGCGACCTTCGCAGCGTCCTCGGCGACCGGGCTGCCCAGCGGTGACAGCGTGCGGTTCAAGGCGCTGCCCGGTACGAAGGGGGAGGTGTGGCTGGCCGGTGGGGCGAGCGACGGGGCGTACGGGCTGTGGCATTCCACGGACGGCGGCGCCAGTTTCGGCAAGCTCGCGAACGTCGACCAGGCCGACACGATCGGCTTCGGGAAGGCGGCGACCGGTGCCTCGTACCAGACGCTCTACACGAGTGCGGAGATCGGGGGTGTACGCGGCATCTTCCGCTCGACGGACAAGGGCGCGAGCTGGACGCGGCTCAACGACGATGCGCATCAGTGGGGTTGGACCGGTGCGGCGATCACCGGTGACCCGCGGGTGTACGGCCGGGTGTATGTGTCGACGAACGGGCGTGGGGTCGTCTACGGCGACTCGTCCGACGCCGGCAGTGGTGGGGACGGG
>Ga0307511_10000953_pt1 | contig 30660 bp, 22 predicted proteins | sample 13_EM_MG_FD_200266 | JGI IMG/M metagenome (GOLD analysis project Ga0307511, IMG submission 200266) | Populus trichocarpa ectomycorrhiza microbial communities from riparian zone in the Pacific Northwest, United States - 13_EM | ecosystem: Host-associated > Plants > Roots > Unclassified | place... | reverse complement strand
ACTGGGCACGGGAGCTGGGAAAATTGGGGCATGACTGCAAGCTGATCCCAGCGCGGTATGTGAAAGCCTACCTGAAGACCAACAAGAACGATTTACGAGACGCAGAAGCCATCTGTGAGGCTGTGCAGCGGCCGACCATGCACTTCGTTACGATCAAGTCCGTGGACCAGCAGGCGGTTCTGACCCTGCATCGTTCACGCGAGCTGTTGGTCAATCAGCGTACTCAGCTTGGAAACTCCGTTCGCGCGCAGCTCGCCGAGTTCGGGTTGTATTTGCGCGTCGGTTCCTGGACTTTGACGCGGCAGGTCGCTGAACTCTTCCGCTCCGATCATGACTGCATTCCGCAAATGGTACGCTCACTCATCGAGATGCTGCTCGAGCAATGGAAGCAGATCCAGGAGCGCATTACGCAACTCGAGCGGCAGATTGAGCGATGGCATCGAAACAGCGAGCAGAGCAAGCGGCTGGCTGAGATTCCGGGCATCGGTCCGATCACCGCCTCTGCAATGATGGCGACGATCGGGGATGCGAAGGCTTTTCGGAGCTCGCGGCACTTCGCCGCCTGGCTCGGTCCCAAAGCAGCATTCTACCGGTGGCAAACCGAAGCTCGGCGCGATTTCCAAGCGCGGCGACGGCTACCTACGTCGACTACTGGTTCACGGCGCTCAGGCGGTCATGAGGTGGCGCCGAGCACACCCGAACGACAGCCGTCCATGGCTCGATGAGCTGCTGCGCAGGCGGCCCGTGAATGTCGCAGCGGTAGCCGTTGCGAATAAGAACGCGCGAACGATATGGGCACTGTTGACCCGAGACGAGCGCTTCACTGGGTATCGGTCAAGCGCAGCGGTCGTGGCGCACTGACTCAAGATACTCTTCCATCGGTTGCGAAGGCCAGCGAGCGTGATGGCAAATCAGGTTGGACCGGAATCCGCCAAACCCGAAGGAGGCACCGAGGCTGTTGACCTCGTGGATGTAAATGGGTGCGGGTTCGCGAATCCCATCGGGGCCAGGGCGTAGAGCCCACTAACAGGCCGGATAGATAGCAGCAACCAGACCTGATTGCCGGAACGATTGAGGGCCTTGCAAAGGGGGAGCTGTTCATAGATACGCCTCCTGGATCACCGCGGCGAGGGCCTTCTCGGCCGTGCGGCGAGGCTCTAAAAACCCTGGAAAATAGCTGCCTTTGCGCAGCTTGGGGATCTTCAGATCAACGCTTCCGCCGCGCGTCAGGTTGTCAGGTCTGGTAACCCCAACCGTAAGCACTCCGCTATCCTTGTAATTACCCACAAGTTTTCGCGAAGTATCAAGCCGTTAAGGAAATAACTTGAATATAATTGTTAACTATGACATATAACATATCCGTGTCAGGTTCACGCACGGTGCTGCTGTATGCCGAACGGAAAGAGGTTTCAGCGCCGGCGACGGGCTGTTGCCTTCGCTGAGCCGCCAAATAGTTGGATAGATCGAGAGCTTGAGGAGTGTACGTTCGTAGACGAACGCCTGGGGAAGAGATTTCGCACGTTGTTGGAGCAATTATCCGATGGCACTGGGGAGAGTATCCCGATGGCCTGTCAGGATTGGGCGAATACCAAGGCCGCATATCGTTTTCTCTCCAACGCACGCGTGAACGAAGGAGATATTCTCGCCGGACATTTTCAGGCGACTCGTGATCGCTTTGCGGCAACCGAAGGGAATGTACTGGTTCTGCAAGATACCTCGGAATTTTCCTATCAAAGAGAGAACCCGGAGTTGATCGGTTTCACTCGCAGAGTGAAGACGGTTCGCAAGCAGGGTAAAGGCGTGTACGGGGATGCGCAGGTGAGTACCGTGTGCGGGATTTTGATGCATTCAAGTCTTGCAGTCACCACCGAAGGACTGCCTTTGGGTCTGGCGGCGATAAAGTTTTGGACGCGCAAGAAGTTTGTCGGCCGTCATGCCTTAAACAAACCCAATCCGACACGAGTCCCGATTGAGGCGAAGGAAAGCATTCGCTGGCTGGAAAATCTACGTCAGTCGAGCGCGCTTTTTGGTGAACCCGGTCGCTGCATTCATGTAGGTGATCGCGAAAGCGATATTTACGAGTTGTTCTGCACAGCTCAAGAGCTTGGAACTCATTTTGTTGTTCGAGCCTGCGTCGATCGCCTAGCTGGAGACGGCGAACATACGATTGCCGACGAAATGGACGACGTTTCAATCAAGGGATTGCACCAGATCGAGTTGCGTGACAAGCGAGGAAACGCGCGTGAGGCTGTACTTGAACTGAAGTGCAAGCGCATCAAGGTGCTGCCGCCTATTGGCAAGCACATGCGATATCCGCCTCTAATGCTCACGGTCATTCATGCTCAGGAGCGCGATGCGCCTGAAGGTGGCGAAGCCATCGACTGGAAGCTAATCACGGATTTGCCCGTACGATCGCGTGCAGAGGCCATTGAGAAACTCGACTGGTACGCGTTACGCTGGAAAATCGAGGAATTCCACAAGATCATGAAATCCGGTTGCAAAGCCGAGGAGTCCAAGCTTCGAACCGCCGAGCGGCTGGTGAATCTTATAGCAACCTTTTGCATCATGAGTTGGCGAATCTTTTGGATGACCATGCTTAATCGATCCACTGAGGAGATTTCCCCAAAGTTTGCGCTGACGCCGCTGGAAATCGACTTGTTGGATCGTTTGGTCGAAGACAAGACAACATCAGTCCCACGGAAAAAACGCCTGTCGCACTACCTGACCAAGATCGCACAGCTTGGTGGCTATCTGGCGCGCGCCCACGATCCGCCGCCGGGTAACGTGGTTATGTGGCGAGGCTTGGCACGTTTGACTGACATCGAACTGGGATTCGCTTTGGCGAGCCAATAATTGTGGGTAATTAAAAGCTTTGCGGAGTGCTTACCAGCATGATCACTGTGTGCGAAGGATTCCCGTGAATGCCGCCCCACGCCCCGGGCGTCTGATGTTTGCCCGGATTCGTTGCCGTGCCAGTTTTGACGGGATGGTTGCGCTTGCCGGAGCGTAGAATCGCCGCGCGGTCAATTCAGGAAAGGTAGTCGTGATGCCGGACAGCACCAGCGCGCAAGGCAATGCATTTCGGGACGGCGTCAAGCGGTTGATCGAGCTCACGCCGGGCTGCTCCAACGTGCGCACCGAACATCTGCTTGGCACTCAGCCAGTCGATATCTACTACGAGGAGCGGACGTCCTTCCGCACGCTTCGAGTGGCGTGCGAATGCAAGGACTACCAACGACCGCTGACGAAGGATCAGATCGCCAGGCACATCGAGCCGCGCTATCGACCTCTCCTCCAGAACAACCTGGTCGACGCGGTCCGCATCATTGCGCGGGTCGACCTCGGTGCAACGGCCGCAGCGTATGTGCGTGAATGCGGGTTCACGTTTCACACGATCGATCAGCTTGAATCGCAGATCGTCGATTTCCGACAGTACTTGCACGGTCTCCAGTTGGGTTCGGCTGATGATGGCCTCGAGCGTTACTACGTAAGGCCCTTACTCGAAGATGGCGGTGATCTTCAGGAGACGATCGAATCCTGGATCGCGGGCTCTTCCAGCCAGCCGGTCGCGATACTCGCGGGCTACGGCATGGGCAAGACGAGCTTCGCGCGGCACATGGCGCATGTCCTTGCCGGACGCGCACTCGCATCGCCCAGTCAGCGCATTCCGATCCTCATTCCGTTGTCAGAGATATCCAGCGAACAAACGCTCGAGGGGCTGCTGGGGAAGCTCCTCGCGGCCCAGAATCGCATTCCGAGCTACCACTTCAGCATCTTCACCGAACTGAATCTGCGGGGGCGCTTTCTCATCATCTTGGATGGTTTCGATGAGATGAAGCACGTGATGTCTTGGCAGGAGTTTCAGCACAATTTCACCGAGCTCAACCGGCTCAACGGATCTCAGTCGCGCGTACTGCTTCTAGGACGGCCCTCGGCGTTGCTCTCAGGGGATGAGGAGAACTTCGTTCTGCGAGGCAAGCGCCGCACCGGAAACAAGACGTATTCGGTGCCGGGCGCGCCCGAATACCAGCAGCTGGCGATGCGCGAGTTCTCGGACGAGCAGGCGATGGCGTTCATGCACGGTTACGCGACGTTTCGTGCGACCACCGACGCAGCTATTCGCGGCAAGCAGTCCACGGATGTCGATGTCGAGGCTCGTATTCGCAACATCCAGAGAGATCCTGAAATGATTGGGCTGATCGGACGCCCGGTTCAGGCCCGCATGCTGACGGACCTCGCGATCGATCCTGAAGTTCAGTGGCGTTCGTTTTCGCGATACGAGCTGTTTCGCGAGTTCGTGGCGCGCATCACCGAGCGCGAAGCGCAGAAGCCAACGCGCGGCGCGTTCAGTCCAGAAGCACGCCTGCGTTTCATTCGGCGAGTTGCATGGTGGGTCTGGGGTCGCACCGGCGCCGCCGGATTCAACATCGTGGACTTGCCCGACGCGCTGCTGGAGTCACCGCAAGGTGAGTTGGAAGCGGCACCCGAAGCAATACGCCGTGATCTCGTGTCGGGAAGTATTCTCGAGAAAAAGACTGCCGACACATACTACTTCCCACATCGATCGTTCCTTGAGTTTCTGGTCGCCGAGTACCTATGCCTTGAGCAGCCCTCGGGCGATGACCTTGATTACTTTTTGTATAGCCAGACCCCTGAGGTCCGTGAATTCATCAAGGAATCTCCCCATGCGAAGGCCATTACACAGCTGGGTGAGGAGCTTGACGCGCGCGGAGTCCCAGTCTCGTTCGCTCTACTTGAGCTCATCGCCTGGGTGCGCAACGTGGGCGGGAATCCGCTGCAGATACCGGCGCTCCCATCGACCACTGCGCGAGGATTGCTGGTCGATTGCCTTCGTCTCATGGACTCCGGAGCAATTGACGATGCGATCGCGTATCTGACTGAGGCATTCTTCACCGTGAAGACACGGCATGCGCGAACCGCTTGCCTGATGGGCCTCTTTTTCATTCATGCCGAAGCCCCAGAAACAGTCGGGCACAAGGTCAGGACAAGCGCGGTCGCGTTGGTGCTGTCGCAATGTCTGGGGCAATTTCACCGCCTGAGTGATTCAGATCAGGACGCCCAGATTAAGCGTCACAGCAGATTCATGCGAATGGTCCTCACCACTATGCAATCGGGCGACCGGGACGGAGAATTCGTGTTGGTCGTGGACTTCGCGGGGTTCAGGGAGGCCATTTTCAGGGCCGTCGCACCGGATCTCCGGATCTACGAGATACCCAGCGTCGAATTCGAGGAATCTCACAGGTTTCTTACCCTGACGGACTTGGCGCAAGTCATTCCGGGCCTAGCGTCATACAGAAGCGGCAGGCAGGTCACTCAATTCTTTACCCGGTATCCGCAACCGGACGTGCTCCTTCCGAAGCCTCCTCCGGATCTCTTCGAGCCGGTTCGGGAAACGTACCGACTCCCCACCCTCCGACGACTGCGACGTTCAACTTAGTGTCAGTCAAAGCGACTTCGGCTCCGTACTGGAAATAGTTTTCCCTCTTTCAGCGATATAGTCCGACGAGCCGCCTCGCGGGACCGGCGACACCGATCTCGTCTCGGAAGACCTACGTCGGAAGATCGTGGACAACGCTCATCCGGTCACTGGCGAGGATGCTGTGCATTACCCGGTCCGGGGACGATAAACCCCGCTTGAATTCCAGGGTTTTGCCTTCTGGCTGCTGTAACAGATGTGCGAGGTTCACAACTAGGCATTTAACTAGGAAGCACTAGGAAGGTCAGTGCTTCCTAGTTAGATGCCTAGTTTTCCCCACCTAAGGAATCAACCATGAGCTGGCATCGCAGCTCGTGGCCTAATCATCCGTTGTGGTGCAATACGCTGCCCACGGATTGGCGTGGCCGGCGTTGCGACGCGCCAGCAGGCGGGCGCGAAAGCCGACAGGGTCGAAGCACTTTTCGATTTTGAACTTCAGGGCTGCGGCGGTGGCTTCGCGCTGAGACAGGTAGGCGTCAATCTCGGTGGTGTGATTCGGGCAATGGGCAGTGATCTGGTAGATGTCCGCCAGGGCCACGGTCGGAAATTTCTGGGTGATTTCCTCAGCTGTCGCTCCGGCATGGAAAGTGGTCACGTTCGTATCCAGCGTCACACGGGTGCCGCATGCACGGATGGCTCCGTGCGGGTCGGTGTACAGGGAACAGCGGACAGCCCTCATAGCCACCCCATTTTCGTGATAGCCAGGTTCATAGTCTCGACGGAGATTGATTTCGCCGGCCTCGGCACAACGCCTTTCAGTGCCCGAATGTTGTGTGCGATAGATCGCGGCAGAACGACGCCCTGGCGCACTCGACAAATTCGAGCTGATCGCCGGCTTTGACGCGCAATAGCTCGAGGACGCTTTTGGGCAACGTGATCTCTCCTTTGCTGTTCACTCTGGCGTTGGCTGCGACTCCCGGTCTGGTAACTAAGGCGTATACCGTCCGACTGGTGCTATCGCTACTGGGATCGAACGACGGCGCGCAGAAGGGGGCAGGAAACAGGTGCAGTTTCAGGGCAGATGCAGTGACTGCCGGCTGCGTGCGAGGGATTGGTATGATGCGCGCCCTTTTGGCTCCTCACTGAATCTCATGGGCGCTGCTGACAGCTCCTATAGACAGCCCTAGAGACAGCGATGGGGAACCGAGGGGAGTGGAGGGGAACCGGATTTCCAAGTTGGTCAGTAAGTTATTGATTTGCTTGGGCCCAATGGAGGGTTTTGATCCCGCCATTCGGAGGTTCGAATCCTTCCACCCCAGCCATATAACAAGGCGCGAGCCATAAGTAGCGTTCGCGTGTGGCTCTAGGGCCGAGCCACGACGGGAAGGATAACGGCCGCGGTGCTCGGCGTAGCGGCGTGTGTTATCAGTCACGCTATGGTGGCTAGTTGGTTCTCGCCTTCAGTCGTGTTAACGCGCCGCGGACGGCCCCGAAGGGGTGAGGCCCGTCCCGGGCCGAATAATCCTTCCACCCCAGCCACACAACGCGGACGATTTTTCTTCCATTTTATCCTGTTGATTCAACGGGCTAGCATTCGAGTCGGGAGTTCCGGTCGGTGCAGGCAGTGGCGCTGACAGTGTTTGAACCTCCTTGCCTACTGGCAGATCTACTGCCAGATTTTCAGTCGGGAGCGGCACGGTCTGTTCCTTCGATCGCTTGATCGCTTCGACATCGATCTCTGCTACGCCTTCAGCCCATGCCGCATAGGCGCGAAGCATGGTCGCAATGCTATGGCCATGTTGTTTGGCCACCCAGAGCGGATTTTTGCCAATCATCAAGTCCCAGCTCACCGACGTTTGCCGTGCGGTGTAGGGGCGGCGGTAGCGTAGCTTCAGCGACTGCAGCGTGGTGCGCCATCGAACTTGAGGGTGGTGCAGAGTCCAGAAGGGTTCGCCGGTGTCCAGGAAGAAAACGTGATCATGATGGACCTTCCCCTCCGCCTTCATACGCGCTCTGAGGTAAAGGTGTCTTTTAAGAACCGACAGTGCACGGGGACACAGGTGAACGCGCCGATCTTCGCCCGTCTTGGTCTGACACCGATCAACTCCAGAAACTCTGGCCTTGTTGATACTGATGACCCCGTTCACCAGATCGACGTCATCGAGGACGAGGGCAATCTGCGAGAAACGTCCATCTCCGCCATCGCGTCCTCCCGCGCCTAAGCAGCAGAGCTTACGTCGACCCGAGTCTGCGTGTTCAGTTGCGGCACATTCGCCGTCCGCCCGGCCGCTTTCAGGAGGTTGGTCAAAGTGGTGCGGTCCACGACCTCGTGACGCAATAACTCCTGAGCGAGTGCCTCGAGTTCTGGGCGGCGGGTCGTCAGACTTTCGCGCACGCGATCCTGGGCGGCAAGCAGCAACTTCCGCATCTCCTGATCGATTGCCTCGGCGGTCCTCTCGCTGTACTCGGCGCGGGGGGACCCGGATGTTTCCGGCAGAAAGAGCGCGGAACGCGCCGCTTCGAAGGTCGCAGGTCCTAGTGTCTCGCTCATTCCATAGCGGGTGATCATCTGGCGCACGAGATCGGTGGCCCGCTGCAAGTCATTCTGAGCGCCCGTCGAGAGTTCCCCGAAGATGAGTTGTTCCGCCCCACGACCCCCTAGCAGCACATCGAGCCGGTCGAGCAACTCCCCATGCTTGAGTAGGTAGCGGTCTTCGGTGGGCTGTTGTTGTGTGTAACCCAAAGCGCCGATACCGCGTGGAATGATCGACACCTTGGCGACTTTGTCAGCGGTCGCACGAGACTCCGCCATGAGCAGGCGCACGCTTTTTGATGGTGGTCTGAGCAGGCTTTTTGATGTGGTTCCCAGTTCCGGTTCCCACGCGCTGTAGAGCGATCAGGAACCGGAACTGGGAACTGCCGGGATGGGAACGTCAGACCGTCGTGTTGGCCAGGCGATAACCTTCGGGTGAGCGCACGAGGCGGCCAGCGCGGGTGAGATCGAGGAGTCGCGCATAGAAGGTGGCTTTGCGGATCGAGCACAGCGCGCGCAGTTCGGTGGCGGGGACCGGAGCATCGGACTGACTGAGGGCACTGAGGATGCGCTCGTCGACGGAGCTGGGCGGCGAGGCTGCGCAGACGGGGTCAGCAGCGGCACGCACTTCCAAGGCCAAAGATTCTCCGCGTTGTGCGAGTTCCAGATCGATCGGCGGCAAGGAAGGTGCGGCGCGGTGCTCGACGGTGAGCGTAAGCTCGTTCTCGAGGCGGCGCAGGTAGAGATTACTGTCGCCCCACGCATGGAACTCGGAGGATCCGCGTAGGGCCTGGCCGGCACGGATGTGGCCGCCGCCCTTTTTCGCATGGTGCACGACGAGCACGGCCAGATGGTGACGTCGCTGCAGCTCGCGTAGGTAGGCAAGCAGTGGTGCGACCTCCCCACTGGCGTTCTCATCGATGCGATGTAAGCGCACGAACGGATCCAACACCAACAGGCGGGGCTTGAGCTCCTCGACGGTGTGCTCGAGCCGAGCGCGATCGGCTGGTAGATCCAGCCGCACAGTGGGAGCTGTGATCACCTGAACGTCCAGCTCCTGCAAGCTCACCCGCGCGGCGGCACAGATGCCTTCAAGTCGACCGCGCACGATGTGCAGAGCGTCCTCAGCGGCATACAGCAGCACTCGCCCGGCGGTGGGCACCGGGAAGTGACGCAGACACGAGGTGCCGGAGGCCACCGCGACAGCCAGATCCAGGGCGAGGAAGGATTTGCAGCACTTGGGCTCCCCACCGAGCACCCCGACGGCTTCTTCCAGCCACAGACCCATCACGAGCCAACGCTGCGTCTCAGGACGCACCGGCAACTGGTGAGCCGGTTGTACTGGCAAGAGCCTGTCGGGGGCTGTGCTCATCGCCGGCGCGAGGCGACCTTATTCTGCGCGGGTGCGGGCGCCGAGAAAGCCTCGAAGAACAACTTCTCATCCAGCTGCGGCACCTCGCGCTGTGCGGCCAGGTCCAGAAGCTCCCCGGCAATGTTCATCAGCGCCCGCAAGTTGCCTTGCGCGTGATCGCACAAGGTCGCGATCAACTCCGAGGTCATGAGTTTCGGAGCCCCCGCGCTGTGCAGTGCGTGCACCAAGCACTCCCGCAGCTCCTCCGGCGGGGCACGATCGAGCGTCAGCTTCACCCGGATGCGCGATCCCAAAGGGGCCAACTCATCACAGCGGAAGCGTTCGGACAGACGCTGATCCCCGGTGAGCACCACCGTGAGCAGCAGGTGCGAGTCCAGCCGCGACGAGGACAGCAGTCGCAGCTCCTCCAACAGCAGCTGTTTGGTCTCTTGCGCTTCGTCCACCAGCAACACTGGACGGGTTTCGGAGGCATCGATGTGCGCCTGCCAGCGCTCGCGCAATACCTTGGCGCCACCGAAGCGGTTATGCGGACGCAACGGTACCCCGAACAGATCGCCCAGTTCACGGTAAAAGTCCCCGATGCTGGCCTGCGGCCGCGAGAGCGCCCCGACCTGCACGTCGCGTACTGCGCAGAGTTGCTCGGCAAGCACACGCAAGGTGGCGGACTTGCCGGTCCCGACCCCGCCGGTCAGCAGGGCAAAACCGCCCTCGCCAACGAGCTGTTGAACGCGCCAACAGAAGGACTCGATTCGCGGCGTGCGCTGCAGGGCCTCAACCGGAACCTCCGGTGAGAACGGATTCCATTTGACCCCATACAGGGCCAGGAGCTTTTTGTTCATCGGGATCTCACTTTGACTCCTTGGAGTCGTTTGACGGAACTTCCTCCATGGACAGATAGGGCGGCGGCAGTCCGGTGGCCGCCTGTTGGGCCAGAAGCTTCGAGAGCAGCGGCGCGATCCCGGGGACGGACCGCAAAGAGGTTCCTGGATGATTGCCGACCGGCTCAAGGGGCCGGCGCACCCCGCGGGCGTTCTGGACCCTATCCTGGGGAAAGAGCCGACATAACACCTCAGCCGTGCGCTCATCGACCAGATGGACCTGCGTGAGATCCCAGCTCGCATAGCGCACCAGCAGTCGTGTCAGATGCCGGTAGCAGTTGGGCACTTCAAAGCGGTGCGCCTCGATCACCGCCGTCCCATCGCTCAAGCGCTGGGTACGCCGCTCGGTGCGGGTAAAGGCCAGCCGCAGAGCCGCGCTGTCCGGACTGGGTCGTTGGACGTCAGGTCCTGCCAGGAAGCGTGCCAACGGCGTCTGCCCGGTTTCCGAGTGGACCGCCCTGTTATATTGGTATTCGCTCCAGGCTTGCGTCGCCTCATTCAGCGCTTCCAGCGTCAGATCGCGCACGTTCTCGAGCATGGCCAACAGTTGCCCTTCCACGCTGGACCACAAGACTTCGATCTTTCCGTTCATGTAAGCCGAGTAAGCGAGCGTCCGCGCATCGACCACGCCGAGTCTTGTCAGCCCTTGCTGGATTTCCGCCGCCGTCATCGCTTTGCCGTTGTCGTGGTAGCCGCTTCTTGGGAGCCCGCGCTTCATGAACGCCTGCGACAGCGCGTGGGCCATGATCTGCGCACGCTCCTCCCCGCGGTACCATTGCAGATGGCAGGCGAGGCGCGAGCGATCGTCGAGTACGCCGATGAGGATCGGCGTCTCGTATTCGCCGCGCGGGGTGAGGATCTGTAGCGAGCCTTCGTGCCCGTCCCAGTGCCAGATGGAGTTCACGTACTCGGCTTCATAACTGCGCACCTCCCGTTTAAACAGGCGCTCCTCGGCACGCTCGGCACCTTCGGTTCGGCGTGAGCTGACGCGTCGACGCTTGTGCAGCGCCTGCACCTTGAAGAAGCGTCGCACCGTGGAGTAGCACGGTATGGGGCCGAGCTCGGGGCGCTTCTCCGCGAGCGCCTTGAGGTTCAGGTAATGCAGTTGGATTGACCAGCCGGTGTGGGCCGTGTACTGCTCCCGTAAAATGAGCTGCACGGTGGCGTTCACGGAGTCTTGGGTGCCCAGGTCCTTGCGCACCTTACGGCGTAGAACGCCGACCGGATCTGGGCGCTCTTTGCGCGCCGCGTACAACCAACGCTCGATCGTAGACAAACCAAAGCGCACCGGTTCTCCCGTCATGGGGTGGCGCCAGGTGCGTTGGGCAAGCTCCCGAAGCGCGGCGCGCAGCGCACCCTTCTCAGGAGGGGCAGCCAACAGTGAACCGATCACGGCGAAGCGCAAGTGTGACCAGCGCTCGTGTACGGAGGCCGTCGAGGGTTCGTTCACGCCAACTCCACGTCCGTTTCGCTTGGCGAGAACGATAAAACAACCCTTAGACCAACGCTCCGACCAACTTCTGCGGGCTGCTCCCGCTCATCAAAGAGAGTGCGCAATTACATGGCGGAGACACTCCGTCGACCACTGGTCAGCGGCGCGAGAAGACGCAACAGTGTCAACAGGCGCTCCTCAACATTGCCTGCGAACTGTTCCAGCAGTGACTGGGGCAACTCGCACAGCTCCACACTCGAGCGGAACGCGCCGCAGGCAGCACGCCAGAAAGGGCTCTCTGGCAACACTTGCTGCCACCACACAGTCCAGCGCAACACGGTCTGCCGGCTCACACCTACCAGATTCTTGAGCAACCGCATCCGCGTGGGCGTCGCCCCACAACGCATCGCCGAGATCAGCACCACCACCGCGGCCCAATACACCTTCGGTCCCAGGAAGCGCAGCGACGGCGGGGTCGCACGGTGACGGCAACCCTCCACCGCGCAGCAGAAGCTCAGCCGCACACAATATTCAGGGCTCAAGGGCGCCGCCGTACCGCGGGGTTTGCGCGGATACGGCGCCGAGTGCAACGCGCCGCCGCAGTCCGGACAGCGCTTCTGGCGTACATCCCTGGCCAGATCTTCATCGAACCTCAGCAGCGAGCGGTGAAATTGGGCGTCATTCAGCTGCGCAAGTGTAGAGCCGTACATGTCCGAGCCCCTTTCTTGGTAAAGTTGCTGACGAGGCTGCCCCATACCGCACCATGGCTAAACCGGGACGCAACGATCCCTGCCCCTGCGGCAGCGGAAACAAATATAAACGCTGTTGCTTGCCGAAAGAGGAAGCGACTGAACACGCGCGCTTCGCGCGCGCCGCCGCCGAAGCGGCTGAAGCCGCTTCGGCCATGAAGAAGGAAGAGCAAGCCGCCTTTGACGCGCTGCAGGAAGAGCGCGATCTCGCCGAGGCGTCCAACGCCGTCATCGATCTGGTGCGCGCCGACAAGCTCGATGACGCCGAGCACGCAGCACGTGAGCTCCTCGTGCGCTTCCCCGAGGTACACGACGGTTACGATCGGCTGGGGATGGTCTACGAAGCGCGTGGCCAGAACAAACAGGCCGCTGACTGTTACCGTCAGGTAATCGAATTCGTGCGCACCCACCCGAACCAGTACGAGCCGCAGTTCGCGACCACCTTCCACAACCTGGTCGCCAAGCTCGACCCGCCTGCGGCGGACTGACCGCCGCCGATCCCAATCTGTTCACGTTCTCTGAGGGACTCGATCCCCATTCCCTCATCAACTGTGATCAAACCAGCGACGCTACTCCCTCAATTAGAGTGCGCGCGCTCACCACGAGGGCGTGACCCGCTTCGTGATAGGCCACGGTCTGTCTCTCCTTGGCAGTCATCACCCGGCTCTTCCTCTCGAGGCCCGTGATTGCCCGATCGATCGCCTCATCGAAGTCGCTCATCTCCACAACGGCTTTGTTCTTGCGTGCAGCATGTAGCGCCGCCTCATTGACGATATTGGCGAGATCGGCGCCTGCCAGGCCCGCAGTCTTTCCGGCGACGGCCGCGAGATCCACGTCCGGACCGAGCGTGAGGGGTTTGGCGTGGACGCTCAGAATCTGCTCGCGACCTTTGATGTCGGGTCGGTCGAGCGCCACCTGCCGATCGAAGCGGCCGGGCCTCAGCAGGGCTGGATCCAGGATCTCAGGCCGATTCGTAGCCGCCATGATGATCACGCCGCTCTGCGTATCAAATCCATCCATCTGCACCAGGAGTTGATTGAGCGTTTGCTCGCGCTCGTCATTACCAGCAAGCCCGCTGATCCCGCGGGCCTTGCCGAGTGCATCCAGTTCGTCGATGAAGATGATGCAGGGAGCTACCTTCTCGGCTTGCTGAAAGAGATCACGCACACGCGCTGCTCCAACGCCGACGAACATCTCGACGAATTCGGAACCGCTGATCGAGAGGAAGGGCACGGCCGCCTCGCCGGCGACCGCCTTGGCCAGCAGTGTCTTGCCCGTTCCAGGCGCCCCGACGATCAGGACGCCTTTCGGAATATGTCCTCCGAGCTTTCGATACCGATTAGGATTCTTCAGGAAGTCCACGACTTCCATCAGCTCATCCTTCGCTTCGTCGATCCCCGCGACATCTGCGAAGGTCACTCCGGTCTCTTTTTGGACGAAGACTTTGGCCTTGCTCTTGCCAACATCCATCAGACCGCCCATCTGTCCGGTGCCCATGCGACGCATGAGAAAGCCCCAGATCAGGACGAAAACCAAAGCCGGCGCCACCCAGCTTAGCAGCGTGGCAAGCCAGCGGTTCTCGACTTGCCCAGAGAATCGCACCTTGGCGGCCTGAAGGTCGGCGACCAAGTTGCTATCGGGTACTCGGGCTGTGACGAACTCGTGCTGTTCGAGGTTATCGCGCGGCATGGCTTTCCAGACTTCGGCAGGCAGGACGGTGTTGCCTGCGCGAAAGTCCGCCGTTCCCGCGAGGGTGTCGTCCCTGATCAGAACTTCTTTGATCTTGCCCGCGTGTAGCAACGACTTGAAGTCGCTGTAGGCCAGCGTCTCGACATGGCGGCTGGATAGCACACTCTGCAGCCCCAGCATGAGCACCATGACGATCACGAAGTACCAAATCGAAAAGTGCTGTCGATTGTCCATGCGGGTGGCCTTGCCTCTGGTGCGCCTTGCCGGGGGAGAAGTCTCGAAAATCTCCCACGAAGGGCACCCTACCGCCATAGGGGTTTGCCACATCCACATCCACAGCCGCGCGCCGGGTCTGGACCTCGCAGGATCGCTACGCCGTTAGGATATGTGCGTATGGCTGATTACGGTGCAAGGCGTAACTTCTACTCGAAGCCGCGAGATGTTGGATCCAACCAGGAGGAGCACCACCATGGCTCACGCTGTTAGTGCCACTCATGATCATCCCGCCGAAACAACGCGGAAAACCCGAAGCCCACATGGAATTCCAGTGATTGCCTTCGGCTGGAGTCTGAGTCTGTCCTTCGCAATCTCCTTCGTCCTTTGTGTGCTCGGCTACTTCATCTTGCCGTCGCTACCGGTGGCGCACGGGGCGTTGGCGATCGTACTGCCTGGGTTCCAGCTCGAGAGCTGGCCGCGCATTTGCCTGGGACTCGCGGAGAGTTTCGCGTGGGGCTGGTACATCGCGCTCATCTTCGGGCCACTCTACAACTTCTTCGCGGCGCGCGCTTCCTGAGCTCCAAGCGCGCTTGCTTTTAATGCATTGGGAGTCGAATCGTGACTGACAACAACATGACGGGCTTCTGGCGTAGCAAGACTGGCATTGTGTGCGCAGGATTTCTGGCGGTCGCCGCATTCTTTCTCATCACTGAGCACACGGCGCACGTGCTGGGTGCACTACCTTGGCTGTTGTTGGCCGCCTGTCCGCTGATGCATCTGTTCATGCATCACGGGAGTGGCTCGCATGACCATGGTGCACATTCTGATAGTCGAAATGACGGGACCGGAGCAGCAGGGGAACGACGATGAGCCACGAAACGATATCGGCTTACGGGCTGTGGACCCTCGTAGTGATCAATTCGGCTGTCTTCATTATCTTCGCGTACAGCTTCAGCAAACCCACATCTGCGCGCGACTGGCGCTCATTTAGCGCCTTCAGCGGTTTCATCGTCGCGCTCTTTACGGAGATGTACGGCGTTCCGCTGACGATCTATCTGCTCTCCGGCTGGCTGCAGCAGCGCTATCCGGGGCTGGATCCACTATCCCACGATACCGGTCATCTGTGGTGGACGTTGACCGGGCAGCATGGCAATCCGCACTTCGGCATGTTGCACATCCTTAGCAACCTTCTCATCTTCGGCGGCTTCATTCTGCTGTCGGCCGCTTGGAAGGTTCTCTATAAGGCGCAGCGGCAGCACGAGCTTGCAACCACGGGCGTTTATGCGCGGCTGCGGCACCCGCAGTACGTCGGCTTCATCGCCATCATGGTCGGCTTCCTTCTGCAGTGGCCAACGATTTTGACGCTCGCGATGTTTCCGTTCCTCGTCTGGATGTATGTGCGCTTGGCACATACTGAGGAGCATGAGGCGCTGCGCGAGTTTGGTCTGCGCTACGAACACTATGCGGCCGTTACGCCTCGTTGGATCCCGCATTGGGGCATTCACAGCACGACAGCTACAGGCCATGGCGCCTGAGAAGCAGTCTCGGGCCGACAAGCTCTCGTGGTGCAGATACGGGCGGTGCCGCTTTGCACCTTAATGGTGCAATTTAAGGGTATTTCGTGGGGCCGGCGCTGCGATATACGCATACTCCACGATTAACTCTGCACTCGTCTGCTTTAGCCTGTGCGAAGGCGGCCAGTGTGCGCAGACATGCGCTCCTGGATGCCGCCGATATATCCACAACTTGTTACCAGGAGCGCAGATATGAAACGGTCAGTAGCTATGTTGAGTGTCGGTATCGCTGTAGTGGGACTCTCGTGTGGTATGGCGGCAATCGCCGACGTTCCTGACACGGTTACAATTTCCGCCGCCAAGACTCCGGCGGACCACGAGGCGATCGCGAAGGCCTACGAATCCGAAGCGGCCTCACTGGAGAAGATGGCCGCGATGCACAAGAACCTCGGGGAGACGTACACGACTCAGTCGGGCGGAAAGGCGTGGCACGCCGCGCAGGCCAAACACTGCGACAAGGTAGCGTCCGATTTGGCATCCGCCGCGAAGGAAGAAAGAGCCCTTGCTGCAGAGCACCGCAAGATGGCGACGAGCGCTGGCAAGTAGCTAAATGGATGTCGTGGCGGAGGGTGTCTGAATGCACTCTCCACCTCGGCGCTGTACTTCCTCGGGATCCGCTACTCTCCGAACTCGCGCGCAACGAGCCCCTGGCAGGAATCACGGCAGACTGCATTGCGCGATCCCATCATTCGATTATGTGCTGGGCGCTTACACGGTCCCGTTGACGCGGTGGTTTGACGGAATCCCAAAGATGGTAATGAACGCTCACGGAATCCTGATTGTAGGCGGATCCGGAGTGGTCGGAAGCCGGATTGCGGAACAACTGGCACCCGACTACGGTGACCGCGTCATCGTTGCGGGCCGCAACCTTGATCGGGCGAAGGTCATTGCCGCGGCGATTGGGCATGGGGTTCACGCCCGCGTAGTTGATGTCAACGTGCCGTCATCCATAGCGGCAGCGCTGGACGACGTCGCGGTTGTTATCAGCTCCTCGTCGCCGAACACCGCCACGCAAGCCGCTTTCGCACGCTGAGTTCTGGTCCCGCACTCCGCTTGACGGTCACCCAGTCATCGGCTGGGTGTTCTCGTAGGGCTCAACCTCTTGAGGCCAGATCGAGTACGCACAGTCCACGATTGTCTCTGTGCCGCTTCCGTCTAATCTCAGCAGCAAGCAGGCGGGATGTCTGCCTTCGATCGTGACTGCTCGAAAAGGGCTGGACCGAGTCGGTCAAATCTCAGTCGATAGCAACGGGGACATACCATCGACACTGAGCACAAATATGAGCGCGGCGGCGCGCCGGGGCAGGAGGTGTTCCTCAACTGTCTGGTAGTTCTCGCCTTGCGGACGGCCACGAGTTGTCTCGTAACTGCTCCTCAACTCGGACGATTCGGGTCCGGACGGAAATTGATGCTGGCCGCCGTATTCGTATTGGCACAGGCGAGCGCTGTCGCGGCATCCGCGCAACTGCCCGATCCGCTACAGCTTTCCGACGTTACCGAATTCGCGGCGCACAATCGCTCCGAAGTGTCTGCTGCGTACGCGCAGGCGGATGCGTTGGCACAGCGTCCGGCGATCGTTGGTGCGCTGGAAGATCCGATGATCTCTCCATCGATCGATCACTACCCGTTCAGGGCGATGGAGGAAGAGGGCGGCAGCGGACAGCGCTTCGACTGGAGTGTAACGGTCGAGCAGCGCTTCCCACTCTCGGGCGTGCGCGGACACCGCGTCGCCGCTGCGCGTGCCGACGCCCAGCGCGCGAAGGCGCTTGCCGGCGCTACCCAACTCGATGTTGTGCTGGAAGCGCAGCGAAGTTTCTTCATGCTCCAGGAGCGACGCCGCATGTCGCGGGTGCTGGTAGAACAGCTGTCTCTGGCGCAGCAACTCGTAAAGGTGTCCAGCAGCCGGTATTCCGCCGGCACAGGTGTCCAGGCCGATGTGCTGCGCGCAGAAGTCGAAGTCGCACGCGTTCAGGCTGCACAGCTGTCGCTGGCAGCGCAGATTCGTGCAGCCGAAGCGATGCTCAACACCAGTCTGGGACGAGCGGCAGAGGACGCCATACCGGAACTCCAGTACATCGCCAGTAAGCAGGCCCCGTTGCCGGCAGCAGCAGTGCTTGACCGCGCATTGAAGAGTCGCCCGGAACTCACCGCGGGCTCCGCAGAGGTCGATCGAGCCGATGCGGAAATCGAGGTCATGCGCTCGATGTACAAACCGATGGCGATGATTCGTGTTGGGCGGGCCTCCACCATGACTGAGGGTGCGGGTGCCATGGTCATGATCGGCGTCACGGTACCCATCTGGCGCCAGCGGTTGCGCGCGGGCGTCGATGAAGCCAAAGCGATGCAGAGGATGGCGGGCGCCGACCTTCAGGCGATGCGCCGGATGATAGAAGGTGAGGCGATCGCCGCTCGCGAAACCGTGAATGCGGCTCTTGCGCAGTCCACGATGTTGGAGCGCGAAGTCATGCCGCGCGCGCGAGCCGCGACGGATGCGGCACTCGCAGGCTATGCCGCCGGTCAGGGCACGCTTGTCTCCGTGATTGAGTCTGCGCGGGCTTTGTGGGACGTGCAGGCCGAGCAGCTCATGGCGGACTCCGCACTGGGGGAGGCCTGGGCACGCCTTGATCGTTCGATAGGCGCCAGTCAGGGAGCACGTCCGTGAAAAGTTTCAGATTACGTGGCGCGGTTGTAAGTGCGGCGACTGCAGCGCTGATTGTGGCGGTACTCGTGATACAGGATCAGCGTCACGGCTGGCCGTTCTCTCGCCATCACATGGTGCAGAGTTCCCCGGAAAGCACGGCTTCGGGTGATACATCAGCGACGCCCGCGCGGTCGGCCGCGGCTCGCGTGCCCATCCAGCTGCCAGCAGAGCAGATCGAGAAACTCGGGGTTGAGTTCGAACCCGTGGAAATGCGTTCCCTCGACAATCCTGTCCGCGCCGTCGTCACCGTGGTCGCTGACGAATCCCGCATCACCCACGTTCATACGCGCGTGTCCGGCTGGCTTGAGCAACTGTACGTAAACACCACTGGCCAGACCGTGCGTGCTGGCCAACCTGTTGCCGCAGTTTTTTCGCAAGAGCTGTACTCATCTCAGAGTGAGTATCTGTCGGCTCGACGAGGCGCGGGAAAGGGACCCGCGAGTGCGGTGCTCGATGCGGCCCGAACGCGTCTTGGGGTGCTGGGTATGAGTGACGGGGAGGTCGCAGAAATGGAAAGGAGCGGCCAGGCGCGCCGGCTCGTCACAATCATCGCACCTCGAAGTGGCATCGTCCTGAATCGGGGTATCAGTGCGGGAACTGCAGTCGATCCATCCACTGAAATCATTACGATCGCGGATCTGTCGCAAGTCTGGGCCATTGCGGAAGTTGCAGAATCCGACGCACCGCAAGTGCGCATAGGGACCACCGCAACGTTGAGTTTCCCGATGTCAGGCCGCGCCCCGTTTGCGGAAAAAGTGCAGTTCATTTACCCGACGCTTACCGAGCGTACGCGCACGGTACGCGTCCGAATCCCCGTTCAGAACAAGGATGGAACCCTGCGGCCCGGCATGTACGGCAGTGCGGAGTTTCCGCCCATCGCTCGTGATGCGCTTACCGTTGCGCGCGATGCTCTGATCGATACCGGCGAGTCGCAGTACGTCTTTGTGCACACCCCTAACGATATGATTGAACCACGTGCGGTGAAAGTCGGCGCGCGTTTGGCCGATCGAGTCGAGATTCTCCAGGGATTGACCCCTGGCGATCACGTGGTGACGACCGGCGTCTTTCTGATCGACTCGGAAAGCCGTCTGCGCGCCTCCGGCGGGACGGGCCATTCGGGTCATGGCGGCGCTCGGCGACCGACGGAGGCCGCTCGCACCAATCCGGACGCCGCGCAGACTGACAAACCCGCCGCCCAGCACGTGCACTGATCATGATCGAACGCATCATTGAATGGTCTGCACAGCATCGCTGGATCGTGCTGGCGGCCACGCTAATTCTGTCGCTCTGGGCAATCGACTCCATCCGTAAGACGCCACTCGATGCACTTCCGGATCTCTCCGATCCCCAGGTGATCGTTTACACGGAGTGGATGGGACGCAGTCCGGACCTGGTTGAGGATCAGATCACTTATCCGCTCGTTCGTGCTCTGCAGAGCACGCCCGGCGTGCGAACCGTGCGCGGCTACTCCATGTTCGGGATGAGTTTCATCTACGCCATTTTTGGCCAAGACACGGACATCTATTGGGCGCGAACGCGCGTGCTCGAGCAGATCGGGCGCGTGCAGCAGCAACTTCCGGCCAGCGTCGTACCGACGCTCGGGCCGGACGCCAGCGGCGTCGGGTGGATCTATCAGTATGTGTTGCAGGACACCTCCGGGCGCATGGACCTAGCGCAGCTGCGGGCACTTCAGGATTTCACGGTTCGGCCGGCGCTACAGGGGGTGCAAGGCGTTGCAGAAGTCGCATCGCTCGGGGGTTTCGAGCGTCAATATCAAATTCTGCTCGATCCACGAAAGCTCACCGCCTATGGCATCACGCCGCTGGATGTCTCCCGTGCGGTGCGCGATGCCAATGCCGAAGTCGGTGCCCGAGTGCTGGAAATGGGCGGGCGCGAATATGTGCTTCGCGGTCGTGGGTATGTCAAAACACTCCAGGACCTTGAGCAGAGTGTCATCTCCGTGGCGGCTGGCGGGGTGCCGGTTCGCCTAAGTGATGTTGCGACCGTGCAGTTTGGGGCGGAGATCCGTCGTGGTGCGGCCGACTTCGATGGCAAAGGCGAAGCGGTCGGCGGCATCGTCGTCATGCGCATCGGCTCCAACGCCTTGAACGTAATTCGGGCGCTCGAGGCGCAGACCGCACAACTCGCACTGCCTGCTGGCGTGCGCTTGATCCCGACCTACGATCGCTCCGAACTGATCCTCGGCTCTGTTGACACGTTACGTCTGACACTGATCGAAGAAGGTGTCATCGTGGCGCTGATCTGTCTGGTTTTTTTGATGCATGTGCGCTCAGCGCTGATCGCGCTACTCATGCTGCCGCTGTCGGCGCTGCTGTCGTTTATCGGGATTCGTTATCTTGGACTGTCAACGAACATCATGTCGCTGGGCGGAATTGCGATTGCGATTGGGGAGTTGAGCGACGCTGCGATCGTGCTGATCGAAAGTGCGCATCAGCGGCTCGCGGAGAATCCGCGACCAGAGGATCGGGTCCGCATCATCATCGATTCGTGCAAGGAAGTGGGGCGTCCGATTTTCTACTCGCTGCTGCTGATCACTGTCAGCTTTCTGCCGATCTTTACCTTGACTGGACAGGCGGGGAAATTGTTTGCACCGCTCGCCTACACGAAGACCCTTGCGATGTTCGCGGCAGCCGTACTGTCGATCACGCTGGCGCCGCCGTTGATGGTCTGGCTGTTGCACGGACGCTTCCGCACAGAGGCGCAGAATCCGATCAATCGCGTCCTTGGGCAATTCTACCGGCCCATAGCACGCTTCATCGTTCGTTATCGCTTCGCCGTCGTTGCGTTTGCGGCGCTTGCGATGGTGGCAACGGTACCCGTGTTCATGCGGCTGGGCTCGGAATTCATGCCACCGCTTGATGAGGGCTCATTGCTGGTGATGCCCACGACATTTCCCGGCATATCCATCGAAGAGGCTCGCCGCGCGCTGATCGCTCAAGATCGGATCATCATGAGCTTCAAAGAGGTGGCTTCCGTTCACGGTAAAACGGGCCGCGCAGAGACGGCGACTGATCCGGCGCAACTCGATATGAATGAATCTGTGGTGACGTTGCGGGCGCGGGCTGAGTGGCCTTTGATCCCGAGGGCACGCTGGTACAGTCAGTGGGCGCCGGAGTGGTTCAAGTCTCTGTTGCGGCCCATCTGGCCCGAGCAAGACAAGCGCACGTTGAGCGAACTCGCGAGTGCCTTGGATGTGGCGCTGCGCATGCCAGGTTACCAGATAGCGATCTCACCCCCGATCCGCACGCGCATCGACATGCTCACCACGGGCGTTCGTACTCCAGTGGGTATCAAAGTCTTCGGTCCCGATCTCAAAGGTATCGAGCGGCTGAGTCTCGATCTGGAAGGAATGTTGCGTCAGGTGCCGGGCACACGCAGCACGTTTGCCGAGCGGCAGACCGGGCGGGAATACATCGACATCACGCCCAACCGCGACGCGATCGCCCGATACGGTATGAGCGTCCGCGACGTGCAGGACCTGGTCGAGGCCGCGATCGGCGGTATGCCGATTTCCACGGTCATTGACGGACGCGCGCGCTACTCGGTCAACGTTCGCTACGGAGCCGATTTTCGCGCCGATCCGCGGGCGTTGCAGGATCTATTAATCCCGATTCCTGCCGCTGAATCGCTGTCGTTCGCCAACGCGGGCGTGGCGGGCCGCGGTGGTGCGCCGGCCGCGCAATCCGAAGGGTCAGCGCGCGGTGGCGGTATGGGAGGCATGGGTGGCGGCGGGTCGACCAGCAGCGCGCCGACAGGCGGAGGCTCTTCCGCCAGGATGAGCTCGTCCGGAGCGGCGGATGCCTGGGAGCGCTGGCAGCAGGGCGGAACAGTCGTACCCCTCGCCGCCCTGGCTGATGTGCGTGTGGTCACTGGGCCACCGATGATCAAGAACGAGAACGGCACGCTGGTGGGGTACGTGTTTGCGGACATCGACAGCTCTCAGCGTGACCTCGGAGGTTGGGTCAACGACGCCAAACAACTCGTAGCTCAGCGCCTCCAGCTCCCTCCGGGCTTCCGGCTGCAGTGGACCGGCCAATACGAGTTCATGGCGGAGATGGAAGCAAGGCTGCGTACCGTCATTCCGCTCACGCTGATATTGGTGGTGGTCCTTCTGTACCTTTCGCTGCAAGGCTGGCCACAGACCTGGCTCGTTCTGCTGAGCTTGCCGTTTGCGGTCGCCGGCAGCGTCTGGTTGCTGGCAATCCTCGGCTACAACCTCTCAACTGCTGTGTGGGTCGGGCTCATCGCGGTGGGTGCCGTTGCTGCGCAGACCGGTATCGTTGTGGTGGTCTACCTTGATCAGGCCTTCCAAGGCGCGTTGAACGAGGGACGATTGCGCAGCCCGGAAGATATCGATGCGGCGATTGTCGAAGGTGCATCGAAGTGTCTGCGTCCCATGTTAATGACCGTTGCGACCACGGTACTTGGATTGATGCCGTTGCTGTGGGAATCCGGTGTGGGCGCGGATCTGTCGGCACGCACAGCCGCGCCGGTGGTTGGGGGGTTGTGGTCATGCATGTTCCTGACTCTGCTCGTGCTGCCCGCGGCGTATGCCATCTGGCGGCGATGGCAGTTCGGTAGACGCCCTGCCGCGGTGCCGGCGGCCGTGTGATGGCCGCCTTACCCGGCACTAACGCGAGTCCGACTGAGCGCCGGCACATCGTCGGCCTGAGCAGCGCAGAGGCAGAGCGACTGTTGCAGGAGGCCGGCCCCAACGAAATAACTCGCGAAGCGAGTAAATCGCCGTGGCTCCTGCTCCTGGCGCAGTTCAGCAGTCCTGTCATTTGGTTGTTGCTGGGGGCGTGCGTGGTTTCGGCGGCTCTGGGCGAGGTCGCCGACGCGATCGCGATCGGCTCCATCGTGATCATCAACGCACTGGTGGGGTTCTTTCAGGAATATCGCGCCGAGCGGGCCGTGCTCGCGTTGCGGTCCATGACGGCGCCGCGAGCGCGCGTTCTCCGCAACGCGCATACCGAGATCATTGCTGCGGCCGACGTGGTTCCCGGCGATATCCTCATACTCGAGGCCGGCGATCTCGTGGCCGCCGATGCACATCTGCTCGAAGCGAATGTACTCAGCACGATGGAGGCGGCGCTCACCGGCGAGAGCACACCGGTTGCTAAGAGCGCCCAACCCGCGGCTCCAAATGCTCCGCTCGCCGAGCGTCAAGATTTCGCATTTCTCGGCACGAGCATCGCCACGGGTACCGGTTTCGCGGAGGTCACCGCGACCGGTATGCGCACCGAGCTTGGACGTATTGCTCATCTGCTCGCGACGGCGCAGGAAGATCAAACGCCGCTGCAGAAACGTCTTGCGGCATTGAGTCGTGTACTGATGATTCTGTGTCTCGGCATCGTTGCCGTCGTCGCGTTGCTGGGGTGGTGGCGAGGCTTGCCACCCATCGACTTGCTGCTCTCGGCGGTCTCGCTCGCGGTAGCAGCGGTTCCTGAAGGCTTGCCTGCCATCGTCACGATTGCCCTGGCCGTGGGCTTGCAACGCATGGCCTCGCGACATGCCTTGGTGCGACGCTTAATGGCCGTGGAAACGCTTGGCTGCGCAACGGTGATCTGCACGGATAAGACCGGAACGCTGACAACGGGCGTTATGACGGTGCGTGAAGTGTGGGGCGCAGATCAAAAGCGTGTGTTGGACGCGGCCACGGCGTGCAGTGATGCGGATCTTTCTGCGGATGAGCGCAGCGGCGTTGGCGATCCCACTGAAGTCGCCATTGTGGTTGCTGCAGCGGTGCGTGGCATCAAGCGTAATGAGATTGAGGAAGCACGCCCAAGGCGTTCAGTGCATCCATTCGACGCCGAGCGCAAGCGAATGTCGATCTATCGCACGGATGGCGTGCTGTACGTCAAGGGCGCGGTCGAGTCCATCTTGCAAAGATCCGAACTGCGGCAGCCAGGTGTGCTCGAAGCCGCGTCCGAGATGGCAGCTCGCGGTCTGAGAGTGCTTGCCGTTGCCGTCGGTTCGAAGGACGACGAATCCGACTTGGAGTTGTTGGGCCTCTTAGGTATTGCCGATCCACCCCGGACAGAGGCGATCGATGCGATCGCGACAGCTTCTGCTGCTGGCATTCGTACTGTGATGATCACGGGAGATCACCCGCTCACGGCGCACGCTATCGCGCGTGAGCTGGGTATCGTTCACCCCGGCGAGGCCACCGATGAACTAGTGCACGCGCGCGCAACACCGGAAGACAAGCTGCGGATCGTACGTGATTGGAAGTCGCGTGGTGCGATCGTCGCGATGACCGGCGATGGCGTCAACGATGCACCCGCCCTGCGCGAAGCGCATATCGGCATCGCAATGGGAAAAACCGGCACGGAAGTGACGCGGGAGGCGTCCGACATCGTACTCGCTGATGACAACTTCGCTACGATCATCGCTGCCGTGGAGGAAGGCCGCGGCATCTTCGAGAACATCCGCAAGACAGTTGTGTATCTGCTGGCTGGTAACACCGGCGAGCTTGCTGTCGTACTGATTGCCGCTGTGATGGGGCTGCCGGTCCCGTTATTGCCGTTGCATCTGCTGTGGATCAATCTCGTCACCGACGGCGCGCCCGCACTGGCGCTTGCGACAGATCGAAGTGGCCGCTCCACTATGCAAAGTCCGCCTCGCCCCGCAAGCGAGCCCATTCTTCGAAAGCAGGAATGGCGGAATGTCCTATTCGGAGGAGCGCTCCAGGCGACCGCCGCATTGAGTGTGTTCGTTTGGGCTTTGGACGCGCGCAATCTGGATGAGGCGCGCAATCTTGCATTCTCAGCGCTCGTCTTCGGGGAACTGCTTCGAGCGTTCTCCGCGCTCGATCCGGATCGCCCTTTCTGGGAGGTGGGCCTGTTCAGCAATGTTCAACTGTTTGTGATCGTTGCGGTTTCGATGCTCGTGCAACTGGCTATTCACCACATACAGTTTACCGAAGAATTGTTCCATATCGGCCGACTCAGTCTCCCCGATTGCATGCTGTCACTGGCTGTTGGTGCGATGCCCCTTGTCGTTCTCGAATTGACCAAAGTGCTGAGACGGGCGGCGAAAGCACGCCCAGACAAGCGCTCGAGTGGAGACAGACTTAAGGAATCACTTTGACCGCCTGACGATCTCGCATAAGGAGTGCCTATAACCGCCGCAGTATGTTCTGGCACGGAGACTGGATCCTTGGGGAATCCCGCTGCCGAGGCTACCGCCCAGTTGACTCCGGACCATGGTCCAGGGTTTACCCTGTACTAAGGTTGGTACTGCAGATCTGAGAAGAGAGGGACATCCATGGCCGAACCCAGTAGATCCTACCTCCCTGCAGCGGGCCACGATTGGTCGCTGCCGTTGTACGACCCGCTGGTGAAGTTGCTGGGCGGCGATGCCGCACGGGCGGCGCTCCTTGATCAAGCGGCCGTCCGTCCCACCCATCGCGTTCTCGATATCGGGTGCGGGACAGGCAGTCTCGCGGTGCTGATCAAGCGCCAGCATCCGGACGCTAAGGCGACAACGCTGCGCGAGGTGCGCCGCGTCTTGAAGCCTAGCGGTAGATTTCAGCTGCTTGATTTCGCGACGCCGGATTCAAACTCGGCCGGCCGGCTCGTTCGCTGGCTTCACTCGAGTCATCGACTCAAAGACAACTCCGACGAACAGATCCTCAGTCTCATGCGCCAGGCGGGTCTGTCGGATCCGAAGCGCATAGCTGGCCGAACTCTGCTCGTGGGGCATGTCGCCTATTACCAGGCGTCGGTGCCCCATACCGGCACGCTCACGCGAGGACAGCCGACCCTGAATCACGTGATTGCGTTCGGGGAGTTCTCGGAGGATGTTGTACTCGCGTCCGCGGCAGGCCTCGAACGTGCCAGCGAACATCCTCTCGCCCGCGCGATTGTTGACGGCGCACGCGCGCGGAACGCCAGCCCTGTGGAGGTCACGAATTTCGCCTCGGTGACGGGGCAGGGCATAACCGGTACGTGGGGCGAGCGGCGGCTCGCGCTGGGAAATGCCGAGTTGATGCGTGCACAGGGCGTGGTCACCGACGCGGCAAATGATAAGAGCGAGGCCCTGCGCAAGACCGGACAGACGGTCATGTTTCTGGCCATTGATGGGCGGCTGGCGGGCATTCTCGCCGTCGGCGATCCGCTCAAAGACACCACGCTTCCCGCGCTTCAAGCGCTGAAGGCGCGCGGCTTGCGGCTCGTGATGCTCACTGGCGACAACCGCACGACGGCGTACGCCGTGGCGGCCGGTCTGCCCATTGACGAGGTCATAGCGGAAGTGCGCCCGACGGACAAAGCAGCCGCGATTGCCAAGCTTCAGAAAGGAGGCAATCGCGTGGCGATGGTGGGCGATGGTATCAACGATGCGCCCGCTCTCGCGCAGGCCGAGGTCGGGGTCGCGATGGGCACGGGCACGGATATCGCAATGGAGAGCGCGCAGGTCACACTCGTTGGAGGGGACTTGCGCGGCCTCGTGCGTGCGCGTCAGTTGAGCGAGGCGACCGTGCGAAACATCCGGCAAAATCTGTTCTTCGCCTTTGGTTACAACACTTTGGGAATTCCGTTGGCGGCCGGGGTGCTTTATCCCTTGACGGGTTGGTTGTTGAGCCCACTCATAGCGGCGCTCGCCATGAGCTTTTCATCGGTGTCGGTGATCGGCAATGCCCTGCGATTGAAAACCGCGAGTGAATGATAACGGTCGTCTGGCGCAGGATCGATCCCATCGCCATGCCACTGCTACTGTCTGCCGTCCAGGCCGGCGTGGTCACCGGTTGGTGTGCTCGGAATTCAGCCCATTGCCGAGAATGATGCTTACCGGGGACGTTCCAACCCGCTCCCGGACACGGCGCGACGTATCGAGTTGAATGACTGCGGCATGTCCTTATTCGGCTCACTACCACCGGCTTCCTGTTCAGCTGCACGGGAATGGTGATTGGAGTAAAGCGTCTAAGAAAATGCGGTCATGACACCCTGATCCATCGCCCAACTGACGGCACCCGGCCAGCCGTGAGGATGAACAACAAGTAGTGGCCTGGCGGTGCCACGTTGCCATTGGGCGGTGCCTGGACGCGAACCGCAGCGGCCGTGCCGCCCGTGATGGCGCACTCAATATACCGCTGCGACTGGTTCCAGCCATGCGTGACGGCGCCTGGACGCAGCAGTACCACCTCGGCAATCGCCGCCGGGCTGGGCGTCTGCACATCAAACGTGCCTCCGTAGGCGACGCTTGCTGGTGCGGCCGTTATCACGGGCCGCGCGAGCGCGTAGTACCAGGGGAAGTATCGTTCGTGGGCCGTGGTCTCGCCTGACTTCCACGCACCCGGCCGGTCGCCGCCCATGAGCACGCTGCCGTCGGCGAGCAGGATTGCGGCGGAATGGTAACCGCGGGGAATCGACATCGTGGCGCACAGTTCCCAACCCGCGGCGGGATTGCGCGGATCGAACAGTTCCGCCGGGCCACCGTCGGCCGCATCCATTCCACCGGCCAACATCACGCGGCCATCCGGCAAGAGCACTGTGTTGACCTGATGCATGCGCGGCCGATTCAGGTTGGGCAGTGCGGTCCATACCGGTGTAGCGGCTGACAGGTCGATGACTTCGGCGGTTTGCTGCGCTGGTGCCGGATCGCCACCGGCAATCAGCACGCGCGGCGTATAGGCTGGCGGGCGCAGCGGCAACAGCACCGAAGTACCCCGTTCGCTAACGGTGCTGCGGTTGCCCGCAATCGTCGCGAATGACTCAACGTTAGCCACTGCCGGATTCCAGTCGAACCGTTGAGTGGGCACGTGGGGCCCTGCGATGAACAACTTGCCGCTGGGCAGGAGGTACGTCCAGGGGTAATACTGGTGGTGAGCCATGGACGCCGGAACCGGAGCCGGGGCGGCCCAGGTGTTGGTGCCCGGATCGAAGATTTCGATCGACTTGGAGCCTGAGCCAAAGAGCGTCATCAGGCGGCCGTCAGCCAGGGTGAGGGTGCTTGAGTAGAACCGCTCCTCGGCGGTTGGGGGGACGCGCGACCACTGTAGCGTCGGCGGGCTGAACAGAAAGCTCTCTCGCGGTGTGAAGCCACCGTGTACAAGGAGTGTACCCTGTGCATCGTTGATGAAAGCGTGCTCGGCTGACCATATGTTGGCGAGTGGTCGGCTGTGTACCGGTACCGTCACGTCGAAGGGTTGATTGGGCGGTACCATGAAGCTGCCTGCCGGAGTGCTGTAATCCCACACGCGGCTCAGGTCGTCGCGCGTATCACCGTAGCCGAAAAGCAGGACTCGTTGGGTATTGGGCAGCAGCGCAGCATGCATCATGCAGACCTCAGTCGCGCCGGGCACCAGCTCCCACTTGCCGCAATTCAGTACTTCGCAGCGCGTATCGTCTACGACCGGGCATGTGTTGCCGCCGTGATCCAGTGGGAGGCCGCTCTCTGCTGCGATCTTCTTCGCTTGCTCCGGGGTAAGCCATACGGTCTGGCGTGCACGCACCAGCCCAGCGAGCCCTTGCATCATGTGCATCTCGACATGACAGTGGAACAGGAAGTCTCCGCGCAGTTGGTAGGCTCTTGCGTGCTTCGGCCGTTGATGCGATGCCTGCGCCGCTTCAATATCCGCAGGCAACAGAATGACCGGAGGGGCCACGGTCTCGACGACGAACGACTCTGCCGGTCCGATGCTGCGTGTGTCGATGGTCTCGTTGGCGAACTGCCAGCGCTGCGCGTGAACATGAAAGTTGTGCCAGCCCATGTTCAGATCGAGGTTGAACACATACCAGCGGATCTTCTGGCCGCTGTGCGCAACGATCGTCGGTGTGTTGCCGATGAAGGAGCGTCCGTTGAGACAATAGCTGGGCAGACCTGCACCGTTCTCCGTGATCGTGTGAGTCTGGACCGTGCCGGCCGTCCAGCGCACCTTGCCTCCCGGCTGGATGTGAACTTCCGCTGGACTGAAATGCATGTTCATGGGGTCGGTGTCGATGATGGCAACCACCGCCTCAGGCAGTCCACCGACCTCCACCACGACGGTCCCTTGCATCGAGGTGTGAATCTCACAGTGATAGCCGAAGGTACCTGCCGTGCCGAAGATAACTTCGAAGGGCGGATCGCCGGGTGAGAAGGGACTCTTGTTGAATGCCGCGGCGCCTTTCACTTTACTCATCGAGTGAAAGAACATCGGAACGTGGAGGGTTTCCGCCGGCTCCGGCCGATGATGCGCGTACTCGAGCTGTGACCACTCCTCGAGGAAATCGCGCTGCGCCCGCAGGTCGAAGTCCACCTCCATCGCGGGGAGGTGACCGCCATGCTCGCCATGTCCACCGTCGTGATCGTGAACGGCCGCGCCGGCCGCGGCGTTGGGAGCGACCACGTCGGGGTGGTCGTGTGTTGGCTCGAGGGATTTCCTCTTGAGATAGCCCGCGACCATCGGCGGCAGTTCCATGTGGCGCGGATGATCGCAGTCACGCGGTAGCACGACGATGCCGCCGAACAAGCCGCGATTGACGCTCTCACCAATGTGGCGCGAATGATCATGGAAGGGCCAGGCGCCGACCATCTCCTCGGTGATAGTGAAGTGGTAGAGCCAGAACTGTCCCGGGCAGATCTCATCCGATCGCCGCCCGTCGGTGCTTTGGGTCCCCAACGGCCATGAACCATCGGAGTCGATGCCATAACGCAGGCCGTGCACGTGGAAGCTGTGCGGCATCGAGTCACCGTTCAGAACCCGGATGTGCAGATGATCACCGGGTCGGGCATAGATCACAGTGCCCGGCACCCGGTGCGCGTAGATCGGCTCATTGATGTCAGTCAGCACCAGTTTGTCGGGTTTCGGAATGAGGTAGCCCGGATCCAGGTACTCCCGATAGATCAGGGCGTTCAGCCGTCGCGCATCGACCTCTGACAGCGGAATGGTTCCATCTTCGTGGCCCGGATTACGCATGCAATCGCGCCGGTAGTTGGCGGCGGCATGGGCGCTCGGCTCCACGGGGCTGTAGTCAAGGATTTCTTCGATCTTCAGATAGATGTTGCGAATCGCCATGAGACGCTCCTGGTGCGACTTTCGAGATTCCCTTGCCGCAGCTGTGTTGCGAAATCC
>Ga0307511_10000952_pt1 | contig 30677 bp, 28 predicted proteins | sample 13_EM_MG_FD_200266 | JGI IMG/M metagenome (GOLD analysis project Ga0307511, IMG submission 200266) | Populus trichocarpa ectomycorrhiza microbial communities from riparian zone in the Pacific Northwest, United States - 13_EM | ecosystem: Host-associated > Plants > Roots > Unclassified | place... | reverse complement strand
CTTCAACCCCGCTACCCCCCCGCCCCCCGCGCCGCTGACCGAATTCAAAGGCGTGCGCGTGAGCGAACCCATTCTCGAAGTCCGCAATCTCGTCAAGCAATACCCATCGGTGACAGCGGTCGACGGCCTCTCGCTGGCCGTACCCGAAGGCGTTTGCTTTGGCCTGCTCGGCCCGAATGGCGCCGGCAAGACCACAACAATCGAGATCATGGAGGGCATCCTCAATGCGACCTCGGGTGAGGTGCGCTACCGTGGTGCGGCTCTCGATCAGCGTTTCCGCGAGGAAGCCGGCATCCTGTTCCAGAAGACGGCGCTGCAGGATTTTCTCACCGTACGCCAGAGCATCACGATGTTCCGCGGGCTGTACCAGCACGGGCTCGACGTAGATGAAATCATCCGCCTGTGCGCATTGGAGAAGCTTGCCGACCGCGACAATCGCAAGCTGTCCGGGGGGCAGCAGCAGCGGCTGCTCATGGCCATCGCACTCGTGAACGATCCCGCCGTGCTGTTCCTCGACGAGCCCACTACCGGCCTCGATCCGCAGGCGCGGCGCAATTTCTGGGAGCTCATCCAGTCCATCAAGGCCCGCAAGCGCACCCTGATCCTCACCACGCACTATATGGAAGAGGCCGAGCTGCTGTGCGACGAGATCGCCATCATGGACCGGGGCCGCATCATCGCCCAGGGCCCTCCACGGCGCCTGCTGCACGAGCATTTCGCGGAAGTCATGCTCGAGCTGCCCAGGCAGGACTTTCCCGCGAGCGCGCGCAGCCTGCCGCTACGAATCATCGACACCGTGGAACGGGTGGAAATCACCACCGATGACCTCGACGCGACCCTGCGCACGCTGATCGATGCCCACGTGCCGCTCTCCAACTTGCGGATCCGGCCGGCCAATCTCGAAGATCTGTTCCTCGAGCTGACCGGCAAGGAGCTGCGGGCGTGACGGCGGGCGTGCTCAAGCGCCTTGCGGCCGTCTGGCATGCGCGCAATCTCGAGTTCGTACGCGACCGCGCAACGATGATCTTTACGCTGCTGCTGCCCATCATGGTGGTTATCGGCATGGGCCTGGTGTTTGGCGGCAAGGAGCGCCCGCTCTTCAAGATCGGCGTGCTGGCCACGAGCATCGACAAACAGGCGCACCCTTTCCTGCGCGAGCGGTACGTGGACTTCGTGCCGATCGCAAGCGAGGCTGAGGGCATTCAGAAAGTGACTCATCAGCAGATCGATCTGCTCCTCGATTTGCACGGCACGCTGCGCTACTGGGTCAACACTGACTCACCCAAGGGCTACATCACCGAAAAACTCCTGCTGGCTGCCGCGGCTGGTGCGCACCGCGAGCCGGTGACGGGCGCCGCGCTTCGCTACGTGGACTACCTGTTTCCCGGCATTCTCGGCATGAACATGATGTTCAGCTGCCTGTTCGGCGTGGGTTATGTCGTGTTGCGGTATCGCAAGAGCGGCTTTCTCAAGCGCCTGCACGCAACGCCTCTCACGGCATTTGAGTTTCTCACCGCGCAGGTGTTGTCACGCCTGTCACTGATCCTGTTCGTGACGGCTGTGCTGTACATGGGAATCGGCACTCTCATCCATTTCCACACGGCCGGCAGCCTGCTGCTGTTGGTGCTGGTCGCGCTGCTCGGCGCCTTGTCGATGGTTGCGCTCGGTCTCACCATTGCCGCCCGGTTCTCCAGTGAAGAGGTGGTCGGTGGCCTGCTGAACCTGATGACGTGGCCCATGATGTTGCTGTCGGGAATCTGGTTCTCCCTGGAAGGCTCGCCACAGTGGGTGAGATGGGTTGCCGGTATCTTCCCGCTGACACACGTACTGGATGCTGCGCGGGCCATCATGCTCGACGGCGCTGGTCTGGCACAGATCGCCCCGCATCTGCTCTACCTGGGCGTGACCGCGGTGGCGTTCCTGGCCTTCGGTGCCTGGTCATTCCGCTGGCGCTACGAGTGATATTTCCTGGAAGATTCCTATCATGCGCTTCTATAGCGACAACACGGCCACGGCCGCGCCCGAGATCCTGGCCGCCATCACGGAAGCGAACCAGGGCCACACGATAGCGTACGGTGACGACCCGTGGACGCAACGGTTGGATGGGGCCCTGGGCAAGTTCTTCGGAACGCCCGTGCGCGCATTTGCCGTGGCCACCGGAACTGCCGCCAATTCATTGAGCCTCGCCACCCTCAGCCCGCCCTGGGGCGCGATCTACGCTCACGAGGAAGCTCACATCGGGGTCGATGAGTGCGGGGCTCCGCAGTTCTTTACCGGCGGAGCGCAGTTGGTTTCGTTGCTCGGGGAGCACGGCAAGTTGACTTGCGAAACGCTGCGGGCTGCGGTGGACAAGCATCCGGCCAACGTCCACACCGTACAGCCGGCAGTCGTGTCGCTCTCTCAGGCAACCGAGCTGGGAACGGCGTATCGGCCGGCCGAGCTCGCCGCCATCAGCAAGCTGGCCCACGCGCGCGGATTGACGGTGCACATGGACGGTGCGCGATTTGCGAACGCGCTGGCGTTTCTCGACTGTCATCCAGGTGACATCACCTGGCGGGCCGGCATCGATGTCCTGTCTTTCGGGGCGACGAAGAACGGCGCCTTGGCCGCCGAAGCCGTTGTGTTCTTCAACCTCGAGCGGGTGCGCGATTTCGAATTCCGCCGCAAGCGGGCCGGCCATCTGCTGTCGAAGTCACGATTCGTAGCGGCACAACTGCTGGCTTACGTGGAGACCGGTGTCTGGCAGCGCAATGCGCGCCGCGCCAACGACCTGGCTCAGCGCATCGGCCGCGCGGCGGGCGCCGCGCTGCTCCACCCTGTAGAGGGGAACGAAGTCTTCGTCCAACTGGGCGACGACCGCAAAGCAAAGCTACGCAATGCAGGCTTCGAGTTCTACGACTGGGGTCCGCAAGCCAGCGGCGAAGCCCGGTTCGTCGTGTCGTGGGACCAACGCGAGCAGGATGTCGCAGCGCTGGCCGAAGCCCTCCTCGCCTAAAGCTCCCGCAAACCCGTCGTCACAGGCAGCCGCGCCGCCCGAATCGCCGGCAGCAACCCCCCGATCATTCCGATGACAATCGATATGATCAACCCGCGCGCCACTAGCTCGGGAGTCACCCTGAAGTTGAACACCACCTGAGTGAAGTTCTGGCCCAGGGTCGATACCGACAGGTTGTTGAACAACACGTAGGCAATGATCGCTCCGAGCAGTCCGCCGGCAAGCGCCAGCAACAACGCCTCTATCATCACCGACAACAGCACCGGCAAACCACCGAACCCGATCGCACGCAACGTCGCGATCTCCTTGCTGCGCGTCGCCACGGCGGCGTACATGCTGTTCAGTGCCGCAAAGACGGCTCCGAGCGCCATGATGATCGTGACCACGCCGGCCAGTACACCGATGGTCTTACGAAACTGCTTGGTCTGGCCACTGAAATAATCCTGCTCGCGTATCACATCGACCGTGAGGCGCGGATCGCCTGTCAGTGAAACCCTGGCCTTGTCGAGACCGTCCGGCCCATCGAGCCCGATACGCACGGAGCTGGCGCCAGCACGCCCGAATGTCGTCTGCGCAACACTGATATCAGTCCACAGCTCGCTCTCGTTCGCGTCCCCGGACTCGAATACGCCCACGACTGTCCAGTCGGAGCCGCGCATGCGCAGGACGTTTCCCAACGCGGCGCCCGCGAACTGACGCGTTACCCCGCGGCCGACAATCAGCTCGCGCAGTCCGGGCGTGAAGGTGCGGCCCTCCACGATCTTCAGCTGCGGACGCAACGCGAAGCCTTCAGGCTCGACACCGCGCAGCGTGATGTTGGAGGCATCCTTGGTGCTGCCCGCACGCAACAGCTCCGCAATGACTATCATTTCGGTGGAAGCCATCGGCTTGCCGTTGGCCGCGACCCGCACGCCTTTCGCCTGCTTGATCAGGTCGCTGGAAGTCCGATCCAGCCCCGAGTTGAGCTCCGCATCGGAACCGCCGCGCATGACGATCGCGACGTCCGTGCGGCCCGTGGCCTTCAGAGTGCTTTCGAATCCCGTCGCCATGGCTAACAGGGCGGTAAACACCGCCACCACGCCCGCCAGGCCGATGACGATCACGAGCGACGGCGCCCATCGCTCAGGGATGCTCTTCACATTGATGCCGGTGACGGCGATTGTCTGGCTCAACATTGTGCTTAACTGACTCCTGATCCGCTGCCGTTGCCTACCGACCCGCCAGCGCATCGACGATCTTCAGCCGCCGGGCCCGCAATGCGGGCAACAATCCCACGGCAACACTCATGATGAGAATGGTGGCAATCCCGATCGCCCAGATGAGGCCATTGACGTTGAGCTGAAATTGACCGCCCGTGCCCTTCTCCACCATGGCCCCGAGCAGCGTGGCCAGCGTAAGGCCGATCACACCGCCGACCAGGCACAACGCAACGGCTTCCGCGAGAACGAAACCCAGTACGCTGCCATCGGAGAATCCGAGTGTCTTCAGAACGGCGAGCTCCGGCACCCGCTCACGAACACTCTGCGCCATCGTGTTGCCCACGACGAGCAGCAGCGTGAAGAACACCGCGAACAATATCCAGCGCACGATCAGGCCGATGTCCCCGATCTGCTTGACGAAGCTGAGATTGAAGTCCTTCTCGGTCTGCGTCTTGGTCTCGTCCGGGGAGTTCTCGAACATACCATCGATCGCCTTGGTGACCGCGGCTGCATCGGCGCCGGCGCCGAGCTTGACGATGAAGAAGTTGGCGCGATCCTTGACGAATTGATTGGCCTCGCTGAAGTAGTCGTAGTTGATGAGGACCTGGTTGGTCCGCTTCTTCCAGCTCTCATCCTTGCCGTCGAACACGCCGACCAGGTCGAACGCCCAGGCCTTGCTGCCGTTCTTCTGCGGAAAGATGTTCGAGGACAGCGGAATTTTCTGCCCGACTTTCCAGCCGTACTGGTCCGCAAGCATCTTGCCGGCGATCATCGCGGTGCGCGTGCCGGCAAACGCTTTCCACTGCTCTTCGGGCATGACCCACTCCGGGTACACGTCGTGATAGCGCAGCGGATCAACTGCGAACGTGAAGACCTGAGTGTTCTCCTGCCAGATGCCGCCAAACCACTGTGAGTACCCGACCCGGGCCACACCGGGCACCGCTTCCAGCTTGGGTACTATCCCGATGGGCAGGGGCTGAGTGAACGACACCCGAGCCTGTGTCATCAGGCGGGTCGCGCCAACGAAATCCGCGCCCGCATTGAAGATGGAGTTGAGCGACTGCAGCAGCCCGAAGAGCAGAAACGCCATGATCACCGACAGGATGGTGAGGATGGTGCGCGTCTTCTTGCGGAACAGGTTCGCGACGACGAAGCCGGTCTTGGTCATGACTTACGCACTTTTCAGGCCGCTACCTGCTCGAGGAGCTGGCCCTTTTCCAGGTGCAGGGTGCGCCGGGCAAACTCGGCGGCCTTCGGATCGTGGGTGACCATCACGATGGTCTTGCCGTGCTCGCGATTCAACACCTGCAGCAGCCCCAGGATCTCATCGGCCGTCTTGCGATCGAGGTCGCCCGTGGGTTCATCGCAAACCAGCAGCTGCGGATCGGATACGAGCGCGCGGGCGATCGCGACGCGCTGCTCCTGGCCACCGGAGAGCTCCTTCGGCTTGTGACGCGCGCGGTCGGCAAGACCCACCACCTGCAGGGCAACGGCCACATTCTTCTTGCGCTGGGCGGCCGGCAAGCGAGTCAACAACAGCGGCAATTCGACGTTCGCTTCCGCGGTCAGCACGGGCATCAGGTTGTAGAACTGAAACACGAAGCCGACGTTGTGCGCGCGCCAGTTCGCAAGCTTGCCGCTCGAGAGTTGGTCGATGCGGCTGCCGCCGACGCTGATCTCGCCCGAGGTGGGCTGGTCGAGGCCCCCGATGAGATTGAGCAACGTGGTCTTGCCCGATCCCGACGGCCCCATGAGCGCGACGAAGTCCCCCTTGGGGATATCGAGACTGAGTCCATGTAGGACTTCGACCTTCTGCTTGCCCCGCTCGTAGGTCTTCGTGACGCTCCGTATCTGAACCATGGACTCGGACATGGCTTGGCCTCAACTGCTTGAAAAAATTATTAGGGACTGGCGGCGCTGACCGCCGCATCATCCTTGAGTTCGGCCGGCGCATCGATGATCACGCCCTCGCCCGGACTCACCCCGGACTCCACTTGGCGCGAATTGCCGAAGGCGCCACCCAGCGTGACGGTGCGGCGCTGTGCCTTCCCGTCCTTCATGACAAACAAGATGTCGGTTTCCCCTTCCCTGCGCAAGGCTGCCGTGGGTACCAGCACGCCGCGAGGTGGGCGCGAATCCGGCTCGACCGGCTTGCGCTCCTCGAGAAACGAGACGCGCACGCCCATGTCAGGGACGATGCGGTCATCCTTGGCATCGAGTCCAATCCGGACTTTCACCGTTGCCTTGGATCGGTCCGCAGTCGGGATGATAGCAATGACGTGTGACGGAATCTTCCAGTCGGGGTATGCATTCAACACGGAAGCGACCGGCTGCTTGGGCTGCACCCGGTTGATATACGCCTCGTTGACATCCACCTCGATCTCGAGTGAGTCCATGTCCACCAGCGTGCCTATACCGGTGCGCGTGAAGCCGCCACCCGCGGAAAACGGCGAGACGATCTCACCAACCTGCGCCGCCTTTGCGATGACCACGCCGGTGAAGGGCGAGTGCACGGTGCAGTAGTCAAGTTGCACATGGGCCGAACGGACGTTGGCCGCAGCAACCTCGATCTGCTTGCGCTGTTGCTCGACCTGTGCGCCGTGGGTGTCAACGAGCGTGCGCGCCTGTTCGACCGCCTGCTGCGAGACGAGTTTACGCTCGACCAGATCTTCGTCCCGTTTGACGTCGCGCTGGTCCTGCGCCAGCTGCGCCTGAAATTGCACGAGCAATGCCTGTGCCGAGTGCAACTGCGCTTCCGCCTGCGCAAGCGCCGCTCTCTGGGACGTATCATCCAGGCGAGCCAACACCTGCCCGGCCTTCACGTGATCCCCTTCTTCGATCAACACCTCGGTCATCGTGCCGGTAATCTGCGCCGATACCGTGGCCTGCCGGCGCGCGGTGACATAACCGGTCGCATCCAGCACCGAGGCGGAAGGTCCGCCGCTCGTCATTGGCTGTGCCATCGCAGTGTGCACGGCGATGGCGGTGCGACTGGATCTCATGAGCCAAAGGCCGGCGCCAATCATAAAAAACAGCACGAGCGCGCCGCCCACGAGCCATGGCCAGCGCCGCACTTCCGGGGCCTCGTCGCGCAGGCCGCGGTCGATTCGCAGCTGATGAAGCAGCGCGCCTTTTTCCCCACCGGACGGCGGATTGTTGGGTTGCGGAGTAGCCAAGGTCTTTGAGCCTCAACCTGTAGTGATCTTTGCCATCAGCCGCCGTGCCTCGGCGAATTCCGGCGCAATGAGCAGCGCCCGTTCCAGCGCGTCCCGCGCCTCCAGCGTTGCACCCCGGTCGAGGTAACATCGGCCCAGGTAGACATAAGCCTCGGCAGCCCCCCAACCGGGAGCATGCTCTGTTTCCTGCCGCTCTGCCTCGAATGCCGCGGTGGCCTTCTTGAAGCCATTCAAGGCGCGGTCCGTGTCGGCGGCGGAACCCTTGGGCTGGTCATACACTGCCACTGCATCCAGTAGCAGAACCCGCGGGTTCCTGGGTGCCAGATGTCGTGCCTTCTCGATCTGCTTGCCACTCTTGGAGGCGGCGAACGGAGTCCGCCAGGCATCCAGGGCCGCCAACACGTCCAGACACGCCGACTGCAAGGCCAGGGCGTCGGCGAAGTCCTTGTTGATCTTCAGGGCGCCGTCGAGGCTGTGCACGCACGCTTCGGCGGTCTCCTTGGCACGGCTGCGGTCCTTGGACACCATCAGTTGCGTCAACCGGTAGTTGGCGAGGCCGGCGTAATAGCTCTTGGAAGCGCTCTCGGAGTCCGAAGGAGCGAGCAATTCCATAACTTTCGCGAGTGAGCGCGGATCCTCGGTGTAATAGCCATACTGGATCCGGCTCTCGACGTCGAGCCAGTTCGTCTCCGCGCCCCGGGTTCCCAGGGGCAGCAAAGCCAGTCCAATGGCCAGACCACGAGCCAGACATGAAGCAGGGAAGAGCATCGGTCGCTTGCGTCTGTAGAATGTCCTTCACACATGATAGCCAGTTCCCTGATAGATATCGGCATCAATCTCGCTCACGACAGCTTCGATGGCGATCGTGACGCCGTGATTGCACGTGCGGCGCAGGCCGGCGTGGCCCAGATGATAGTAACCGGCAGCACCGGCCCCAGCACGCACCAGGCGATAGCACTTGCACGGGGCCACTTTGGCCGCCTGTTCGCCACGGCAGGTGTGCATCCGCATTATTCACGCGAGCTCAGCGATGAATTGTTGGCGGAGCTGCGTCAACTCGCGACTGCGCCCGAAGTGGTCGCGGTGGGTGAGTGCGGACTCGATTATTACCGGGACCTCTCGCCACGCGACGCTCAACAGAAGGCTTTCCATCGCCAACTGGAGCTCGCCGCGCTCGTCGGCAAGCCTGTCTTTCTTCACCAGCGCGATGCACATGCCGATTTCGTCGCCATTTTGCGCGAGCACCGCAAGGCACTGGCCGGTGGTGTTGCCCACTGCTTTACCGGGTCTCGCGAGGAGCTCCTGGCGTACCTCGAGATGGATCTGGCTATAGGGATTACGGGCTGGATCTGCGACGAGCGGCGTGGCTCGCACCTGCTGCCACTGATGAGCGAGATTCCCGCGAATCGGTTGCTGCTCGAGACGGACGGCCCCTACTTGCTGCCGCGCGACCTGCCCTCGAAGCCCGAGTCGCGGCGGAACGAGCCCGCATATCTGCCGCATATCGCGGCCACTGTTGCGCGGGCTCGGGGTACGGCGGTTGAAGAGCTTGCGCGCAGCAGCTCGGAGGCTACCCGGCGTCTGTTCGGCCTTCCTGGGGAGCTATAATCGATTGATGAATATGAATATCGAGCTCTTGAGCGCAGCGATTGCCAAGGTCTGGGACGACTCGATCGTCGAGCGGCTCAGCGCGTACATTCGGATTCCGAACAAATCCCCGCTGTTCGACCCGAAGTGGGAACAAAATGGGCACATGGAGGCCGCCATCACGCTCATGGCGCAGTGGTGCCGGGCTCAGCCGCTGCCCGGGATGCGGGTGCAAGTGCGCCGCCTGCCAGGCAAAACACCGCTGCTCTTCGTCGATGTGCCCGGTGAGCTGCCGGGTTGCGTGCTCCTGTATGGGCACCTCGACAAACAACCTGAGTTCACGGGCTGGCTGCCTGGCCTGGGCCCTTGGGAGCCTGTCATGCGTGATGGCAAGCTCTATGGCCGTGGAGGTGCGGATGACGGCTACGCGGTGTTCAGTTCGCTGACCGCCATCGCCGCCCTCAAGGCCCAGAAAGTGCCCCTGGCGCGCTGTGTCCTGCTGATTGAAGCCTGCGAAGAAAGCGGCAGTGTCGATCTGACCGCCCATCTGGATGCGCTTGGCGATGAGATCGGGGAGCCGTCCCTCGTGATCTGTCTCGATGCGGAATGCGGCAACTACGACCAGGTCTGGTGCACGACATCGCTGCGGGGAAATCTCACAGGCAACCTTCGTGTGCGCGTACTCACGGAAGGCGTGCACTCGGGCATGGCGACCGGGATTGCGCCCACCCCTTTCCGCATCGTTGAGCAACTCATGACGCGCCTGGAGAATGCAGTCACGGGCGACGTCATGGTCGATGAGCTGCAGGTGACGATACCCAAGGACCGCCGGGCTCAGATTACTGCCGCCGCCAAAGTGCTGGGCTCGACCGTCGCGGGAAAACTCCCGTTTGCCAGCGGTGTACGGCCTCTGTCCAACGATCCGGTGGAATTGCTGATCAACAGTACCTGGCGCGCGACTGTTGCTGTTACGGGCGCTGATGGCCTGCCGGCAGTCGGGTCAGCAGGCAACGTGCTGCTGCCGGAGCTCGTATTCAAACTTTCGCTGCGCCTCGCTCCGACAACCGATCCGGCCCTGGCTGTGAAAGTGGTCAAGGAAACGCTGGAGCGCGATCCGCCGTACGGCGCCCAGGTTGGTTTCGAGTCGCCTTCCGCCGCGGCGGGCTGGAACGCTCCCGCGCTGGCTGCGTGGCTGGATGAGTCCATCATGCGCGCCTCGCGGCAGATCTACGGCCAGGACGCCATCCACCTCGGCTGCGGCGGCTCGATCCCTTTCATGGCCATGCTGGGCGCGAAATTCCCGCAGACGCAGTTCTTCATCACCGGCGTGCTGGGACCGCATTCAAACGCACATGGACCGAACGAATTCCTGCACGTCGAGTATGCGAAGAAACTGACAGCCTGCGTCTCGCTGGTGCTGGCAGATCACGCCCGGATGTTGCAACCCGCCTAGCGCATGTGCGCCATGTAGCTGGGCGTCACCGCCTTCTTGACCTTGGACCAACCCTCGACGAAGTGGGTGACCGCCTCGTGTTCGCCACCGGGGAACTCGGCGTTCAGCGAGTCGACCATCAAAGTAAACTTGGGCAATCCCTTGGGAAACTTCCCGCGGCGCGTAAATACGATGCGCCCCTCGACGGGCACCTCGCCGGCGACGCCGCGCACTGCGGCGATGCGGTCATACAACGCGCTCTGCGGATTGGTGAACGTAAACCGGCGCGGACCATCCATCACCGTCCACTCCGCCATCTGATCGCCGCCGAAAATATTGCCCTGCACATCGCGCAGATCGATGACGAGGATGCCGCGCGTCGTCAGTAGCAGGAAATCGACATGGAAACCGCCGCCCATGCCATCGGGCACCAGCATGTCAACGAGATGATCCGACCCCGCTGCAGTAACCGCCGTGCGCAATGCAGCGCGCATGCGGTACTGTCGATACCATCGCCAAACCCAAGCAGCCGCGAAACCCAGAATGGCAGCCGCTGCAATCAGCCCCCAAGCAGTGGGCGGAAGCTTCTCCAACTCCTCCACTACGCCCTCCCAACACTCAACGCAGCACGTAACGAGGACAGATCAGGCTCGATCTCGGTGAATTGTGTCGGCCTCGCGAACAACTTTGCAAGTGTCGCGGGCACCGGCACCTTGGCGCCGATCAGCGGCTCGACAATTTCGGAAAACTTCGCAGGGTGAGCGGTCGACACGATTATCCACCTGCCCGGACGCGGCGGGTCCGATTGCCGAAAACCGCCTGCGGCGTGTTCGGCCTGAGCGACAACTCGCTCATAGACTTCTGCGGCAGTCGCCGTGTGCGGACACCAGATCTGACCATAGCGATCGAACCCCTGACGGATGCGGTTACGAATAGCCGCATCATCCACGGTTTCGGCACTCACTGCAGTGCGCAGATCGGCCAATTCGGGAAAGAGTGCCCGCAGACGTTCCATATTGCTTGGATTTCCGACGTCCATTGCGGAAGCCAGTGTTGCTATGCTCGGCCGCGGGCGCCATTCACCCGTGTGGAGGAAATCCGTCACAGTACGATTAACATTATGCGCCAGCACGATCCTGCCGATCGGAAGCCCGAGCTTGCGCGCCCAGATGCAGGCCGCCGCATTTCCCAGGTTGCCGCTCGGAATCACGTAGGAGGCGGGCTCGCCGTATTTTCGCCAGACTTCAAGACTGCTCGAAGCATAATACACCGCCTGCGGCAGTAGTCGGCCGAGGTTGATGCTGTTTGCCGACGACAACTCTGTCTGCTCGCGCAGTTCCGCATCGACGAAGGCCTGTTTGACGAGCCGCTGGCAGTCGTCAAACGTGCCGTGCACCGCAAACGATTTGACGTTGCCACCCCAGCAGGTGAGTTGGCGCTCCTGGGTTGGTGAGACCAGCCCTTTGGGAAACAACACGCCGACTTCGATGCCCGGCCGGCCGTGAAAGGCGGCCGCGACCGCGCCACCGGTATCTCCCGATGTGGCGACCAGGATTGTCAGCGGCCGTGAATTGGGTTCGCGCAGACGCGCAAAGTTTGCTGCGAGAAAACGTGCGCCGAAATCCTTGAATGCGGCCGTCGGGCCGTGAAACAACTCCAGGACCGCCAGGCGTCCGTCCGTATCCAACGGAACGAGCGGCGCGTCAAAGTTGAATGCGTCGGCGGTAATTTCCGGCAACTGTGGGGCGATCGGATCGCCGGCGACGAAGGGGGCGATGAGACGAGCCGCAAGACGCGGCAACGAAGTCTCGCGCCCCAGAGCGTCCACGTCCACGCGCGGCCAGGAACTTGGGACGTAGAGTCCTCCATCAGGCGCCAGGCCCTGCAGGAGCGCCTGCGAGAAACTGACGCAGGAGGATGGGTCGCGCGTGCTCTGATATCGAGTCGCGACCGAACCTTCCGCTGACGCTGCGCTCACGACTCGATCACCCGCGCACCCGCCGATTCGATAGAGACGATCCACTCGTCGAGTTGGATCGACTTGCGCTCGAATTCGCCTCGCATGGCATCGCGGACGGCAGCGGCATTCGACGCGCGCGCCCAGGCGAAAGTTGTAGGACCTGCGCCGGAAATCGAGCAGCCCAGGGCCCCCGCTTCCATCGCGGCTGCGCGCACGGCCTGGAACCCCGGAATCAGTGCCTGACGCTGCGGCTCGATGACCACGTCCTCCAGCGAGGCGCGAATCATGTCCAGATCGTTGGTGTAGCAACCGGAAATGAACCCGGCCAGATTGGCGGTCTGCCAGACGAAATCGGACAGTTCCACGGTGCGCTTGAGAATGGCGCGCGCCTGCTTGGTGGACAGGAACATGTGCGGATGCAGGATCACCGCCCGCACATCGGGCGGCACCGGAATCTGTTTGACGCGCGGGTGGTCGATTCCCACGGTCAGTACCAACCCGCCGAACAGCGACGGCGAGATGTTGTCCACATGCAGGGAACCGCTGGCGACCGCTTCGCCCTGCATCGCGAACTTGAGCAGCTCGAGCTTGCTGCACGGCTCGTCGAGCAGCGCATTGGCTGCGACGACGGCTCCCACGGCTGAAGCGGCGGAGCCGCCGAGGCCGGACCCGAGCGGAATGCCCTTGTCGATTTCCAAGGTGAAGCCAAAGGGTAACTTCAGGGACTGCTGCATGGCTAGCAGCGCCTGACCAGCGGTGTTGCGTGTGGGATCCGTGGGCAGCTCGCCCGCAATCCCGCCGACGCGGGTGATGCCGACTCCGGGCTCCGCTCGCTTAGCGACGGTGACCCGGTCGCCCAGGGCGTCCACTGCGAATCCGAGGATGTCGAATCCGATCGCAACATTGCCGACGGACGCTGGCGCGAACGCAGTCGCCCTATCCAGACCGCCCGGCGCACTTGCGGGGTGGGTGCTCAAAGTCGCGCACCCAGATACGCCGCCAGCCGCAGCAGGTCCGCGAACACCCCACCCGCCGTAACCTCGGGACCGGCACCCGGTCCCTGCACGATGAGCGGATTGTCGCAATACCGCCGCGTGGCAAAGCGCACCACGTTGTCAGTCAGCGCTATATTGGCGAACGCATGCTTGGAATCCAACTCGACGACGCCCACGGTCGCCTTTCCATCGGCTGTCAGGCGGCCGACATAACGCAACACTTTGCCCTTGGACCGCGCGGTCTGCAGCCGGTCATTCATGCTGGAATCGAATTGCGGCAGGCGCGACATGAAGTCGTCGATGGAGCCTGTCTCGAGCCCGGCGGGCACGAGACTTTCGACCTTGACATCCGCCATCTCCAGCTCGAGGCCCATTTCGCGGCCCAGGATGATGAGCTTGCGGGCCACGTCCATGCCCGACAGGTCATCGCGCGGATCCGGCTCGGTGTAACCGCGCTGCCGCGCATCGCGCACGATGTCAGAGAACGCCTTGCGGCCGTCGTAGGTGTTGAAAAGATAGGCGAGCGTGCCCGAGAAGATTCCTTCGACGCTCGTGATTTCATCGCCGGTCTCGCGCAGATCGCGCAGCGTCTGCACAACCGGCAAACCGGCGCCCACGGTGGTCTCGTACAGGTAGTGTGCTGAGCCCGCCCGGCGCGCTTCGCGCAGGCGCCGATAGAATGGCAGGTCGGCGCTGTTGGCTTTCTTGTTCGGAGTGATGACGTGGATCCCGGCTGCGAGCCAGTCGGGATAGCGTTTCGCGATATCGGCGCTGGCGGTGCAATCGATGATGACGGTGTGCGGCAGATAATCGACGCGCACGTGCTCCATGAAACGGTCGAAGTCTGCATCGACCGAATTCGCATCGAACTGCTCTTTCCAGCTATCGAGCGGCACGCTTTCGGAGAGCAGCATACGCTTCGACGTCATGATTCCGCGGACGCGGAAATCCAATTTGGCAACGCTCTGCAGACGCGCACGCTGCGACGCCATCTGATTGAGCAACACTCGACCGACCGTTCCCGGGCCGATGACACCAACGGAAATGGTGTGCGGAGACAGGTAGAGCCCCGCGTGCACCGCCCGCAGAGCGCGAGTCGCATGCTTGCCGTCGATCACTACGGAGATGTTACGTTCTGAAGCGCCCTGCGCGATCGCGCGGATGTTGACGCTCGTGCTGCCCAGCGCATTGAACACCTTCGCAGCAACACCTGGCGTACCAGCCATGCCATCACCAACAGCTGCGAGAATGGCCAGATCAGGCGCTATGTCAACGTCCTGGATCTGCCCTTCTTTCAGCTCGCGCTCGAACGCACGTCGGACGACCGAAGCTGCGCGCTCCGCCTGGTCCTGTGGAATGGCGCAGCAGATCGAATGCTCCGAGCTGCCCTGCGAGATGAGGATCACCGAGATGCCTTCCTCCCGCAGAGCACCGAACAGGCGATTTGCCGTACCCGGCACACCGATCATGCCCGCGCCCTCGAGGTTGATGAGCGCCACCTTCTCTATGCTGGTGATGCCCTTGACCGGCAAGGCGGATTGCGGCTTGGCGCAGATCAGTGTGCCGACCTTCTCCGGTGCGAACGTGTTGCGAATCCAGATGGGAATGCTGCTGCCGACCGCCGGCGCCATGGTCTGCGGATGAATGACTTTCGCGCCGAAATACGCCAGCTCCATCGCCTCGTTGTAGGAAAGTGAATCGATGACGGTGGCATCGGGTACCCGGCGCGGGTCGGCCGACAGAACGCCATCGACGTCCGTCCAGATGTGGATCTCACTGGAATCCAGCAGCGCGCCGAAGATGGAGGCGGAGAAATCGCTGCCATTGCGCCCGAGGGTGGTTTGTACACCGCGCCGGTCGGAGGCAATGAAGCCGGTGATGATCAGGGTGCCCGTGAATCCCGCGGGTACGAGCTCCTGGAGCTTCGCGCGCGACTCGGCCCACTGGATGCCGGGACCCAGCGGCCCCCATTCGACGATGACGGCTTTGCGGGCGTCGATCCACTGAAACGGGCCCTTGCGCCCAGACCGCTCCTCCATGAAGCGATGAAACAGCTTCGTGGACCAGATTTCGCCGTAGCCGGCGATCAGATCACTGACATTCTGGGCGGCCGAACGGGTCAGCTTGACCGTGTGCAGGATGCCTTCGAGGTCGTGGCAGTCCCGATCGAAGCCCGCAAGGTACAGGCGCGCCGACTGGGCGCTCAGCAGCGTTTCCGCAATGGCCGCATGCCGCACGCGCAACGAAGCGATTTCGCCCCGATAGCTGTCATCCTGCCGTTCTGCCAGGGACACGAGGCGCAGGAGCGCATCTGTCACCCCACGGCAGGCGGAAAGAACAATGCCCAACCGTGGTGCAGGCAGGGAGTCGAGAATGGTCGCCACCCGGCGGAAGCAATCGGCGTCGGCGACGCTCGACCCTCCGAACTTGTGTACGACCCAGGGTTCGGCCGGAGCTTGATTGATTGCCATCGAATTGAGCCAGAAGAATTAGAGCTTTATGATGAAAAAGCGATGCGACTCTACTGACGCGCTTGAGTGCACGCAATGACCGCGTAGCGAATGTGTGGTGCTCCTGCATCCTCCTTTTGAGAACTCCGTCCCGCCCCTGCGCGCTGGCATAATTGCCCCGGTGGAATCTCTACTAGGCCCCCTCCTTCCCCTTTTCGAGCGCGAGCGTGCCGCGGGAAGGGCAGTCGCTTTGGGTCTGCTCGTGGATACGGCCGGATCGACCTATCGCAAGCCCGGTGCGCTGATGCTCATCGCCTCCGACGGTAATTCCGCCGGACTGCTCTCCGGTGGCTGCCTTGAGGGCGATCTGGCTGAGTACGCGCGGGGGGTGATCGACACCGGCAAAGCGCGTGTAGTCACCTATGACATGCGCGGCGGTGAGGATCTGATTTGGGGACTGGGGCTCGGGTGCGAAGGCGCCATGCACATTCTGCTGATCCCGGTCGGACCCCGAAACGACTGGCAACCTCTCGCACATCTGGCCCGCTGCCTCGCCGACTACGAGCGCACCGCGGTTGGCGTTGTCGTTGAATCGGAACGGGCGGATTCGCTGGTGGGCACCGTCCTGGCACCCGGTACCACCGCTCATCCCGGCGTTGAGGCGGTTCTGCACGAAGCGGTCCGCAGCGGACGCACGGGCTGGTTTGAAACCAAAGCGCCGCGCTGGCGCGTGTTTGCCCTGCCCCTGTCATTGCCACCGAAAATCCTGCTGCTGGGTGCCGGACCAGACGCCGTGCCGGTTGTTGATTTTGCGGCGCGCCTGAGCTGGAAGGTCACGTTGGTTGACCACCGGCCTGCCTACGCCGACGCCAGGCATTTTCCGTCCGCAGAGCGCGTCGTGAATGCCCGGCCGGAGGAGTTGCTCAGCGCCGTGGATCCCACCCATTTTTCCGCCGCCGTGGTCATGAGTCATCACCTGCCGTCGGATCTGAAGTACCTCCGCGCCCTGGCTACGACGAATATTCCGTACGTCGGCCTGCTGGGGCCCGCCGTGCGCCGCGAGCGCCTGCTTGCTGATCTGAAATCGGACGCAGACAAGATTCAGAGGCGCTTGCACGCGCCGGTCGGGTTACCCATCGGCGGCAGATCACCGGAGTCGATCGCCTTGGCCATCATTGCCGAAATTCATGCGTTCGTGTACGTCGCGGACGGACGCGCCCTGCAGCTCGCCCAGGGCTCGGAGGTGCCGTGGCCCACTGCGGCACACGCACCTACTGGTAGTGCATGAACGAAATTCAGATCATTCGGAAGCAACTGGCCACGGAACGACTTCATTTCGCTGAAGTGGCGAACGCATGCCTGGCCGCGCTCGACAACAGGAGTTTCACGGCACGCGGCGATTTCGCGGCGGCGTGCGCTGACTACTTTGCTTTCGCGGTGACGCGGCTTGCCTGGAATGCAAGGGCCCCCAGCGCGGATACGAGTGAGGATCGCTGGCGCGAGTTCCTGAACGCCTTCAACGACCAAGCCACGAAGCACTTCGACTCACTGGACTCACTGGTGACTCGAAACCTTCCGGTGTCGGAGTGGCGGACACTCTCGAAGATCGACGCCGATTCGATCTTCACGGAGCGCACGTACTACGGCCGTGTGAAGGCGACCGTGCCGTGACCGGCGTGGCCGATCCGGGAGATGGTTTGCATGCCATCGTTCTGGCGGCAGGTGCCTCGAGCCGATTCGGCTCGGCCAAACAGTTGGTTCGTGTGGCGGGCCGCCCCCTTTTGCATTCGGCAGTGGCGCGGGCGGCCGAGGTGGCTGGCGCTGCTGTCATCGTCGTCCTCGGTGCCCGGGCCGCTGAGCTCACCGCGCTGCTGACTCATTCGCAATCATCTGTCGTCATCAACCGCGACTGGCGGGAGGGGATCGCCAGCTCGATTCGCGCCGGCGTCGCGCGTCTTCCCGCCAGCTGCACAGCGGTCCTTGTGACGCTCGTCGATCAGGCTGGGGTGACCGCCGAGGACCTCAAGCGGCTCGTCAGCGCATGGCGCCGACAGCCCGATTACATCGCCGCAGCCCGCTACGGAACAACCACTGGCGTCCCCGCGATCTTTCCCCGCTCCACCTTCTCCGATCTGCAGTCACTTCGGGGGGACGTAGGCGCGCGCGCCCTTCTGCAGCGAAATCCGGACCGCGTGGTGCGGGTGCCGATGGCCAGCGCAGCGATCGACATAGACACGCCTGAAGACCTCCTGAAACTGGGGTTCGAGAGGTAAAAATTCCTTCTACTTGACGGGGTTACAGCAAAGTTCTAATATAGTTTCTATGTTGGAATTTAACCCCTTGACACTGTCCCTCCCGCAAGCGCTTGCGAGTGCTCTGCGGCGTCTCGCTCACCTTGCTCACACCAGTTCCTGGGATCAGTGGGCGGCTCAGCGGTTAACTCCCACTCAGCGTCGAATCCTCGACGTTGTCGCCTCGCGACGTGAGAGCCTCACTCTGTCCGCCCTGGCCCGAGAGCTAGGCGTTACCCCCGCTACGGCATCCGACAGTGTCGGTGCGCTGGAATCCAAAGGCCTGGTCGAGAAACGCCGCAGTGACGTCGATGGCCGTGCGCTGGCTTTGATGTTGACGAGTGAGGGGCGCAGTTCCGTTACCCAACTTGCGGCTTTACCGGATCCGCTGCAGGACGCGTTCGGGGCACTGACGGCCGCCGAACAGGAAATCTTTTATCGGTCAGCTATCAAGATGATCCGGGGGTTGCAGGAGACGGGCGCACTCCCGGTCTCGCGGATGTGCGTGCGGTGTCGGCATTTCGAGCCCTTCCGCACGCCGGAATCCGCGTACCCGCATTTTTGCCAGCTGGCCGGCTCGCCCTTGGCCGACCGGCACTTGCGGCTGGAATGTCCGGAGCACGAGGCCGGTGACGACGAAGAGCAGACCCTGCTGTGGGAGAAGTTCAACTCGCCACCGCAGGTGGAGAGTTAGGACTCAGCAGACTTTGCCGGTTCCCGTTTCAGGATGCGGGAAGTTGTCCGACTCATCCTCCTCGGAACGCGGGGCCAGGCAATTCCAGTCTTTCTCGATGACGACCCGCAGCTCTCCGTCGGCCACGGTTTCGGCATGAGAGAGCGTGACCTGATCGGTGCGCGACCAGGTGAGCGCCGTGTCCCGCGGGACTCGAATGTCAATGACATTGTCCCCGTAAGTCGCTGAGATCTCGTCGCCCTTAGTGTCAGTGCGCAGACGATAGGTCAGTCTCGCACCGCCGCCGAAGTGCACTTGCTCGGTCACTTCGCCTGTCGTCTCGAGGCGGCTCACCTCGCCTTGTGTCAGTCGAAGCCGCAGCGAGCTGCCCTTGATTCTCAATTTCATAAATTCCCCCGGCGGCTCATCAGGTCGAGGATGCGACGCGCCTGTACCAGGTGCGGCTTGTCGATCATCTGGCCATCCAAACTCAAGACACCCGCATCGGGTGACGCGGTGAACGCGGCAACGATGCGCTTGGCCCACTCCACCTCCGCAGCGCCCGGAATGAAGGCCTCGTTGATGGGGCCCACCTGGTCCGGGTGAATCGCGAGTTTCCCGGTGAAACCGTCGCGGCGCGCGCTTTCAATGTCGCGCTTCAATCCTTCGGCGTCGCGAAAGTCGAGATACACGCCGTCGATCGCCTGCACTCCGAGCGCCGTCGCGCTGACAACGCATAGTGAGCGCGCCAGCTGGAAAGTAAACGTGAGCGAGCCCTGGCGGTCCGTCTTGTGAGTGACGCCCATGGCCGCGGACAAATCCTCGGAGCCCCAGGTGAGGCCCACGAGGCGCGCGTGGGTTCGCGAATCAACCCCGAGCACCGGGCCGTAGCTGTTGAGCGAGAGCAGCGCCTGGGGCGTTTCCGTTGCGATCACCAGGAGCTTCGTCGAGCCGGGCGCCAAGCCTTCCCGAGCCTCGAGCGCGGCCAGGTAATGCGCCACTTCTGCCACGTCCGCCGGGGAAGCAGCTTTGGGCAGGACGATGCCGTCGGGTAATCCCGGGAATACCGCTACGAGATCCTGAAGCAGGATTCCACTCGATAGCGCATTCACGCGAACCCACAGTTGCTGGCGGGATCGATCGGTCCTCGACTGCATCAACTCGCGCACCCGCGCTCGCGCTGCGGGCAGCTGCGCCAGCGCGACCGAATCCTCCAGGTCGAGGATCAGCGCATCGGCGCCGGATGACAGCGCCTTGGCCTGTTTGCGCTCGCTGTCACCAGGAACGAAAAGCAGAGACCGCAGCACGGGCGTGGCGGTGGCTGAGTCCGCTGGAGGCGAAACGTTCCGAACACCCGCTGGTGGAGAAAGGTCGCTCACGGTGCGGGCCTCTTCATCATCAAGGCGGCGCGTTTACAGGAAGCGACTTCCTCGTTGCGCTGGTTATATGCGCGGTGCTCGAAAGTCAGTATTCCTGAGTCTTTGCGCGACTGACTCTCGCGTTTCGCCACAACCGTGGTGTGCGCACGCAGCGTGTCCCCAACCAATACCGGACGGGGAAACTTCACCTCTTCCCAGCCCAGATTTCCCAGGGTCGTCCCGAAGGTCGTGTCATAAATCGACAGCCCGACCAGCAGCCCGAGCGTGAAGATGCTGTTGACGATGGGTTGGCCGTAAGGCAGCGATTTGCAGTACTCGGCATCCAGATGCAGGGCTGCCGGGTTCATGGTGAGGGTGCTGAAGAGCACGTTGTCGGTCTCGGTGACAGTTCTGTGAACCGCGTGCTGAAAGTGCTGTCCCACCTCGAATTCCTCGAAATAAAGCCCCGGCATTCGCTTCCCCCCGTCAGTAGGCCGGTCAGCTTAACCCTGCGCCCGGGCTTTGTAACCGGCTCATAACCAGCGGCGCCGACCACACAACCAAAGGGTATTTCTGGGGGTGGTGGCTCGCAGCCTATAGTCCACTGCATGTACCAGTACGATCAGCTTGACCAGGCGTTCGTAGATCAGCGTGTATCCGAGTTCCGGGATCAGACGCGGCGTTTTCTCGCGGGCGAGCTGTCGGAAGACGAGTTCAAGGGTCTGCGCCTGCGCAACGGGCTCTATATTCAGCGCCATGCGCCGATGTTGCGCATTGCGATTCCCTACGGCCTGCTTGCATCGCGGCAGTTACGCAAGTTGGGCGAGATCGCCCGTCGCTATGATCGCAGTTTCGGTCATTTCACGACGCGGCAGAACCTGCAGCTCAACTGGCCGAAGCTCGAGGATGTGCCTGACATTCTCGAGCACCTGGCGAGCGTGCAGATGCATGCCATTCAGACCAGCGGCAACTGCATCCGCAACGTGACCGCGGATCACCTGGCAGGCATAGCCCAGGATGAGGTCGATGATCCGCGCCCCTACTGCGAGATCATCCGCCAGTGGGCCAACCTGCATCCCGAATTCACCTACCTGCCGCGCAAGTTCAAGATCGCGGTGACCGGCTCGCCGGAGGATCGTGCGGCCTCGGAAGTGCACGACGTCGGGCTGCATCTGCGGCGTGACGAGAAGGGCAACATCGGGTTCCAGGTACTCGTCGGTGGCGGCCTCGGGCGCACGCCGATAATCGGCCAGGTTATCCGTGAGTTCCTGCCCCTGCCGGATCTGCTGTCCTATCTCGATGCCATATTGCGCGTGTACAACCGCTATGGCCGCCGGGACAACATCCACAAGGCGCGCATCAAGATCCTGGTGAAAGCCGTAGGAATCTCCCGATTCCGCGACCAGGTCGAGACCGAATGGCAGGCGGCACGGGACATCGGCCCGGTGCTCGAGGCAGCACAAGTCGAGCGGGTGCGCTCGTTCTTCCGGCCTCCAGCCTACGAATCACTGCAGAACATCGATGTTGCCGCGGGTCGGGAGCCTGAGTTCCAGGCCTGGTACCGCTACAACACACGGGCACACAAGGTCCCCGGCTACCGCGCCGCCTTCGTCAGCCTCAAGGCGCACGGCCAGAACCCCGGAGACATGAGCTCGGGGCAGATGGAAGCGGTCGCTGACCTCGCCGACCGCGTGAGCTTCGGACTGATCCGCGTCACTCACAGTCAGAACCTGCTGCTCGGCGATGTGCGCCAGAGCGATCTGTATGCCGTGTGGAAGGAGCTTCGCGGGCTGGGACTTGCGATGCCCAACATCGGCACGCTCACGGACATGATCGCCTGCCCGGGGCTGGATTTCTGCAGCCTTGCGAACGCCGGCACGCTCAATGTCGCCAAGCAGATTCAAGAGCAGTTCGACGATCTCGACTATCTGTACGATCTGGGCGACATCGAGATCAAGATGTCAGGTTGCATGAATGCCTGCGGACACCACCACGTGGGTCATATCGGCATCCTGGGCGTGGATAAGCATGGCGAGGAGTGGTACCAGATCACACTGGGCGGCTCCGTCAACGGCTTCACCGCGCTGGGCGAAGTGATAGGGCCGTCCGTGCCACAAGCAGAAGTTGCTTCCACCATCGAGCGCATCGTCGAGGTCTATCGCGCGCAGCGCGAAGACGGCGAACGCTTCATCGAGACATTCCGCCGCATTGGTGTCAAACCTTTCAAGGAGCGCGCCTATGCGACGCATTCTAAGGCGGCGTGAAGTCGTCGAGGATGACTGGCGGGTTCTGGGCGAAGAAGGCGCCGAGGAGGCGGCCAGCCCGGCTCTGATCGTGCCTTTCGCGGAGTTCCGCACTCACACTGCCAAGTGGCGTGCGTATGCTGGCCGGCTCGGAGTGCGGCTCTCCCCTGTTGATGCAGTGGAGGACCTGGCTGAGGATATCCAACGGCTCTCACTGGTTGCAGCAGAGTTTCCAACGCCCGGTGAGGGTCGGGGATACACGCAAGGACGGTTACTGCGTTCCAGGCTGCAATTCAAAGGCGAGTTGCGCGCGGTGGGTGCGGCTGTGAAACAGGATCTGCTCTTCATCCTGTCACGGTGCGGATTCGACTCGTTCGAGCTCGCGGCGGGACAGAAGATCGAGGAGGCCTTGAGAGCCCTGGATCGCTACAGCGTGGCTTATCAGCCTGCCGAGCCGGTGCCATCGATCAGGCAACAGCGGTATCGCGCGGCCGGCTGACGGCATCGTACGCGAACCTGCGGTGCGTGCGGCTGGCGGCTAGCTTCAGGCCCGCAGCGAAGCTCAACGCTCGGGCAGCTTGATGTCCTCGAACAGCCCTGCAACCTCTTCCGCGCTTGCAGCGCGATGCGCGCGATCGATCAGGCGCCGATCCAGGTGCGGCGCCAGCAACTGCGCAAACTCGTACATGTACTTGCGCAACAGCGTGCCGCGCCGGAAACCTATCCAGGTGGTATGGGCCGAAAAGAGGTGGGAAGCGTCGATTGCTTTCAGGTCGGTGTCTGTTTCGTCGATGGCCATATGGGCGACGAGTCCCACGCCCAGACCAAGGCGCACGTACGTCTTGATTACGTCCGAATCACGCGCCGTGATAGCGACGTTCGCTGTCAGGCCCACTTTCGCGAACGCCTCCTGAAGCGATGAAGGCCCGGCAAAGCTGAACGTGTACGTGACGAGCGGATAGGCGGCTAAAGCCTTGAGCGTAAGCCGTCCCCCGTGTGCCAAGGGATGGTCGCGCAGGACAACGACTGTCCGATGCCAGTGATAGCACGGGAGAAGCGTCAGATCGGCGAACAGCTTCTCGGACCCCGTGGCGATCGCGCAATCGATTTGGTCGTGCGCAACCATCTCCGCAATCTGCTCAGAGGTGCCCTGGTGCAGATTCAGCCGAACGTTCGGGTACCGGCCTCTGAACTCACGGATGACGTCCGGGAGGACATAGCGCGCCTGCGTGTGTGTGGTGCCTATGGAAAGGCTTCCCCGGCCCTCATCGCGCAACTCTGTCGAGAGGTCGCGAATGCTCTGCGCTTCCTGGAGGATTCGCAGGGCCCTGTCGATGACCTGCTGTCCTGCGGGTGTGATGCGCGTCAGATTGCGGCCCTCGCGTACGAATATCTGAAACCCGAGCTCGTCCTCGAGCAGCTTGATCTGCTTGCTCACGCCGGGCTGCGACGTATGCAGCTTCTGGGCAGCGGCCGTAATGTTGAGCCCGCACTGGGCGACGGCGGCGAGATAACGCAACTGGTGCAGCTTCATCCTGCAAGACTAGCGCAACCTCGCACGTTGCGGCGAATGCCGGCTGGGCGATACGGGACCCACCTGTAATGGGTACGTCACCCGTTTATAACCGGGATGGAGTCCTTCAGAAGAAATGCTTCGTTCTGGGCCGGACGGCCTGTGTCTATAGTCCACCACACTATGGGAGAACTGCTGACACTCGAGCTGGAACAGAAGGCGGTCGCCGTCCGCGAACAGCTTGCCGCCGCGGTGCGGGATTACGGCCGGGTCGTTTATTCGAATAGCCTCGGCGCCGAGGCAATGGTGCTGACGGACATCATCTGGACGCATGTTCCGGCTATCGACATCTTCAGCATCGACACCGGTCGACTGCACGAAGAGACGTACGAGGTGCTGGAGAAGCTGCAGCGGCGTTACAAGCGCAAGATCAGGGTCGTTCATCCGGACGCGCAGGCACTTGAAGCCCTGGTCGCCGATCAAGGCGTAAACGGCTTCTACCACAGCCTGGAAGCGCGTATGGCATGCTGCCGGATCCGTAAGGTCGAGCCGTTCAAGCGGGCTATTGCAGGTTATGGTGCATGGGTCACGGGGGTGCGCCGTGAGCAATCGGCGACACGCGCCCAGGCCAAGCCGGTCGAGTGGGACACCGATTACGGCTTGCAGAAAGTGAGTCCGTTGCTGGAGTGGTCCGAAGAGCAGATATGGCAGTACATCCGGGCGCGGAAGCTGCCGTACAATCTGCTCCACGATCGCCAGTTCCCCAGCATCGGCTGCCAACCTTGCACGCGCGCGATACAACCCGGCGAGAGTCGTCGCGCGGGCCGCTGGTGGTGGGAACAACCCGAGTCCCGTGAATGCGGCTTACATCCGAGAATTCGTCAGGTAGCGGCACAGGCCTGAGAGGCGCCCGCCTGGGAGACGACCAATTCCACATGGACTACCTGCCCGTTTTCCTGCAGCTGCAAGCGCGGCCGGTGGTAGTCGTTGGTGGCGGACGAGTAGCTGCCCGAAAAATTGAACTACTGCGCAGAACCGGCGCGCGCATTACTGTAGTCGCGCCGGAATTGCTTGACCCGCTGCGCGAGCTCGCGGCCACAGGCGACCTCCAACATATCCAGGCGCCCTTCTCCCCCTCACATGTCAACGGTGCTGTCGCTGTCGTCGCAGCCACCGGTCTGACCGAGGTCAACGCAGCCGTATCGGCTGCCGCTCAAGAGCGGCACATCCCCGTGAACGTGGTGGATGACCCGGCCGCTTCCACGTTTATTTTCCCTGCCATTGTCGATCGCTCGCCCATCCTGATTGCCATCAGCTCCGGTGGACAGGCGCCCGTCCTCGCACGCCGCATCCGGGAGCAGATGGAAGCCCTGCTGCCCGCAAGGCTCGGTGTGCTGGCGCGCTTTATGGGTGAGAGACGCAAGGCTGTGAAGGGCGCGCTGCGCACTGCTGCGCGTCGCTCGTTCTGGGAAAGAATCGTCGGCGGTATCGTTGGCGTGCGTGTTTTCGCGGGAGACGAGGCGGAAGCTGGCAAGGATTTCGAGCGCGAGTTGCGGACGAGCCACCTGACGCGCTCGGCTGCTACGGGCGGCCGCGGACTGGGCGAGTGTTATCTCATCGGCGCGGGCCCTGGCGACCCTGACCTGCTCACGCTGCGCGCGCTGCAGTTACTCCAGCAGGCGGATGTGATTCTCTACGACAGGTTGGTTCCGGCTCCTGTTCTGGAACGCGCGCGTCGCGATGCCGAGCGCGTGTTCGTAGGCAAACAGCCTGGAAATCACACCTCGCAAGAGAAGATCAACGAGCTGCTGGTGCACTATGCCCGCCTGGGCCTGCGCGTCGCCCGTTTGAAGGGTGGCGATCCATTCATCTTCGGCCGCGGTGGCGAGGAGATCGAGGTTCTCGCCGCGCATGGCATTCCCTACATCGTGGTGCCTGGAATCACCGCTGCGCTCGGTGCCGCGGCGGCCGCGAACATCCCGCTGACTCATCGCAAGCTGGCCCAGAGTGTTACGTTCGTTACGGGGCATGTCCTGGACGACGAAACGCTCGACTGGCGTTCGCTGGCAGGGGCGCGCCAGACGGTGGTGTTCTACATGGGAGTCGGCCACCTGCCGCAGATCGTCGCAAAGTTGCGGGCCGCCGGAGCGCCTGCCGATCAGCCCGCTGCGGTGGTCGAGCGCGCTACGTTACCGGAGCAGCGGACATTGCGAGGAACGCTCGAAACGATTGCAGGTGTCGCACAGGCGGCGAATGTTGCGCCGCCCGCCTTGCTGATCGTTGGCGACGTCACGGCGTTGGCGGCTGCGGATTCGCTGATCGGTTCTGAACTCGAGGCCATGGCATGAGTATTTCGGATGGATTCTCCGGCGCGGTAGGCAATACGCCTCTCATCAGGCTGCGCGGTGTCAGTGACGAGACGGGCTGTGAAATTCTCGGCAAGGCGGAGTTCATGAACCCGGGTGGCTCGGTCAAGGACCGTGCCGCGCGCGCCATCGTGCTGGCCGCCGAAAAGAGCGGAGCGCTGCCACCGAAGGGGACAGTCGTCGAAGGCACCGCGGGTAACACCGGAATCGGGTTGGCGCACGTATGCAATGCTCGCGGCTATCGCTGCGTCATCGTGATGCCTGACAACCAGTCTCCTGAGAAGTACCAGTTGCTCGAGACATTGGGAGCGGAGGTGCACAAGGTGCCCACTGTCCCCTACAGCAACCCCAACCAGTATCAGAAAGTGGCGCAGCGCCTGGCTGCGTCGCTGCCGAATGCGATCTGGGCGAACCAGTTCGACAATACCATCAATCGGCAAGCCCACCTCGAGACCACGGGACCCGAAATCTGGACGCAGACCAACGGGCGCGTCGATGCGTTTACGGCTGCTTCCGGCACCGGAGGCACGTTTGCCGGCGTTTCCGAATATCTGAAGTCCCGGCGCCGTACGATTCGCACGGTACTGGTGGATCCGCCAGGCAGCAGCCTGTTTGAATACGTTCGCAACGGCACTCTGAAGTCAACGGGGTCGGGGTCGATCACCGAAGGCATCGGTATCGGGCGGATCACCGCGAATCTGAAGGATGCACCGATCGATGACGCCATTCACGTCGAGGATGCGGACACCGTTCGGTTTGTTTATCGGCTGCTGCGCGAGGAAGGACTCTTCCTGGGCAGCACGAGTGGCATCAATGTGGCCGCGGCCGTGCGTGTTGCACTAGAACTGGGTCGCGGACACACCATCGTCACCGTATTGTGCGATGGAGGTGCAAAATATCAGTCGCGGCTGTTCAATCGCGAGTGGCTCGAACAGAAAGGCCTGGCTCCGCACGCCGGTAAACCGGCTTCGAGGCCGCCAATCAATTTAGAAAAAGCGTTAGTAGCTTAATTAGCGAGTCCACTGCGGTTGTCGTGCGGTCAATGACCGCCAAGAGCTAGTTGCGGGGCGCGGGAAACGCTATGCTTGCGGGTACGTTGATCCCGGAATAATAAATGGCAAGCATTGACCTGCCGCGGGCACTCCAGGACTACTTTGCATTCGCAGAAACGACTCCGACGCGCAACGGACGTCGATTCTCCATCACTCTCCCCTACGTGCGAGCGGATGGTCGCTTGGACCGCCTGCAATGGTGGTACCACTTGTCCGCAGCCAAGGAGAAAGCGCTGGGTGACAGCGCGCCGGATACGTTACGTGCCGAAGCCATCGCGCGTTTCAGTGTTCACATTGAGCGATGGCTGCAGAACACGCGGCAGGACTTATTTGGAGACGGGGCAATTCCTCAGGTCTGCGCCGAGGGAAACCGTGTCGTGGCTGCCTACAGACTTGGCCCTGAGGCTTCTGATGGCATGCTGCAGAGCGACGAGCCTCAAGAGGCCGGGGGCAGCACTCCAACGCAGAGTGATCACCTCCCGGCCAACAAGACGGCCTTCGGCTAAAACAGGCCCTATCGCACCTTCAGGCTGCGGACGTCTCCCGCTGCTCCTTCTGGACCTTGCCTGCGGGCTTACCCGCTGCCGCTGCGGACCCCAAGGCAACTTCCAATGCCTCGGACACGTGCTCCACCCACACGAACTCGAGAAGTGCCTTTGCACTCTGCGGAATATCCTCGAGATCGCGCTTGTTTCGCGCCGGCAAGATCACCTTCCGGATACCTGCCCGAGCTGCTGCGATCATCTTCTCCTTGATGCCACCGACCGGCAGGACGAGCCCTCGCAAGCTGATCTCGCCTGTCATGGCTACATCGGGCCGCACAGCTTTGCCTCTCAGTAACGAAGTCAGCGAGATGAACATCGCGACGCCGGCACTGGGACCATCCTTGGGGATCGCTCCAGCGGGCACGTGAACGTGTATGTCGCTCTGATCGAACTGCTTCGGATCAATCCCAAACTCGGGTGCCTGTGCCTTCACGAGGCTGAGCGCTGCCTGGGCGCTCTCCTTCATGACATCGCCGAGCTGCCCAGTCAGGATCAGCTTGCCGCTGCCCGGCATCTTGGCCGACTCGACAAACAGGATGTCGCCGCCGACTGGAGTCCAGGCGAGTCCGGTTGCGACTCCGGGCACCGAGGTGCGCTGCGCCACGTCGTTTTCGAAGCGCGTCGCTCCGAGAATCTCCGGGACGTCGGCAGCGTCGATCTTCACGGTGGTGTTTTTTCCTTCCGCGATGAGCATTGCTGCCCGGCGCAGTAGTGCGCCGATCTCGCGCTCGAGATTCCGGCAACCCGATTCGCGCGTGTACTCATGTATCACCCGCTTGAGCGCAGCGTCAGTGATCTCGACTTGTGCAGCGTCGAGTCCGTTGGCTTTCAACTGCCGCTGCACGAGATAGCGCCGCGCAATCTGCAGCTTCTCCTCTTCCGTGTACCCGGTGAGTTGGATGATCTCCATGCGGTCGCGAAGCGGCCCGGGAATCGTCTCCAGGACATTGGCGGTCGCAATGAACAGCACACGGCTCAGATCGAACGGCTGCGCGATGTAGTTGTCGCGGAACGTTCCGTTCTGCTCCGGATCGAGCACCTCGAGCAACGCCGAGGCCGGGTCGCCCTGGTAGCTCGCATTCAACTTGTCGATTTCGTCGAGCATGAACACCGGGTTGCGCGTGCCTGCCTTGCGCAGTCCCTGGATGATGTTGCCCGGGAGTGCACCGATGTAGGTACGCCGGTGGCCGCGGATTTCCGCTTCGTCGTGCACGCCGCCCAAGCTTGCGCGCTGGAACTTCAGTCCCAGTGCGCGCGCGATGCTCTGGCCCAGCGAGGTCTTTCCCACGCCCGGTGGTCCGACGAAGCACAGTATCGGGCTGCGGCCTTGCGGGTTCAGCTTACGCACGGCGAGGTATTCGAGAATGCGGCGCTTGACCTTGTCGAGGCCGTAGTGATCCTCGTCCAGGATGCGTCGCGCGCGCTCGATGTCGATGTCCTCGACGTCGGCTTTCGACCATGGCAGTGCCACCAGCCAGTCAAGGTAGCTGCGCACCATCCCATACTCAGGACTGGCCTCGTTCATGCGCTGCAGCCGCTTCAGCTCTTTGCGGGCGTGTTCGGCCACTTCGGACGGCATTGCAGCCTGCTCGATGGCCTTCTCGAGCTCGCCCATCTCGGCGTCCGAATTCTCGTCATCGCCAAGCTCTTTCTGCAATTGGCGCAGTTGCTCGCGCAACACGGCCTCACGCTGACGTTCGCCGAGCGCGGTGTGTGTCTGCTCGGTGATGTCGCGAGTGATCTTGAGAACCTCGAGCCGATTGGCCAGCAGCTTGAGCACCTTATCCAGGCGCTCCTGCAGGTCCAGCGTCTCGATCATGTCCTGCTTCTCCTGCGCCTTCACGTCCATGAAGCTGACGATCAGGTCAGCCAGACGGCTCGGAGAGTCCATGGACTGGATGGTGCGAGCCAGCTCGGCCGGCACCTGCGGCAGCAACGACAAGGCTTCGATCGCTCGAGCCTTGAGCACTTCCGCGCGGGCTTCTACCTGCGGGCCGGTTGTGTTGACTTCAGGGAGCAGCTCGGTGCGGGCCGCGAAGTACGGCTTCTCGTGAACGAACTCTGTCACGCGGAAGCGGCCCTCGCCTTGCGCAACAAGATGGTGTGTGCCGTCGGGTGCGGTCACATAGCGGACCACGCTCGCGAGCACGCCGACCTGGTTGAGATCGTGTGATGTTGGCTTTTCAACGGCGGCATCGTGCTGCAGCAGCAGTCCGATCTTTTTTCCGCTGCGCACAGCCTCCTGTGCAGCCGCAAGGCTCTCTTCGCGGCCGAGCGTGATCGGGACCACGGTGCCCGGAAGGAGCGCCACATTGCGCATCGCGATGATGGGAACCACGACGTCGCCAGACAGAGGCGGCGACTCGCCATGCGAAGCTGAATCTGCGGTGTGTGTATCGGCCATGATTTTACTCTTGTCCTCGATTGTCGCCGGCTCTTACGAGTCGGACTTCAAGACAGCCGTTCAGATAACGGGTATCACCGAGCCGGAAACGCGCCCCGGCCAGTGCGATTCGTCGTACAAAGTGTCCGTGTGGAATTTCCATGCGACGGACTACGGAGTTCGAACTACCGAGCCGTGCCGGACGTATCGCCCTCACGGTGAGTGCGTTCGGCTCCAGGCTGATGTCGATGTGCTCTGGGTTCACTCCGGGAAGGGCAAATACGAATTGCAGCCCTTCGGGTGTCTCTTGGATGTCCACGGGTGGCTCCCACACCGCCGCATCCGCGCCGGGTCCCACGTAGCGGACAAATTGGCGCTGCATGCGGTCAGCCCTGTCCAGGAGCTCACAGGCCTGGGCCCACATCCAGCCAAACTGGCGATCAATGCTCATGTGCGTCG
>Ga0307511_10000951_pt1 | contig 30688 bp, 20 predicted proteins | sample 13_EM_MG_FD_200266 | JGI IMG/M metagenome (GOLD analysis project Ga0307511, IMG submission 200266) | Populus trichocarpa ectomycorrhiza microbial communities from riparian zone in the Pacific Northwest, United States - 13_EM | ecosystem: Host-associated > Plants > Roots > Unclassified | place... | reverse complement strand
AGGCGGACTCGTGTCCGCGCTGCGCTCCGAGAGCGCCGTGCGTGCTCTCGAACGCGCCTGTCGTGCGCCCGGCGCACTCCGCGCGGCACGCGAGGCGCGCGTACCCGATCTCCTGACCGTCGCCGCGCACGTCGAACGCGCCCTGCGCCCCCTCTCGCTCGACTGGTACGAGGACGACTCCCTCGGCTCCGTGGACCTCTGCCACACGACGGCCGGCGGCACCGCGGCCCTGCCCGGGCTGCTCGCCCGGCACTTCGCCGGCGTACCGCTGCTGGTGACCGAGTACGGCGTGCAGCTGCGCACGCACTACCTGGCCTCCGCGGACGCCCCGCCCGCCGTACGGGCCCTGCTCGCCGCCTTCCACGGCAGGCTGGCCGCCGAGGTGTACCGGCGAGCCGCGCTGATCACCCCCGGCAACACCCACACCCGCCGCTGGCAGGAACGCTGCGGCGCCGACCGTACGAAGCTCCGCACGGTCCACCCCGGCATGGACGCGTCCCGTTTCGCGGAGGTGGGCGAGGCGCCCGACCGCGCCGACCCGGACACGCTGGTGTGGGTCGGCCGTATCGAACCCGCCAAGGACCTGATCTCCCTGCTCCACGCCTTCGCGGAGATCCGCAAGGAGGAGCCCAAGGCGCGCCTGCGGATCGTCGGCTCGGCCGCCGGTGCCGAGGGCGCGGCCTACCTGGGCCACTGCCGGGCGCTGGCCGCACAACTGTTCCCCGACGAGGCCGAGGGCGTGCACGCGGTCGGCGACAACCCGGTGTCCTTCGAGGAGATCGGCGGCCCGGAGGCCCCCACGCTCGCCGAGGCGTACGCGTCCGGAACGGTGATCGTCCTGTCGAGCGTCGTCGAGGGTTTCCCGATCGGCCTGGTCGAAGCCATGTTCTGCGGCCGGGCGACCGTGTCCACGGACGTCGGCGCGGTGGTCGAGGTCATCGGCGGCACGGGACTCGTCGTGCCCCCACGCAATCCACGGGCGCTCGCCGAGGCGTGCGTGACCCTGTTGCGCGACCCCGAGCGCCGTGATCGCCTGGGCGCCGCCGCACGCGCCCGCGCACTCGAACTGTTCACCGTCGAGCAGAACATCGCGGCATTTCACGGCATTTACCTGGAGGTCGTCTCCCACTCCCCGGTCCACCGCGTCGTCCTCGACGACACCGGCGAACCCCTCCCGTTCGCCGCCCCCGCGGAGTCCCACGTCCCCGGCCGCTGGACCGGCCGCCCCACACCGGGCCCGGCGACAGGTTCTACGGCAGGCCCGGCCACCGGCTCCACGGCGGGTCCGGCGACTGCTCCCGCGGTCCGTGTCGTGGCTCGCGGCGGCCCACGGTGGGCGGCGGGAGCACCGGTACGCGCCACCACTCCGTTGCCGACGACGGAGGCGGCCCGATGAGCGGCCTCGGCGAACTCGACCGCCCCGGAACGCCCGCCGGCGCGGAGGCGTGGGACGCGCAGCCGGGGGAGTGGCTCGGGGGACAGGGGGAGCCGGAGTCGGAGACGGAGAAGGCGCGAGCCGACGACGACGCCGATCCGCCAACCGACCGCCCCGCCCCCGTCCAGCCGCACGCAACCGGCCGCAAGCCCGCCCCCGCCCGGCGCGGTGCCGCCGACCCCGTGAAGGCGCTCATGCACCGGCATCGCGAACTGTGCGAGCGGGCCGTCGACCCGCTGGAGATCGCGGCGGGCCTCGAGGCGCACGGTGTCACCGACCGGACCGCCACCCGCTTCCGGCACCGTGACGTCTTCTCGCTCGCCGAGGAGATGTACGCGCGCGTGCCCCGCGCCGACACGGCGGTCCCGCACTCCGACACCGACACCGACGCCGCCACCACGCCCGCGCCCCGCGCCGCCTGGGCCGTACGCGCCCTGCTGCCCGGAGTCCTCTGCGCGGCAGCCGTGACCGGCGTGCGGCTCACGGACGGTCGGGCGCGGCCGGCGGTGGCCGTCGCCGGTGTCCTCGCCGTGGCGTTCGGCGTCCGCATGGCACTCGGGCGAGGCCCACTGAGCACCCCGCCCGGCACCCCCGCGTGGCGCACCCCGCCCGGCACGCGCCTGTGGACGTACTGGCTGCTCGCCTACGCCCTCCTCGGCGACGGTCTGCTCAGCGCCGCGGCCGACGGCGGCCCCGACAACCTGCCGACCGGCCTGGCCGGCGGACCCTGGCCCACGGCCACCGCACCCGTCCTGGCCCTCACTCTGGCCTGTGTCCCAGCCGCCTGGTGCGCCCACCACTTCGCCGTACGCGCCCGGCGCAAGCTCGCCACCAGCCGCGGCCTGGAGGACTTCGCCGACTCCGTGCAACCGCTGCTGCTCGGCACGTTCGCCCTCTTCCTGTGTGCCCTCGCTGCCCTCCTCGCTCTCTGCGGAGCTGTCCTGGGCGAGCCCGCCGCGTATGCCCAGGGCGTCGCCCTCGGCGCGCTCCTGCTGCTCGCCCGCCTCCTCTTCGTGCATGGCTTCACCCGTGCCCCAGCCTTCGCCCTCGGCGCGGCAGCCGCGACGGAGGCCACGGCCCTGGCCCTGGACCTCATCGGCCGGCTCCCCGACTGCGGCTTCCTGGCCACCCCCGTCGAAACCCTTCTGGGCTCCTGGGGGCCGGGCAGCATCCCAGCCCTGGCCTGCGGAGCAGCCGCCCTGACCCTTCTGTTCCACACCACCCGCACGCTGACCAGAGCCTCCGCGCACGCGCCGGCGGACGAGCTGCGGTGACGCCGCCATGACCTCGAACCAACCGGCCCCGTCACCCAGCCGCAGGCGCCCGGCCCCACCGCCGGAGGCAACCGCATCACCTTGTGAAGGAGAACACCAGATGATCACCTCCCGATCCGGAGAGTCGGCCCCGGGAGCCGTCCGATGAGGGTCCTGCTGATCGGAGCCAACGGCTACCTCGGCCGGTTCGTCGCCGACCGCCTGCTCGCCGACCCGGCCGTCCAGCTCACCGCGCTCGGCCGCGGCGACGACGCAGACGTCCGCTTCGACCTCGCGTCCGGCAGCCCCGGAGCACTCACCCGCTTCCTGGATGCCGTCCACCCCGGAGTCGTCGTCAACTGCGCCGGTGCCACCAGAGGCGGCGCCCGCGAACTCACCCGGCACAACACCGTCGCCGTCGCCACCGTCTGCGAGGCGCTGCGCCGCAGCGGCTGCGGAGCCCGGCTCGTGCAGATCGGCTGCGGCGCCGAGTACGGCCCCAGCCAGCCCGGTTCCTCCACGGCCGAGGACGCGGTGCCCCGCCCCGGCGGCCCGTACGGCGTCAGCAAACTCGCCGCCACCGAACTGGTGCTGGGCTCCGGTCTCGACGCCGTCGTCCTGCGCGTCTTCTCGCCCGCCGGACCGGGCACCCCGGCCGGCTCCCCGCTCGGCCGACTCGCCGAGGCCATGCGCCGGGCCATGCAGTCCGGCGACGGCGAACTCAAGCTCGGCGGCCTCGGCGCGCAACGCGACTTCGTCGACGTACGGGACGTGGCCCGCGCCGTCCACGCCGCCTCGCTCTCCGCCGCGCAGGGCGTCATCAACATCGGCTCGGGCCGCGCGGTCCGGCTGCGCGACGCCGCCTCCGTCCTCGCCCGCGTCGCCGGATACGGCGGGGCGCTGCACGAACTCGACGGTCCGCCCGGACCGCTGCGGGCCGCCATCGGCCACCCCCGCAGCGATCCCGACCACGCGGCCCCGGTCGCGTACCCGTACCCGGACGGCTGCGGCAGCTGGCAGCAGGCCGATGTGCGCACCGCGCGCGACCGGCTCGGCTGGCGGCCCCGGATCAACCTGGAGGAGTCCCTCGCGGACATCTGGATGGAGGCGGCGTGCCGCATCTGACCAGCACGACCCCGGGCACCGCGACCACCGGTGTCCGGACCGGCTTTGGCATCCCCGGCTACGCCCACCCCCTCGTCGCACCGGCCGAGTGGGGCGAACTCACCCGCCCCGGAACCCCCTTGCACTGGGTCGTCCTCAACGTCTCCTCCGGTCCGGGGGCGCGTCCCGACCCGCACTGCCTGGAAGCGGCCGGCCGGCTGCGCAACATGGGCGTCCGCGTGCTCGGCCACCTGGACGCCGCGTACGGCGCCCGTGCCTTCGGCGAGCTGATCTCCGAGGCGCACCGCTATCTCGACTGGTACCGGGCCGACGGCTTCCTCCTGGACCGCTGCCCCACCGGAGGCACCGCGCTCCCCGAGGTCCGCCGCACGGTCAGCACGCTCCGCGAGATCCGCGACGGCGCCCATGTCGTCCTGGGGCACGGCACCCACCCGCACCCCGGATACGCCGAGCTCGCCGACCAGTTGGTGACCTTCTCCGGCCCGTGGAGCGACTACCGCTGGTCGCAGGTGGCCGAGTGGACCGCCGACCATCCGCCCGAACGCTTCTGCCACTTCGTGCACAGCGTTCCGCGCGGCCATCTCGACGAGGCGCTGCGTATCGCCCGCTGGCAGGGCGCCTCGACCATCTACATCACCGACCGCACCGATCGCGGGGGCCGCACCGACCCCTGGGAGACCATGCCCGGCTACTGGGACGAGATCGTCTCGCGGATCGGAACGGGTGTCTCGGAATGAAGAGGGGCATGGCAGTGTTACGGGGAGAACAACTGTAGTGATTGACCGACCAACGGAGTCCCCGTGTCGCTGCCACCCCTGGTCGAGCCGGCTGCCGAGCTCACCGTAGACGAGGTCCGCAGGTACTCCCGCCACCTGATCATCCCCGACGTGGGCATGGACGGGCAGAAGCGGCTGAAGAACGCCAAGGTGCTCTGTGTGGGCGCCGGCGGTCTGGGCTCGCCGGCGCTGATGTACCTGGCCGCGGCGGGCGTGGGCACGCTCGGCATCGTGGAGTTCGACGAGGTCGACGAGTCGAACCTGCAGCGCCAGATCATCCACAGCCAGGCCGACATCGGCCGCTCCAAGGCGGAGTCGGCCCGAGACTCCGTGCTGGGCATCAACCCGTACGTGAACGTGGTCCTGCACGAAGAGCGGCTTGAAGCCGAGAACGTGATGGACATCTTCAGCCAGTACGACCTGATCGTCGACGGCACGGACAACTTCGCGACCCGCTACCTGGTCAACGACGCCGCCGTACTGCTGAACAAGCCGTACGTGTGGGGTTCGATCTACCGCTTCGACGGCCAGGCCTCCGTCTTCTGGTCCGAGCACGGCCCCTGCTACCGCTGCCTCTACCCGGAGCCCCCGCCCCCCGGCATGGTCCCCTCCTGCGCCGAGGGCGGCGTCCTGGGCGTGCTGTGCGCGTCCATCGGCTCCATCCAGGTCACCGAGGCGATCAAGGTCCTCACCGGTGTCGGCGACCCGCTCGTCGGCCGCCTGATGATCTACGACGCCCTGGAGATGCAGTACCGCCAGGTCAAGGTCCGCAAGGACCCCAACTGCGCGGTCTGCGGCGAGAACCCGACGGTCACCGAGCTCATCGACTACGAGGCCTTCTGCGGCGTCGTCTCCGAAGAGGCCCAGCAGGCCGCCGCCGGCTCGACGATCACTCCCAAGCAGCTCAAGGAGTGGATCGACGACGGCGAGAACATCGAGATCATCGATGTCCGTGAGGTCAACGAGTACGAGATCGTCTCGATCCCCGGCGCCAAGCTGATCCCCAAGAACGAGTTCCTCATGGGCACCGCCCTGGAGACCCTCCCGCAGGACAAGAAGATCGTCCTGCACTGCAAGACGGGTGTCCGCAGCGCGGAGGTCCTTGCCGTCCTGAAGTCGGCCGGCTTCGCCGACGCGGTCCACGTCGGCGGCGGCGTGATCGGCTGGGTCAACCAGATCGAGCCCGACAAGCCGGTCTACTAGGCACATGCCTTCCCGGGAGGGGCTCGGCACCACTGGTGCCGGGCCCCTTTCCGTTGTCCGGGCGGATGCGGACGCTACGAGGCGCAGACCTTGCCGTCCTTGGGCACCGTCCCCTTCAGCAGATACGCGTCCACCGTCGAGTCGACACAGTCGCTCCCACTGCCGTACGCGCCATGGCCCTCGCCCTTCCAGGTGAGCTCCACACCGACGCCCTTGCCCAGCTCGTCGACCATCTTGCGGGCGCCCTCGTACGGCGTCGCCGGGTCCCCGGTGTTGCCGACCACCAGGATCGGCGCCGCACCGGGCGCGCTGACCTCCGGGGTGTCGTACTGCCCGGCCACCGGCCAGTCGTGACACCACCCGGCCGTGTCCCAGCCCAGGAAGTCGCCGAACACGGGGGAGATCTTCTCGAACTCCGGCAGCAGCTTCTGCGTCTGCTCGGGCGTCGGCCGCTGCTTGTCGTCCAAGCACGATATGACCCGTTGTGAATGCGTCGTCGTGCCGTAGTGCCCCGCGCTGTCACGGTCGTTGTAGCCGTCGGCGAGCGCCAGCAGCTCCGAGCCGTCGCCCTCCTTCGCGGAGTCCAGGGCGCTGGTCAGCGTGGGCCAGCTCTCCTTGCTGTACAGCGGAAGGACGATGCCGGTCAGGGCGAGCGTCTGGGTCAGCTGGCGTCCGGTCGAGGTCGCCAGAGGTTTGGCGTCGATCTGCTTCAGCAGGGCCGCGATCTTCTTCGAGCCCTGCGCAGGGTCCTGTCCCGTCGACTTGAGGTAGTCGTCCAGGGCGCGCTGGAAACCCCGCGTCTGGTTCAGGGCGTGGCCCACCGAGTCGGCGCTCGGGTCGACGACCGCGTCCAGGATCAGCCGCCCCACCCTCGTCGGGAACAAGTGGGCGTAGACACCGCCGAGTTCGGTGCCGTACGAGATGCCGAAGTAGTGCATCTTCGTGTCGCCCAGGACCTGGCGCATCAGGTCCATGTCGCGGGCCGTGTCGGTCGTCGACACGTGTGACATCAGCTTTCCGGCGACCTTCTCGCAGCCCTTGCCGAAGTCGGTGGCGTCCTGGAAGTACGCCTTCTCCTCGGCCGGTGTGTCCGGTGTGGCGTCCACGTCCTCGGCGGCCTGGATCGCCTTGTCGCTGCGGCAGCGAACGCCTTCGCTGGCGGCGACCCCGCGCGGGTCCCAGCTCACCAGGTCGTAGCGCTCGTGCAGCGCGGACACGGTGGCGGAGTACGCCGGCATGTAGTCGACGCCCGAGCCGCCGGGACCGCCGAAGTTGAACAGCAGCGAGCCGATGCGGTCGCCGCCGGTCGCCTTGGAGCGGATGAGCGCGAGCCCGATCGTGGAGCCGTCCGGCTTCGCCCAGTCCAGCGGCACCTTGAGCGTCGCGCACTGCCAGTCGCTGCTGGGTGCGGCCGAGTCGCCGGTGGCCTTGCAGCGCCCCCAGTCGAGTTTCTGCGCGGTCAGCGACGCGGGCAGCGCGGCGGTGGTGGACGTAGCAGAGGACGAGTCGGCCGCGGACGGCTTGGCGTCCCCCGCGCCCGCGCCGTCCTTGCCGTCGTCCGACGAGCCGCTGCTACAGCCGGCCGTCAGCAGTGCGGCGGCGGCCATCAGGGCCGTCCACCGTACGAATCGCGCCATGTGCATTCCCCCCTCGCAGGCCGTCCGCGTCACGCCGCGGATGGCGGTCAGGCCATAGTAGGCGGCGCGAGCCGAGCCCGTGACGGCCTGTGGATAACCGTTTGACCTGCACTTTTGCCGGGATTTCGGAGGGAGGGTCAGGAGCAGACGGTGCCGGCCGCCGGCACTTTTCCGTTCAGCAGATAGCCGTTCACCGCGCTCTGCACGCACTTGTTCTTGCTGTCGTACGCCCCGTGCCCCTGGCCCTTGTACGTCAGCTCGACCGCGACGCCCTTGCCCAGCGCGTCCACCATCTTCCGCGCGCCCTCGTACGGTGTGGCCGGGTCGCCGGTGTTACCCACGACGAGGATCGGCGCCGAACCGGCCGCGCTCACGTCGGGATGGTCGGCGGCGCCCGGCACGGCCCAGTCGGTGCAGGTGACCATGCCCCAGGCCAGGAAGTCCCCGAACAAGGGGGAGGCGGCCCGGAATTCGGGCAGTTTCTGTTCCACGTAGTCGGCCGTGTAACGCGGCTTGTCGTCGGCGCAGTTGATGGCGACGTTGGCCGCGGTGATGTTGCTGTACTCGCCGTTCTCGCTGCGCCCGTTCATCGAGTCGGAGAGCGCCATGAGGACCTTGCCGTCACCGCTGTAGGCCTGTTCGAGCCCCTCGGTGAGGTACTCCCAGAAGTCCTTGGAGTACAGAGCCTGCGCGATGCCGTTGGTCGCGGCGGTCTGGGTCAACTGGCGGGGGAAGATGCCAGGGATCGGCTTGTTGTCGAGGCTCTTGAGCAGTTTGGCGATGCGGTCCTTGACGTCCTGCGCGGTGTCGCCGATCGGGCAGTCCGTGGTCTTCGACGTGCAGTCGTCGGCGAAGTTGTCGAGCGCCAGTTGGAAGCCCTTGGCCTGTCCCAGGGAGCCCTGTTCGGAGGTCTGGGTGGGGTCGACGACCGCGTCGAACACGGCGCGGCCCACGTGCTTGGGGAACAAGTGGGCGTAGACACCGCCGAGTTCGGTGCCGTAGGAGATGCCGAAGTAGTGCAGCTTGTCGTCGCCGAGGACCTGGCGCATCAGGTCCATGTCGCGGGCCGCGTCGGTGGTGCGCACCTGGGGGAGCATCTTCTTGGAGTTCTTCTCGCAGGCCGCGTTGAACTGTTTGGTGTTGGCCAGGAGCTTGGTCCGCTCGGCCGTGTTGTCCGGTGTGGCGTCCTGCTGGAAGTACTCGTCGAGCTGGGAGTCGCTCTCGCACTTGACGCCGGCGCTGCGGCCGACGCCACGCGGGTCGAAGCTCACCAGGTCGTAGCGGGTGCGCAGGGTCGCGTAGTCCTCGCCGAACGCGGGCAGCGTGGTGACGCCCGAGCCGCCGGGGCCGCCGAAGTTGAAGACGAGCGACCCGATCCGCTTGTTCGCGGCACCACTGGCCTTCGCCCGGACCAGCGCGAGTCCGATGGTGTCGCCCTTGGGCTTGCTCCAGTCGAGCGGCGCCTTCATGGTGGCGCACTGCCACTTGTCGCCGTTCGGCAGCGGCGACGGCGCGGCGCCGCCGCCCTCCGACTCGGACGGGGCCGGGCAGTCCTTCCAGCTCAGCTTCTGGGCCGTCGGATCCTCGTCCTTGGAGTCGCCGCCGCAGCCCGCCAGCGTGGCGGACAGCAGGACGACGGTGGCGGTCAGGGCGGCGGCACGCAGCCGGGAGGGGTTCGGCATGACCCCATCCTGAGGTCGTACACGACGGGGCGCTCGGGGCACGAGCCGTACGAGGTACGCACGCGCGCGTGCCCCACGTCCGTCTGCGTGAGTGCTCTAGAGGGAGCCCTTGCGGGACAGGTGGTTGAAGAACAGCCAGCCCGGCAGCACCGGAATCCACAGCGTCAGCAGCCGGTACAGCAGCACCGCCGGAGCGGCGACCTCCTTGGGCAGGCCGACGGCGATCAGACCGAGCGTCAGGCTCGCCTCGACCGCGCCCACACCACCCGGCGTGGGGGCCGCGGAACCGAGCGCGTTGCCCGCGAGGAAGACGACGGCGACGCTGGCCAGGCTGAGCGACGTCGACTGGTCGCCGAACGCCCGGATCGACGCGTCCAGGCACATCACGAAGCAGGCCGTCAGCAGCAGCATGCCGCCGATGCCGGTGATCAGCTTCTGCGGCCGCTGCAGCACGTCGAGCATGCGCGGGATGACACCCGCGAACAACGACCGCACGCGCGTGACGAGGAACTTCCGCAGGAACGGCACCGAGGTCACCACGAGCACGAGCACCGCCACCGTCAACAGCCCGGCGATGACCGTCCTGGACGGCGACAGCGACGGCGTCTTCTCGGTGCCCGTCAGATAGCCGAACGACAGCAGCATCAGGATGTGGCAGCCCAGGCCGAACAGCTGCGACGCGCCGACACTCGCCACCGCGAGCCCGGGCCGCACCCCGGCACGCTGCAGGAAGCGCGTGTTCAGCGCGACACCGCCGACCGCGGCCGGGGCCACGATCTTCACGAACGACCCGGCGACCTGCGCAGCCACGGCCCGCAGGAACGGCACCCGCTCCGGCACGAACCCCAGGAGGGCCATCGCCGCCGCGAAGTAGCTCAGCGCCGAGAACAGCACGGCCGCGGCCACCCAGCCCCACTGGGCGTTGGCGACGAGCGGCCCGAACTCGATGTGCGTGAGCTGCGTGAGCAGGAAGTACGCGCCGATCGCACCGGCGATGAAACTGATAAGTGTCCGTGGCCGCACCCGCTCCAGACGAGCCGGTTCGACCGGCGCCTGCGGCCTGATCAACAGCACCTGGTGGCGGATCTGGGTGAGCAGATCCTCCTCGCGCGCCTCGTCCAGAGCATCGTCGATGGCCCGCTTCTCGGCCCGCTGCTCCGCCCGTACGGCCTTCTTGTCGGGCTTTTCGAGTACGGGCGCGGAGCCGCTCTCCGAGTTCGCCTCCGCGTGCGCCAGCCTGGTCTGCCGGGATGCTTCGAGGATCGCCTCGCGCTCCCGCTGGGCCCGCTCCCGGGACAGCCGGCGCAGTGTCGCGCGCGTGGAGCGCGACAGCGCGATGGGCTGGAGCATCGGGAGACAGTCGGCCACGGCGTCGGGGCCGAGGACACCGACCGCGGACGCCACCGCGCGCTCGGCGCCCACCCGCAGTCCGAGCGTCGTCACCAACTGGGCGACGTCCATGCGCAGCAGCAGTTCGCCGGCCGCGATCTCGCCGCCGCGCAGGTCGGTGAGGATCACGGTGCCGGAACGATCCACCAGAATCGCGTCACCGGCGAGCCTGCGGTGGGCGATGCGCCGTGACTGCAACGCCTGTACCTGGTGCCAGGTCAGGCGCAGCAGATCGTCGGTGATCTCCTCGTCCGCCAGCGAGTCGAGCGTGCGCCCGCCGGTGTGCTCGTAGACGAGCATGACGGCGTCGGGGCCGAGTTCCGAGGTCGCGATCAGCTTGGGGGCGTTGGCCCCGGCTGCGATCGCCGCGTAGGCGAGCAGGGCCTCCTGCTCCAGTGCCTGGCGCAGCGACTGGAGGCTGCTGCGGGTCGCGAAGCCCCGGAGCGTCAGATTGCGCCACGCGCGGTAGAAGAAGCCCTGGGCCTGCTGTTCCCGGTCGACCACGGTGACGTCCAGCGGCGGACCGTCCTCCAGGGTGACGAAGTAGCGTCGGCCGCGATCGCCGTTCTCGGTGTCGACGGCCTCCTCGCGGGCCGCGCCCACGGGGTGGAAGCCGACCGTCCGCAGGCCCGCCATCAGCGTCCGCCCGGTGGGACGGACGTTCGGGGAGCCCACCGCGTACAGCGTCCCGTAGGCCACGGTCCAGCCGATCAGCACCGTCAGGATGATCGAGAACGGAGTCGTGTACCCGGTGACCAGCATCGAGAAGGCGTCCAGCAGCAGCACGATCCACAGCACCGAGCGCCAGCGCGGCCTGCGGGACATGCCGACGGCCGTCATGTAGGCGATGACGGGCGCCAGATAGCCGTGGACCGGGTCGGTGAGGGCGTGGATGTCACCGGGGGAGGGCTGGGTGAGCGCCTCCTGGATGGACCCCGGGGCGGCCTTGGCGACCCACAGGTCGGTGGCGAGTGTCACTCCGTGTGCGAGGACCGCCGCGAGCACGCCGTCGGCGATGCGCAGCCCGTCCCGCTTGATCAGCCGCTCGATCGCGAAGGCGACCGGCACCAACAGGATGGCGATGCTCGACGCCAGCCCCGCGATCTTGATCAGCAGGTCGGGTGCCTGGCCGGTGCCCTTGTTGATGTCCTGTTCGAGCCCCGAGGTCGTGCCGTGCGCGAACGCGGCGATCGCGAGCAGTACGACGATCGCAAGAAAGCCCACCAGGAGGCGCATCAGATCGGAAGGACGGTGCACGCGCGCGGGGAGGAGCGGTTCGTCGCCCTCGACCTCTTCGGCGTGCGTCTCGCCGTCGCAGTCGTCGGGGCCGGGCGTGGGGTCGGGCGCGGGCGTCTCGGCGGGACCCTCCGAGGGGTCCTGCTCGTGCGCGTCGGCGGTGTCCGGGCGCGACGCAGCGTCAGAGGTGCCCTCCGCGTCTTCCGGGTGCACACCCTGCTGCTTCATCGTCTCTTCTTGATCTCGTATCACCTGTCACCGCCCGCACGATGGTGGCATGCCCCACCGACACACGGGGGCATCAGGGTGCAAATGCGGGGGCGCACAGTCTGCCCCAAGCGCCGCTCCGGGGCGAGGGATACGCACAGTCGCCAGCGCGTCGCACTGTCGGTGGCGTGCGGCAGGATGGGACGGATGAGCGAGCAGAGCCTTCCGGACGACACCGGCCCGGAGCACGCGGACGCGCTGCCGGAGTACGCGGAGCGGGTCCTCGACGTGGCCGAACGCATTCCGGCCGGGCGCGTCATGACCTACGGCGACGTCGCCGAATGGCTGGAGGAGGGCGGGCCGCGCCAGGTCGGCCGGGTGATGGCCCTCTACGGAGGAGCCGTCGAGTGGTGGCGCGTCGTCCGCGCGGACGGCGTGCTGCTTCCCGGCCACGAACTGGAGGCCCTCGCCCGCTACCGCGCGGAGGGCACCCCGCTGAAGGAGGCGAGCAGGGCCGCCGAGGGCCATCTGCCACGCGTCGACATGAAACGGGCGCGATGGGACGGCGGCGAGCGCGCGGACGGTCACACCTGACAGCTTCCGCCATCGGACCCGCCCCGGTGCGGCCTGTGGCCCGTACGGGGGAAACGGGGCACGTCCGTGGCATGCCGTACGTTCGAGGGGCGAGGGACACACGGGTCGTGAGAGCCGCGGGGGAAGAAGCAGAAGTCCCGCTCCCGTACGACCCGTCGGCGTAGCGTCGGCTGCACGCGTCCCCCTCACCCCGCTGCCACCGACCTCGACGCGCGGCAGCCTGCCAACCAGAACACCCACCAGGACCGGCGAACCACGTGAGCTCCTCTTCCTCCACCAGGCGCCTGTCGCACCCCCAGGTGCGACAGGGGAACCGTGGCGCTTACCGACTGGTGCGTACCCCGCCGACCCGGCCGGCTCCCCCTCACCTGGACGCGCCACAGCGCTCGGTGGTTGACCATGGGGCCGGTCCGCTGCTCGTCCTCGCAGGTCCCGGCACCGGCAAGACCACCACCCTCGTGGAGTCCGTCGCGGCCCGGATCGCCCGGGGAGGTGACCCCGCGCGGATCCTCGTGCTGACGTTCAGCCGCAAGGCCGCCGTCGAACTGCGCGACCGCATGGCCCTGCGCATCGGCGCCGCCCGCGCGCCCCGGGCCACCACCTTCCACTCGTTCTGCTACGCCCTGGTCCGCGCCCACCAGGACAGCGAACTGTTCGTCGAGCCGCTACGGCTGCTGTCCGGCCCCGAGCAGGACGTCGCCGTACGCGAACTGCTCGCCGGCCAGCCCGACCTGGAGCGGCTCGGCCTCGCGCACGTGCGCTGGCCGGACGACCTGCGGGCCTGCCTGACCACCCGCGGCTTCGCCGACGAGGTCCGCGCGGTCCTCGCCCGCAGCCGCGAACTCGGCCTGGACCCCGCGGCCCTGGACAACTTCGCCCGCCGCATCGGCCGCCCCGACTGGCGGGCAGCCGCCGCTTTCCTCGCCGAGTACCTCGACGTACTCGACCTCTACGGAGTGCTCGACTACGCGGAACTGGTCCACCGCGCGGTGCTCCTGGCCCACCGCCCCGAGGCCGCCGAACGGCTCGCCGCCCAGTACGACGCCGTGTTCGTGGACGAGTACCAGGACACCGACCCGGCCCAGGTACGACTGCTGCACGCCCTCGCCGGCGGTGGCCGCACCCTCGTCGCCTTCGGCGACCCCGACCAGTCGATCTACACGTTCCGGGGCGCCGACGTGAACGGCATCCTGGACTTCCCGAGCGCCTTCCCGCGCGCGGACGGCAGCCCCGCCCCCGTGGAGGTGCTCCGGACCTCCCGCCGCTCCGGCGCCACCCTGCTGACCGCCACCCGCCTGCTGACCCAGCGCATGCCCCTGACCCGGCTCCCGGCCCAGAAGGCGCGCGCCCACCGCGAGCTGTCCCCGGTGCGCGACGGCGGACGCGTCGAGGTGTACACGTACCCGACCCCCGGCACGGAGCTGGACAACATCGCCGACATCCTCCGCAGGGCACACCTGGAGGACGGCGTCCCCTGGAACGACATGGCCGTCCTGGTGCGCGCCGGCTCCCGGACGATCCCCACGGTCCGCCGCGCCCTCACGGCGGCAGGCGTCCCCCTGGACATCGACGGCGACGATCTGCCGCTGCGCCACGAGCCGGCGGTGGCCCCCCTGCTGACGGCGCTGCGGGCGGTCGCCACGGCGGAGGCGTCGGCACGGCCCGAGGACGACACCGAAGCCGTACGGGTCAAGGAAGCCGTACGGGCCGAGGAGGAGGCCGACGCCATAGACGCCGTGCCGGAAGCCGATGCCATTGACGCCGTGCCGGAAGCCGACGACGAACAGGCCCCGTCTGAAGCCGATCCCGAAGAGCCGCCCACCCCCGTGTCCTCCTGGCTCGACACCGAGACCGCCCTCACCCTGCTCGCCTCGCCCCTCGCCGCCATGGACGCCGCCGACCTGCGCCGCCTGGGCCGCGCCCTGCGCGAGGAGGAGCGGGCCGGGGGCAACCCCGTGCCGCCGCCCTCCGACGAGCTGCTCACGCGGGCGCTCGCCGAGCCGGAGCGGCTGGTCGCGCACGACCCCACGTACGCGCGTGGAGCCCAGCGCCTGGGCGCGCTGTTGCGCAAGGCGCGCGAGCGCCTGGCGGGCGGCGGTACGGCCGAGGAGGCGCTGTGGGACCTCTGGCAGGGCACCCCCTGGCCCGGGCGCCTGGAGCGGGCGACCCTGCGTGGCGGTGCGGCCGGGCGCAACGCGGACCGGGACCTGGACGCCGTCTGCGCCCTGTTCGCGACCGCGGCCCGCGCGGAGGAGCGCACCGGGGGCCGGGGCGCCCTCAACTTCCTGGAGGAGATCGACGCCGAGGACATCGCCGCCGACACCCTCACCCGGCGTGCCGTACGCCCCGACGCCGTACGCCTGATGACCGCGCACCGCTCCAAGGGCCTGGAGTGGCGTCTGGTCGTCGTGGCCGGTGTCCAGGAGGGCCTGTGGCCGGACCTGCGCCGGCGCGGCTCGCTGCTGGAGGCGGACCGCATCGGCCGCGACGGACTCGCCGAACCACTCACCCCGGGTGCCCTGCTCGCCGAGGAACGCCGCCTGTTCTACGTCGCCGCCACGCGCGCGCGTGAACGCCTCGTCGTCACCGCCGTGAAGGCACCCGCCGACGACGGCGACCAGCCGTCCCGCTTCCTCACCGAACTCGGCGTCGAGCCCAAGGACGTCACCGGCCGCCCGCGCCGACCGCTGTCCGTCGCCGCTCTGGTCGCCGAGCTGCGCGCCACGACCGTCGACCCGCGCGTGTCCGACACTCTCAGGGAGGCCGCCGCACGGAGGCTGGCCCGGCTGGCCGCGCTCGCCGACGAGGACGGCCGCCCGCTGGCCCCGTCCGCGCACCCGTACCGCTGGTGGGGCATGTTCGAGCCGACCGAGAGCAAGGTGCCGCTGCGCGACCGCGACCAGCCCGTCGTGCTCTCCGGAAGCGCCCTGGACCAGCTCGCCAACACCTGCGCCCTGCAATGGTTCCTGGGCCGCGAGGTGAAGGCCGACGCCCCCGCGACCGCAGCCCAGGGCTTCGGGAACGTGGTGCACGTCCTCGCCGACGAGGTCGCCTCCGGACGCACCCCCGCCGACCTGGCCGTCCTCATGGAGCGCCTCGACACCGTGTGGAACGCGCTCGCCTTCGACGCGCCCTGGAAGTCGGCGCAGGAGAAGGACAACGCGCGCGTGGCGCTCGAACGCTTCCTGAAGTGGCACGTCGACTCCAACAGCCTCCGCGCCGGCCGCACCCCGGTCGCCAGCGAGCACGACTTCGACGTCACCCTCGAAGCGGGCGACTACGAAGTGCGGATCCGCGGCTCCATGGACCGCGTCGAGACGGACCACGAAGGGCGCGCCTACGTCGTCGACTTCAAGACCGGCAAACAGACGCCGACTGCCCGCGAGGTGGAGCGCCACCCCCAGCTCGCCGTCTACCAACTCGCCGTCCAGGAAGGCGCCGTGGACGACGCCTTCGACGGAATGCGCCCCGAACCGGGCGGCGCCGAACTCGTCCAGCTGCGCCAGGGTGCCGCCGTACGGGACGGCGGCGAGACCCTGCCCAAGGTGCAGGCCCAGGAGCCCCTGGAGGGGGAGTGGGCCGGTGAACTGCTGGCCACAGCCGCGGGCAAGGTCCTCGACGAACGGTTCACGCCGAAGACCGGCCAGCACTGCGCGCACTGCGCGTTCCGGGCCTCGTGCAGCGCGCGGCCCGAGGGGCGGCACGTGGTCGAGTAGCGCGCGTGACACATCGCACCACCTGTGCTGACCTGCGCTTCTTCTTCCCCTGAGGGCGATTGGTCCTCGACTGTCAGTGGCCGCCGCTAGCCTCTCCGACATGCCCGCCCGTATCACCGATCCCGATCAGCTCAAGGAGCTCCTCGGCATCCCCTTCACCCCGGAGCAGACGGCCTGCATCATCGCGCCGCCCGCCCCGCAGGTGATCGTGGCCGGAGCCGGGTCGGGCAAGACGACGGTGATGGCGGCCCGCGTGGTGTGGCTGGTCGGCACCGGCCAGGTCGCCCCCGAACAGGTCCTCGGCCTGACCTTCACCAACAAGGCCGCCGGTGAACTCGCCGAGCGCGTCCGCAAGGCGCTGATCAAGGCGGGCGTCACCGACCCCGACGTCATCGACCCGGACAACCCCCCGGGCGAGCCGGTGATCTCGACGTACCACGCCTTCGCGGGCCGCCTCCTGACCGACCACGGCCTGCGCATCGGCCTCGAACCGACGTCCCGTCTGCTCGCCGACGCCACCCGCTTCCAGCTCGCCGCGCGCGTGTTGCGCGAAGCCCCCGGCCCCTATCCGGCGCTCACCCGCTCCTTCCCGGACCTCGTCAGCGACCTCCTCACCCTCGACGCCGAGCTCGCCGAACACCTCGTACGGCCCGAGGAGTTGCGCGCGTACGACGCCGAGCTGCTGCGTGCCCTGGAGAGCGTGAAACTCGGCAACCCCGAGCTCCGCAAGGTCCCCGAGGCGGCTGCCGCCCGCCGTGAACTCACCGAACTGGTGAGCCGCTACCGGATCGCCAAGCGTGAGCGCGACCTGCTCGACTTCGGTGACCAGATCGCCCTGTCCGCGACCCTGGCGCGCACCCGCCCCGAGGTCGGCGAGATCCTGCGCGACGAGTTCCGGGTGGTGCTGCTCGACGAGTACCAGGACACCTCGGTCGCCCAACGCATCCTCCTGGCAGGTCTGTTCGGCTCCGGCACGGGCCACCCGGTGACCGCCGTCGGCGACCCCTGCCAGGCGATCTACGGCTGGCGCGGCGCGTCCGTCGCCAACCTCGACGACTTCCCCGAGCACTTCGCGCACGCCGACGGCCGCCTCGCCGCCCGTCAGTCGCTCAGCGAGAACCGCCGCAGCGGCGGCCGACTCCTCGACCTCGCCAACGGCCTCGCGGAACCCCTGCGCGCCATGCACGCGGGCGTGGAGGCCCTCCGCCCGGCCCCCGGCGCCGAGCGCGACGGCATGGTGCGCTGCGCGCTGCTGCCCACCCACGCCGAGGAGATCGACTGGCTGGCCGACTCCATCGCCCACCTCGTACGGACGGGGAAGGCACCCGGCGAGATCGCAGTCCTGTGCCGTACGGCCACCGACTTCGCCGAGATCCAGGGCGCCCTCGTGACCCGCGACATCCCGGTCGAGGTGGTCGGCCTCTCCGGGCTGCTGCACCTGCCCGAGGTCGCCGACCTCGTCGCCGTCTGCGAAGTCCTCCAGGACCCCGGCGCCAACGCCTCCCTGGTCCGGCTGCTGACCGGCCCGCGCTGGCGCATCGGCCCCCGCGACCTCGCCCTCCTGGGCCGACGCGCCCGACTCCTCGTGGCCCACGCGCGCGTGGGGGCCGACGACGACCCGGACCGCAGGCTCGCCGCAGCCGTCGAGGGGGTCGACCCTTCCGAGGTGATATCGCTCGCCGACGCCCTCGACACGTTCCTGGAGACACCGCTGTACGGCTCCGACGGCACCGGGGACGACGACGGGCTGCCCTTCTCACCGGACGCGCGCGTGCGCTTCGCCCGCATGGCCACCGAACTGCGCGATCTGCGCCGCTCCCTGTCCGACCCCCTGATGGACGTCCTGCACCGCGTCCTGGCCGTCACCGGCCTGGAGGTCGAACTCGCGGCGTCCCCGCACGCCCTGGCCGCCCGCCGCCGCGAGACTCTGTCGAACTTCCTGGACGTCGCCGCCTCCTTCGCCGCGGGCGACGGCGAGGCGACCCTGCTGGCCTTCCTCGGCTTCCTGCGCACCGCCGCCCAGTACGAGAAGGGCCTCGACAACGCCCTCCCCGGGGGCGAGAACACCGTCAAGGTCCTCACCGCGCACAAGTCCAAGGGCCTGGAGTGGGACGTCGTGGCCGTCCCCGGCCTGGTCACCGGGACCTTCCCCAGCAGCCAGGGCCGAGAGAAGTGGACCGCCCAGGGCAAGGTCCTCCCGCACGCGCTGCGCGGCGACACCGCCACCCTGCCCGACGTCGCCTCCTGGGACTCCAAAGGCATGAAGGCCTTCCACGAGGCCATGAAGGACCACCAGCGCACCGAGGAACTCCGCCTCGGCTACGTCACCTTCACCCGCCCCCGCTCCCTGCTGCTCGGCTCCGGCCACTGGTGGGGTCCCACACAGAAGAAACACCGAGGACCGTCCGACTTCCTCCAGGCCCTCTACGACCACTCCGCGGCCGGGTACGGCGAGATCGAGGCCTGGGCGGACGAACCCGAAGAGGGCGAGGAGAACCCCGCCCTGCAGACGGCCACCGTCGACCAGGCCTGGCCACTGCCGTTGGACGACACGGCGATGGCCCACCGGCACAAGGCCGCCAAGATGGTCATGGACCACCTGGAGCGCCTCGCCTCCCACGACGAGAGCCACCCCGCGGCCACCCACGACCCGGATGCGCACGACGACCCGGACTGGCCCCCGCCACCGGAGGACGACGAGCCGCCCTACGACGAGCCCCTCTACGAGGAATCTCCCCTCGATGCCGAGGACGGCCTCCCGGAGGACGACCCCGCCGACTGGGATGCCTGGACCACGGACCGCCCGACCGTCCCGCACCAGGCGACGGCCCCGCACCCCGCCGAAGACCCCGGCGCACTGGGGGGCCCCGGCGCACCGGGGGGCGTCCGCCCGCACCCCACGGAACCGCCCGGCACCCGCCTCACCCCCGAGGAAGCCCGAGCCATCGCCTCCTGGGACCGCGACCTCGACGCGCTCACCGGTGAACTCCTGCGCGCCCGCCGAGGCGTCACCGAGGTCCCCCTGCCGGCCTCCCTGACCGCCACCCAGCTGCTGCACCTGGCCGCCGACCCGGACGGGCTCGCGCAGGAACTCGCGCGCCCCATGCCACGCCCTCCGCAACCCGCCGCACGTCGTGGCACCCGCTTCCACGCCTGGGTGGAATCACGCTTCGAAGAACTGACCCTGCCCATGCTGGAGCCGGAGGAACTGCCCGGCAGCGAAGCCGAGATCGCCGACGAACGAGATCTGGAAGCACTCAAGGACGCCTTCGAACTCACCGAGTACGCCCGGCGCACGCCCTACCGCGTCGAGACCCCCTTCCAGCTCTCGATCGCCGGCCGCGTCGTACGGGGCCGTATCGACGCCGTCTACAAGCAGGGCGACGGCGACGAGGCGACGTACGAGATCCTCGACTGGAAGACCAGCACCACCCGCACCGCCGACCCGCTCCAGCTCGCGATCTACCGGCTCGCCTGGGCCGAGCGGCAGGGCGTGCCGCTGGAAGCGGTCACAGCCGCGTTCCTGTACGTGCGCGGCGGCGAGGTCGTCCGGCCGGAGGGCCTCCCGGACCGGGCCGCACTGGAGCGGCTGCTGCTGGAGGAGCCGGGCGTGCAGGCGGAATCACCGGGCGCGCAAGGGGAGTAGCCGGCCGCGCAAGCAAACTGTGAGGAACCGCCCACCGAGGATGTCAGTGCGGGCCGATAGGCTCGTGACCATGAGCCACACCGTTGACAGTGCCGTCAGCGCGGTCCGCACGTACATCGAGCAGCACCGCGCAGTCTTCCTCGACGACCTCGCCGAGTGGCTGCGCATCCCGTCCGTGTCGGCGCAGCCCGAGCACACGCCCGACGTCCGGCGCAGCGCGGACTGGCTCGCCGCCGCACTCCGGGAGACCGGCTTCCCGACCGCCGAGGTCTGGCCGACCCCGGGCGCACCCGCCGTCTTCGCCGAGTGGCCCTCCGACGACCCCGAGGCACCCACGGTCCTCGTCTACGGCCACCACGACGTACAGCCCGCCGCCCGCGAGGACGGCTGGGACAGTGAGCCCTTCGAGCCCGTCGTCCGCGGAAACCGCCTCTACGCGCGCGGGGCCGCCGACGACAAGGGCCAGGTGTTCTTCCACACACTCGGCGTCCGCGCCCACCTCGCCGCCACCGGCCGCACCGCCCCGGCCGTGCACCTGAAGCTGCTCGTCGAGGGCGAGGAGGAGTCCGGCTCCCCGCACTTCCGGGCACTCGTCGAGGAGCGCGCCGACCGGCTCACCGCCGACGCCGTGATCGTCTCCGACACCGGCATGTGGTCCGAGGACACCCCCACGGTGTGCACCGGCATGCGCGGCCTCGCCGAGTGCGAGATCCGGCTGCACGGCCCCGACCAGGACATCCACTCCGGCTCCTTCGGCGGCGCCGTGCCCAACCCGGCGACCGCCGCCGCCCGCCTCGTCGCCGCACTGCACGACGAGCACGCACGCGTGACGGTCCCCGGCTTCTACGACGGCATCGTCGAACTCACCGAGCAGGAGCGCGCACTCTTCGCCGAGCTGCCCTTCGACGAGCAGGAGTGGCTGCGCACCGCCAAGTCGCACGCCACCCACGGAGAGGCCGGACACACCACCCTGGAGCGCATCTGGGCCCGCCCCACCGCCGAGGTCAACGGCATCGGCGGCGGTTACCAGGGCCCGGGCAGCAAGACGATCATCCCGTCCTCGGCCACGGTGAAGCTGTCCTTCAGGCTGGTCGCCGGCCAGGACCCCGACCACATCGAGAAGGTCGTCCGAGACTGGGCCGCCCGGCAGGTGCCCGCCGGGATCCGGCAGGAGATCACGTTCAGCGCGGCAACGCGCCCGTGCCTGACACCGCTGGACCACCCGGCCCTGCAGTCCGTCGTCCGCGCCATGGCCATCGCCTTCGAGAAACCGGTCCTCTTCACCCGCGAGGGCGGCTCGGGACCGGCCGCCGACCTCCAGGAAGTCCTCGGGGCACCCGTCCTCTTCCTGGGCATCTCCGTCCCCTCCGACGGCTGGCACGCCCCGAACGAGAAGGTCGAACTCGACCTCCTCCTCAAGGGCGTCGAAACCACCGCCCACCTGTGGGGGGACCTCGCCGACACCTGGCGCCACGCGCCCTGACGAACCCACGCGATCCGGAACGGCGACGCGCGCGAGGCACACTGGAAGAACCGCCCCGCACACCCGTCCCCGCCGGACCCGGTCGCCTCCTGCCGTACGTCCCGCTGAACCGCCCGCCGAAACAATCCGCATTGCCGGGGGAGTTGGAAGCACCCGTGACCACCTGGACCGACCACACAGCCGACCGACCCATCTCGCTCACCGCCCCGAGCGGCATCGACCGAGCCGCCCACCACCGGCTCGACGAGGCCTGGCTCGCGGCGGCGTGGAGCCACCCCACCACCCGTTGCTTCGTGGTCTCCGGCGGCCAGGTCCTCATCGACGAGACGCCCGACGGCAGCACCGAACTCGTCATGACCCCGTCCTTCGAGGCACCCCTCACGGAAGCGCACCGCTACTTCCTGGGCACCGACGAGGACGGCGTCAGCTACTTCGCCCTCCAGAAGGACGCGCTGCCCGGCCGTATCGACCAGTCGGCACGGCCCGCAGGCCTGCGCGAGGCAGGCCTGCTGCTGTCTCCCCGGGACGTGGGCCTGATGGTGCATGCGGTCGCCCTGGAGAACTGGCAGCGCCTGCACCGCTTCTGCTCCCGCTGCGGCGAGCGCACGGTCATCGCCGCAGCGGGCCACATCCGCCGCTGCCCGGCCTGCGGCGCCGAGCACTACCCGCGCACCGACCCCGCCGTGATCATGGCCGTCACCGACGAGGAGGACCGCATCCTCCTCGGCCGCCAGGTCCACTGGCCCGAGGGCCGCTTCTCGACACTCGCCGGCTTCGTGGAGCCCGGCGAGTCCATCGAACAGTCGGTGCGCCGCGAGGTCTTCGAGGAGGCCGGCATCACCGTCGGCCACGTCGAGTACGTCGCCAGCCAGCCCTGGCCCTTCCCGTCCAGCCTCATGCTGGGCTTCATGGCCCGCGCCACCTCGACGGACATCAACGTCGACGGCGACGAGATCCACGAGGCCCGCTGGTTCTCCCGCGAGGAACTGCGCGCCGCCTTCGAGTCCGAAGAGGTCCTGCCCCCGTACGGCATCTCGATCGCGGCCCGCCTGATCGAACTCTGGTACGGCAAGCCGCTGCCGACGAGAACTTTCGTCTGAGGCCGACGACAGGAAGCAGACATGAAGAAGGCGGCTCCTGACGTATCAGGAGCCGCCTTCCGCGGAGCCGCGCGCGCCTACCGCCGATCAGGCGCCGACCTTCTGCTTCACCTGGGCCAGCGAAGGGTTCGTGAGCGTCGAACCGTCCGCGAAGAGCAAGGTCGGGACCGTCTGATTCCCGCCATTCGCCTTCTCGACGAACGCCGCGGAATCCGGGTCCAGCTCGATGTTGACCTCGTTGTACGCGATGCCCTCGCGGTCCATCTGGCTCTTCAGCCGACGGCAGTAACCGCACCAGGTGGTGCTGTACATCGTCACGGTGCCCGACATTCTCTCGCGCTCCTCAACAGCTCAGGGAATATGTCCTCGCAGAGGGGGAAACGTACGCGACGCACCCGCCATTCCCGCCGGGGGTATCCCACAGGACGTGACGCCTGCCGCATTAGTACGACTGCGGGTGCCTCCCTGTGGACAACCGGCTCACCCGTCTCCGGCGACCTGGCAGCATGGCCGTGTGACAGCAGCAACGCACTCCCCCCTCTTCCCGCAGGTACCGGACTCGGCCGACGCGGTGCTCGAAGGGCTCGACCCCGAGCAGCGCGAGGTGGCGACCGCCCTGCGCGGTCCGGTGTGCGTGCTGGCGGGCGCCGGCACGGGCAAGACTCGGGCGATCACCCACCGCATCGCCTACGGAGTGCGCGCCGGGGTCCTGCAGTCCTCCAGCGTGCTGGCCGTCACCTTCACCAACCGCGCCGCCGGCGAGATGCGCGGCCGGCTGCGCCAACTCGGCGCCACGGGAGTGCAGGCACGTACGTTCCACTCCGCCGCCCTGCGTCAACTCCAGTACTTCTGGCCGAAAGCGATCGGTGGCAGCATGCCCCGGCTCGTCGACCGCAAGATCCAGCTCGTGGCCGACGCGGCGGCGGCCTGCCGCATCCGACTCGACCGCGGTGAACTGCGGGACGTCACCGCCGAGATCGAGTGGTCCAAGGTCACGCAGACCGTCCCTTCCGACTACGCCGCCGCGGCGGCCAAGGCGGGCCGTGATGTCCCCCGCGCGCCCGCCGAGATCGCCCAGCTCTACGCCGCCTACGAGGACGTCAAACGCGACCGCGCGGTCATCGACTTCGAGGACGTCCTGCTGCTGACCGTCGCCGTGCTCCAGGACCGGCACGACATCGCCGAACAGGTCCGCTCGCAGTACCAGCACTTCGTGGTCGACGAGTACCAGGACGTCAGCCCGCTCCAACAGCGCCTCCTGGAGCTGTGGCTCGGTGATCGCGACAATCTGTGCGTCGTCGGCGACGCCAGCCAGACGATCTACTCGTTCACCGGGGCGACCCCCGACCACCTCCTCGACTTCCGCACCCGCCACCCCGGCGCCACCGTCGTCAAGCTGGTCCGCGACTACCGCTCCACACCCCAGGTCGTCCACCTCGCCAACGGCCTGCTCTCCCAGGCCCGGGGCCGGGCCGCCGACCACCGGCTGGAGCTGATCTCCCAGCGCGCCGCGGGTCCCGAGCCCGTCTACGCCGACTACGCCGACGAGCCCGCCGAGGCCGAGGGTGCCGCCCGCCGCATCCGTGACCTGATGGCAGCGGGCGTGCCGGCCAGCGAGATCGCGATCTTGTTCCGCACGAACTCCCAGTCCGAGACCTACGAACAGGCCCTCGCCGACGCCGGAGTCCCCTACCAACTGCGCGGGGCCGAGCGGTTCTTCGACCGCCCCGAGGTCCGCAAGGCCGGCGTCGCCCTGCGCGGCGCGGCCCGCTTCGGCGGCAACGACTCCCTCCTCGACGACGTCGTCGACCTGCCCTCCCAGGTCCGTGCCGTCCTCTCCGGCGAGGGCTGGACCACCGAGCCGCCGGCCGGCTCCGGAGCCGTCAGAGAGCGCTGGGAGTCCCTGGCCGCCCTGGTCAACCTCGCCCAGGACTTCGCCGCGGCCAGACCCGGAGCCACCCTCGCCGACCTGGTCGCCGAACTGGACGAGCGGGCGAACGCCCAGCACGCCCCCACCGTCCAGGGCGTCACTCTCGCCTCGCTGCACTCGGCCAAGGGCCTGGAGTGGGACGCCGTCTTTCTGGTCGGCGTCGCCGAGGGCATGATGCCGATCTCCTACGCGAAGACCGACGAACAGATCGAGGAGGAGCGCCGCCTCCTGTACGTCGGAGTCACCCGCGCCAGAGAACGGCTCCACGTCTCCTGGGCCCTCGCCCGCTCACCCGGCAGTAGGCCAAACCGCCGCCCCAGCCGCTTTCTGGACGGCCTGCGCCCCGGCTCGACCGGCGCTGCGGGCAGACCCGGCCTGGTCGCCCCCGGCGGCATCGAGCGCGGTTATACGGGTACCGGCCCCCAAGTCGTCCCCCGGCGGGCACAGCGCACCGTGGCCCGCTGCCGGGTCTGCGGTCGCACACTCACCGACGCCGGCGAGATGAAACTGATGCGCTGCGAGGACTGCCCCTCCGACATGGACGAGGGCCTCTACGAGCGGTTGCGGGAGTGGCGGGAGATCCAGGCGCAGCGCAGCGGTCAGCCGGCGTTCTGCGTCTTCACCGACAAGACGCTGATGGCGATCGCCGAGACCGTCCCCGACGACGAGGGCGAACTCGCGCGGATCCCGGGCGTCGGAGTACGCAAGCTCAACCGCTACGGTGCCGATGTCCTGGCCATCTGCGGCGGTCAGGAGCCTGCGGAGGGTGCTGCGGGGGACTGATGAAAACTCGTCGGAAAAATAGTTTGCGCATGCCCCAGCGATCCCCATAGGTTCTAAGCCACGGGAACAGAAGGCCTTCTCGGAGGCCCTGATTCCGTGATGTACTTGCATATCCGAAGGATCGGGCTCACCCCCGGTCCCCCGAGACGCCGAGAGGAGGCGATTCCAGTGATCAGCATCAACACCAGCTCCGCCAGCATCGTGAAAATGACCGATCCCTCGGTCGTCTCCCTGTGCATGCTCGGCGTTTCGAACCTGGGCACCGGTCTGTCCGGCATTTCTGCCGCCCGTCCGGCGTCCGTCCTGTCTCTCGCGGTTCTTCCCATCCGTGAGCGCAATGAGCGACCGACCAAGGCACTGGAAGCAGTAGGAGCACAGGCGCAGACCTATGCCTTTGCGCCCGGTGCCGGAAGCCGGAAGCAGACGACGCAGCACCACCAGATGTGGGCCTTCCGTGGGCCAGAACCCTGGAGTGATCCAGCCTGATTGATCAGGCCGGCGCCTTCAGGGCCGCGGAACCCCACCCGGGATCCGCGGCCCTTCTGTTTGTCCCCGAACGGGGACGACGGAGCGAAGGGGCCTCGGGACAAGAAAAGAACCCGGTACCAGCCGACACCCGGCCCAACAGGGCCGGACCGACCAGACGAGGAAGAACAACCGTGCAACTCGAAGCGCACGCCCCGTCCGTACCGCCTTCCGAAACGATCCCCCCGCCCGGCCTCACGGAGGACTCCACCTTGATCCCGCTCACTGCGCTCACCGCGCTCGACGACGCCATCGAGAACCTCGGCGTGCCCGTCCCCTGCCGTTCCTACGACCCGGAGGTCTTCTTCGCCGAGTCGCCGGCCGATGTCGAGTACGCCAAGTCCCTCTGCCGCACCTGCCCGCTGATCGAGGCTTGCCTCGCCGGCGCCAAGGAGCGGCGTGAGCCCTGGGGCGTCTGGGGTGGCGAGCTCTTCGTCCAGGGTGTCGTCGTGGCCCGCAAGCGGCCGCGTGGCCGTCCGCGCAAGAACCCGGTCACGGCATGAACATCACCTTCGGAACGATCGACCGCCCCCTCACGCACGACCCCAAGAAGCAGGCCCCGATGAAGCCGTCCACCCCCAGCGAGCCCGTGGGCTCCGCGATCCCAGACTTCACCACCCCGGGTGCGACCGAGTCGCGCCAGAACAGGACCCGAGAGATGCAACTCATTCCAGAAGCCCTGGCCCGTGCGCATATGCACGAGCGCCTGCGGGAGGCCGAGCGGGAACGCCAGGTCACGCGCCTGCTGACCGCTCGCCGGATGCAGCGCCGTGCCGAGCGTGCCTCGATGCGCGCCCGCCGTGCGCTCGCCATGGCCGTCATGCAGTAACCGATCACACCTGAAGCGGTGGCCTCCCCATCCCGGGAGGCGCATGCTCCCCGCGGGGGCCGGTCCGTCCGAACGGACCGGCCCCCGCGGTGCGTTCCGCTCCCGATCACCGGCCCCGGCGATATCGTCGCCGGGTGACGAGTCGTCCCGGAGGCAGCGACACCAGCGCCTCCACCGCGCAGCCCCAGCCCCTTGTGTGCGCCCGCTGCGGCACCAGGTCCGAAGGCCCGCAACCCACCTGGACCTGCTCCGTGGAGAACGGAACCCGGCACTACTTCTGCGACACCTGCGCCAGGGAGAACCTCAGGGCGATCGAGGGACGGCTGGACTCCGACTGGTGGTAGGCCGCGACCGCTTGCGCCCGTCCTCGTGTGGGGCTCAGGCCTCCGCCGCCTGTTCCTCCTCGTCCGGGAACTCCTCGTACTCGTCCGGCTCCTCCGGCACGAAGCCCGGCAGCCACTCCTCCAGCTCCTCGCGCAGCCGCACCGTCGCACCCAGCTGACACAGAACGCCGATTGTGCTCAATGTCACTCGGTGTATCAGGAGGTACGCCGGAGGCAGGTTGAGCTGCTTGCCCAACTGGTGGGCGGGGGAACGGGGATCGGCGATCCGGGCGGCCTGACTGCGCATCCAGCTGCGGGTGAAGGTGAACTCGTCGACCTGGGCCGGCTCGATGATCGGCACCAGGTAGTCGAGGACGGCGTCCGGGTCCAGCTCTATCGACTCCTTGACGAAGCCCTCCGCGCACAGCAGTTCGTAGACCGCCTCGGCGTCGCCGTCGAGCGTCATACGCAGGGAATCGCCGATGGGGGTCGGCAGACCGCCGGGCAGCCGGTCGACCGTGCCGAAGTCCAGGACGCCCAGGCGCCAGTCGCCCTTGCCGTCCGGGTCGGCGGGCAGCAGACGGAAGTTGCCCGGATGCGGGTCCGCGTGGAGCAGGCCCGTACGGGCCGGACCGGAGAAGAGGAAGCGGGCCAGGAGCTGACCTGCCCGGTCGCGTTGCTCCTGGGTGCCGTCGGCGATCACCTCCGACAGCGGAATCCCGTCGATCCACTCCGTGACCAGGACCTGGTCGCACTGGTGGACCACGGCGGGCACCACGACATCAGGGTCGCCCTCGAACTCCTCCGCGTGCACCTGCTGGGCCTGCGCCTCCAGGCCGTAGTCCAGTTCCTCGGAGACCCGGTCGCGGAGCTCGGCGATGAGGGGCTTGATGTCCATCCCGGGGATGAGCGGGCCCAACAGGCGGGCGAAACGGCTCAGTTGGGTCAGGTCGGAGAGAAGGGCCTCGCCGGCGCCCGGGTACTGCACCTTGACCGCGACCTCTCGGCCGTCGTGCCACACCGCCCGGTGCACCTGGCCGATGGACGCCGCGGCCGACGGCTTGTCCTCGAACTCCACGAACAACTCGCGCCAGTCCTCGCCGAGCCGCTCCGCCAGCACACCGTGCACGGTGCGCGTCGGCATCGGCGGCGCCGCCTCCTGGAGCTTGGTCAGCGCGGCACGGTAGGGACCGGCGACCTCCTCGGGCAGCGCCGACTCGAAGACGGACAGCGCCTGCCCGAACTTCATCGCCCCGCCCTTGAGTTCGCCGAGCACCTTGAACAGCTGCTCCGCCGTGCGCTGTTGCAGCTCGCGGCCGACGATCTCCGCGGACTCGCCCACGATCCGTTTCCCGAGCCCCCACGTGGCTCTCCCGGCGAAGCCGAGCGGGAGCGCGGCGAGCTTGGCGGTACGGGTGACCGCCTTGCGGGGAAGATCAGACATGCGCCCTCCAAGTCCCAGCCGGCCGGGCCGAGTCTGCATTACGGCGCACATCCCTCGACGGCCGGTCCTCTGCCATTGTCGCGTGTCGATCCTCGTCCGTAGAGGTGTGTCCCTCCTTACCTTTCTCCGGCTCATTTTCCGCGGCTCCGCAGGGGCAGGCGGAATGCGCCCAGACCGGCCGCGCGTGCCAGTGCAGACCGGGCAGCGAGACCTCCCACCGCGCGCCCGCGCTCGACGGCGACTGCCCGTCCAGGAAGGCGAGCGCGTGCGCGGCAGCCAGCCCGGCGACGGTCGTGGCCAGCGCCAGATCGCAGGGCCGCACCCGGGGCTGCCTGCCGGAACGCCACTGCGCGACCAGCCGGGGCCAGGTCGGGTCCCGGTCGGTGCGCGCGTGGTGCAGACAGCCCGCGCACGCCGACTCGCCGGGCAGCACCAGCGGCCCCACCGTTCCCGTGCCCTCCACGACACCGGCGTACAGATGAGGGGTCCCCGAGGCGATCAGGTCGGCGGCGGCGGACGGGTCCGGCGCGTGCACGGCGACATCGTCGCGCGGGGCGAGGACCACCAGGGAGAAACCGGGTTCGCCCTCCTCCCGCGCGGTCCCCGAGGTCCGGCGCGGTGACCGGTCGGGGGCCGCCCGGCGTACCGCCCGCCGCGCCGACTCGTCCCGGCGCTCGCCGACGGCCTCGGCGGGCAGCCCGCCCGGAGCGACGTCCCAGGGCTCGGTCTCACCGCCGTCGCGCACGTCGATCTCGCCGACCCCCGCACCCGACAGCAGTGAGGCCAGCGCCGCGCCCACCCGGCCCGCGCCCCTCACCTGCACACGCAGTCCGCGCCGCGCCGCCAGCCGGGCCATCGCCGCGCCCGGCTCGCCGGTCGTCAGGGAGAGCGACGCGAGGTCCGGGCGCAGCCGGTCCAGGACGTCCTTCTTCGCGCGGAGCGCGTCGGCCGCGGGACCGCCGCCTTTCGCGTCGTCGAGCAGGCCCGCGTGCGTGAGCCCCTTCACCAGCTGGTCGACATGGCCCTCGGGCAGATCCATCCGGTGGCCCTCCTCGCGCAGCAGCGGCAGTCCGCGCGTGCCGTTGAGCAGGTCCAGGAAACTGCCCGTCGCCGTGTCCATCGGGCCCAGCGTCATCGCGTGCGCCGGTGTCATCCCGAACTGCACGGTGTTGAGATCACGCCAGCCGCGCCGCAGCGCGGGCTTCACCATCGGATGCATGACAGGCCCCCGTAGCCGTAGGAAGTACGCCCCGTGTTCCGGTGGAACTGGTCGGTGCTCCGCCGGTGGTGCCAGAGTGCCCGGCCGGGCCGTCGGCCGCCGAAAGTTGTCCACAGGCGGTGGGGATTCGTCGTACGAATCAAACGCTTGGTGGGGGATCGACACCGAAACCGTCCCGGAGTCGGGACTTCCCGCGTGTGCAGAGGGTAACGTCATGGCGTGCCCGCCGACCCACTGCACAGCGCCGGAAAACCACAGCGCAGTACGACGAGCCAGCCGCCAAGCGGCTCGGGGGCGAGCGCGATCGAGGTTCGCAGGAGTGCGCGTCGGCGCAGAACGGTCTCCGCGTACCGCGAGGGCGATCGCACCGTCGTGCTGATCCCCGCCCGCATGTCCGAGGCGGAGGAGAAGCGCTGGGTCACCGTCATGCTCGACAAGCTGGCAGCCCAGGAAAGCAAACGCGTGCTCGGTGACACGGAGCTGGCCGAGCGCGCCGAGCGCCTGTCGGCCCAGTACTTCGACGGCCGCGCCTGCCCCAGCTCGGTGCGCTGGGTCACCAACCAGAACACGCGCTGGGGATCCTGCACACCGTCCGAGGGCAGCATCCGGCTCTCCCACCGGCTGCAGGGCATGCCCGAGTACGTCGTCGACTACGTGTTGCTGCACGAGCTCGCGCATCTTCTGGTGCCCGGGCACGGGCCGCGTTTCTGGCGGCTCCTGGAGGCGTATCCGCGCACCGAGCGGGCCAAGGGATACCTCGAAGGTGTGGTCGCGGCCGAGCGGCTGCCCCATCCGCCGGGCGCCCGCGAGGAGTGACCGTCCCCTGTGGGGGATTGTGTACCGGGTCTGTACCGACTTACTCCGGTGTCGGAGATTGCCGTTAGCCTGACGCGACGCACATCGCATCGGGATGGGGGACGGTCGTTACGCATGGCCAGGGAATTCCAACGCGGCCACAAGGCCAAGATCAGTGACCTCACCGCGGGCACCGATCTGTACGTAGGCGTACAGATCACCGGCCCCGGGGTGACGTTCGACATCAGCTGCTTCGGTCTCGACGCCGAGGAGCGGCTCTCGGACGACCGGTACTTCGTGTTCTTCAACCAGCCGAAGTCCCCCGAGGAGTCCATCCAGCTCCTGGGCGCCCAGGCGG
>Ga0307511_10000949_pt1 | contig 30767 bp, 22 predicted proteins | sample 13_EM_MG_FD_200266 | JGI IMG/M metagenome (GOLD analysis project Ga0307511, IMG submission 200266) | Populus trichocarpa ectomycorrhiza microbial communities from riparian zone in the Pacific Northwest, United States - 13_EM | ecosystem: Host-associated > Plants > Roots > Unclassified | place... | reverse complement strand
ACCGGTGCGGGCACCGCCTGGAGCTTCGACACCGTCACCGGCGGCACCGTCCACCTCGGCACCTGGGCCCACCTCACCGCCACCTACGACAAGACCACCAGTGTGATGAACCTCTACGTCGACGACGTCTTCGTCGCCACTGGCAACCACACCGCACCCACTTCCTCCCCCACCACCGGCGCGTACTTCGAGCTCGGCGACGACTGGCACACCAGCGCCCGCGCCGACTACTTCACCGGTGAACTCGCCCGCGTCCAGACCTGGACCGGCGCCGTCGTACCCCCCGCCCAGCCCTACACCCCGGCCGGATACCACCAGGCCGTCACACCGACGCGCATCCTCGACACCCGCTCCAGCAGCGGCCTGACGTACACCAGCGGCGTCACCGCCGGTACGAGCACCGTCGCGACCGACTCCGTCACCCATCTGAAGATTGCGGGCGACACCGTCACCTCACCCGTGAGCGGCGCACCCGCCACGATCCCGGCCTCGGTCACCGCGGTCGCCGTCGACGTCACCGCCACCGCACAGACCGACGGCGGCTACGTCACCACCTACGCCGACGGCACCCAACGCCCCAAGACCTCATCCACCAACTTCACCGCCTCCACCACCGCCACCGGCTACCAGATCGTCCCCGTCGGCAACGACGGCAAGATCGACCTCTACACCCACATCAACACCACCGGCGGCACCGCAGCCCTGATCGTCGACGTCACCGGTTACTTCATCAGCGACCCCACCGTCACCGGCGACCAGACCTACACACCGCTCACCAGCGCGGTCCGCGCCCTGGACACCCGCTCCAGCGTCTCCCACACCAGCTTGACCAGCACCGGCACCGTGGCAGCCGACAAGACCTTCACCCTGCAGATCACCGGCCAGAACGGCATCCCCAGCACCGCCACCGCCGTCGCCATCAATCTCGCCGCGGCCGACGCCACCGGCACCGGCTACCTCCAGACCTACGCCACCGGATACGCACCCACCGCCGCCACCAGCCTCAGCTTCAACAGCGGCAACGCCATCGCCTCACTCTCCGGCGATGTCCCCATCGGCACCTCCGGAACCATCACCATCTCCGTCCACGCCAGCGCCACCGCCGTCCTCGCCGACATCTCCGGCTACTACACCACCGGCACCACCGGCCAGAAGTTCCACACCATCAACCCCACCCGCCTGGTCGACACCCGCAGCGGCATCGGCGGATCCACCAGCCTCGTCGCCGCCAACGGCACCTACACCCTCAACAGCACCACCACCCAGCACGTCACCATGGCCACCACCCCCACCATCGCCGCCATGGTCACCATCACCGGCCCCACAGCCGGCGGCAACGCGACCGTCTACCCCACCAGTGTCGGCAAACCCGCCACCAGCAACATCAACTGGGGCACCGGCGACACCCTCGCCAACCTCACCCTCACCCCCACCGACACCAGCGGATCCATCACCCTCTACAACGACAGCACCGGCACCACCGACCTCGTCATCGACTCCAGCGGCTACTACACCTGACCGATACCCCCTCGTAAGCACCGGGGTCGGGCACGCAGCGCGTGCCCGACCCCAGCCAACTCCCGACAGAACAGCTAAAAGCAGGGCCGACATGCGGCGCGGGGGCCGATCGACGCTCGGGCAGGCTGGCTCACCATCGCCCGCCGTCACGTTCCCGCGGGAGAGGTCGGGGCCGCTCAGAGGCCACTACGCCTGCATTCCGGGCCGTTTCCTGTTGGGGCAGTTTTCTTGGACCCTCGCCAGACGTACTGCCAGCAGCCCACAGGCCCCACCCGCCACACGGAACGCCCTGAGCCGCCGGCAGACGAGTCGCCGGACAACGCATCCGGCCCAGTTCGCGGATACCTCCGGCCTCAGGACGGCCTCAACGCACGCCCAGTCGCGGCGGAGCCGGGCAGAACACCTCTCAGTTGATGCACATCCACGCAGGTCAGAAGGACATCAACCTATGCAGAGCAACGAGGCACGAACTCACGAGCAGCGGATTCAGTCCGTTCAGGCAAAGTTGACGATCCGACAGGACAAAATGAACGTTTCCGCAGGTCAGAAGCCTGCACAGGTGGGGCGGGTGGGACTCGAACCCACGGCCGACGGATTATGAGTCCGCTGCTCTAACCGGCTGAGCTACCGCCCCATTACGGCGCGTCGCGCACATTTGTGCGCGCCGTCTGCCGCAGCATAGCCGCTCATACGATCTCCTGCTTCGGATGGTCGACTTCGCACGACCATGAGGACTGCGGCCTGCGTGGAGCGGTTCCGGGGGACATGAAAAAGGACCCCAACGGGGTCCTCGTCCACTCGTCAAGCGCCTGCTCTCCCGACTGGACTCGAACCAGTAACCTGCCGGTTAACAGCCGGCTGCTCTGCCAATTGAGCTACGGAAGATCGAAGCTCCCCCGACTGGACTCGAACCAGTAACCTGCCGGTTAACAGCCGGCTGCTCTGCCAATTGAGCTACAGGGGAATGCCTCGTTGCATCGATCGTACCTACCTGGGTATTCGCCAGGGGGCGTGCGCTCGCTGCGACACATACATTAGCGCAAGCAGGGGGGTGCTCCGCCAATCGGTTCCCCCGGCACCGATGCCGCGCCGGAGACCCGCGAGGGACTACGCAAGGGAAGGGTGGCCGTCATGCGCTACAAGCTCACGTTCGTCGTCGGACTGGCTCTGGGTTACGTGCTGGGCACGCGGGCCGGACGCGAGCGCTACGAGCAGCTGAAGAAGTCGGCACGCCAGGTCGCGCAGAACCCGGCCGTCCGCAACACCGCCGAGTCGGCGGCGCAGCAGGGCCGCCAGTTCGCGGGCAAGGCCTACCACGCGGTCGGCGACAAGGTGGGCGATCGGGTCCCCGACTCGGTCGCCCAGCGCGTACGGTCCCTGCGTGAGCGCAACGCGAACGGCACGGGCGAGGACGACTGGGGCACCAGCAACACCTAGGGAGCCCCGACCCGGCACGGCCACCTCCCGCCGTACGGCAGAATTTCCGCCATGGGGATAGTCGCCGGGTTGGACAGTTCACCCGATTTCACTCGTATCGTCGTCTGTGACACGGACACGGGGTCCGTGCTCAGGCAGGGATATGCGCCGCATCCGGTCGAAACCGAGACCGAGGGCGGCGGGCGGCCCTCCGATGTCGATCCACAGGCCTGGCTGCTGTCGCTGGGCGAGGCGGCCGGCGGGGGGCTGCTCGAAGGTGTGCAGGCCATCGGTGTGTCCGCGCAGCAGAACGCGCTGGTGCCGCTGGACGCGCAGGGCAACACCGTGCGGCCCGCGATGGTCGGCGGTGACAAGCGGGCGCAGGTCGCCGCCGCCGATCTGATCGACGCGCTCGGCGGGCGCGAGGCGTGGGCGCAGGCGGTGGGTTCCGTACCGCAGGCCGCACAGCCCGTCACCAAGCTCCGCTGGCTGAACCGGACCGAGCCCGACAACGCACGCCGTACGGCTGCCCTGTTGCAGGCCCACGACTGGCTGGTGTGGCAGCTTCTCGGGCGGCCGGTCAGACGGACCACCGATCGTGGTGGGGCCTCCGGGACCGGGTACTGGTCCGCCGCCGGCGGCGGTTACCGGCCCGACCTCGTCGAGCTGGCCCTCGGTCACCAGGCCATGCTGCCCGAGGTGATCGGCCCGTCGGACGCGGCCGGTACGACTCCGGAGGGGCTGCTGATCTCCGCCGGAACCGGCGAGACCATGGCCGCCGCCTTCGGGCTCGGGATCGGGTTCGGGGACGCGGTCGTGTCGCTCGGCGCCTCGGGGTCCGTGATGGCCGTGCACCACGAGGCGCTCGTCGATCAGAGCGGGATGATCACCTCGCTGGCCGACGCGACCGGGATGCATCTGCCGGTCGTGACCACGCTCAACGCCGTACGGACCCTGCGCGGGGCCGCCGAACTGCTCGGGCTGCCCGATCTGGAGAGTCTGTCCGAGTTGGCGATGAAGTCGACGCCGGGTGCCCACGGGTTGGTGTTCCTGCCGTATCTGGAGGGTGAGCGGACGCCGAATCTGCCGCACACCGCCGGGACGCTGGCCGGGCTGCGGCGGGAGTCGATGAAGGCGGAGCATCTGGCGCGGGCCGCGTTCGAGGGCATGCTGTGCGGACTCGCGGACGCGCTGGACGTGCTGCGCGGGCGAGGGGTCGCCGTACGGCGGCTCTTCCTGCTCGGGCCGGCCGCCGAGCTGCCCGCTGTGCAGGCCGCGGCGCCCGCGCTCTTCGGGACGCAGATCGTCGTACCGCAGCCGGCCGACTACGCGGCGATCGGTGCCGCCCGGCAGGCCGCGTGGGCGCTCGGGGTCTCGCAGGGGACGCTGGACCCGCGTACCCCGCCGCCCTGGCAGGGTCCGGTCGCCCAGGTGCTGGAGCCGGGTGACGAACTGGCCGTAGGACAGGCGGTGCGGCAGCAGTACGTGTCCGTACGGGAACAGACCCATCCGGGGGCGTTCCGGTCGTAGGACTTCGCACGTTCCGCTCTTAAGGGTTCATAAGGGTGCATGTGGCACTGCTCTTGGCTTAATCAGTTGAGGTAACACGGGTGGAGTGTCGGACGATGGGGCGAGGGGCAGACCGCCCACCCCCCACCCGCCGACCCCGAGAGACCCAGCGTGCTCATACGACTTCTGCGGACCTATCTCAGGCCCTACAGGAAACCCATCGCCCTGCTGGTGCTGCTGCAGTTCCTGCAGACCTGCGCCACCCTCTACCTGCCCACCCTGAACGCGCACATCATCGACAACGGTGTCGTGAAGGGGGACACCGGTTACATCCTGTCGTTCGGTGCCCTGATGATCGGGATCTCGCTGGTCCAGGTCGTGTGCAACACCGGTGCCGTCTACTACGGCGCCCGCACCGCGGCGGCCCTCGGCCGGGACATCCGGGGCGCCATCTTCGACCGGGTGCAGTCGTTCTCGGCCCGCGAGGTCGGCCACTTCGGCGCGCCCTCGCTGATCACCCGTACGACCAATGACGTCCAGCAGGTCCAGATGCTGGCCCTGATGACGTTCACGCTGCTCGTGTCCGCGCCGATCATGTGCGTCGGCGGGATCATCCTGGCGCTCGGTCTGGACGTGCCGCTGTCCGGGGTGCTGATCGCGGTGGTGCCGACGCTGACGATCTGCGTGACGATCATCGTGCGGCGGCTGCGGCCGCTGTTCCGGGCGATGCAGGTGCGTCTGGACTCGGTGAACCGGGTGCTGCGCGAGCAGATCACCGGCAACCGGGTCATCCGCGCGTTCGTCCGGGACGAGTACGAGAAGGACCGGTTCCGGAAGGCCAACTCCGACCTGACCGAGATGCAGCTGAAGACGGGCAACCTGCTCGCGCTGATGTTCCCGGTGGTCATGACGACGGTGAACCTGTCGTCGATCGCCGTCGTGTGGTTCGGTGCGCATCGGATCGACAGCGGCGGGATGCAGATCGGTGATCTGACCGCGTTCCTCGCCTATCTGATGCAGATCGTGATGTCCGTGATGATGGCCACCTTCATGTTCATGATGGTGCCGCGCGCGGAGGTCTGTGCCGAGCGCATCGAGGAGGTCCTCGACACGGAGAGCAGTGTCGTGCCGCCGGTGGCTCCCGTCTTCGAGCTGCGCCGGCACGGGCATCTGGAGGTCCGCGGGGTCGGCTTCTGTTACCCGGGCGCCGAGGAACCCGTGCTGAAGTCCATCGACCTGGTGGCCCGCCCGGGCGAGACGACGGCCGTGATCGGCTCGACCGGCAGTGGAAAGTCAACCCTTCTGAGTCTGGTCCCGCGCCTGGTTGACGCGACCGACGGCGAGGTCCTCGTCGACGGAGTCGACGTGTCGACCATCGACCCGGTGCTGCTGGCCAAGACGGTCGGCCTGGTCCCGCAGAAGCCGTACCTCTTCGCGGGCACGGTCGCGACCAACCTTCGCTACGGCAACCCGGACGCGACCGACGAGGAGCTGTGGCACGCGCTGGAGGTGGCGCAGGCCAAGGGCTTCGTCGAGGGGCTGGAGAACGGACTGAACTCCCCCATCGCACAGGGCGGCACCAACGTCTCCGGCGGTCAGCGGCAGCGGCTCGCGATCGCGCGGACGCTGGTGCAGCGGCCGGAGATCTACCTCTTCGACGACTCCTTCTCCGCCCTCGACTACGCGACCGACGCGGCACTGCGGGCGGCGCTCTCGCACGAGACCGCCGAGGCGACCGTGGTGATAGTGGCGCAGCGGGTCGCCACCATCAGGGACGCAGACCGGATCGTCGTACTCGACGAGGGGCGGGTCGTGGGGACGGGCCGGCATCACGAGTTGATGGCGGACAACGAGACGTACCGAGAGATCGTGCTCTCCCAGCTCACGGAAGCGGAGGCTGCCTGATGGCCGGGCCCATGGGGCGGATGATGGCCGGGACGGGCCCCGACTCCCGTTCGATGGACTTCAAGGTGTCCGGCAAGCGGCTGATCGGCCAGTTCAGGCCGGAGCGGCTGACCATCGGCATCCTGCTGGTGTGCGTGGTGATCAGCGTCGGCCTGAACGTGGTCGGGCCGAAGATCCTCGGCAACGCCACCGACCTGGTCTTCGCGGGCATCATCGGGCGGCAGATGCCGGCCGGGACAACCAAGGCGCAGGCCCTCCAGGCGATGCGCGACCGGGGCCAGGGCTCGGTCGCGGACATGCTCAAGAGCACGGACTTCACCCCGGGCAAGGGCATCGACTTCACCTCGGTGGGTCATGTGCTGCTGCTCGCGCTGGGCACGTTCATGGTCGCCGGGCTGCTGATGGCGGTGGCGACCCGGATGGTCAACCGGGCGGTCAACCGGACCATGTTCCGGCTGCGCGAGAACGTGCAGACGAAGATGTCGCGCCTCCCGCTGTCGTACTTCGACAAGCGGCAGCGCGGTGAGGTGCTCTCGCGCGCGACCAACGACATCGACAACATCGGGCAGACGCTCCAGCAGTCGATGGGCCAGCTGATCAACTCGGTGCTCACGATCATCGGCGTCCTCGCGATGATGTTCTGGGTGTCCTGGCTGCTCGCCCTGGTCGCGCTGGTGACCGTGCCGCTGTCGTTCCTCGTCGCCACCCGCATCGGCAAGCGCTCGCAGCCGCACTTCGTGCAGCAGTGGCGCTCGACGGGCAAGCTCAACGCGCATGTCGAGGAGATGTACACCGGGCACAACCTGGTGAAGGTGTTCGGGCGGCAGGACGAGTCGGCGCAGCTGTTCGCCGAGCAGAACGACGCGCTGTACGAGGCGGGCTTCAAGGCGCAGTTCAACAGCGGGGTCATGCAGCCGCTGATGATGTTCGTGTCGAACCTCAACTACGTGCTGGTCGCGGTCGTGGGCGGCCTGCGGGTCGCCTCCGGCTCGCTCTCCATCGGTGACGTGCAGGCCTTCGTCCAGTACTCGCGCCAGTTCTCGATGCCGCTGACGCAGGTCGCGTCGATGGCGAACCTGGTCCAGTCGGGCGTCGCCTCCGCCGAGCGCATCTTCGAACTCCTCGACGCCGAGGAGCAGTCGGCCGACCCGATGCCGAGCGAACGCCCCGAGGAACTGCGCGGCCTGGTCGCCCTGGAGCACGTCTCCTTCCGCTACGACCCCGACAAGCCGCTCATCGAGGACCTCTCGCTGACGGTGGAACCGGGCCACACGGTCGCCATCGTCGGCCCGACCGGCGCCGGCAAGACCACGCTCGTCAATCTCCTCATGCGGTTCTACGAGGTCTCCGGCGGCCGGATCACCCTCGACGGCGTCGACATCGCGCGGATGTCACGCGACGAACTCCGCGCCAACATCGGCATGGTGCTCCAGGACACCTGGCTGTTCGGCGGCTCCATCGCCGACAACATCGCGTACGGCGCGTCCCGGGAGGTCACCCGGGGCGAGATCGAGGAGGCGGCGCGGGCGGCGCACGCCGACCGGTTCGTCCGTACGCTGCCCGACGGCTACGACACCGTCATCGACGACGAGGGCGCGGGCGTCAGCGCCGGTGAGAAGCAGCTCATCACCATCGCTCGGGCGTTCCTGTCCGACCCGACGATCCTGGTCCTCGACGAGGCGACGTCGTCGGTCGACACGCGTACGGAGGTCCTGATCCAGAAGGCGATGGCCAAACTCGCCCACGGGCGTACGTCGTTCGTGATCGCGCACCGGCTCTCCACGATCCGGGACGCGGACACGATCCTCGTCATGGAGAACGGCTCGATCGTCGAACAGGGCGCGCACGCCGACCTGTTGGCGGCGGACGGGGCGTATGCGCGGCTGTACAAGGCGCAGTTCGCGCAGGCGGTGGCGGAAGTGGACTAGCTGTTTTGCGGTGAGTGCCACGGTGGGTCGTCTTTCGGCTGACGGCCCGTGGTGGCTGGTCGCGCAGTTCCCCGCGCCCCTTGAACGCGCTCGTGTTTCAGGGGCGCGGGGATCCCCTGAAGGAACAGGGCGGGCCCGGGTTTCTTAGGGGCGCGGGGAACTGCGCGACCAGCCCCCACCGGGCCCGCGCCCGGCATCAGTCCAGATAACCCCTCAGCTGATCCGCAAAAGCGTGATCCCGCAGCTTGTTCAGAGTCTTCGACTCGATCTGCCGGATCCGCTCCCGGGTCACCCCGAAGATGCGGCCGATCTCCTCCAGCGTGCGCGGACGCCCGTCCGCCAGCCCGTACCGCAGCTGTACGACCTTCCGCTCCCGCTCCCCCAGCGTCGACAGCACGGCTTCAAGGTGCTGCCGCAGCAGCAGGAACGCCGCCGACTCCACGGGACTCGTCGCGTCGCCGTCCTCGATCAGGTCGCCGAGGGCGACGTCGTCCTCCTCCCCCACCGGCGCGTGCAGCGAAACCGGCTCCTGGGCAAGCCGGAGCACCTCGCTGACGCGCTCGGGCGCGAGGTCCAGGTGGTCGGCGACTTCCTCCGGCGTCGGCTCGTAGCCGCGCTCCTGGAGCATCCGGCGCTGGACGCGGACGACCCGGTTGATGAGTTCGACGACGTGCACCGGGACGCGAATCGTGCGGGCCTGGTCGGCGAGGGCTCGGGACATGGCCTGGCGGATCCACCAGGTGGCGTACGTCGAGAACTTGTAGCCGCGGGCGTAGTCGAACTTCTCGACTGCCCTGATCAGGCCCAGGTTTCCCTCCTGGACGAGGTCGAGCATGGTAAGTCCGCGACCGACGTACCTCTTCGCCACGGAGACCACGAGCCGCAGGTTCGCCTCGATCAGGCGGCGTTTGGCCATGCGGCCCATGACGACCAACTTGTCCAGGTCGAGGGCGAGTTGGCTGTCCAGGTCGGTGGCGCCGCCGAGCTTCTCCTCGGCGAACAGGCCGGCCTCGACGCGGCGGGCGAGGTCGACCTCCTCGGCCGCGGTGAGCAGGGGGATGCGGCCGATCTCGCGCAGGTACTGGCGGAACAGGTCCGAGGAGGGCGCGCCGTTGTCGGCAGCGACCCGGCCGCGGGGCCGTACCTCGGGCTCGGGGGCCTCGGCGGTCTCCACCGCTTCGGCCGTCGGTTCTTCGAGCTCGGGCGGGCTCTCCGGGTCCGCGTTCTCGGGGTGGTGCGCGGCACGGCTCTGCGGGGGGACGGTCGCGAGGACATCAGTCTCCGCGTCCGGTTCCGCGCCGTCCGTCGTGCTGGTCTCGGTCTGGTCGAGGGTCTGGGTCTGCACGGGGGCGACCTCCAGGATGATCGCTGCCAAGGAGTACGGCAGCGGTACTTCGGGGGCGGAGACGGCGGCCTCGCCGCTGTCCGTCCCGTACTCGATGAGCGGAACCGCGGGGGTGTGGGACCCGCTTAGGACGGATCGGCCGCGCTCCGAGGACTCAGGCACCGGAACCCAGTGTGGAGTACGACACATCGCCGCCACGAGGGGCGTGCGGTGACTTTTTGAGTCCGTTCCGTAACTACGCGCTCAGAGCGCTGTGGCGCCGTGCACCTGGAGTGCCTGGTCGTACTGCTGAAGAACCCACAACTCGTTCTGTACGGCGGCCAGTTCCGCCGAGTCTCCGTGGCTGCCGAGGCGGGTGAGCGTGCCCTGGATGTCGTGGATACGGCGTACTACGGCTCTTCGGCGGACGGTGACGAGCTGCTCGCCCGCGTAGTTCTCGTCGACCGTGCGACGCAGGATGGCCTCCACGGCAAGCTCGGTGACCATCGCGCGGACCGCGTCGTCCGGTGCCGCCTCACGGACGCGGACGAGATAGTCCTGGGCGTCCTGGAGGCCGTACTCGGCGCCGCCCGCCTCGATGATCGCCTCGCGTACGGCCGCGTAGGGCGCGGCGGTGAACTCGTCGACGCCGTACGCGTCGAAGGCCGGGGAGACCAACTCGGGGCGCTGGAGGGCGAGTTTGAGGAGTTCGCGTTCGGTGGCGAAGACCGGGTTGCGGAGGGTGAGGGCGGGGCCGCCGGTGAGGGGGCGGGGGGTGGTGTCGTACTGCTGCTGGGCGCCGCCCCGGGTGGGCGCGGGACCCTTGCCGCCGCGGTCGCGGGCCCAACGGGCCAGCTGGGCAACCCTCTTGACCACGAACTGGGTGTCGAGGATGCCGAGCATGCCGGCGAGCTGGACGGCGACCTCGTGCTGGGCACCGCTGTTCTTGATGCGGGCGACGATCGGGGCCGCCTCGTCCAGGGCGGAGGCGCGGCCGGCGGGGGTGTCGAGGTCGTAGCGGACGACGATCTGGCGGAGCGCGAACTCGAAGAGCGGGGTGCGGGGTTCGACCAGGTCGGCGACCGCCTCGTCGCCCTTGGCGAGGCGCAGTTCGCACGGGTCCATGTTGTCGGGCGCGATCGCGATGTACGTCTCGGCCGCGAACTTCTGGTCGTCCTCGAAGGCGCGCAGGGCCGCCTTCTGGCCGGCCGCGTCGCCGTCGAAGGTGAAGATCACGCGCGCGCTGCCGTTGTCCATCAGCAGCCTGCGGAGGATCTTGATGTGGTCGGTGCCGAAGGCCGTGCCGCAGGTGGCGATGGCGGTGGTGACTCCGGCGAGGTGGCAGGCCATGACGTCGGTGTAGCCCTCGACGACGACCGCGCGGCTGGACTTGGCGATGTCCTTCTTCGCGAGGTCGATGCCGTAGAGGACCTGGGACTTCTTGTAGATCGCGGTGTCGGGCGTGTTGAGGTACTTCGGGCCGTTGTCCGACTCGTAGAGCTTCCTCGCGCCGAAGCCGACGACCTCGCCGCCGATGTCGCGGATCGGCCACATCAGGCGGCCCCGGAAGCGGTCGATGGGGCCGCGGCGGCCCTCCTGGGAGAGGCCGGAGAGAAGCAGTTCCTTGTCGGTGAAGCCCTTGCCGCGGAGGTAGCGGGTGAGGTGGTCCCAGCCCTGGGGGCTGTAGCCGACGGAGAAGTGCTCGGCGGCGGACTGGTCGAAGCCGCGCTCGGCGAGGAACTTGCGGCCGGCGTCGGCCTCGGGACTGACCGCGAGCTGCTCGACGTAGAAGTCGGCGGCGGCCTTGTGGGCCTCGACCAGGCGGATGCGCTCGCCGCGCTGGTGGGAGGGGTTGTACCCGCCCTCCTCGTACCGCAGGGTGATGCCGGCCTGGGCGGCCAGGCGCTCGACCGACTCCGAGAAGGTGAGGTGGTCGACCTTCATCACGAACGTGATGGTGTCGCCGCCCTCCTGGCAGCCGAAGCAGTGGAAGAGACCCTTGCTCGGGCTGACCTGGAAGGACGGCGACTTCTCGTCGTGGAACGGGCAGAGACCCTTGAGGTTGCCGCCGCCCGCGTTCCGCAGCTGGAGGTACTCGGACACCACGGCGTCGATCGGGACCGCGTCCCGAACCGCCTTCACGTCCTCGTCGTTGATCCGTCCTGCCACGTGGTGATTCTACGGGGCAGAATTGACACTCATGGGGCACGGTGACCGACCCTCTGCCGGGGGTCCGGGGGTTGCCCCCCGGGAATTGCAGCACGGGGCCGGACTGACACCAGTGACGACGAGGACGTCTAGGACCCCAGGCTGTCCAGCGGAACGTGTGGGTCCGCCAGGGCCTCGGTGTTCACCTGTGTCCTGGAGCGGATGAGCTGCTGGATGGGCTCTGTGACGTCCCACACATTCACATTCATCCCGGCCAGCACGCGTCCCTCCTTCAGCCAGAAGGCGATGAACTCGCGCTTGCCCGCGTCTCCCCGGATCACCACTTCGTCGTAGGAGCCCGGGGGCGCCCAGCCGGAGTACTCCATACCCAAGTCGTACTGGTCGGAGAAGAAATAGGGCACGCGGTCGTAGGTGACGTCCTTGCCGAGCATCGCGCGGGCCGCCGCCGGGCCGCCGTTGAGGGCGTTGGCCCAGTGCTCCACCCGCAGCCGGGTGTCGAACAGGGCGTGGTGGAAGGCGGCCACGTCACCGGCCGCGTAGATGTCGGGGTCGGAGGTGCGCAGCCGTTCGTCGACCGCGATGCCGCCGCCGTGCGCGCGGTCGACCAGCTCCAGGCCCGCCGCCTCGGCGAGCGCGGTGCGCGGGGCAGCGCCGATGGCCGCGAGGACGTCGTGCGCGGGGTGCTCCTCGCCGTCGTCCGTACGGGCCGCGAGGACCATGCCGTCCTGGCCGACGATCTCGGTGAGCCTGGCACCGAAGTGGAAACGCACGCCGTGCTCGGCGTGCAGGTCTGCGAAGAGCTGGCCCAGTTCGGGGCCGAGGACTCCGTGCAACGGGGTCTGCGAGGGTTCTACGACGGTCACCTCGGCGCCGTACTCGCGAGCCGCCGCCGCGACCTCCAGGCCGATCCAGCCGCCGCCGGCGATCACCAGATGGCCGTTGTCCCGGCCCAGGGAGGCGAGGACGCCCTTGAGGCGCTCGGCGTGCGAGAGGCGGCGCAGATGGTGGACGCCCGCGAGGTCCGTGCCCGGGATGTCGAGGCGGCGGGGCTCGGAGCCGGTGGCGATGAGCAACTTGTCGTAGTGGACAAGGGTGCCGTCGTCCCCGAAGCGGACCGTCTTCGCCGTACGGTCGATGGCGTCGACGGTCTGGCCGAGATGCAGCTCGATGTCGTTGCGCGCGTACCAGGCGGGTTCGTGGACGAAGACGCTGTCGCGCTCCTCTTTACCGAGGAGGTAGCCCTTGGACAACGGCGGCCGCTCGTACGGGTGGTCGCGTTCGTCGCAGATCAGTATCACGCGGCCGGTGAAGCCCTCCGCCCGGAGCGCCTCGGCCGCCTTGGCGCCGGCCAGGCCTCCTCCGACGATGACGAATGTCTGATCCGCGTCGACCACTTGATGCCTCCTCGTAAGGGTGCCGCCATATGCGAGCGTCCCGCACGCAGCGTGATGCGGGAAGGGGGTGTGGCCCGATCAGGCCACGGAGGGTCACATTCGGGCTTGTTTCGCGTCACTGTGCCCCAGCGATGTGAGATGCGCGTGAAGAGACCGCGCCGACGCGTCCGTCAGCGACGCGATCTGATCGACGATCACCCGCTTGCGGGCACGGTCGTCGGGCGCCTCGTCGAACTGGGCGCGGAACTGCGGCTCCAGACCGTCGGGGGCGCGCGCCGTGAGCGCCTGCGCCAGCTCGGCGACGACGATGCGCTCGTCGGCGCGGATGCGCTCCTGCTCGGCGCGCTGCATGACGTACCGGTCAGCGACCGCCTTGAGGACCGCGCACTCCAGCCGTGCCTCGTGCGGTACGACGAGTTCGGCGTCGTAGCGGGTGAGGCGGCCGGTGCCGTACCTCGCGCGCGTGGCGGTCTCGGCGGCCAGGCAGAAGCGGCCGATGAGCTGGCTGGTGGCGTCCTTCAGGCGGGCCTGCGCGACGGCCGAGCCGTCGTAGCCGTGCGGCCACCACGGCTCGTTCTGGAGCCGGTCCAGCGCCTCGGCGAGTTCGTCGGGGGCCGTGTCCGCGGGGACGTAGCGGCCGATGGCGACCCTGAAGATCTCCTGGCGTTCCGGTTCGGCGTGCAGGTAGTTGGGGTCGACGTGGCCGGCGTGCAGACCGTCCTCGACGTCGTGCACCGAGTACGCCACGTCGTCCGACCAGTCCATCACCTGTGCCTCGAAGCACGTGCGCGTGCCGGGGGCGCCCTTGCGGACCCAGTCGAAGACGGGCCTGTCGTCGTCGTAGACGCCGAACTTGGGGGACTTGGGGTCGGTGGGGTGGGCGCCGCGCGGCCAGGGGTACTTGGTGGCTGCGTCCAAGGCGGCTCGGGTGAGGTTGAGGCCTACGGAGCCTTCGGCGGTGAAGCGCTTGGGCTCGATACGCGTGAGGAGTCTCAGGGATTGCGCGTTGCCCTCGAAGCCGCCGCAGTCGTCGGCGAATTCGTTCAGTGCTTGTTCTCCGTTGTGGCCGAAGGGTGGGTGGCCGAGGTCGTGGGAGAGGCAGGCCGCTTCGACCAGGTCGGGGTCGCAGCCGAGAGCTGCGCCCAGTTCTCGGCCTACCTGGGCGCATTCCAGGGAGTGGGTGAGGCGGGTGCGGGGGCTGGCGTCCCAGGCCTGGCTGCGGGTGCCGGGCGTCACCACTTGGGTTTTGCCGGCGAGGCGTCTCAGGGCGGCGGAGTGGAGGATGCGGGCGCGGTCGCGTTGGAAGGCGGTGCGGCCCGGGCGTTTGTCGGGCTCTGTTGCCCAGCGGTCGACTGACGTCGGGTCGTAAGCGAGGGTTGGTGCGGTGCCGTCCATGCTTCGACAGTAAGCGGCGGTAGTGACAATTCGGGAGTTGCGGGGCGCTTATGCGTCTGCCGGGTGCGGTTCGATTGCGTCTGCGGGTGCGCTGTGGCTGGTCGCGCCCCGCGGCGGAGCCGCAAATCGATACAGCCCCGCGCCCCTTAGGGCAAAGGCCCCGCCGTTGGTTTCAAGCTGAAGCCAGTTCCGGTTTCGTCGTGACCGGACTTGCCAGTGCCTGGTCGTAGCGGTGGAGGACCAGACGCGCCATTGCCGGGTGGGCGCCCAGAGGGGCTGACGCGATCCAGGGGGCCGCCTCCGCGCACTGTGTGGCGAAGCGGCCGGGAGCTGTGAAGCAGGACGCCACCGCCACCCTGTGGCGGCCTCTGGCGGCCAGGGCGCGGACGGCTGTCTGGACCGTGGGGGTCGACGCTGAGGCGTACGCGGGGATTACCGGGACTCCGAGGCGGTCGGCGAGGAGTTGGGCCGTGTGGTTGGTGTCCAGCTTGGATTCGGGGTCCCGGGAGCCCGCTGCGGCCAGGACGACGGCGCTGCTCCTGCGGGACCGCTCGTCCGCCCTTGTGCGCCAACCCGCCTCCACCAGGCGGTCGTAGAGGGTCTCCACGAGGAGGGGGTGCGGGCCCAACGGGGGTGCCACGCGCGCGCGTGCCTGTGCCTCGGCGGCCAGTTCGGGGATGTCCTGCTTGACGTGGTAGCCGCGGGCCAGGAGGAGGGGGACGAGGACGGCGTCCGTGGGGCCGAGCGCGGTGAGGGTGTCCGTCAGGCGGGGCTCGTTGAGTTCGATGTGGCCCAGGTGGACGGGGAGGCCGGGGCGCAGCTCGCGGACGCGTTCCACGAGGGCTCGTACGGTGCTCAGGGCGCGCGGGTCGCGGCTGCCGTGCGCGACCAGGACGAGCGCGGGCGGGCCGGGGCGGCGGCTGCCGTTCAGGGAGACGAGGCTGAGCTGGCTGGCGAGCTGACTGCTGATCCGGTTCATGAGATGCGCCGTACTGTCGAGGGTCGTGGACTCGTCGTGGGGATGATGCGACGCCGTCATGGAGAGATGGTGGCGGCAGGACGTTGCCGTGCCGTTGCACCGGAATGACGGGTGTTTTCCGGGGGTTCACGATGGGGTGCCGGGGGTGTGTGAGGCGAGGTGACCTGCGGATTCGGCGTTCACAGTGAAGCCGGTCACACTGCCGGCGGCGAACCGCAGCGGGTTACGGCGCGTCTGTGACTGTCGAAACCGAACGGTGAGGGGCCCCCGTTGATACGTCTGATGCGTCGCCTGAGACTTCGCCGACCTCGGCTGCCGCGCACGCGTGCCGGGTGGCGGCAGCTCGTGCAGGGGGTCGCCCTCGGGTGTGTCCTCGCGCTGCTTCCGGCGACCTGGCTGTGGGTGGCGACGGCGGACCGGCTGCGGACCCTTCAGGACGCGCCGCGCTCCGATGTGGCCGTGGTCTTCGGGGCCGGGCTGTGGGACGGCGAGCCGTCGCCGTATCTCGCGCACCGGCTGGACGCGGCGGCCACGCTGTACCGGGAGGGCCGGGTGAAGGTCGTCCTGGTCACCGGTGACAACAGCCGCAAGGACTACGACGAGCCGGACGCGATGCGCGTCTACCTGGCCAAGCACGGGGTGCCACGCGCGCGCGTGGTGACCGATTACGCCGGCTTCGACACCTGGGACTCGTGTGTCCGCGCCAAGAAGATCTTCGGCGTCGGCAGGGCCGTGCTCATCAGCCAGAAGTTCCACATCCGGCGGGCGGTCGCGCTGTGCGAGGCGGCGGGGGTGGACTCGTACGGCGTCGGCGTCGACGAGGCGCACAACGCGACCTGGTACTACGGCGGTACCCGCGAGGTGTTCGCGGCGGGCAAGGCCGCGCTGGACGTGGCGATCCATCCCGATCCGCAGTTCCTCGGCCCGAAGGAGACGGGGGTCGCGCGAGCGCTGGCCTCGGGCGGCAACTGAGGCTCGTTCAACAATCGTTCAGCGGCGGTGGCGCCAGTCGCCGCCCTCGATCGGTTTGCCGTGGGTGCGCAGGGCGGCGGTGACGGCGGGGGCCGCGAGGTACACCCAGGCGCGTAGCACCGTGCCGTCGGCGTCGCGGGTCACCGGGCGTTCGACGCGCTCGTAGAGGTTGCGCGGGTCGCCGGGGGCGTAGTCCTCGAGTCGGTCGAGGGCGAGGAGGAGCCGGGGGTAGGACTCGGGGCGCGCGGTGACGAGTTCGCCGACGACCACCGAGCCGGGGTCCTCGACGGCGTACGGGTAGCCGGGGCCCTCGTAGAGGACGGCGCCGTGCAGGCTTCCCGGTTCCTCCGACTCCGTGTGGCCGCGCAGGAAGAGGTCGTGGTTGGGCTCGCCGGGGCGGAGGGTGCCGTAGACGAAGAAGGGGAGGGGCGTCGTCATCACTCTCCGTGGGGGCGGGGGCCGAGAAGCCTTTGCACGCGCTATGGACACGACATGTCATGACCCTTTAAATCTCATTCAACATCAACGCGGCCCCCACGCCCCCCACTTGCGTTCTTGAGGAGACCGATGAGTCCGACACGGCACGTTCATGGTTCCCGTCTCGCCACGGCAGGTATCGCGGCCGGTGCCGCGACCCTGCTGGCCGCCACCCTCTCCCCCACCGCCCAGGCCGTCGACCGGCCGACGCGGAGCACCGCGATCGCGAACGCCGCGTCCGCGCTGGTGGCCCATGCCACGACTCTGGGGCTGACCGCCCCGGAGGGCACGTCGGTCCGGGACGTGATCGTCGATCCGGACGGCACCCAGCACGTCCGCTACGACCGGACGTACCGTCAGCTCCCGGTGCTCGGCGGTGACTTCGTGGTGCATCTGGCTCCGAACGGGAGCTATCGGAGCGCCGACCGTGCGACCCGCGCCTCCATATCCCTGGCGACCGTCACGCCGAAGGTGGCAGCTCCGAAGGCGGCGGACCTGGCCGTCAACGCGCTGCGGGCGGCCCATCTCGGCGAGGCGCTCAAGGGCATAACCGCCAAGCCCCAGTTGATAGTCGACGCCCTCCACGGCGCCCCGAAGCTCGCCTGGCGGACCAACGTCGTCGCCAAGGACTCGCTCGGCAACCCGGTCGCCCGCACGGTGCTGACGGACGCCCGCACCGGCGCCCGGATCGACGCCTGGGACAGTGTGGAGACGGCGACCGGCGACGGGCAGTCGTTGTACAGCGGGACGGTGCCGCTGGAGACGACGCTGTCGGGATCGGCGTACCAGCTCAAGGACGCGACGCGCGGCGGGACTTACACCGGAGACGCGGCGAACAAGACGGACCTGTGCATCCTCGGCATCTGCATCAGCCGGGCACCGTCCACGGTGTTCACGGACGCCGACAACCACTGGGGCACGGGCGCGACTTCGGACCGTTCGTCGGCCGCGGTGGACGCGCAGTACGGCACGAACGAGACCTGGGACTACTACAAGAACGTCCACGGCCGGAACGGCATCGCGGGCGACGGCAAGGGCTCGTACAACCGGGTCCACTACGGCAACAGCTACAACAACGCCTTCTGGGACGACAGTTGCTTCTGCATGACGTACGGCGACGGTGACGGGACGCAGCTCGGTCCGCTGGTGGCGCTGGATGTCGCCGGGCACGAGATGACGCACGGCGTGACGTCGAAGACGGCGGCGCTGACCTACTCGGGCGAGTCCGGCGGGCTCAACGAGGCGACCTCCGACATCATGGGCACGCTGGTGGAGTGGTACGCCAACAACGCGTCCGATCAAGGGGATTACCTCATCGGCGAGAAGATCGTGCGGTCCGGCTTCGGGCGGTCGGCGCTGCGGTACATGGACAAGCCGTCCAAGGACGGGAATTCCGCGGACTGCTGGAGTTCGACGGTCGGGAATCTGGACGTCCACTACTCGTCGGGCGTCGCGAACCACTTCGCGTATCTCCTCGCGGAGGGCAGCGGCGCGAAGACGATCAACGGGGTCGACTACAACTCCCCCACCTGCAACGGCTCTTCGGTCGGCGGGATCGGCCGGGACAAGCTGGGAGCCATCTGGTACCGGGCGCTGACGGTCTACATGACGTCCTCGACGAACTACGCCGGGGCCCGCACGGCGACGCTCAGTGCGGCCAAGGACCTCTACGGGGTGGGGAGTTCGGAGTACAACGCGGTGGCCGCGGCCTGGAGCGCGGTCAACGTGGGGTGAGACCCGGGTCACATGCGTCCATGTCACAGGGGAACGGGCCGTCTCGTCCCGTGGGTGCAGCCACTGACGACGACGGCCCACGGAGGGCATCATGGACGCACGACTCGACTACTTCGCCGGCCCGACCGCGAGCAAGGCCGCCAAGCAGTTCATGGCGGTCGGCAGGTCGCTCAAGAACTCCGAACTGCCCGCTCTTACACAGGAGTTGGTGGCGCTGCGGGTCAGCCAGATCAACGGCTGCGCCGTCTGCGTCGACATGCACACCAAGGAGGCCGCGGCCGGCGGCGAGACCTCGGTACGGCTGAACCTGGTCGCGGCGTGGCGCGAGGCCACGGTCTTCACCGAGGCCGAACGGGCCGCGCTGGAGCTGGCGGAGGAGGGGACCCGGGTCGCGGACGCGGCCGGCGGGGTGAGCGACGAGGTGTGGGCGCACGCGGCCAAGCACTACGACGACGAGCAACTCACGGCGCTGGTCATCCTGGTCTCCTTCATGAACTCGGTGAACCGGCTGAACATCATCACCCGCCAGCCGTGCAAGGGCGACTACGAGCCCGGCATGTTCGGCTGAACCCCACCCGCGCCGGCCAGGGCAAGGAGATCCCGCGTGAGCGAAACCGACCGGAAGGCCCAGGAGTTCGAGGAGCTGCGACCGCTGCTGTTCTCGATCGCCTATCGGATCCTGGGCAGTGTGGGCGAGGCCGAGGACGCGGTCCAGGAGACCTGGCTGCGCTACGACGGCTCGGCGACCCGGCCCACCTCGACCAAGTCGTTCCTGTCGGCCACGGTCACGCGGATCTCCATCGACGTCCTGCGTTCGGCGCGGGTACGGCGGGAGGAGTACGTCGGGCCGTGGTTCCCGGAGCCGCTGCTGAGCGACCCGTACCAGGATCCGGCGCGGTCGGTGGAGCTCGCCGACTCGGTGTCGATGGCGGCGCTTCTGCTGCTGGAGCAACTCAGCCCGCTGGAGCGGGCGGTGTTCGTGCTGCGCGAGGTGTTCGCCTTCGGCTTCGACGAGATCGCCACGACCGTGGGGCGTTCGGAGGCGGCGTGCCGGCAACTGCTGGTGCGGGCGCGGCGGCACATGGCGGACAAGCGGCCCCGCTTCGCCGCGGACCGGCAGGAGCGGCAGGAGCTGGCGACCCGGTTCTTCGACGCGCTGAAGGACGGTGACGTGGGCGGGCTGCGTGAACTGCTCGCCGCCGACGTGCAGTTCGTCGGGGACGGCGGCGGAAAGGCCCCGCAGCTGGCCAAGGCCGTCATGGGCGCGGAGACCGTGGCCCGGGTGCTCGGCACGGTCTTCCCCTGGCTGATCCGGATCGATGTGTCGTTCGAGCCGCACGAGGTCAACGGCCAGCCCGGCGCGCTCTTCCGCGACCGCGACGGCAAGGTGCTCCACGCCCTGGCCCTCGATGTGCTCGACGGCCGGATCCAGACCATCCGCGCGGTGATCAACCCCGACAAGCTCACCCACCTCGGCCCGGTCGCCGACGCCTGGGCCGTCGACCGCGAACTGAGGCAGGCCAGACGAGGCTGATCCACGTTCACTCGACCGGTAGCGCGTGCCGCTTCCGCCACGCGTTGCGAGGCTTCTGCAATATGCCTGTGGCTTCGGCGACCGCTCGGACGACAGAAGTGAATACGGCCGCTTCGAAGAATGCTCCGATGTTGTAATGCGAGTAGCCTGACCACGTTCCGAGGAAAACCCCGACGGCGCAACAGTAGAGGGCCGCCCAGAAGCCACGCCATCGATTCATCGGGTAGATGACGAACGGAATGAACGGCCACGCGTAGGCTGCACACAGGAATGCTACGGACAGTGCGACGATGAGGATTTCCATCTGTTCCCCGCGCTCTACAGGGCGCCGGCGTCGTACATGCCGGCAACGGTGAGGACACCGGCGGGCAGGAAAATGAGAACTGTCGCGAACAGCAACCCCATTTTCCAGGAGTTTTTCTCGGCGATCTTCACACACAGCAGTGCGACCAGTGTCACATAGAAGAACAGCGGGATGAATATGAAGGTGATACCCGACCCCATGCGTTTTTCTCCGTTGTCGTGGCCCAGGGGCCGACCCCGCGCACGGGAACGGCCCCTGGGAATTCAATGACCCACTGTCAGGGCGTCAGGCTATCAGTGAACTTCGTACCCGAGTCGTCGCAGTGAACGACGCTCGTCGGGCGGTTGCCGGGACCGTCCCCGATGAAAGGAACCGGCGGCGCGACGTTCCAGGGATTCCCACCGCTGCCCCGGTCACTGGCGTCGCACAAACCGTAGGCATGGCCCTTGGTGAGCGGGATGGGAAGGTTCGAGAAGTTTCTCCAGTCTCCTCCCCTGATTCTGGTACTCGAAGGGCGGCCCAGGTTGTCGGTCATTTTGTCGTCGACGTAGAGGTACAGATCGGGCATGTAACTCTGGTAGACGATGCCGTTGGAAGGTGTGGCGTCACGGTCGTCCTGCAGATGTGTCGGCTTTACCGTGCCGTCCGCACAGAATGCGGCCGCGACGTCCTGCCAGATCGGCGGGGCATTGCCGATCAGAGTGCCCCACATGTTGTTGTTCCAGTCACCGGAGTTCTTGAAGAACATCGAGTAGACGTCTCCGGCGAAGTTCCGCACGGAGTAGTTGGTGTCGGGGCTGGAGTTGATCTTGTCGACCCACGCCTTGACGTTGTCGTTGATGTACTTGTTGGCGATCATGGCTCGGTAGCCGTGCACCCCGCCGCCGACGCCCCGGAAATCCACGCACGTGCGGTCCGCGTTGAGGCGTGCGCCGCGGAAGTGCGGGAGGTAGGCCTGCCCCGGGGTGTCCCCGTCCGCGTACGGGTGGGAGGTGATCTCGTTGCCGTATTCGAGGGCGTCCTGAGTGGTGTAGTCGAGGTCCGGCTTCGGAATGCCGTAGTCGGCTTCGATGCCCTTCATGATGCTGGTCAAGAAGTAGGGGAGGTGGGCGTTGCCGACCCGAACCCTGTAGTTCGCCCCTTCACTGCCCTGAATGATCTTTCCGTTGCCGTCGGTGACGAACGTGACGACGACATCGCTCTTGATCTTGTAGCTGTTGTCCCCCTTGTACGCCACGCTCGCGGGCTGTGAAGGATCGGGGCGCTGGTTGGACATGCCCATCCACACCGGAATCGACATGGAAGGTGCCGAGCCGTCGGCGTTCGGTGTGTAGCCGCCGGCCTTGATGTCGTCGGCCCACTTCTTGGCCGCGTCGTACGTCTGCGGGCCGGTGCACTCCTCGTGGCCCACCGGGTTGCACCGGTTCCAGCCGGTGAGGCCCGTTGTCATCACCGACGGGTCGGCGCCCCACAGGTGGCCTCCCTGAGCGAGACCCAGGGCCCACTCGTACAGGTTCTTCATCGAGCGCAGAGGGGTGTTGACCTCGGTGGACACCGGCCAGTTCTGGTTGAGCTCCTGGTTCGGGTCGAAGATCGCGGCCGCGGTCAGGGTACGGCGGACGAACGTGCCGGAGACGGGCTGGAAGGCGACCGCGCCGAAGGCGATGTCCTTGTCGGCCGATCCGTCAGGTGCGTAGTTCGTCAGGCTGACACTGGGGGTGTCGGTGAACTTGTAGGCGCCCAGGGACACCCATTTGCCGCTGTTGGCGTTCTGGTCGACGTACCGGTCGTACGGACCGCCTTGGGCTCCGCGGACCACGTAGTGCGCCCGTGTGGCCTGTGCGCCGGTGTCGGGTATGTGCACCCACACCTGGGCCAGGTCCATCTTCTCGCCGAGCGTCCACGTGCCGTCGACGGCCATCAGGCCGCCCGGGCCGCCGAGATGGTCTTCGTTGCGGGTGTGGGTGTACCAGAAGTGACCGCCGTAGCCGCCGCCGACCTGGTGCAGGTCGGCCTTCGCCTCGTAGTGGGTGCCCGTGGTGGAGGCGTAGAACGTGAACTGGAAGCTGCCGGAGGAGGTGGCCTGTCCGCAGTCGCCCCAGGTTTCGGTGCCGTTGGGCACCGAAGCGACCACGTGCGCGCCGGTCGGTTGGCCGACGCAGACGGGCGTGCCGTTCTTGAGGCGGTAGCCACGCCCTGGTTCCGGGATCAGTGTCTGGTACTTGATCAGTTCGTGCCCGCACTGGGTGGCACAGTCCGTCTTCCACTTGGCGTTGGGCTTGTTGTACCAGTACTTCGCGTAACAGGCTGCCGTGCCGCAGTCCGGCGGTGCGGCGGAGTTGCAGTTGTTGTCGGGGTTGCAGAAGGTGATCAGCGGCGGCGAGACCTGGCTGCGCGCGGCCGTGGTGTTCCACCAGGCCGGCCGGAAGCCCGCCGAGGAGAAGCCGGACTCGCCCTTCCAGTCCTGGCGGCCGGTGGTGCCGTAGGAGTATCCGGTGTCGATGGACCAGGCGGACCAGCCCATCACCTTCTCCTCGTAGGGCCAGTCCTGCGGGTGTGCGGCGTCGTGGTTGGCTTCGCTGCCGTCCACGTCCGTGTCCATGAACGGGTGGTTCCAGCTGTTCTTGTAGATGGGGTTGGCCGGGTTGTTGTACCAGCCGAGCCCCCAGTAGCCGTCGTGCTTCGGGGCCTCCGAGGGCGGGTTGAACCCGAGGTTGTAGTTCCAGACCGCGGTGAACCAGTTCTCCACGTAGGAGGGGTCGTCGTTGTTGACGGTGATCGTCTGGCCGGCCTTGTGGACCTCGTTCCACTTGTCGGCGAGGATCTTCATCGAGGCGGCGATGTTGGTCGTGTAGTCGATGGCGACGGCCTTCTGCAGGGCCGGCGACAGAGCCGTCTCCCCGGTCTTCTCGTGACCGGCCATGCGCATGCCGTCGGTGACCTGTCCGACGCCGTAGCCGCAGTCGGACTTGTCCCAGTTGATGCTCCAGTACGACTCCGGGTTGCCCGGGTCGATCTGGTGCCCGTAGTAGCCGTCGACCGCCGCGAGGGGGCTGCCCATCTGGCCGGGAATGGAGCCGGATTCTGCCTGCCACAGGTTGGATTCCTGGGCCATGATGCCGAGCATCACGTTGGCGGGAATACGGCCGTTGCCGGTCAGGGTGGGCGGCTTGAACAGAGTCTGCGGATCGATGGTGCCGATCCCGGTCTGGTTGCGGTAGCCGCCCTGATTGAGGTAGCTGGCGTGCAGTTCACCTCGTACGGCCATGTCGACCGCCCACTCGACCTGGTTCGGTGTCGGCTGGAGCGCCTGTGCGCCCACGTCGTTCCGGGAGACGGAGCACCAGCGGTCGGGGTCGGTCGGGTCGTGCGACACGATCGCCGCGGTGCGCGCCAGGGTCGGGGACTTGCCGCCCGAGGCCGCACCGGCCGCGGCCCTCGCCCTGTGGACCGAGGCGAGGGCGGGAGACAACTGGTTCTCCGCGGTGGCCCGCGCTGTGGGCGTGAGCTGCTGGCTGGTCCTCGCGCCGGTGCCCGTGGCGGTGGCGGTCACCGTCATGGGCGAGGCGGCTGTCAGCATGCCCGGAGCCTCAGCGGCCTGCTGCGCGTCGGGCTCGGTCTTCGTGAAGCCCTTTCCGGCGTTCTTGATGTGGTCGACACCCGCCCGCACACCTGGGGTGAGGACCGGGTCGACGGCGAGCCGGCCCAGGCTGGAGATGTCCGTGTCCACCGGGGCGTCGACCCGGGTGACGCCGCTGCCCCGGGTGTGGACGGCACCGGACGGGTGCCCGACCAGGAACAGTTCGGAGGAACCGCCCCGTGCCAGGTCGAGGTCACCGAGCTTGCCGTCGGCGACAACAGCGGCCTTGCCCTTCGCGGTCCACACCCGGGCACGCGCACGCTTGCCGCCGTCGCCTTCGACGAAGGCGATCTTCCCGCCGTGCACCGGGTGGATGTCGAACGGCACGCCACCCGTCGTGAGCAGGTCCTTGGTCCTGCCCTTGCGGTCGAGGTGGACCAGACGGCTGCCGAGCGCGCCGATCACACCGTCCGCGACCGGCACGGCACTGGTGAACTCCCCTTTGGTGGCCGACGTGTTCAGTGTCCTGCCGGAGGTGTCCACGGTCACGACACGGGTGCGGGTCGCGGCCGGGTCGTTCATGTCGCGGAACGCGGTGAACGCGGCCGTGTGCGTCTGCGGGTTGCAGGACGGATCGAAGTACGCCAGCGACGCCGTGAACGGCAGCTTCGTCACCTTGCCGGAGCCCAGGTCCGCAATCGCCGCGAACGCACCGCCCTGCATCAGGTCCGGCTTGTTCGTGAAGGTGCGCGGTGCGTAGACGACAGCGGCGTGGTCGTGGTCGATCACGCACTGGTTGCCGATCCAGGAGTCCGCCGGCATGCCCGGCTCACTCAGACTCGCGACGGACTTCCATGCGTACGCCTTGGCGCTGTCGGCGACGAGGATCCTCAGCCCGTCGCTGTCCGCGGCCGCTGTCACGGCGCGGTCCTTGCTGGTCTTCCAGCCCGTGCCGAGTTCCTTGTCCGGCTCCGCGACCTGTCCGGACGGTGTCGGTTTGCCGTCGCCCGGTGGGGTTGTGGCGTGCGGAACCGCGAGGGCTGTGGTGGATTGCAAGAGGCCGCTGGTCAGCGCGGCGCAGGTCACCAGGGCGGCCCAGCGCGCGTGTATTCGTCTTCTGGGTCTCAAAAGAGGTTCGTCCCGCTTCTCGTCAAGGTTCCCGTGCCCTTTTGGACACGACTCGGCCCGCCCACTGCCGCCACAAGGGAAATGAGGGCCGCGCGGCAGCTTTCTTCTGGGAGGGGGGATCAGCCGGTGGCATCGAGGGCCGCACGGACGAGGGCCTCAAGGGCCTCCGGCCGGGTGCGAGTCCTCGGCAACGGTGGTTGTTCTGGGCAGGTCACGGCTGTAGGCGGTGACCTGGCCCATCGACTTCTCGCACCGACCGGCCCGCCTGCCCCGGCCGGAAGGGCAGGGGAACTCGGGCGTTCAGCCGACGTCGAGGACCCCGGCAAGAGGGTGGAGCACCGGCGGCAATACGCACCAGGTGCGCGGCCGGTGACAGGTCAGTGGGCGTAGCCGAACGGGCCGTACCTGGCGGCAGCGGTGGCCGCTGCGGCTTGCGGGTCGGCCTTGATCCGGACGGCACGCAGACTTGCCCCGCGCTTGAACATACTTACTGACTCCCCCTTGAAAGTAAGGCACATATGGATCAATGACGCTGGTCAGGCGTCCGCTGCCAACCCACCACGGCAGCACGATCCGATCCTGCTGCGGACATACGGCAGCAGGGCGAGCCTCACGCAATCGGCACACGCGTTTGGCATGCAGCCGTCAACTTAGACACGACGCGGGGACGATCAACAGGGACCCGAGAGCGCATGGCCGAAAGTCGCCAACAAAGCGGAATCGCCGAGGACATGCCCACAGATGGTCCAGGACCGAACATCACTCGCCTTCAGTCAGCGAAGCGGAACGGATCACCCTCGAACGAAACGACTGAAACAGGAGCCCCACAAGCACGTACGGCACGTTCGGTGAGGGTGAGTTCGGGGTGGCCCCGCTCGGTGAGAAGGTCGGTGTGGCCGAACGCGGGCGCGTAACGGACGTTGTTCCGCAGGTAGTTGCCGTGTGCGGTGAAGGATTCTTCGCCTTGATACCGAAGAAGTTGCTGCCGGGCCCGGCCGTGCCCCAGCCGGATTCCAGGGCCGCCTGGCCCAGCGTGACCAGGGCGGGAACGCCGGTCGCCGTTCCGCCGGCGGTGGCGAACTCGCCGTAGGACTGCCGGAATTGGGTCGCCTTGCTCGAACTCGGGGGTGCGGTGGGCGCGTTGGACCAGATCGCGTCGTAGGGGCCGGTGAGGCCGGGCCACTGGTCGGCGGTGGGACTGGCAACTGGGCACAGCCTGGGGCGGGTTGCCGCCCGGCTGGGAGGACGGCATCGACGCGGCGGTCGACCTGGGCCAGGCCCACCTCTACGTGTTCTGGGGCACGGAGTACGTCCGCATCCCGTTCGCCACCCAGACCGTCGACGACGGCTACCCGCTCACGATCCGCGACAACTCCGCCCCAGCCGTCGGCGGAGAACCGCCCCGGCGGAGCCTGAATTACGGGCGGAGCGCTACCCGGAGTACGGCGTTCGCTCGCGCGCCTCCTTCAACGCCCGTCCCCACCACACCAGTTGGTCGAGCATCGCCTTCGCCGCCGCGTCCGGGGCGGCCGGGTCCCTGAGGAGGCCGCGGTCGTCGAAGGACGCGCCCGCGTTGTGGAAGGAGACGGTGTCGCGGACCGTGACGGCGTGGAGTTCGGCGAAGACCTGGCGGAGGTGTTCCACCGCGCGCAGGCCGCCCGCGAGGCCGCCGTAGGAGACGAGGGCGACGGGCTTGGCGCGCCACTCCGTGTAGTGCCAGTCGATCAGGTTCTTGAGGCCGGCCGGGAAGGAGTGGTTGTACTCGGGGGTGAGGACGACGAAGGCGTCCGCCGAGGACAGTTTCGGGGTGATGCCGGCGAGGGCGGCGGTCGCCTCCGGGGTCGGGGCGAGGGTCGTGGGCAGGTGGCCGGTGTCCGCGACGTCGACGACCTGGAGGGTGAGGTCGGCGCGGTCGTCGACGTGGGCGAGGAGCCAGTCGGCGACGACCGGGCCGAAGCGGCCGTGGCGGTTGCTGCCGATGACGACGGTCAGGGTCAGAGGAGCGGTCTCGGTGTCCATGCGGGCAGCCTGGTACCTCAACCATTCTTGAGGTCAAGCCCGACCGGTCGTCACCCGTTCACACGCTCGGCGTGCGCTCTTCGGGTACTCCTTCGGGACAGGGCCGTCGTACCCTCATGACCTGCTGAAACAGCGAGGAAACAAGCTGTTGCGACGGCTCCCTGACACCCATTCACCACACTTCTGACGCGCGCTCAGGAAGCGGGTTCGGCCCGGTGCCACTTACCTCGGAAGGGCAGCCAACCACAGCTCGGAGGAGCACCGATGCGTCGTACGGCCCGTCTGTTGACCGGTACCGCGCTCGCCGTCGCCGCCGCGGGTCTCGCGACCGCGCCGGCGTACGGCGGCGAGACCGGCAGCCTGGAGGTGTTCCCGTCGAACGCCGTGCCGGGCGGCGACGTCACGGTGAACACGGCCGCGTGCGGCGACGGCGGTACGGCGGCCGGTGACGCCAGCGCGGTGGGCGCCGGCACGTTCACGCTGGCGCCCAGTACCCACGAGGGCGACGCCATCGGGCAGTTCAAGGTGCCGCCGAGCGCGCAGCCGGGGACGTACGAGATCGTCGCGAAGTGCACGGACGGCAAGCAGGTCTCCGGCGATCTGACGGTGACGCTGGCCTCGATGCGGCAGCAGGTGCAGCCGCGCGGAAGTGTGAAGACGGGGGTCGGTGGCGCCCTGGGCCCCGACCCCGTGCAGACCGCGGCCGGTGTGGCGGCTCTCGCCGTCGCCGCCGCGGGCGGTACCTGGCTCCTGCATCGCCGGGCGAGAGGCGACGGGATCTGACGGACACCCTCCGCTGTCCGTCCGCCGGTACCGCAAGTCCCCTCCCCCTCCGGGTCCGACGCCCCTCGTGACCCGGAGGGGGCGCGGGGCAGACCCTGGTCACTGGAGAGGGGTGCGTGATGCGTCGTCGTAGGTTCGGCAATACCGCGATAGGGGCCGTCACCGTGGGCGCCCTGTGCACGGGCGCGTGGCTGCTGACCAATGGCCGGGATACGAACCCACCGCCGCAGCCGTCCGCCGCCGAGGCCCGCCCCGACCCGGCCGCCGAACGCGCGGCGGCCCGCGCGCTGCCGCCGTCGCCGCCGGACCGCATCCGTATCCCGGCCATCCATGTGGACGCCCCGCTGATGGGCCTCAAGCTGACGGGCAACGGGAGCCTGGACGTGCCCCCGGCCGCGAAGAAGAACCTCGCCGGCTGGTACGAGTCCGGCACCACCCCCGGTGAGACCGGCACGGCCATCGTCGCGGGCCATGTCGACAACGCCGACGGGCCCGCCGTCTTCTACGACCTCGGCGCCCTGAAGAAGGGCACCACCATCGAACTGGACCGGCTGGACGGCACCGTCGCGCTGTTCACGGTGGACGCGGTCGAGGTGTACCAGGCCAGCCAGTTCCCCGACCAGAAGGTCTACGGCGCCGCCGGGCGGCCCGAGTTGCGGGTGATCACGTGCGGGGGCGGTTACTCGCGGTCGACGGGTTATCAGGGGAATGTCGTCGTGTTCGCGCATCTGACGGGCAGTCGCTAGTCCCCAAGTCCGGTTACGGGACGCCGAGCTCGAAGAGGGCGTAGCCCGCGTACGAGCCCGAGGCCAGGGCCGCGATCCCCAGCAGCGTGAACTGGTGGGCGAGGCTGAGGCGGCGCAGTGCGGCGGCGAGCGGGAGGAAGAGGGGGAAGAGCGGGAGCAGATAGCGGGAGACGTTGCTGAATATCTGCTGGCTGCCCAGGACGAGGGCGACGGTGAGGACCGTGTAGACGACGAGTACGGCAGGCGGGCGCAGCCGGATCAGCAGCGGGAGCAGGGCGAAGCCGAGCAGGACCACACAGACGCTGATCAGGTCCGCGAAGGGCCAGGCGAAGAGATAGGTGGTCTTGCCGACCGGGATGGAGGTGAGGACGTCGAGGGTCTGGCGGCCGTAGTCCCACTCGTGGGCCCAGGCGCCGGACTGGAGCTTGAAGTAGCCGCCGTAGTCGCCCATTCGGTGGCCCACCCAGCCGAGATAGGCGAGCAGGCCGAGTGGTGCCATGACCATCGCGGCCAGTGGGCGGAGGGTGCCGTCGCGGCGGTCGCGCAGTGCGAACAGGGCCCCGAGGGCGACCGCGGCTATCAGTGCCGCCGCCGTGGGGCGGTTGAGGCCGGCGGCGCAGGTGAGGAGGCCGGCGGTGAGCCAGCGGCGGGTCAGGACGGCGTGGCAGGCCCAGGCGGCCAGGGCGACGAAGAGGGAGTCGGAGTAGACCGCCCACTCGACGCCGGAACCGGGCCACACGGCCCAGAGTCCGGCCGCGGCCAGCCCGGCCCGGTTGTCCAGGAGGTGCGCGGCGACGGCGTAGATCCCCAGGGCGGCGGCGAAGGAGGCGAGCACGGAGACCAGCAGGCCGGCGCCGTAGGAACCGAGACCGGTGACTTCGGAGGCCAGGCGGATCAGCGCCGGGTACAGCGGGAAGAAGGCCGCCGAGTTGCCTTCGAGGGTGATCATGCCGGTGGCGCCGGGGATGCGGACCAGCTCGGGGTGGTAGCCGTGGACGGCGATCTGCTGGTACCACCAGCCGTCCCAGGTGGCCAGTACGTCCCACGGGTGGGCGCCACCGCCGAAGCGCGGGTTCTTGGTGCGGTAGTTCCCGGCGGAGTCCAGCAGCCACATGAAGGAGGCGAAGCCGATGAGCTTCAGGGCGCCGTAGAAGGCCAGTGCGGGGGTGTACTCCCTGACGGCCCGGCGCAGCCGGCGCCACTCGGCGTCCGTGGGGGCGGGCCGCTCCGAGAGTCTCGCGTTCCAGGCGCTCGCCGGGGTGATGGTCTCGTTCATGCGCGGAACACCCACGCCCGCAGGAGGAGGAACCGCAGCACGGTCGCGGTCAGGTTGGCCGCGAGGAGTACGGCGAGATCGGTGGCGTGGCCGGCCGTGGGTGCCGCGTGGTGCAGGGCCGCGAGGGATCCGCTGGTGAGAGCCAGGCCGATCAGGAAGACCACGAGCCCCTTGCCGTGGTGGCGCAGCGCGCTGCCGCGTCCTCGGTGTCCGAAGGTGAGCCGTCTGTTCGCGGCCGTGTTGGCGAGGGCGCAGAGCAGGAGCGCGAGCGCGTTGGCGGCCTGGGCGCCGAGCGCCGGGCTCAGGGCCGCGTACAGCAGGAGGTGGCCTACGGTGCTCATCGCGCCGATGGCGGCGAAGCGGGCGAGTTGGGCGGCGGGGCCGGCGGGCACCCGCGTGAGCTGGGCGGCCTGTCCGACCTGCGCGTGCGTGGGCTGTACGCCTGGTCCGGGCTGCGCGTGCGTGAGCTGTACGCCCAGTCCGGGCTGCGCCCGCGGGAGCTGGGCAGTCTGTCCCTCCTGCGCCCGCGTGAGCTGTGCGCCCGGTCCCGCCTGCGCGTGCGTGGGCTGGGCGGCCTGTCCCTCCTGCGCCCGCGTGGGCTGTACGCCCGGTCCGGGCTGCGCGTGCGTGAGCTGTACGCCCGGTCCCGCCTGCGCGTGCGTGAGCTGTACGCCCGA
>Ga0307511_10000948_pt1 | contig 30775 bp, 24 predicted proteins | sample 13_EM_MG_FD_200266 | JGI IMG/M metagenome (GOLD analysis project Ga0307511, IMG submission 200266) | Populus trichocarpa ectomycorrhiza microbial communities from riparian zone in the Pacific Northwest, United States - 13_EM | ecosystem: Host-associated > Plants > Roots > Unclassified | place... | reverse complement strand
ATGCTCGAGAAGGGCATCGCCTACCGCAAGACCCAGACCGTGAACTGGGACCCGGTGGACCAGACCGTGCTCGCCAACGAGCAGGTGATCGACGGGCGCGGCTGGCGTACCGGCGCGGTGGTGGAAAAGCGCGAGATCCCCGGCTACTACCTGAAGATCACCGACTACGCCGAAGAGCTGCTCGATCACACCCTGACCAAGCTGCCCGGCTGGCCGGAGCGCGTGCGCCTGATGCAGGAGAACTGGATCGGCAAGAGCGAGGGCGTGCGCTTTGCCTTCCCGCATGAGATCAAAAGCGCCGACGGCAAGCTGATCGGCGACGGGCACATGTACGTGTTCACCACGCGCGCCGACACCATCATGGGCGTGACCTTCTGCGCCGTGGCGCCCGAGCATCCCCTGGCCACGCACGCGGCTGCTTCCAGCCCGGTCGTCGCCGCCTTCATCGAAAAGGCCAAGCAGGGCGGCACCACCGAAGCGGAACTGGCGCTGAAGGAAAAGGAAGGCGTGCCCACCGGGCTGTACGTCACCCATCCGCTCACCGGCGAGAAGGTCGAGATCTGGGTCGGCAACTACGTGCTGATGAGCTACGGCGACGGCGCCGTGATGGGCGTCCCCGCGCACGATGAGCGCGATTTCGCCTTCGCCAAGAAGTACAACCTGCCGATCAAGCAGGTTGTCGCGGTCGAGGGCAAGACCTACTCGCTCGACGCCTGGCAGGAATGGTATGGCGACAAGCAGTCGGGCAAAACCATCGCCAGCGGCAAGTACGATGGCCTGTCCTGCAAACCCGCGGTGAACGCGATCGCCGCCGACCTCGCCGCCCAGGGCCTGGGCGAGAAAAAGACTACCTGGCGCCTGCGCGACTGGGGCATCTCGCGCCAGCGCTACTGGGGCACGCCGATCCCGATCATCCATTGCGACGAGCATGGCGCGGTGCCGGTGCCGGAGAAGGACCTGCCGGTGGTGCTGCCGGAAGACTGCATCCCCGACGGCTCGGGCAATCCGCTCAACAAGCACGCGGCTTTCCTGAACGTGCCCTGCCCGGTGTGCGGCAAGCCGGCCAAGCGCGAAACCGACACCATGGACACCTTTGTCGATTCGTCCTGGTACTTCATGCGCTATTCGAACCCGGGTTCGGACAACGCCATGGTCGATGCGCGCAACGATTACTGGATGCCGATGGACCAGTACATCGGCGGCATCGAGCACGCCATCCTGCACCTGCTGTACGCGCGCTTCTGGACCAAGGTGATGCGCGACCTGGGCCTGGTGAAATTCGACGAACCCTTCACCAACCTGCTGTGCCAGGGCATGGTGCTGAACCAGGCGTATTCGCGTAAACCCGCCGACGCGGGCAAGGAATATTTCTGGGAAGAGGAGCTGGACGTGGTGCGCGACGAGCACCGGCGCATCGTCTCGGCAAAACTCAAGTCCGACGGTTCCAACGTCGAGCACGAGCTGACCACGATGTCGAAGTCCAAGAGCAACGGCGTGGACCCGCAGGACCTGATCGAGCAGTATGGCGCCGACACCGCGCGCCTGTACGTGATGTTCACTTCGCCCCCGGAACAGTCGCTGGAATGGAGCGATGCCGGCGTGGACGGCTCGGCGCGCTTCCTGCGCCGCTTCTGGGCCTATGGCCATGCCTGGTCCCAGGCCATCGGCAGCGCCGGCAAGCTGGACGCCGCCGCCCTCCCCGAGCCGCTCAAGGCGCTGCGCCGCGAGGTCTATACCGTCCTCAAGCAGATCGACTTCGACATCAAGCGCATCCAGTACAACACCGTGGTGTCGGGCGCGATGAAAATGCTCAACACCCTGGAGACCGCGACCAAGGGCGATGCCCGGGCCGCGGCGGTAGTCAGGGAAGGATTGTCGATCCTGATCCGCGTGATGCACCCGGTGGTGCCGCACGTGGCGCACTGCATGTGGGAAGAGCTCGGCTACACGAAGCAACACGGCGACCTGCTGGATGCACCCTGGCCGGAGATGGACGAGGCGGCACTCAAGTCTGACGTGGTCGAGCTGATGCTGCAGGTCAACGGCAAGTTGCGCGGCTCGATCCAGGTGCCGGCCGACGCAGGCAAGGAAGAGAACGAGAAGCTGGCGCTGGCCTCGCCGATCGCGCAGAAGTTCATGGAAGGCAAGCCGGCGAAAAAAGTGGTGGTGGTGCCCGGCCGCCTGGTCAACATCGTGGTCTGATAGGCTTGGGGGCTGTCGCCGACGGAAACCCGGGCAAAAAGCAGGAGTCTTCATGTTCCAAAAGCAATTGCGCCGCGCCTCGCGGGTTTTGATGATGTTCGCCTGCGCGGCGCTGCTCGCGGGCTGCGGCTTCCAGCTGCGCGGCAGCGCCACGCTGCCGTTCGACAGCCTGTACGTCGACATCCCCCCTACCAATCAGGTCGGCATCGAGCTCAAGCGCAACCTGCGCGCCGGCACCAACGCCAAGATCACCGAGGTACGCAGCGAGGCGCAGGCGATCATCACGTCCGTCAGCGAGAGCCGCAGCAAAACCATTTTGTCGATCAACAGCTCGGGACGGGTGCGCGAGTTCCGCCTGCGCTACGGCTTCAGCTATGCCCTGGTCGACGCCAAGGGACAGCCGCTGGCGCCGCCCGCCAACCTCGCCCTGGAACGCGACTATTCCTTCAGCGACGACCAGATCCTCGCCAAGGAAGCCGAAGAGGCGCTACTCTATCGCGACATGCAAAGCGACCTGGTGCAGCAGATCATCCGCCGCCTGGCCGCGGTCAAGCCGCAAGCGGGCTCCTAGGCCGGAAATACGCCGTGCAACTGCGCCCCGAACAGCTTTCCGCCCAACTCGCCAAGGGGATCGCGCCGCTCTACGTGGTGACCGGCGACGAGCCCTTGCTGGCGCTGGAAGCGGCGGACGCGATCCGCATCGGCGCGCGCGCCGCCGGCTACACCGACCGCAAGCTGTTCTCGGTGGAGCGCAGTTTCGACTGGGGCCAAGTGGCCGCCGCCGGCGCGGGCATGTCCCTGTTCGGCGACAAGACCTTCATCGACCTGCGCATTCCCGGCGGCAAGCCGGGCAAGGACGGCGCCAAGGCGCTGGAAGCGCATGCGCGCGCGGCCGGCGCGAGCAGCACGAACGGCGACGCCACCACCCTGATCACCCTGCCCAAGCTGGATCGCGCGCAATTGGGTTCGGCCTGGTTCACCGCTTTGTCGCAGCACGGCGTCACCATTCAGGCGCAAGCAGTGGAGCGCAGCGCCCTGCCCGCCTGGATCGGCGAGCGCCTGGCACGCCAGAAGCAGAGCGCGGACCGCGAGACCCTGGCTTTCATCGCCGGCAAGGTGGAAGGCAACCTGCTGGCGGCGCATCAGGAGATCCTCAAACTCGGCTTGCTGCAGCCAGAGGGAAAACTGGAGTTCGAGGCAGTGCGCGACGCCGTGCTCAACGTGGCGCGCTATGACGTGTTCAAGCTCTCCGAGTCCTGGCTGGAGAACGACTGGCCGCGCTTTCGCCGCATGCTCGACGGCCTGAAGGGTGAAGGCGAGGCGCCGCCGCTGGTGCTCTGGGCGATGGCCGACGATATCCGCGCCCTCGCCAAGCTGCGCCGCGGCGAGAAGGTGTGGAAAGGCCCGCGCCTGCCGCTGTACGAGCGCAAGGCAAAGAGCGTGCGCCCGGCGCAGATCGGCAACGCGCTCAAGCACGCCGCCGCGATCGACCGGCTGATCAAGGGCCTGCGTCCCAAGCAACTCTCCGACAATGTGTGGGAAGAGTTCTATCGCCTGGGCGTGAGCCTGGCTTAGCTGCCTTTTTGGTTACCGCACCGCGCGCCTTGTAACGCCGGAAACATCCGCTTACACGATTTACAGACTTGCGGTAGTTTGCTTTTGGGGCTGGCGAGTTAAATACAGCCATGGGGTCCTCCCATCCATACCCAGGAGATAAAACATGAAATTGACTCACACCGCGCTTTCCACCCTTGCCGCCGCACTGGTCACCGCCGTGTTCGCCTCGGGTGCCTATGCCCAGTCCGCCGCCTCCGAAACCCAGCGCAATGTCGACCAGCAAAAGCGCATCGAGCAGGGCCTGCAGTCCGGCAGCCTGACCACCAAGGAAGCCGCGCGCCTGGAGAAGGGCGAAGCACACGTCGAGAAAATGGAATCAAACGCGATGAAGGACGGCAAGATGACCGATGCCGAAAAAGCACGCATCCAGAACGCGCAGAACCAGGAAAGCCAGGCGATCTACCGCGAAAAGCATGACGCCCAGACCGGCAACCCGAATTCCGCCTCCTCGAAGCGCATGCAGGCCGATGTGCAGCGCAACGTCAACCAGCAGGAACGCATCAACCAGGGCGTGAAAAGCGGCCAGTTGACCAACCGCGAAGCCGGCAAGCTGGAACGCGGCGAAGCGCGCATCGACCGCAAGGAGGCGCGCGCCGGTGCCAACGGCCACGTCAGCGCCGGCGAGCAGGCGCGCATCCAGAGCGCCGACAACCGCGAAAGCAAGCGCATCTATCGCCAAAAGCACGACGCGCAGACCCGCTAAGCTCCGCCTCCGGCCAGCCGGAGGTTCTTGGCAGAAAAAGACCCGCCCGCGAAGCGGGTCTTTTCGTTCATGCCGCCGCCAACAAGGGGCCGCCAAATGGCCTAGAATTCCGTAAATGAGCGCCGTACTGCAAACCTCCGCCACCGACACCAGCGACGTCGCCGCCTACATGCGCGGCGTCGGCGTGCGTGCCCGTGCCGCCTCGCGCGCCATGGCGCGCGCCGACACCCACGCGAAAAACCTGGCCCTGCACACCATGGCCGCCGCGATCCGCCGCGACAAGGTGCGCCTGCAGGCCGAAAACGCGCGCGACCTGGAAGCCGGCCGCGCCAAGGGCCTGGACCCGGCGATGCTGGACCGCCTGACCCTGACCGACAAGGCCGTCGAAACCATGGCCAGGGGTCTGGAAGAAATCGCCGACCTGCCGGACCCGATCGGCGAGATCAGCGACCTGAAATACCGCCCCACCGGCATCCAGGTCGGCCATATGCGCGTGCCGCTGGGCGTGATCGGCATCATCTACGAATCGCGCCCCAACGTGACGGCGGACGCCGCCGGCCTGTGCCTGAAGTCGGGCAACGCCACCATCCTGCGCGGCGGCTCCGAGGCCATCCACTCGAACCAGGCGATTGCCGCCTGCATCCGCGAAGGCCTGGCCGCCGCCGGCCTGCCGGGCGATGCGGTGCAGGTGGTGGAGACCACCGACCGCGCTGCCGTCGGTGAATTGATCACGATGACGGATTTTGTGGACATCATTGTGCCGCGCGGGGGAAAAAGCCTGATCGAGCGCCTGATGCGCGAGTCGAAGATTCCGATGATCAAGCACCTGGACGGCATCTGCCACGTCTACATCGACGCGCACGCCGACCTGGCCAAGGCCGTCAAGATCGCCGACAACGCCAAGACCCAGCGCTACGGCACCTGCAACACCATGGAAACCCTGCTGGTGCACGAGGACATCGCCGCGCGCGTGCTGCCGCCCCTGTGCAAAATCTACCTCGACAAGGGCGTGGAACTGCGCGGGGATGCCGCCGCGCGCTGCATCGTCGGCGAGATGCGCCCGGCCACCGAGGAAGACTGGGGCACGGAGTACCTGGCGCCCATCCTCGCCATCCGCATCGTGCATCACCTCGACGAAGCGCTGGCGCACATCGAGCGCTACGGCTCGCGCCATACCGACGCCATCGTCACCGAGAATCACCCGAACGCGATGCGCTTTTTGCGCGAGGTCGATTCCGCCTCGGTGATGATCAACGCCTCCACCCGCTTCGCCGACGGCTTCGAATACGGCCTGGGCGCGGAGATTGGCATCTCCAACGACAAGCTGCACGCCCGTGGGCCGGTCGGCCTGGAAGGGCTGACCAGCCTGAAGTGGATCGTGCTTGGGGATGGACAGGTGCGCAGCTGAGGCTGCGCGTGGGCCAGGTACGCAGCTAAACTGCGGGTGGGGCTGGTACGCAGCTAAAGCCGCGCACGCGATATCGGCGGCGCTTGCGCCGATATCGCCTTCTTCAGATTGAGTGCCCGTACCTCCCTGTCGCGCGACAGCCGCGCGTCACTGACACGCAGCTTGTCCGCCGCTATCAGTCCGCGCCGCTGGGCGCGCGCCGCGCAGTCCAGCGCCGGGACGATCTGCTTTTCGTCATAGGCGATCAGCATCAGGTCCACGCCCGCATTCAAGCCACGCACGACCGCGTTGCACAGGCCGTACAGGTAGGCGCCGCCCATGCTCAGGTCGTCGGTGATCAACACGGCCTCAAAACCCCAGCGGCCGCGAATCAATCCGCTCACCACCGGCGCGGAAAACGAAGCCGGGTAGTCACGATCCAGCGCCGGCAATTTCACGTGCCCCAGCATGATCCACGCGTCAAGCGCCGGCGCCAGTTCGCGGAACGGCCGCCAGTCGCGCGCCTCCAGCACGTCCGGCGGCGTATCGAGGCTGGCCGGGAAATGGTGCGTGTCGCCCGCCACCCCACCCAGGCCGGGGAAGTGCTTCAGGGTCGGCGTGACCCCGCGCGATGCCAGGCCGCCTCCATAGGCCAGCGCCACGCGCGTGGTGAGCAGCGCGTCGGCGGCGATGGCGCGGCTGTCGATGCGGGTGTGCAAGTCGGGCAGCAGGGTGGGCGGCGTGCCGCGCAGATCGACCACCGGGCTGAAGTTGACCGTGACCCCAAGCTGCGCCAGCGCCGCACCCTGGCGCTCGCCATAGGCACGCGCCGCCGCCGGCAGATCCACACTGTCCGCGCCGTAGGCATGTACCAGCGTGGCCAGAGCCGGCTGGTAGTCCAGCGGCGGGCTCAGGCGCGACACCGGCCCGCCCTCCTGGTCGGTGGCAACGATCAGTGGCGGCAAGCCCCGCGCGTACCGCAGCGCCTGCAATTGCGCGATGTCTTCCCGCACCTGCCGCGCCGACCTGCCCATGACATTGCGCCGCGTGATGAACACGCCGCCCACCAGGCCGCGCTCCACCAGCGGCTTGAGCGCCTCGATGTCGCGATACCCCACCACGAAATGCGCGCCTGCCTGCCGCGTGGCCGCCGCATCGCCGTGCAGCAGGCGGCGCTGCGCCGATGCGTAGCCGGCTTGCTGGATCCCTCCCGCCGCCGCCGCCATCAGCGCGGCACTCAGGCCCAGCATGCGCAACGCGCCGCCCGGACGCAAACAACGCCAGGCCAGCAGCGCGCAGGCGAAAAACAGGCCCGGCACATGCCAGGGCCGCAGCGGCGAGAGATGGGGATCAGCCAGTTGCAAACCCCACAGCAGCACCAGGGGAGAAAACAGGCAGATGAAGGGAATATCGAAACGTGCGTGCCGCATGCGTGGCCCTTGAGCAATGCGCGGCAGGGCCGCGCGAATTCAGCACAGTCTGGCCGGGCAATCTGGCGCAATGCGGGCGCAGGATGGGCAATACGCGGGCAATCCTCGGACACATCCCTTGTTGCCTGCGCACCACGGCGACTCGACACCCGACTTCGCTTTGGCTAAAGTTTTGGCTACAATTCGCGTCCGCACCATGAGGTGCGATATTTGAAGGAGGCCATCATGAACAAGACCACCATCCACAACGCCTGCTTTCACGCCTACAGCCAAGCGGCGTAAAGGCTTCCCGTCGGAAACCGGCGTCAAGCGCGGTTTCAGGGAAGTACACGGCAACAAGGAGCTTCTCGAAAAGCTCGGGCGCCGCGATCCTTGCCCCTGCGGTTCCACGCGGCCCTTTCAGCAAGTGCTGCATGCGTTCCGGCCGGTTTCGATGGCAGCAACCGGGATGATTACTATCGATAGCTGAAAAATGGCGCCCGTGAGGCGCCATTTTTATCTCATGCGGAAGTCTCGGCCTCAAGCAATCCCTCATATGAAAACAGCTTGCCGATTCCCGCCAGGGCGAAACCGGCATGAAAGCGGTAGCGGCCCTGCTCCGCGCGCTTGTACGCCGTAATCCGCAACAGTCCGCGCGGCAGCGGCAGGCCGTGCCAGTTCAGGTCGAGCAGGCGCCAGTGCCAGGCACCATCGCTGACCTCGACCGTCAGGAGTATGCGCAACCCGCCGATGCGCTCGACCCAGTAGCCATCCGGCCAGGTGCCGACCGGGGTGAACACGGTGCGCAGCCAAGTCCTGCCTTCGAAACAGCGGTCCCAATGCATGCTCTTGCCGTCATGGCGGATCCGCACCTCGAAGGCATGCATGCCGGATGTCAGGCGCAGGCCGAGCCGGCGGCCCAGGCCCCGGCCCAGCATGCCTGCCAGGCCCACCCCATATTCGAAGCGCACCTGGCCGCGCAACACCCCGCCGCGCGCATGCAGGTCGCGCAGCAGCGGGTCCAGCGCATCGGCCTGCGCGCCCAGCCAGCGCAGCGCCGGGCTATCGCTCATCGGCCTAACCTGCGCTCAACCCACGCTCAACCGCCGCCATACAGGTATTGCGGCAGCCACAGGGTCATGCCCGGCCAGATGTACATGAACACCATGCAGAGAATCACGATCAGCATGTAGGGCATCATGCCGGCGAAAATCTGGTTGATGGTCACGTGCGGCGGCGACACGCCCTTCAGGTAGAACGCGCTCATCGCCACCGGCGGCGACAGGAAGGCGGCCTGCAGGTTGACGAACACCAGGGTGCCCCAGAGGATCGGGTCGATCTCGAAGTGCTTGAGCAGGGGCAGGAAAATCGGCACGAAGATGACGATGATCTCGGTCCACTCCAGCGGCCAGCCGAGGACGAAAATGATCGCCTGCGAGAGCAGCATGAACTGCAGCGGCGACAGGTTCATCGACAATACCCAGTGCTCGATGATCTGCTGCCCGCCGAGGATGGCGAACACCGCCGAGAACAGCGCCGAGCCGACGAACAGCCAGCACACCATCGCGGTGGTCTTGGCGGTGAGAAAAATCGCCTCGACCAGGATGTTCTTCAGCTTGCGCGCGCCGAACAGCAGGTCCGGCAGCCAGATGGCGAAGCCGCCTATCATCATCGCGCCGATGCACATGCCCACCAGGCGGGTCTCGTTGCTCGGCTTGTCCCACACCAGCACCAGGCCGATCAGCGCGCCGGCGATGCTGCCCCAGAGCGCGCGCTTCGGGTACTTGCTGTAGCCGGCCAGGTAGAAGGCGCCGGCCGCGCCGATCGCCGCCGATTCGGTGGCCGTCGCAATGCCCAGCAGGATCACCGCCAGCACCACCACGGTGAGGATGCCCAGGGGCATCACCGATTCGATCAGCAGCTTGAGAATCTCGAACTGCTCGCTGCGCAAGTGCAAGTAGTAATAGGCCAGCAGCAGCAGGGTCAGCACCGTGCCGCCCCAGAACCAGTTGTAGAACTGCGCGGGCGGACCGCTGGCGGCGGCCGGCGCCACGCTTGCGTCCTTCGCGCCGGGCGCGGCATCGACCGATTGCGGCGCGGCGTCCACCGACTGTGGGGCATCGAGCGCCTTTGGCGCGGCATCGACGGCTTGCGGCTTGTCGCTGTCGGTCGCCGTACTGGAATCGATCGGCCTGGGTTCCTCGTCGATCGATTTCGGCTCCTCGCTCCTGGCTTCGCCTGCAGCACCCTTGGCCGCATCAGCGGCGGCGGGCGCGGCGCCGGCCGCCTTTGCCGCCGGCGCGGCAGGCGCCGCGATGGCGGCGGGGGCATCCGGCTGCGCTTCGGCTTGCTGGTGAATCACCACATACCACCAGGTGCCGTAAAGCGTGAGCAGCCCGAGGGCCAGCGGTGCAAGCGCGGCCAGCAGGTTGCGCACCACCCCGCCATAGGTGAGGCGCGCCGCGCCCTCGGCCTGCAACATGCGCGCCGGCGAGACGAAAGCCTTGATCGAGGCGAGCAGCATATTGGCCGAATAGCCCGTGCTCATCAGCGCCAGCGGCGCGGGGATCGGCACCATCTGCGCTTCGGGCGGCAGCTTGGGCGCCACCTTGGGATCGATGATGGCCCAGCCGATCACATAGATCAGGTAGAGAAAGGCGAGGAAAAAACCCGGCAGCATGGCCGCTGCGTATAGCTTGACCACCGACTGGCCGGCCACGGCGGCGTAGACGATGATCATCACCGAGGGCGGAATCAGGATGCCGAGCGTACCACCGGCGGTGATCACGCCCGAGGCCAGGCGCGTGTCGTAGCCGGCATTGAGCATCGGCTTCATGGCGATCACCCCCATCAGCACCACCACCGCGCCGACCAGCCCGGAAGCGATGCCCCAGAAGGTGCACACCACCAGCGTGGCCACCGCCAGCGAGGCGGGCAGGCGCCGGAATGCCAGCTGGATGCTGTGGAACATCTTGTCCACCAGTGCGCCCCGCTCCATCACATAGCCCATCAGCACGAACAAGGGGATCGACAGCAAGGTGTCGTTGGTCATGCCGCCGTAGGTGCGCTGGACCATCAGGTCGAACACCTTGTTGTCGGTCCAGGGCTGTGTCGGGTCGTAGAAGGCGCCGAAGCCGAACATCATGCCCAGCCCCATCAGGGTGAAGGCGGTCGGAAAGCCGAGCATGATCACCACCACGATCAGCGCCAGCATGGTCAGGCCGAGTGCGGGATCGCTCATGGCTGGCCTCCTTTCCCGCCCTGCTCATCCGGCGCGGCATGTCCCGCGCGCTCCGCGCCCTGGGTGCCGTGGCGGCGGTCATGCGCAACCCCGCCGATGCGCTGGTGCGCCTGCTCGTCGATCGACTTGGCGTTCTCGATCGCCTGGCGGCGCGCCTCCTCGTCCACGTGGGTGGAGGCGGCGAGCTGCTGCTCGACCACGTCGATCTCCTCGGCGTCCTTCAGGCGCTCGGGCCAGCGCCCGGTCTTCAGGCAGTAGATGGCGCGCACGATCTCGTTCAAGCCCTGCAACAGCACAAAGGCGCCGGCGAGCGGGATCAGCGCCTTGAAGTGGTACACCGGCGGGCCGTCGGCGATGTTGCTCGAGTGCTCGCCGATGCGCCAGGAATCACCGGCGAAGGTATAGCCCGCATACACCAGCGCGGCGATGCCGGGCAGGAAGAACAGGATGTACAGCGCCAGGTCGAGCGCCGCCTGGGTGCGCGGCTTCATCGAGCCGTACAGGAAGTCGCCGCGCACGTGGCCGTCCTGCGCCAAGGTGTAGGCGCCGGCGAGCATGAACAGCGCGCCGTAGGTCATCACCGACAGCTCAGAAATCCACGCCGAGGGCGCATTGAGCACATAGCGCCGGAACACGTCCCAGCACACCATCAGCATCAGCACCACGATCAGCCAGGCCGTGGCCTTGCCGACAAAGGTGCTGATACGGTCCACCACCAGCATCGTCTTTTGCATCTTGTTCCTCTTCTACGGCTGCGCCGCCCACAGTGCCATGGCGCAAAAAAACGAGCCACCCGGTGTTCCCGGATGGCTCGTCGTCTCCTCCACCTGCCTTCTTATTCCCTGATTGAATGGTCCGAAGGGCGGTGTTCAGCCCTTCTTCTTGTTGAAGTAGTAGTCGAACGCCATCTTGTAGTCGACATTGGTGAAGCCCTGCCAGCGGCCGGCGCGCTCGGCAAACGCGCGCTGCGACTCCATCACCTTCTTGAAGGTGGGGTTCTCGGCGGACTTCTTGGCCATCACCTGGTCCCACACGTTGAGCTGGGTTTGCAGCACCGATTTGGGGGTGGTGTAGAACTTGACCTTGTCCTTGGTCTGCAGTTCGATGAAGTCCTTGGAATAGCGGTCCACCGCCTTCCAGGACATCTCGGCGGAACAGGCCTGCACCGCGTTGGCGATGATGGCCTTCAGTTCAGCCGGCAGCGCGTCGTATTTCTTCTTGTTGAACAGGATCTCGAACTGCTCCGAGCACTGGTGGAAGCTTTGCAGCATGCACACCTTGGAGACGTCGGCGAAACCCAGCACGCGGTCGGAAGTGGCGTTGTTGAACTCGGCGGCATCGAGCACGCCGCGGTCCATCGCCGGGACGATGTCGGCGCCGGCCAGGGCCTGCACGGAGGCGCCCATGGCGTTGAAGATGTCGATCGACAGGCCGACGGTGCGGTACTTCAGCCCCTTGAAGTCTTCCGCCTTGGTGATCGGCTTCTTGAACCAGCCCAGCGGCTGGGTCGGCATCGGGCCATAGAGGAAGGACACCACGTCCATGTTCAGGTTCTTGTAGATTTCTTCCAGCAAGGCCTTGCCGCCGCCGAATTCATGCCAGGAGAGCAGCATGTTGGCGTCCATGCCGAAGGCCGGGCCCGAGCCCCACAGGGCCATCGCCGAGTTCTTGCCATACCAGTAGGCGAGCACGCCGTGGCCGCCATCCAGCGTGCCCTTGGAGACCGCATCCAACAGGTCGAAGGCCTTGACCACGGCACCGGAAGGCAGCACCTCGATCTTCAGCTTGCCGCCGGACATGGAGTTCACCTTGCCGGCGAAGTCGTTGGCGTACTCGTGGAAGATGTCTTTCGCCGGCCAGGTGGACTGGAAGCGGAAGGTGACGGGCGCCTGCGCGCGCGCGATCATCGGGAAGCCCAGGGTGGCGGCGCCGCCCGCCGCGGCGGCCGCCCCGGTCAAGAACTTGCGGCGGGTTTCTACCTGCTCGGTCATGGTTTGTCTCCTCGGAATTTTTTCCGTTGGGTTATTTATTTACCACTTTGCTTTGTGAAACCTTGGGTCGCACTCCGGGCCTGCTCCTTGGGCAGATACCTCGGCTGTACCGCATATCAGTATATGCGCATCGTCATTGCTGGGAATACCGGGTTAACCCTAATGTCCGGACCGGTTGCGGGGGCCTCGTATCCTGTATCGCATCGCAACAAGCGGATTCGGCAAGCCAGCGGGTAAACGCCTATGGCGCAAGATTTCCACAAGCGCTATAAACCTGATAAAACAATAAGCCGTCCCGCCTCACCCAATTCATGTCCAAAGAGAGCACCTCCGCCTCCAAGCCGCGCCAGCGCGCGCCGCAGAACTGGCTGCCCTACGCGGCGCTGGCGCTGTTTGCCGTGACGGTATTGGTGGTGCTGGCGCTGATCTACCGCCACGAAACGGAACTGCAGCGCAACAACCTGCGCCGCGACCTGCAAAGCGCGGAGATCGCGCTGACGCGCAAGCTGCAGGCGCACCAGGAGTTCAGCGACCGCCTGGCCGGCGCGCTCTCCTCCGGCGAGCCGCCTGATTCGCTGAACGAACAGACGGAGATCTACATCAAGTCCAACCCGGAAATCTCCCAGGTGCTGTGGACGGCGGATGGCGCCTACATCCGCTGGATGGTGCCGCCCGGGCGCGACAAGACCGAGGTGGTGCGCAGCCGCCCGCAGATCAACGAGATCGAGCGCATGCTGCGCCTGACCGCCGCCACCGGGCGCTCCACCTACACCGAGCCTTATCTCTCCAGTGAAGGCGAGGCTTATGTCGAGTACCACAGCCCGGTGCATCACAACGAGCGCTTCTTCGGCACCCTGTGCGCCACCGTCTCGCTGCGTGCGCTGGTGCAGACCATGGTGCCCACCAATGTGCTGGAAAAATACCGCATCGCCATCTATGATCATGATGGCCGCGAACTCTACGCGGCGCAGTCCGGGGAAGAAACCTTCGATTCGCTGACCCTGACCGAAAATCTCACCCTGCCCTGGCGCAACCTGCAACTGCGCGCCACCTCCTACCGCACCAGCTCCGCGGTCGGCCAGACCGCGCTGTTCTCCCTCACCCTGCTCCTGCTCGGCGTGCTGGGCTGGAGCCTGAACACCCTGCGCCTGCGCGCCGCGCGCCAGGCCGAGGCCGACAACGCGGTGATCGCGGCCCATGAGCGCTTCGTCACCGTGCTCGATGCGCTGGAAGCCGCCGTCTACGTCACCGACATCGAGACCCACGAGATCCTGTTCGTCAACGAGAACTTCGGGCGCGTGTTCCCGGGCCGGGGACTGGGCGACAACGCGGATGCGGTCGAAGGCCAGCTCGCGCCGCCGCCTTCGCGCGCGATGCGCGACCAGGCCCTGCTGGACGCCGCCGGCCAGCCTGCCAGCGTGGAGAAGGAGGAAGTGCGCGACCTGATCACCGGCACCTGGTACCTGGTGCGCGCCAAGGCGATCCGCTGGGTCGACGGGCGCATCGTGCGCATGCATATGGTCTCCGACATCACCGACCGCAAGGAAGCCGAGGAGCGCAACCGCGTGCAGCAGGAAAAGCTGCTCCTGACCTCGCGCCTGATGAGCGTGGGCGAGATGGCCTCTACCCTGGCGCACGAGATCAACCAGCCGCTCTCGGCGATCGCCAACTACAACATGGGCGCGGTGCGGCGCCTAAAGAGCGACCAGTGGAAAAAGGAGGAACTGGTCTCCGCATTGGAAAAGTCCGCCGCCCAGGCCGAGCGCGCCGGGCGCGTGGTGCAGCGGGTACGCGAGTTCCTGCGCCGGCGCGAACCGGCGCGCGAGCCGCTCGACATCAATGCGGTGATCGAGGATGTGATCGAGCTGATCGAGCTTGAGGCCGAGAAGGCCGGCGTAATCGTGCGCCATCAGCTGGAGCACGGCCTGCCCGCGGTATCCGCCGACCGCATCATGATCGAGCAGGTGCTGCTCAACCTGATCAAGAACGGCATCGACTCGATGCACAGCACCCCATTCCATGAGCGCCGTCTGGCGGTGGCCACGGAGATGACCGGCGACAACATCGAGATTCGCGTGATCGACCGCGGCCACGGCATCGCCGCCGAGGTCGAGTCCGAATTGTTCTCGCCTTTTTTCACCACCAAGGAAAACGGCATGGGCATGGGCCTGAACATCTGCCGTTCCATCGTCGAGCTGCACGAGGGCCATTTGTGGTTCACCCGCAACGCCGCCGGCGGCAGCATCTTCCATTTCACCCTGCCGCGGGCCGCCGCGCTTACGCCCGCTTCATGACTCACATCCTTTGATGCATCCCCTATGAGCGCCAAGCCCCTGATCCACGTCGTCGACGACGACGAAGCCATGCGCGACTCCCTCGCCTGGCTGCTCGACGGCGAACGCTATGCCGTCCACACCTATCCTTCCGGCGAGGACTTCCTGGCGCGCCACGAGCCCGGCCGGCCCGCCTGCGTGATCCTCGACATCCGCATGCCCGGCATCAGCGGCGTGGAAGTACACGAGCAGCTGATGCGGCGCGGCACCGCCACCCCGGTGATCTTCGTCACCGGCCACGGCGATGTGCCGATGGCGGTGGAGGCGATCAAGCGCGGCGCGTTCGATTTCATCGAGAAGCCGTTCTCGGAAACCAAGCTGATGGCCATCATCGGCCGGGCGCTGGAGGAAGATGCGCGCAAGGCCGGCGAGAACAATACGGCCTCGGACATCTCCTCGCGCCTGTCCAAACTCTCGCCGCGCGAGCGCGAGGTGCTGGACCTGGTGATCGCCGGCAAGATGAACAAGACCATCGCCGACGCGATGAACATCAGCATCAAGACGGTGGAAGCGCACCGCGCCAAGGTGATGGACAAGATGGGTGCGAAGTCGCTCGCCGAACTGGTGCAGCTGGTGGTGCAGGCGCGCGCCTGACCCCAACGAAAAAGCCGAGGAAGCCGAAAAAGCGACGAGGAACGCAGGCCACAAAACAAAAAGCGCGGATCTCTCCGCGCTTTTTGTTTGCAGCCGACCTGCTTTACATGACCCGAGTTACTTGGTCATGCGGCGCTTGAGTTCCTTGTCCAGCGTGTCGAGGAACTGGCCGGTGGTTTCCCACTTCTGGTCGCGGCCCACCAGCAGTGCCAGGTCCTTGGTCATGTGGCCGGCTTCGACCGACTCCACGCACACGGCTTCCAGGGTCTTGGCGAAGCTCACCACGTCCGGCGTGCCATCCACTTCGCCACGGCGGATCAGGCCGCGCGTCCAGGCGAAGATCGAGGCGATCGGGTTGGTCGAGGTTTCGCGGCCGGCCTGGTGGTCGCGGTAGTGGCGGGTCACGGTGCCGTGGGCGGCTTCGGCTTCAAAGGCCTTGCCGTCCGGACTCATCAGCACGGAAGTCATCAGGCCCAGCGAGCCGTAGCCCTGCGCCACGGTGTCGGACTGCACGTCACCGTCGTAGTTCTTGCAGGCCCACAGATAGCCGCCGGACCACTTCAGGTTCGATGCGACCATGTCGTCGATCAGGCGGTGTTCGTAGGTGATCCCGGCGGCCTTGTACTTGGCGGCGAACTCGGCATCGAAGATTTCCTGGAACAGGTTCTTGAAGCGGCCGTCGTAGGTCTTGAGGATGGTGTTCTTGGTCGACAGGTACACCGGGTAGTTGCGCGACAGGCCGTAGATGAAGCAGGCGCGCGCGAAACCGGCGATCGACTCGTCGGAGTTGTACATGGCCAGGGCGACGCCGTCGCCTTCGGACTTGTAGACTTCCTTCTCGATCACCGGGCCGCCGTCGTTCGGCACGAACGTCAGCTTCAGGGTGCCCTTGCCCGGGTAGCGGAATTCGCTGGCGCGGTACTGGTCGCCGAAAGCGTGGCGGGCCACGACCACGGGCTTGTCCCAGTGGCTGATCAGGCGCGGCACGTTCTTGCAGATGATCGGCTCGCGGAAGATGGTGCCGTTCAGGATGTTGCGGATGGTGCCGTTCGGGCTGCGCAGCATCTCGGGCGAGCCGAATTCCTTGACGCGGCCTTCGTCGTGGGTGATGGTCGCGCACTTGACGGCGACGCCGTACTGCTTGGTGGCGTTGGCGGAATCGACGGTCACCTGGTCCTTGGTGGCGTCACGGCTCTGGATGCCCAGGTCGTAGTACTTGAGATCGATATCCAGGTACGGATGGATCAAGGTTTCCTTGATCTTCGCCCAGATGATCCGGGTCATTTCGTCGCCGTCCATTTCGACGACGGGATTCTTGACTTTGATTTTCGCCATGGTTGCCCTCGGTTGAGAAGTGTGCGGCCAACTGGAGGCCGCGGTTGCTGCTGAAGTGCGTAAAAAACGGTGCCTGAAAAAACCCGGATTGCCGCGCAAGCCCTCGATCCTACTCCGGTCGGCGGTCGCGTGCGCCCGCCCCTAGCGGCGGGACGCGCGTGTCGCCCGCCACGAATCAAGTCTTATATAAGACATAAGACTTGGAATTATAGCCCGATTGCACCGGACGGCGCCAGTGCATCCAATGCCTTGATACGTTAATCGAGCCTATGCATGGACGCAACCGCGCATTTTCCGCGCCCGGCGGGCCGCCGCGTTCGCCGGATCACAGCCGCCCGGCCCTTTCATCAGATCGCGCTTCGGCCATTTGTCATGGCCAACACGCCTCCATTCAAGCAATTGTTTATAAGCTTATTTATAACCACGATGCACGGCGCACCGCAAAACTCCTGACGTCCAATTAAGTGATCCACCTAGTCATTTTTCGATTGACAGGGTGTGCGTTCAGCTTGAGTATGTGCGCACATAAAAAAGGGAGTGGCGCCAGTCGCGCCCCCATGGAAACAAGCGGCCTCGCCAGGAGCTGAAAACCACGAGGTCAAACAGGGCTCGCCGGTCTCGCCGGCTTCGTTCCAATAATTCGGTTTCAAGCTCGAGGAGGATGTGTGAAAGTGTTGATTCAGGCCGGACCAGCTGCCGTCGCGCCCGTGCGCGCGCGTTTTTCGCATTTTTTTCACCAACTGCCGCTCGCCCTGCTCATTGCCGGGGTGCCCTTTGCCAGCCAGGCAAAAGAGATCGCGGTGACCCAGGTGGTGGCCTTGTCGGGACCGCAGGCAACGGTAGGCAAGAACCTGAGCTTCGGCATCAAGCTCTATCTGGACGAAGTCAACGCCAAGGGCGGGGTCGGCGGCAACACCCTCAAGCTGATCGTCAAGGACGACGGCTACAAGGTGCCGGATACGGTAAAACTGGTGACCGAATCGGCCGCGCTTGACAAGCCGATCGCCCTGATCAGCCCGCTGGGCACGGCCAATATCGAGGCGCTGCGCCAGGTGATCACCAGCGAGAAGCTGCCCCTGATCGGCGCGCGCTCGGGCGCCAGCTCGATCGCCAACCACCCCTACATCTTCCGCGTCAAGGCCACCTTCGCCGACGAAACGGCGAAGATCATCGAGCAGCTGACCTCGATCGGCTTCGACAAGTTCGGCGTGGTCTACCAGGACGACGGCCTGGGTACCGACGGCCTGAAGGGCGTCACCGCCGCGCTCGAAGCGCGCAAGCTCAAACCCCTGATCGCCACCAGCTACGAGCGCAACACCGCCAAGGTGGAAAAAGCGGTTGCCGACATGCTCAAGGCCAATCCGCAGGCGATCGTGCTGGCCGGCGTGGTCGCGCCGACGGCGGCATTCGTCAAGCAATACCGCGACGGTGGCGGCAAGGCGCAGCTGGTGAGCATTTCCACCATCGACGTCGACCTGGTGATCAAGCAGGCGGGCGTGGAAGCGGCGCGGGGCTTCTCGGTGGCGCAGGTGATGCCGAATCCGGAGAAGTCCTACCTGCCGGTGGCGCGCGAGATGCGCGAACTGGCCAAGAAGGCGAACGCGCCGGCCGGCTCGGTCAACCCGACCTCGCTGGAAGGCTACCTGTCCGCCAGGGTGTTCGTCGAGGCCCTGCGCCGTGCCGGCAAGGACCCGAGCCGCGAGTCGCTCGCCCGCGCGCTGGAGACCATGGACGACTACGACGCCGGCGGCTTCCGCATCTCCTTCGGGCCCGGCAAGCACGACGGTACGCGCTATGTGGAACTGGGCGTGATCGACGGGCGCGGCAGGCTGGTGGAGTGAACGCCGAAGCACGATAAAAATGCCGTCCGGTTGGACGGCATTTTTATTTGTTTCCTTGTTTCTCTGTTGAGGCCGCCGGTTCCGGCTATCTCAACCCTGATACTCCGGCAAGGTATCGAGAAAGTCGCGCCCGCACCCGCGGATGCGCAGTTCGTCCTTGTCGATTTTCGCCGCCCGCAATTGCAGCGACAGCAAGACGCTGAACAGCGCCCAGGGGGCAATCGCAACCATGCTGGCTCCCGCGAGCCAGCCGAGGCCGAAGTACAGGCCCAGGAATACGCCGGCGACGATCGCGGCAAACCCGCCCCAACCGATGATCAGCGCCAGCCGGCCGCGCCGATGGTGCTTTTCACACAGCCCCATCTCGATTTCGGCGCGCTTGCGCACGAACAGCGCCACCACCAGATAGATCAGGACGTTGAGGAAGATCAGCAAGTACCAGAGACTGTTGTGCCAGGCAAGCTTGACCCGCCTGGGCGGATCGGCCGCCTCGTCGTTGCACTTGACGCAGCGCGGCGGGAACACCGCATCGCGCCGGCACACCAGCACCTTGCCGTCGCGCCAGACCCCGCCGGCCGCATCCAGCGCGGTGACCAGTTTGGCGCGCGGGGCGGCGTAGGGGTTTTGTTGTTCTTGTGGCATGAAATATTGTCCCCGGTCAGGCGGCGGAGGGAGCCGGCAACAACTGCCAGGTCGAGTTGGCCACGGCGAGCAGGCTGTTCTCCACATCGTACAGGCGGGTTTCGAGATAGTTGATCGACTTGCCCTTTTTCAGAAAGCTGCCCACGGCGCGGATGCGGCCGCCACGAGCGGGACGCAGGTACTGAGTCTTCATCTCCAGGGTCATGCCGGCACCGATGGTCCTTTGCAGCAGATGGCCCATCGAAATGTCGAGCAGGGTGGCGATGATGCCGCCGTGCAGGGTGCCCTGCGGATTGAACATGAAGTCCTTGACGTCCATCTCCACCACGCAGGTGTCGGCGTCCGGATAGCCGATCTCCATGCCGAGCAGGCGAGCGAGGAAAAAGGTGCCGAAGGTCTGGTCATGATCGGCCAGCGCCGCCTCAAAGGCCGCGCGGGCCGCTGCTTCATCGATTTTTTTTGCCATGGGTCGCCGGAAGTGATCGATACCAACAAAAAGGCCGGGCTATGCGCCCAGCCTCAGACTGCTGCCACAGCACGTTGTTGTGAGAAGGGCCACGCCAACTCCCGCGCGACTCTCCCTGACTTCGGGGGATTCAAAAGGGGGCCTGCCCCCTTTGTCAACAACCTGAGGCCGGGCTATGCGCCCGGCCTTCATGCTCCGGCGGGCGTCAGCGCAGCGAAGCGTTGATTTTATCCAAGGCGCCGGCACCCGGGCAAAGTTCGGCCACATTCAGGGTGTTGAGCGGCCGGGCCGAAGTACTGAGGTGCGCATGCAGGTCCTCGGGGTCCGGGTCGACGTAAAGCAGGCCCGTAACCACCTCTCCCTGCGCGTGATGCTCCTGCAGGTAGTTCATCGCGCCGATGCGGTCATGCGCGTCGTAGTCGGCGTGCAGCTTGCGCAAGCGAAGGATGGACCCGTCATGCTGCATCACCTCCTGCACCGAGCCGGGCGCGTAGTCGGTGGTGATCTCCTCGCGGTGCGCGATGAAGTCGATGCGGTTGACCGCCTCGTTGTGCTCGCGCACGTAGTCGTAGCTCTTGGTCGAGCCCGGGTGGTTGTTGAAGGCCACGCAGGGCGAGATCACGTCGATGAAGGCGGCGCCCTGGTGGGCGATGGCCCCCTCGATCAGGGGCACCAGTTGCGCCTTGTCGCCGGAGAAGCTGCGCGCTACGTAGGTGGCGCCCAGTTGCAGGGCCAGGGCCACCATGTCCACCGGCGAGTCGTTGTTGATCGCGCCGCGCTTGGACTTGGACCCCTTGTCGGCGGTGGCGGAGAACTGGCCCTTGGTCAGGCCGTACACGCCGTTGTTCATCACGATGTAGACCATGTTGACGCCGCGCCGCATGCAATGCGCGAACTGGCCCAGGCCGATCGAGGCGGAGTCGCCGTCGCCGGAGACGCCCATGTAGATCAGCTCGCGATTGGCCAGGTTGGCGCCGGTCAGCACCGAGGGCATGCGCCCGTGCACGGTGTTGAAGCCGTGCGAGCCGCCGAGGAAATAGGTCGGTGCCTTGGACGAGCAGCCGATGCCGGAGAGCTTGGCGACGCGGTGCGGCTCCAGGTCGATATTGAAGCAGGCCTGGATGATGGCCGCCGAGATCGAGTCGTGCCCGCAGCCGGCGCACAGCGTGGAGATCGCCCCTTCGTAATCCCGGCGCGTGAACCCCAGCTTGTTGGTGGCCAGCGTCGGATGGTGCAGCTTCGGTTTGGCGATGTAGGTCATTGCGCCACCTTCTTGAGCGGAGTCACGTTATGGGTTACGCCAAAAGCGGCCATCTTGTCGGTGATCGACCCCACGATGAAGCGCGCGGTGATCGGCGTGCCGTCGTAATGCAGCACGGCGATCAGTTGCGCCGAATCCAGGCCGCCCTCGTTGATCAGCATGCCGCGCAACTGGCCGTCGCGATTCTGCTCGACGATGAACACGTGATCGTGCGCCTCGATGAAGTCGATGATGCTGTGATGGAAGGGGAAGGCGCGGATGCGCATCGCGTCCACGTGCATGCCCTCGGCATCGAACGTATCGAGCGCCTCGTTCATCGCCGGGCTGGTCGAGCCGAAATACAGCACGCCGAACCTGGAAGCCTTTTGCGCCTTGCGCGTGACCGGCATCGGCACCAGGCCCTTGGCGGTCTCGAACTTCTTCTCCAGGCGCTCCATGTTGTCGACGTACACCGGGCCTTCTTCGCTGTAGCGCGCGTAGCGGTCCTTGGTGGTGCCGCGGGTGAAATAGGCGCCGCGCTTGGGGTGGGTACCGGGATAGGTGCGGAACGGGATGCCGTCGCCATCGACATCCAGGTAGCGGCCGAAATCCTTTCCCGCCTCCAGTTCCTCGGCGCTCATCACCTTGCCGCGGTCGTACTCGCGGCCCTCTTTCCACTCCAGCGGCTCGCACAGGCGCTGGTTCATGCCGATGTCCAGGTCGGTCATCACGAAGATCGGCGTCTGCAGGCGGTCGGCCAAATCCAGCGCCTCGGCGGCGAAGTCGAAGCACTCCTTCGGGTCCTCGGGGAACAGCAGCACGTGCTTGGTATCGCCGTTCGAAGCGTAGGCGCAGGAGAGGATGTCGGCCTGCTGGGTCCGCGTCGGCATGCCGGTCGAAGGGCCGCCGCGCTGCACGTTGATGATGGTGGCGGGAATCTCGGCGAAATAGGCCAGGCCGATGAACTCGGTCATCAGCGAAATGCCGGGACCGGAAGTCGCGGTAAAGGCGCGCGCGCCGTTCCAGCCGGCGCCGATCACCATGCCGATCGAGGCCAGCTCGTCTTCGGCCTGGATGATGGCGAAGTTGTTGGTGCCGGTGTCCTTGTCCACGCGGAATTTGGAGCAATGCTTCTGGAACGCCTCGGCCAGGGAAGAGGACGGGGTGATCGGGTACCAGGCGCAGACCGTGGCGCCGCCGTACACGCAGCCCAGCGCGGCGGCATTGTTGCCTTCGATGAAGATCTTGTTGCCGACGTTGTCGGACTTTGTCACCTTCAGGCCCATCTCGTCGCAGTTCAGGTGCGACTGCGCGTACTCGCGGCCCATGTGCAGGGCCTTGATGTTGGAGTCGATCAGCTTTTCCTTGCCCTTGTACTGCTCGCCGAACAGCTGCCCGATCGCCGCCGGGTCCATGTCCAGCAGGGCCGAGAGCGCGCCGACGTAGATGATGTTCTTGAACAGCTGGCGCTGGCGCACATCGGTATACGCCTCGTTGGAAATCTGGGTCAGCGGCATGCCGATGACCGTGATGTCCTCGCGAAACTTGGACTTGGGCATTGGCCGCGTGCTGTCGTAGAACAGGTAGCCGCCGGGCTCGATCTCTTTTACGTCCGCATCCCAGGTCTGCGGGTTCATCGCCACCATCAGGTCGCAGCCGCCGCGCCTCCCGAGGTAGCCCTTCTCGTTGACCCGTACCTCGTACCAGGTCGGCAAGCCCTGGATGTTGGACGGAAAGATGTTGCGCGGGCTGACCGGCACGCCCATGCGCAGGATGGCGCGGGCGAACAACTCGTTGGCGGAGGCGGAACCGGAACCGTTGACGTTGGCGAACTTGACGACGAAATCGTTGACTGACTTGATCTTGTTCATTGCTGTCGATCTTTCCTCAAGCCGCTTTTTTCAGGGGAGCCGCTTTTTGCGTGCCGTGGTCGCGGCAGCCGCCGCCCGCCTGGGTCGTTTGCAGCAGGAATTTCTGCATGTCCCACGCGCCGGTCGGGCAGCGTTCCGCGCACAGGCCGCAATGCAGGCACACGTCCTCGTCCTTGGCCATGATCCGCCCGGTCTTCAAGCCCGCGCCGATGTACAGGTCCTGCGCGAGGTTGAGCGCCGGCGCGTTCAGGTGCTCGCGCAGGTCCTTCTCCGCCTCGTCGCCGGTGAAGGTGATGCAGTCCATCGGGCAGATGTCCACGCACGCGTCGCACTCGATGCACTGGCTTGCCGCGAACACCGTCTGCACATCGCAGTTCAGGCAACGCTGCGCTTCCTTGTAGGCCAGTTGCGGGTCAAAACCCAGCTCGACTTCGACCTTGATGTTCTTCAGCGCGACGTTGATGTCCTTCAGCGGCACCTTGAAGCGGATGTCGTTGGAGATCGCGTTGTCGTAGCTCCACTCGTGGATGCCCATCTTCTGGCTCATCAGGTGGACCATCGGCGGCGGGCGCACCGCCACGTCCTCGCCGTTCAGGAAGCGGTCGATCGATACCGCCGCCTCATGCCCGTGGGCCACCGCCCAGATGATGTTCTTCGGCCCGAACGCCGCATCACCGCCGAAGAACACCTTCGGCAGGCTCGACTGGAAAGTTTCGCGGCCGACCACCGGCATGCCCCATTTGTCGAACTCCAGGCCAATGTCGCGCTCGATCCATGGGAAGGAATTTTCCTGGCCGACGGCGATCAGCACGTCGTCGCACTCGAGATGCTGGTCCGGCTCGCCCGCGTTCACCAGCGAACGGCGGCCCTTGTCGTCGTACACCGCCTTGACCTTCTCGAACACCATGCCGACCAGTTTGCCGTTCTCGTGCTTGAACTCCTTGGGCACCAGGTAGTTGATGATGGGGATGCCTTCGTGCTGCGCATCCTCCTTCTCCCAGGGGCTGGCCTTCATCTCTTCAAAACCGGAGCGTACGATGACTTTAACGTCATCCCCGCCCAAACGACGAGAGGAACGGCAGCAGTCCATCGCCGTGTTGCCGCCGCCCAGCACGATCACGCGGCGGCCAATCTTGTCGATGTGGCCGAAGGAGACCGACGACAGCCAGTCGATGCCGATGTGGATGTTCTTGGCCGCTTCCTTGCGGCCCGGAATGTCGAGGTCGCGGCCGCGCGGCGCGCCTGAGCCGACAAAAACGGCATCGTAGTCGCCCAGCAGGCCCTTGAGACTGTCGACCCGCTCGCCGGCGCGGAAATTCACACCGAGGTCGAGGATGTAGCCGGTCTCCTCGTCGATCACCGATTCGGGCAGACGGAATTTCGGAATCTGGCTGCGGATCATGCCGCCGGCACGCTTGTCGCCGTCAAACACGGTGACGTCGTAACCAAGGGGCGCAAGGTCGCGCGCCACCGTGAGCGACGCAGGCCCGGCGCCGACCAGGGCGACGCGCCTGCCGTTTTTCTTCGTCGCCGGCTTGGGCATGCGGCCCTTGACGTCGTCCTTGTAGTCGGCGGCGACGCGCTTCAAGCGGCAGATGGCGACCGGCTCGCGGCTCTGCCCGTCTTCCACGCGGCCGCGGCGGCAGGCCGGCTCGCAGGGACGGTCGCAGGTGCGGCCGAGGATGCCCGGGAACACGTTGGATTCCCAGTTGACCATGTAGGCATCGGAGTATCGCCCGGCGGCGATCAGGCGGATGTATTCGGGTACGGGAGTGTGGGCCGGACAGGCCCACTGGCAATCAACGACTTTGTGAAAGTAGTCCGGCTGACCGATATCGGTTGGCTTCAAATCTGTTCCTCCTTGGTCGAGCGGCGCGATAGGGAAAAAGCGCGCTTTGCCTGGGTTGCAGTGTTTTGATTGACTTCTTGATTTATTCGATTGCGTTCGCCGCTGGATTTACACCCTGAAATTCATCCCCTGAAATTGTATACACCTGATCATGCTTCGTACAAGGGAATCCGCAGCAAATGTCGCACGAAAACAGTGCGCCGGCCGGCATGACCGCCATAAGACTTGACCATAGACAGACAGGTCTATATATTTGACTTCAATCTCCAAGGCCTGAAGGGCCTGGTCCTCATGCCCGCCGCCGCCAACCCCTTTCCCGCATCGACGCCGCCCCGCGAGCGCATCCTGCAAACCGCCGCGCGCCTGTTCTACGCGGACGGTTTTCATCACACCGGCATCGACCGCATCATTGCCGAGGCTGGCGTGGCGAAGATGTCGCTGTACCAGCACTTCCGCTCCAAGGACGAGCTGATCGGCGCCTTCCTGGAACGCCGCGACGACTACTGGTGCAACTGGCTGCGCGAACGCGTCGAGGCGCTGGCGGGTACGCCGCGCGCGCGCCTGCTGGCGGTGTTCGACGCGCTGGGCGAGTGGTTTACCAGCAGCGACTTTCGCGGCTGCGCCTTCATCAACGCCGCCGCCGAATTTACCGACGCCAGGCACAGCGCCCGCGTGATCTCCAGGCAGCACAAGGAACGCGTGCACGCCTACCTCAAGGAGCTCGCCGAAGCCGCGAAGATGTCGCGCCCCGGCGAACTGGCGGCGCAGCTTGCCCTGCTGGTCGAAGGGGCGATTGTCACCGCGCAAGTGGGCCCGTCACAGGAAGCCACGGACGCCGCGCCGCGCGCCAAGGCGATCGCCCGCCGTCTGCTCCCCGATTTCCAACCCGCGAAAGAAAGAACATCATGAGCGAGTCCCGCCCGCCCCTGCCGCCCTTCACCCTGGAAACCGCGCAACAAAAAATCCAGGCCGCCGAAAACGCCTGGAACACCCGCGACGCGCAGCGCGTGGCGCTCGCCTACACCGTCGACTCGGAGTGGCGCAACCGCAATGAATTTCTCAAGGGCCGCGAGAAGATCGCCGCCTTTCTCACCCGCAAGTGGCAGCGCGAATTCGACTATCGGCTGAAGAAAGAGCTGTGGTGCTTCGCCGGGAACCGTATCGCGGTGCGCTTCGAATACGAGTTCCACGACGACTCCGGCCAGTGGTACCGCGCCTATGGCAACGAGAACTGGGAGTTCGCCGAGAACGGCCTGATGGCCAAGCGCTATGCCAGCATCAACGATATGCGCATCACCGAGGCCGACCGCAAGTTCCGCTGGGAACGACAAACCTAGGGCACCGGCGCTCTAAGCCTGCACCGTGCAGCGGCACCTTTCCAGCCAACGGCGGCGCCGCTGCGAAGCTATACTGCATGCCTCGTGGCCGCGCTGCTCCAGGCGCGGGAAACCGCGGTTGGCAATGGCATGCGAACATGAAAACCCAGTACTTCACAGCCACCAGTCTGGATGGCTTTATCGCCACCGAGAATGACTCCCTCGAATGGCTGTTTCCGTTGGGCGACCTGGATCACTCGAGTTATCCGGCGTTCATCGCGGGTGTGGGGGCGTTGGCAATGGGGTCGTCCACTTACGAGTGGATGTTGCGCAACGCGGAAAAGGTGGCCGCCGAGACCGGCTCGGCTTGGCCTTATGCGCAGCCGGCCTGGATATTTTCCAGCCGCGAGCTTCCGGTCATGGAAGCTGCGGACATCCGCTTCGCCAACGGCGACGTCAAACGTGTCCATGCCGAGATGCGGGCCGCCGCCGGCGACAAGAACATCTGGATCGTGGGCGGCGGAGATCTCGCCGGCCAGTTCTACGATGCCGGTTTGCTGGACGAACTGATCATCCAAGTGGGTTCGGCTACCCTCGGCAAGGGCAAGCCGCTTTTCCCCCGTACCGTGCTGAGCCCGGTCCTGCGCCTGGTCTCAGTGCAGCAGATGGGCGCCGGCATGGCTGAACTGCGCTACGAGGTGCACAAAGGCGGTGGTCCGGACAAAGCTGCCTGAAGATTTGCCCAGTTTGCCCAGGCGTGGGACCGGAGGAGGCGAGCTGGGCGGGAAGCGGGGCGGCGCCGGTCCCGCGCAGCCTGCCCCACGCAGGCGCAGCATGGCACACAGCTTGCACTGGTTTGGGGAAACACCGCCGCCCCACATCATGCTGAGCGCCCCCACCCTACCGCAAGCCACCGACCAGCCGTGGCGGGACCGGCTCACCCTGCTGCTGGAGTCCACCGGCGACGGCATTTTCGGCATCGACCTGGACGGGCGCTGCATCTTCATCAATCGCGCGGCCGCGGCGATGCTGGGCTATGACCCGGCGCAGACCCTGGGCCGCAACATGCACAACCTGATCCACCATACCCACCGCGCCGGCGGCCATTACCACGAGCCGGACTGCCCGATTTTCCGCGCCTTCCGCCAGGGCGAGCCCTGCCGGGTCGACAGCGAAGTGTTCTGGCGCGCCGATGGGCTGGCGTTCGACGTGGAATATTCGTCCTATCCGATCCTCGACCACGGTGTGGTGGCGGGCGCGGTCATCACCTTCCTCGACATCACCGAGCGCCGCCGCGCCGAAGAGTTGCTCAGGCGCGCCAAGGACGAACTGGAATCGCGCGTCGCCGAACGCACCGCCGAACTTTCGGACGCACTCACGCGCCTGCGCGAACTTTCGGCCCACACCGACAGCGTGCGCGAGGACGAGCGCACCCGCATCGCGCGCGAAGTGCACGACGAACTGGGCAGCCTGCTGGTGGCGCTGAAGTTCGACGTCAACTGGATGCGCCGCCGGCTCGATGACCGCGAAGACCTGGCGCGCAAGTGCGACTCGATGGCGCGCTCGATCGAAGGCGCGGTGGAGAACGTGGGCCGCATCATCACCGACCTGCGCCCCTCCATCCTCGACCACCAGGGCCTGCTCGCGGCGCTTGAGTGGCAGATCCAGGAGTTCCGCGAAGCCACCGAACTGGAGTGCGAGTCGCGCATCAACCTGGCCTCCGGCGTGAACGCGCCGCGCGGCACCATGGCCACGGCCGTGTTCCGCATCTTCCAGGAGATGCTCTCCAACGTCGCGCGCCACGCGAAGGCGAGCCGGGTGGAGATCGCCATCATGCTCGATCATGAAGTGCTGACCGTCAGCGTGAGCGACAACGGCGCCGGGGCGCCCGCCAGCGCGTTTGATCGCGCCGACAGCTACGGCGTAATGGGCATGCGCGAACGCGCCGGGCACTTTGGCGGCGGCGTCACTATCACCTCCGCTCCGGGCAGCGGCACGTCGGCGCGGCTCACCATGCCCTTGAGTGCGGAGGAGACGGCATGATCCGCGTCCTCGCGTTTCAGGAGCAGGACGCATGATCCGCGTCCTGCTGTGCGACGACCACCGCATCGTGCGCGAGGGCCTGAAGCAGATCCTCGCCGATACCACGGACATCGAAGTTGCCGGCGAAGCCATCGACGGGCCGGCAGTTCTCGCCGCGGCGCGCTCCCTGGCGATCGACCTGGTGCTGCTGGACATCGCCATGCCGGTGCGCGACGGGCTGGACGTGCTCAAGGCGCTGAAGGACGAATTCCCGCGCCTGCCGGTGCTGATGCTTTCCACCTACCCGGAAAAACAGTACGCCGCGCGCTGTCTCAAGCTGGGCGCGGCGGGCTACCTCAACAAGGGCGCCGATCCGGACGAACTGGCGCGCGCGATCCGCAAGGCGGCCGACGGCGGCATCTACGTGAGCAGCGCGCTGGCCGAATCCCTCGCCGCGCAACTGACGCTCAAGAACGACCAGGCGCCGCACGAGGCACTGTCGCAGCGCGAGTTCCAGGTATTCCAGCTGATCGCGGCCGGCGAGTCGGTGGGCGGCATCGCCGAGCGGCTCAAGCTCTCGTCGAACACCGTCTCCACCTATCGCGCGCGCATCCTGGAAAAGACCGGGGCGCAGAACGATGTCGGCATCGCGATGTATGCCGTCAAGCATGGGCTGATGACGCTGTAGCAGCTTGCCACTCGCCCGAAAATCGGCTGTCACAAGTACGTGATTCACAGCCTGTAGTGCTGGCCCTACGCGATTTTCACGGCTGGCCCGATGTTTGCGAAATGCCCCCGCAGGTACATTCGTTTTCACTGGGAAGGGAAAATCCAATGTCGCAATCCATCTACAAGCCGTACGACCCCGAACAATCCTTCAGCCGCGGCTGCACCTGCGGGGCGCACGCCAGCCAGGCGCAGCATGACGCGGACGAATTGGCCCGCATCCAGGCCCGCGCCACCGACCCCGAAACCCTGTCACAAGACTTCGTCGAAGCCAGCCTGGTGCGCGCCTTGTTCCCGCAGGATTCGGTACGCCGCAAGTTCCTCAAGGCGGTCGGCTCCGCCACGGCGATGTCGGCGATCTCGTCGCTGTTGCCGATCCAGCAGATGCAGGCGATGGCGCAGGAAAAGGGCGGCAGCCTGGAAAAGAAGGACCTGAAGATCGGCTTCATCGCGATCACTTGCGCCACGCCCTTGATCATGGCCGACCCGCTGGGCTTCTACAAGAAGCAGGGCCTGAACGTGACGCTCAACAAGACCGCCGGCTGGGCGCTGATCCGCGACAAGATCCTCAACAAGGAACACGACGCCTCGCACTTCCTCTCGCCGATGCCACTGGCCATCTCGATGGGCCTGGGCTCGGTGGCGCAGCCGATGCGCATCGGCACGATCCAGAACACCAACGGCCAGGCGATCACCCTGCACGTCAAGCACAAGGACAAGCGCGACCCGAAAATGTGGAAGGGCATGAAGTTCGCCGTACCCTTCGAGTATTCGATGCACAACTTCCTGCTGCGCTATTACGTGGCGGAACACGGGCTTGATCCGGACAAGGACATCCAGATCCGCGTCACCCCGCCGCCGGAAATGGTCGCCAACCTGCGCGCCGGCAATATCGACGGTTTCCTCGGGCCGGACCCGTTCAACCAGCGCGCGGTGTACGACGAAGTCGGCTTCATCCACATCCTCTCCAAGGAACTGTGGGACGGCCACCCCTGCTGCGCCTTCGGCTTTCCCGAGGAGTTCATCAAGCAGAACCCCAACACTTACGCGGCGCTGTACCGCGCGGTGCTCACCGCCGCGGCGATGGCGCGCGATGCGAAGAACCGCGAGCTGATCGCCAAGGTGATCGCGCCGCAGAACTACCTGAACCAGCCCGAGACCGTGATCGCGCAGGTGCTGACAGGAAAATTCGCGGACGGATTGGGAAACGTCAAGAACGTACCCGACCGCGCCGATTTCGACCCGGTGCCCTGGCACTCGATGGCGGTGTGGATGCTGACCCAGATGAAGCGCTGGGGCTACGTCAAGGGCGAGGTCAACTACCAGGACATCGCCAAACAGGTGTTCCTGATCACCGATGCGAAGAAGTACATGAAGGAACTCGGCGAAACGGTGCCCGATGGCAACTACAAGAAGATCCGCGTGATGGGCCGCGACTTCGACCCGATGAAGCCCGAGCCCTACATCAGCAGCTTCGCCATCAAGCGCACCTGAAGGTCACGAAGACCCGCAATGGATAGCCTGCGATGAAAAGCCTCAAGCTGCGCGCCGCCCTGCTCTCGGTGCTGATCTTTCTCGGCATCCTGGCGGTGTGGCACGCCGCCACGCGGCCGGCGCAGGTCGCGGCAGCCTCCACGCAGGATTCCGAATACGCGAAGCTGATGGGCAAGTCGGCCGACAGCGGCAAGACCACCGGCTTTCCGACGCTCCCGCAAATGGGCGCGACGGTCTACAAGAACCTTGCCCACCCGTTCTACGACAACGGCCCCAACGACAAGGGCATCGGCATCCAGCTCGCCTGGTCGCTGGGCCGCGTCGGCCTGGGATTCCTGATCGCGGCGGTGGTCGCCATCCCCCTCGGCTTCGCGATCGGCATGTCGCCGCTGCTCTCGCAGGCGCTCAACCCCTTCATCCAGGTGCTCAAACCGATCTCGCCACTGGCCTGGATGCCGCTGGCCCTCTACACCATCAAGGACTCGTCGGTCTCCGG
>Ga0307511_10000947_pt1 | contig 30780 bp, 32 predicted proteins | sample 13_EM_MG_FD_200266 | JGI IMG/M metagenome (GOLD analysis project Ga0307511, IMG submission 200266) | Populus trichocarpa ectomycorrhiza microbial communities from riparian zone in the Pacific Northwest, United States - 13_EM | ecosystem: Host-associated > Plants > Roots > Unclassified | place... | reverse complement strand
ATACCGGATAAAAATAGACCGTTTTTTTCATTTGCCACCTCTGCCAACAACTGCCCAGCCGGCGAAACCCGCCGGAACTGCCATCTGCCTGGCAGATCCGCCACGGAGCAACTGCCTCCAACACTAGATGTGGCTCTTGTCAAAGATGTCGGGATCTGCCCGATCCTCAGAGAGCTTCCGCACATTCGACGACACCCGACATCGCGCTGATGTGGTAGTGACCGGAGGTTATCCCTGTCGTCACGATTCCTCATAAACCTTTCTACCACGCGAATGACGACGCACTCAAAGCCTGTTTGACCGTCTGTAAACGGTGGACCGTTCACCGGGGTTCCCACATTTCAAAGAGCTTGTGACCTGCCGGTCTCGCCCAGTGGTACGACGGCGCGAAGGGACGCCCACACCATCGACGGTCAGCCTATATGCGTAATGGAACTTTGGTTCGTCAAGCTGGGATTCGCCCCTCTCGTCCGCACCGCAGCCGTTGGATCAGTGGTTTCTCCGCTGACTTCCCGACAGTCACTAATACTGTCGGGCCATCGAAGCCCAGTGCATCTGGATATGATGTTCCGGTATTCAAAAACACTCTCCACAGTGTGGTGTTAGGCCCAGCACTCGAACACGACCCTCTCTGTAAACGCTGACACCCTCCCAATCCTGAAATATGGTCAGTTCTCCAGTGTAGTCCTCAACTCACCTCACCGTGTCTCCGATTAGGTGAACTATGCTTACGACGCCAAGCGCGGGCTGTGCTTATTATTAATCCCCCGTCACTTATAGGGATAGATCTTTCCGCGTGCAACAATACCGAGCATAAGTATCGTGGTTTACGATGGATCAAGCTCCAGATCCGTTTCTCGGTTCTCTACCATTCCCCCAACGAACCCCAATTCAAGCGTGCGTTGAGTGCCTCCCTCTGTGCGATCTCCGTGTGCTTTCAGAAGCACATTGGAGGGAGCAGTGGGGGTGCATATTTCGACGTATTCGTGCCAAACGAGTGGAGGGTGTTGACCCGTAGCTTTGTGGTTTACTTCCGCACGCGAGGGCACCCCGTCGTTGTGAACGTCTGGGATGGGAAGTACTGGAAACGGTGGCGGCCTACCCTATCCTGGTGGATTTTTGACCACTTCCGGGTTACAGGATGTAAGTATCCCCACATGCCAAAGACGCGCATTCCAAAGACGCACATGCCAAAGATGCACATCCCAATCACGCCGGAGTCCGCTAATCCCGTCGAGGAAGTTGGGTATGTGGAACGGGAAATCGTTTCTTTGTTGCGAGGGATTGTCGAGTTTCCTCATTTAACCTTTCCTCCGCTCAGTAGGAACCGGCAGTCCGTGAATGTCCGCCATTGGGGTTCATTCTTTTTGTGCAATAGGATTACGTACACGCAATACAGTCCATAGCGTTTGCCTTGAAACTTAGCATTCCCGGGATACGTCCTGGAAGCCGCGTGAATGAGGAGCCCTCGGCGATCCCGCAGGATGTTGGTCGGATCCACTAGCACTCGAGAAAAACCCAAGAATCTTAACTTCGCATCGACCCCCAACCATCAAAACATTGAGTGACCCCCCAACGTTTACCAGCTTTCTCTATTCCGTAGAGGTCGCCGGTTGGTATGCCTTGCGCCGAGGCGAACTTAAGCCCGAACTTGCACTACAGAGTCCGGCATCAGGGGAATAGACGATCCGGCCACTTCTGACAAACCTTCCCCGCCAAAATTGGACGCTTGGCACTGAGGCACTCTGGCCGCTTTCGGTCACTTTGAGTATTCCATGATGGCTCGTGCAGGGGAAAACCTCCGCATATGAGTTTCGGAAACATTCAAACGTTCAACTTAGATTGGTCGCCTCCGCTTGGTTGGTGCCGCGCTAGAGGCTTGTAGATATTTTGCCCTCGAGTGCCCTGTATCTAGACTGGAACTCTGCCCGCGCAATATGTTACCCTTATTGTGACCGCCCGTCTGACCTCGCCTCTCATGACACCCCGCCCTCGACCGCACTCTGCTCCTGGACATTCAGATTGAGTAGGAGAGAAAAATGCGGTCTGTGGAGGAGCTCCGCAACGTTCATCACTGCTTCTTGGTTGGCGTGCAAAACGGCTTGGTAGATCGTTGCAAAAGAGGCAGGAAGTCCAGAAACTTCGGCTGTTCCCACAAAGAGGAAGATAGGTACTCGTACGCTACGCAGATTTGGTTCAACCCCCATAAGATTCGCTCTTCTGGCAGTCAACGGCCGGTCCCGGATGCCAACGCAATAATGTCGTCGTAAAAAATTGTGGTTCTGCAGCCACTTGGTACTAGGACGTAGTTCATATCACCTGGAGAGACAGAAGCCACAAACGTCACGCTGATGCTGGCGCAGTCAAATTTCCCTCAGGTACCGTCCCAGTGATCGCCCCCTCGCGACATGTGTACTCAAACGATGTATGGCATACGGCCGCAGTCCGGTGATTCAGATCTCAGAGCTTGTAAAAGTGCGGCCTGGTTTGAGTGTGGGAAAATCCAGACGCGATCATTTTTTGGCAGTGGGTCGCCAGTCCCCACATTACGGACGATGGGATTCTCAAACCCTGCTCGACCTTCATGTGAACGTGGGTGTTAATCCTTCCAGACAGTACCTTACTCATCCTCACTTCTGATTGACCGTACAGGGCCATCCAAGGGGGTGCTAATACGTGCTGTATCAACCAATAAGATCTTCGCTCGCAGGTCCCAAACCGGGTTAGATTACATAGGTGTACAAAATGCACAATGCACATCGCTCCGACGGCCCTCCATCATGCATTCGAGGGATAGGACCCCAAAATGCCTTCGCCGAACACTGTCACAACTTCTGATACCATAGATTCCGACATTCAGCGGGTCGCAGCGAGACCAGTCGTGACTCACGGAGGGCAGAGTGTAATGTCTCATTACGGGTACGAGCTCCAGAGGCCAGTATATAAGAACGCAAGTACCTCAACTCTCCTCACCTTACCCCGCGGCGAAGATTCGAAAGACGAAGCCATGGAGTATCAACTTGGTGTACCCGCGGCTTGCGTAGCAGCCTTTGTGTACACCTTTCTCAAAAGGCGTAGGAGGCTTTCCGTGATCAGGGATGTGCCAGGGCCGGCGAACCCGTCTTGGATCTTTGGTATGTCCCTAGAGTGTCAACCTGGCCGCTTTCACCCCCTCCTAGAGGTCTGCGACGCTAACCGTGAACACGCTCAAGGACACCAGTGGTATATTCAGACCGAAGAAGCTGGAGGGGCAGCGAGGAAGTTCCTCGAGACCCTCGGGAACATCGTTCGTTGGAACGGCCCGTTTGGGGTACGTCTTTCCTTTAATCGAACAAACGTCGGTGACCCGTATTCGGAGTCTTTGCTGAAATGATTGGTATGTGTATGCAGGAGGATCGCTTGTGGATCGCGGACCCTAAGGCCGTCAACCACATCCTTCAAAAATCCGGCTATTTGTACGGGAAGCCGAAGAACACTCAGGAACGGGCATCACTGTTGTCCGGTCGTGGTGTCGTATGGGCACAGGGTGGGTTGTCCGTCGTGGTTGGCCATTTCTTACTTTCAGCTTGCCAACGATCCCACAGGCGAAGTGCACAAGCGCCACAGGAGGGCTATGGCCCCGGCATTTGGTCCCGTCGAGGCTAAAGCGTTGTTACCCTATTTCGTGGATGCTGCTACCAAGGTACGCGAGCTTTGTTCGCATTCGATACCCTAGGCTGACTCGAGTCCTTGCCGTCAGCTGGCAGACAAGTGGAGCGGCATTATTGAGAACAGCAAGTCCGGGGATTCAGCTGTTCTCGACGTGAATATGTGGTTGGGAAAGGCTACTCTTGATTCGTGCGTCCTGGTCTCAGCATTTGGCCTGCGTGGCTTGCGGATTGTCCGTGTGAGCTGACCTCTCAAAAGGATTGGCGCGGGGGCTTTCGACTATGACTTTGGAGCCCTGGACGGTAAGGATAACCCATTTACCGATTCTTACACGAACCTGGTGTACGATCACCCACCTTGGTCCGAGTTTCACGTCACGTTAACCATCTACCCCGTTCGTTAGCTTTGGCGCCCTTGGGAACCCCACCCGATTGCTCGTTTTCCTCATGTCCATCACGGGGTGGTTCCCAGGACTGATCACATGGGTATACAATAACTCCAGTGATCCTGGGATACAGAATCTCCGATGGAACAAGGAACAGGGGCGCACTATCGCCCAAAAACTTGTTACTTTGAAAAGACAAGAACTGAAGGACGGTATGGCGAGAAAAGACATCATGAGCTTGCTCGGTTTGTCCCCCTTCCCACTGCTCTTGCCCGCGTGGTCGTTAAGAAATCATCTACCCCAGTCAAATCCAGCGATTCTCAGCGCCAGGATTGGCGATTGACCGACGAAGAGATATTCCCGCAAGTCCAGTGAGCATTTCTGGCAATCACCCGAGGCCGCTACGCTCACCGCCTTTAGGACAATCATGTTTGCCGGACACGAAACCACAGCGAAATCGGTTGGGACTTTATCATCAGCTGTAATCTCTTTGGACGTGATCCTTATGGATTCTTCAGTTAACCTTTGGGCTCTGGGAGTTGGCCAAGAACCGGGATTGCCAGGAGAAACTCCGTGCGGAAATCAGCGAGACTCTGGAGAAAGTCAAGGCTAGAGGCGACGCCGAATTCACGGCCAACGACTTTGAAACTATGCCGTATTTGGTGGCCGTCACAAAGGTTCGCGGGATTCATTTATTCACATCCCTAAAAGAGGGTGATATTCATTCGGTCCCTGCACAGGAAATTCTGAGGAACAACCCTATCGCTATAGATATAGTGCGCGCGCCCATAGAGGATGATGTCCTACCTCTCACGAAACCGATCGTTGGTATTTCCGGGAGGGTGTACACCGAATTGCCCATTCCAAAAGGGACTTCTGTCGCTGTCTCGACAATTGGATACAACATGTGCGTCTCTTTCGCCGACCACTCACCTGCCTCCCGACAGAGTTATCATATCGTCGTTTGCATGACAGGAACCAGGATTTGTGGGGTCCAGACGCTCACCAATTCCGACCGGAGCGGTGGCTCGAAATGAGCGGGCAGGTTGAATCGCCCGTTGGGGTGTACGGGAATCTGTATGGTCACGCGTAAAGTTCCGACGGGGCATTGAGTATTAATCTTTCATTCGGTCAGCTGTACATTCTCCGGAGGTGTCAGAAGTTGCATCGGGTGGCGATTCGCGTGAGTCGTCATCTTTCATCATGTCCATTCCCCCGTGATGCTAAAAATCGCCTTCTTGATAGGGTGATTGAGATGCAATCGTTCCTGGTGACCCTCATCAGAAAGTTCGACATTTCTCATGCGGACCATCAACCACAAATCAAGAGAACCAAATCCGCAATGATGAACCCTGTAGTTCTCGGCGAAGAGCACAAAGGCGCGCAGCTCCCTCTGAGGATCACAGCGATTAGGTCTGCGTAGATACAGCAGGTTTCATTTCGATAGACCGTTCTGTATAGGATACAGCCCCAAACCGTTGTTTACTTTTTGATCGCATTGGGGCTCGGCACCCCGGCATTGCGGCATCGACACCGAGTCCCAGCAGACCGGTAACATTGGCTGTTCACTCGTCCTTCGGCTGGTTTGGGCTTCGTCAATCCACGGTTCGTGGTGGAGGTGCCTCGTGGATGTTGTGAGTGAGCTGAGTGCGGGCAAGTCGGTTTTCGCAAGGGGACACTTGGACCTCGGCATCATGCCAGGATGCCGAGCTCCACCAGGGCGTTGGCACACGATGGCGGTCGGTTCTTATGTTGGCCGCAGCGGGCCAGCAACCGGGATCTCCCTCCCATTCTTCCGTCAGTAGGGCCGTCGGCGACCCGCGATACGTGGTGGGATATATCGTTCCCTTCCGTGGGTTGGAACGGGGGCAGAGGGTAGGTTGTACGCAAGGCCCTGGCTCTGGTCTCGTGCGTCATGCCGGGGTGCCGAGCCCCAATGCGATCAAAAAGTAAACAACGGTTTGGGGCTGTATCCTATACAGAACGGTCTATCGAAATGAAACCTGCTGTAATGTAGAGAACCAGATTGGCTACGTAAATGTGTACATGCCTGCTCGGTTGCAGTACAAAAATGATGTAGAAGCTCCCCTCCCCGTATCGCCAATTTACCAATCCGATTCGTGATTATCCCCGGGAGCCCCCGGATGTGAGCTGCCTCGAGTCGGATGACACGGTCACAGATTCTCTCGACAGCGGTCAGTGACGTCCCGGGGCTTGAATATCGAATCGTCGGCTATAATATAGAGGGCAGAGCTTCATGTCCTATTGCGAGCACGGGCTCCGGAGGTCGGCCTGTAATACGAAGCCATGAAGTATCAACTCGGAGTATTCCGACGACTTGCGTTGACGGTCGGCAACACTAAACTTGATATTAGGCAGTGTTGTGCGAGTCACTGACTATGACTTAGTTACCAAGTCAAAAAAATAAGTCACGGTAACTCGAAGCATATGACTTAACTCTGACTTCGCGCCTTCGGGCTGTTCGGATATACCGTATATAGAAATCGTCGCCCACCAACATGGGCGGGATGGTCACCGAGCAAGACTCACGGCTTAAGCGAGTTTCAGGTCACGCGACCTACCGGACCGCCGCCACCGCTCTTGGGTCGGAGAGGGCTGGCCGTCGACGCGGTTCTCACGCTCAGCGAAAGTCAAATGACTAGAGGCATGACTTTAGTCATGAGGAAAATTTGCTTAATCACGAGTGTCAATGACAAGGCAATGACACGCACAACACTGATATTAGGGAACACCGTTCATCACCTCGGGATAAACCGCTCACGACCGGTATCTATACGAAAACGAAAGGGAGAGAAGAAGCGAAACGCTCTCAACAAGGACCCTGTTGAGAGTCCGCGAAACGCTGTGCATTGTACCCACGCGGCAAAATCGAAGCCACGAGTCCAACAATCCGCTGAGTATCGCACAGCTATCTACTATCACAATACAGCCACCTGCGCTGACCCAATACCAACGTAAGCATACGGGATTCGTTCTCTAGACCGAAGAGGCAAACTAAGCACCTAGGGAACAAACGCAAACCGTACAGAACGGGGCTGATTTCGATGGTGAATCACGCTCATGACTGCCCAGTTTCCCGACGCGGACCGTGGAAGAAGATCAGCAACTTCCAGAGGTCATCCCTCCTGGTGCGTCCCTCCGCGCGCCTCGCGGCCTTCAGTTCCCGTCTGCGCTGTCGCCTCTCATGCTTGGCTGCTCGCTTCTCAAACCTGACTGCTCGCTTCATCCGTCGACGCTCGTACTTCATCCCTCGTTTCTCCACTCTCCATGCTCGTTTCCGTTCATGATGTGTGAGGTGTTTCTCGTGGCCGGGTCCGGGTTCTCTGCCTTCGATCCAACTGCGCATACCTGGGACCGGAGGCGCTGTACTTGAGCTTGTAGGATCGGGAGCACGCCACCCCGCTCCTGCCTTTGAGTCCCATCCGCGCTCGACACAGTCACCATGGTCGCGCTTACTTGAGGGCCCAGCACCAAAGGTCCCTCCAGGGGGAGGTTCGTAAAGATGGGGAACGGGCATCTCTGGGGGTTCGGAGGCAATTGAACGAACGGAGGACGAGGATGAAGAGGATGATGATGACGACGACGACGAAGATGAAGACGAATCAGTTGAGCGTGACCGGTGCCGTTTCCCGTGGCCGCTCGTTTGAGTTGGGTCGATGTCCCTTCCTCGGTTGTCACCGATGCTGTGTCTTCTGTGGTGACCAGGAGGGTGGAGGTGACGGTCGTTACTGGCCCCGCTGAAGGTCCTGCGACCACGGGAGAGGACGACGCTCATCCTTCGGGGTTGGAAGAAGTACTAATTGGGCACTCAACAAACAGTTTGTTAAACTTCTTGAGAGAAACTTACGTGGTTCCACGAGTCGATAAAGCGAACGGCTCGTTTTCTTCGGTCTCGTTCGCTTGGTTCACCGTGGAAAACTGAGTATCGGTTGTTAGCATTTGCGATTGGGATGAGACCGATCTCTGAAACCAAAGACGTACTTCTCACCAAGAACGATTTTTGAGTTTGGTTTGGATTTGAAGCGACGAATTTGAGGTCTGCCAGGAACCTGTGGAGATGAGTAACCCATACATCGTCTGGAATAGGGTTGGCCGCACTCACTTTAACCAATCCTCCTCAGTGACGTCGTGGGAAACGAAAGGGTGTTGTGCATTTGCCTTGCCCGCACTCGTTTCGTCTTCGGAGTTGATCGGGGGAGGGATCAATGGGAAGCCATCAGCCAGGTTTGGACTGATGCCGAGCATCGTCAACGGTTCGAAGGGGAGATAAGCATAGTTCTTCGGTGTTGGACGAGTGAACGCGGCTGGGGCTGGATTCAGTGGATCTCTGGCTTGGACTACGGAAGTGCGGCTGGTCGAAGCTGAGTTGGGCGAATGTGGGGAAGTGGGTGAATTGGATGTGGTGCCCCAGATCATGGAAAACACGTCGAGAGCGCGTTGAGCGGGACCTTCTATCTCTTTCCCTTTCTCCTTGGACTTTTCATCTGGAAAACTTGGATGAGGTGGTAGTTCCTTCTCCGTCTCGCGAGGTGGGTCGGACCGAGATGAGACGGAAGGAGCATAGACAGAAGTGGCGGGGCGTTCGCTGGGGAGGAGTTGAGAAGCCGGGACCGTTTCTTGATAAGGAGGTGGCGTAGCCTGGTCGCCGTTGCCGTCGTCGTGGGAGGAGGAAGGGGGTTGATGTTCGTTGGGTAAGATCATGTCGCTGGCGGTTCTGATGAGAGAGTTGAAGAGGTCGTTATCAAGGACGGGGGCGAGGGCGGTCTTAAATACATCTGAGCAGTTTGGAGTATTGCGCAGTTGAATGTTGAATGGCTATCCTCTCTTCGGCACCGGGCTCATCATCGCGACTGCGCAAGGACGTGGTGGTCGAGATCGAGATCAAAGGTTCCCCCCACGTACCGAGCGTGACGGGGATACGACAGAGGGACAACATGGGTACTCATACCGAGAGTCGACCAGGCTCTATGATTCTCCAGGCAAAGAGGTTCGTCCCAGGGCTCGGTTGACACTCGACGGACACATCCTAGCTGACATGCATCCGTATCTCCTGGGCGCTAGGAACAGACTGCGATTCCCTACCATTGAGAGCTTGACACGGTCATGCATTCCAGTGTCATGCGGTCGCACCGCCAACAGCGCTCGTCTTCCAGTAGATCCAAAAATATCTTTGAGCCCGGTGCCTTCATCCGATACAGGACATCTGGCACGCGACTGCGACCGCCCATTCCACATCCCTTCACCAATGCACGATTTCTAGTCATGCGCTGCGGAACTCAGCCTGCACGTCCCATGTTCATTTGGGGACCGGCAACCCGCTGCCAAAATTTGATTCGTTCAAGCATTCGTTGCCTGGTATGATGATGCACCCGGCGGGCCCCGGGACGATCAGTACGGACGAAGCCTTCATACTACATCCGTTGTATTTCTGACGTTACTGTAGCGTTGTTAACGGGTGTGTCCAAAAGGAAGAGACTCCGGCAGTGAAATGGTATAAAGGATGCACAGAGACCCCATGCGGTCCATCGGGTCGTGTGCGACGCAAACCTCGGCAACTAGTCCCCTTTTCGACGATATTTACGTGCGCGGATTCCAGAACATACTTACCGTCGCGTATTTCCATCTCGATAAGTATAGGACGAGGATCCCCTCTCGGAGGCCGAACGCCGTTCTCGAACGGTGAAACCAATTCCTGAGCTGGGAAGTACTCGAAGGATGCTGATGATTTACGGACGTATGGCGGGGGTGAGCCAGTTTCTGACTTCAGAGTTTTCAACTCGGACCCTCCTCGTAACTGATTTCTCCCCTTCGAGTGGTGTCCTCTACGTCTCGCATTTCGTCAACTTGTCCATGATCGGGCCAACCCAAAACCCATCCTCACCGCGTCTGACTCACCCAAGTTACCCCTCCGACACAACAGCCAAGTCCCCGGTTCCGTCGACCCAGGGAAACCCAGTGCTTTCACTCCCGGCTGCGCACTGCCCCCATGACCACGGTTCGTGCTACACATAACTCAATACTGCGCCCACCCCCGCATATGTTATCCCCTACCCCAGCAAATATATTCGGCTCTCTCCCCTGGATGAAACCTCACCCTATTTATGTACATATCAGGGCACGACGCTGAAGGCAGAAGGACTTGGGTTGCAGACGAGCTACCCGAAGACGAACAGATCCGCGATTCGGGTAAGCAACTTCGCGGCGGGGGATTTCGTCGCTCTCGTCCTAGTCTACACCGTTATTTCAAATCGCGCGCCGCTCGCTCGTTTGGGTATCCTCCGGTAGTTTTCAGACCCCTGCAATGTGAGGGTAGATCCTAGCCCAAATTTGCTGCCGGCCCAAAGCTTTGGTGGGAAGCGACGCGTAAGTACCAATTACCATTCGGTTGACATGGTAATTCTGGAGATGATTCTCAGGCCCATCATTCTCTCGGGGGCCTCTATGCATGCAGCCCATTTATATATCCTCGGGCTCATGGTGCTTTCAATCCACATTGCTTGCCCCCTTCGAGGCTGCAGACCCCGACTGAGATGAGCGGACCGGACTTGGTGACGCTGGTGGAGGCCGGAAACCTTTTGTGCGTATTTTTCTGCCCACTCCCTACAATTTAAAAGTCTCAGGTTAGATCGACCCCTCCAGGTACGGGACCAAGGTGATTCTTTGGATATCCGGCACACGTGGAGCGGAGCGGAGGCTGATTTGCGTCAATCTCACACAGCTGTTTATGGTTTCCTTGCACTGCCTTTGGGTCTACGACTACTTCTTGACATTTAGAGATGAGGTTCGATACCCCCACATTTCTAGACCGATGTGTCAGGTTCTAACCGTTACTCAGATAAAGTATGCCTGGTCCGGGAAAAAATCCTGGAGTGGGTTTGCCTCCACCTCGTCCGAATGTCTAATGACTCATATGATTGCCTGAAAGTGCTCGTGTTGTTCATTGCCGTATGGTGTTTCGGAGCGCCTTAGACTCAGACGGGCCTGACTGTGTTGTAGAATAGGTACTCCCCCGTGCTGCATCTCATCTGGATCCACACCGTCATGTTTAGTTACACCAAGCCTGTAAGTCCCTGTTTACGATACCAGCCCCGACACCGTACTCACCATGAGACACCCTGCAGTTGTGAGTTTCCGTTCCCACCCTCTTTACACATTGTACCCCCACCGTCGATCCTCATCCTGTTCACCAAAACCCGACAGTTGCCAAGCGACTAAATGGATGCCGATCTTTCATGCAACCATCGTTACCATTTTCGCTCAAACAACGATCGCATTAAGGTACGGACTTTCTCGCCAGATCGAAGCGGATTCCGCGTTGAGATCAGGTGTGGGCTCAGGGTATACGCCGTAACCGGGAGGAACAAGTCGGTTGCTGGCGGGCTTTCCGTTTTGGTCGCCGCACAGATCCCCCTTGGAATTTATTCAATTATCAGGGCAGCAACCGTCCCCAGTTGGTTCCTCGATTGTGTGTTTGTTCGTGTGCGGACTCATCGGCCACTAGTGCTATTGTTACCGAATATAGACCTAGACGTGTTCAAGACCTGCATTTACGGACGGTGGCGGCTCGGGGAGCTTCTTTTCGCCAATACTGCGATTGTTTTCGGTACGCCCCCCACCCTCCAACCCCCAGTGTAATCTCACTTCTGGAGTTCTGATGTCGTTACATCGTAGACGTTGTTGCCTTCTCTATTATTTTAGTTAGGGCCAAGAGACCAGCCACGGATAGATTTCCGGGCATCCCGAGCCTATTGGATACCATCCTGCGAGACGCGACAATCTACTTCATGTTCATGTTCGCCAGCCAATTGTTGTTCCAGCTGTTCCTGTTTTTCGCGCCGGTAAGTGACACGATACGTTCGATGGGCTGTTGATCGTGTTGTGCTCACTATGCGCGTGCGTTCAGGTGGACATTCAGCTCTTGCCGGGGGCGTGAGTTCCCTCTCTCCTCGATGAGTGATCGATATTGACCTGCATTCTGTAGGGCGTGCACGATTTTCGCCCCGATCATGGCATCCCGCCTCATGCTCTCTTTAAAAAAAGCTGCCACTGGATCTGGGGGAGCATGGTCCCTCACAACGATGACCTACACCGGCAAGGGAAGGTCGGACGGAACCCTTAGTTTTGCATCGATGGTTGGTGAATCGCACGAAACCTCCACTCTTCCAAAAACAGAGGATATAGAACTTGCAATTGAATTTGCACCTCGATCGCCTCAGAATCGTGGGTCACAACAACCCTGCTAGTTCCAGCGATCTTCCCCCTCCCCCGACTCCCTAATGTATATAAGTGTCTAGAATACACCTTGGCTACGCGTAAATTATGACCAAGAGTCGTAGGTTTCCTTTTACATCTGATGTACAAGTCTGGTTTGGTCCGGCGGTCATACACAATAATGTCATGATATCTGTCGTAGTTGTGTCGTCCTCTGCGGTGCAACAGAAGGTTGGTGTCGTGTGTTCCAGGTGGGAAAAATTGAAGGACAAGCGTCTATGTGCGAACGAATCGCGAATATGAAATCCGTGCGTCAATAAATGGATAACCCCAATCGACTGCTCTTCGTGGACACCTAGATTGCAACGATAGACATGGTAGGTGTGTTCGTGTCTGGCCGGCCGTCTTTTTCCCTCAGCATGCTGCTGGCGGCAGAGGTATCCTGATCTTGATCCCTATCGTACAACCGGATGATATCCGTGGCGGACGGTGAGCCCCCACGCTTACTAGACCCGTCAGGTTCGGTATCCGTGTCGAGGTCGACGTCCAAATCCGGGTTCGTGACCGTCATTCGCTTCTTTTCGTTTATGACCACAAGAGAGTCGAACGAGGAGAACTTGGAACGAGCGGCGGGTGGTTGACTTGCCAGAGAGACGGTGATTGGCTCTACCCTCGTGGTTGGGGGATCTGGTGGTGGCTTTGAGAGGATGGAGAATGAGGAGGGTGTCATTGTGGGTGAGACGAAGACAGTATTCCGACGGCCAATTCGTACTGGGGCGGGGACGGGGTTTGGGATCGGAGGGAAGTAAGAATCGCGTTCGGCGTGGTTTCGCTGGTAGTGAGAATGACCGTGGTGACTGCGGCGACTCCGGTGGCTGTTGTGACTGTTGTGGCTGTTGTGGCTGTGGTGGCTACGATGCGTCGAAGAGGAGGGCCGAAAGTGCTGTGGACGAGGAGGAGGAGGAGGGTCAGGAGCGAACCGTAGAGGGGCAGTCGGGACGTTGACACTGTAAGTTGACGTGAATTCTGGCAGCGTCGTATATGGATCTGCCAAGGATTGGGGTGTACTGGGGTAGGGAAACCTGTGACGAGTGAATGGCGGGACGTCCGCCCCCAAGATTTCGTCCATTTGGCCGGCTCCAACCCAGTTTCCGCGAGTCGGCCGTGAGGGCGTGATATTGTCACGATACAACGAAGTTTGCCTCGAGAGGGGACCGGGAGGTGGGCACGAGATCTGATGTGGATCCGGAGGGGGTTGGACTACCACGGGACCCGGCTCGACCTCGTCAAGCCTGCTGTGCCGGTTGCTCGTCATAGTTTGGTTGTACCTGTCCGGGTAAAACTTTCTATCATTTATCAAACTCATTCCGGCCCGCCGTTTCGCCCTTCTGATCCAAATGAACCAAGTCACCCCGACCAGGAGGAAGAGGAACCCTACCCCCCCAGCAATCCCAGCGATGATGACCCCCAAATTGTTGGGAGTGGTTGAGTCCTTGTTGGGGGTGGAGGGAGAGGTCGGTGAGGAGGTTCGAGTCGAGTAGACGGTTGTCGTGTAGATGTGGCTGTTTCCATCTGTTGGACTGAGGCAACGCGATCAACTTCTCGCTGGAAACGGGGAAAGTAGCATTCGCTCACACGAGGATAGGTCCGTTCAGCCCGTTATCCGACGACGAACTCAGGGGAGGTCCGGGCAATACGACAGTGCCTGGGGGAAGGCTCGTGCTGGTGGTGATGGATGGTGATACAAATGTGGGTGTGCTCGGGGCGGAGACAGGGGATCCATGGTAGCTCCTACCGCCGTCGTGCCTGTCAGTGAGTCCGCGGGGGAACCTGTCGTGAGTGTGAGCAGAAGGCAGTGAGGCAGATGCGCGAGAAAAGGCTCACTCATATGGTGGAACGAAGGGGGAAGGAGAGGGGTCTCAGGGGGGAAAAGAACACTGCGAGTCTATCATGGATTGTGGAGCCCTTGTTTCTCCACAAATATCCTCGGTTTTATTCGCCAGAGCCCCTGAGTCGTGGATCGCGGCATGCTACAACATGACAACGGGGTCGTTCCCAAGTTCCAAATGTCACATCTCGCATGTTACTTGAAGCTCGACTTGGGGATGCCAGCGGGGTTGGTGATCGACTTGCAAAACGAGATTCGGAAGGAGACGCCGGAGGACTGATCCGACGACACCAACAACTTCCAGCGCGTCCAGCATGCTGTCTGGCCTTCGAGCCCACACCGGGCTCTCTTCATGGCACCGCGCCCTCTCCACTACGTTCCTTACACTCCGGAACCCAACATCCCTCTTCCACACATCCTCTCCGGTGTTTATGACTCTCAACCAAGCGATTCGTCGTAAGGTACCTCAAGTCAAGAAACGCCCGACTGCTCCTCTCCTACAGACCAATCCCTTCAAAAAGGGCGTGGTTAACCAGATATTCATCGCCAAGCCGAAGAAACCCAACTCGGCGAAGCGGAAAGTCGCGAGGGTGACCTTGTCAAACGGGGAGACGGTGCAGGCGTATATCCAAGGAGAGGGACATAATTTACAAGAGCACAGTGTCGTGTTGGTGAGGGGTGGAAGGGCTCAGGATTTGCCTGGTGTCAGGTGCGTGTTTCGTCCCGTGTTGGAGGCATTGAGATCCAGTGTGAACGCTCACTGGTCTCCCTCAGGTACAAGCTCGTTCGCGGCGCGTTAGACTTCGGTGGGGTTGTTAACAGGGCGACTGCTCGCAGTCGTTACGGAGGTTTGTTTTCGCGTTGTATATGAGTCCAGGAGTTCCTGCTAATCCCGTCAAACAGCCAAGAAGCCAAAATCATAGATCACGTCGTAATCATACCGTCCGGGGAGCACCCCTGCCTACAATCGTCATCAAACGTATCTTCGCGGATAGTCGTGGTTTCTTTGGTTAGTGGACGTTTGAATCGTGGGGCACGAAGACCACCCCCGAACCGCTGAAAAAGGCTCAGGGGCAGGACCATACCGTTATGCGATTTCAACCCAGTCGGGGAGTTGACAAGTCCTACAGTACGGTAGTTGCAGTTTGGTTCTGCATATATATTTCTTTCATTATCCCAGGGGGTGGACCGAGCGTTTACCCCTGTGAAGTGAGTAAGTAGCCTGGCGCATCAAACCCGCCGCCCGCACGGCATTCCCCGACGCGCGTCATCTCCCGGCGGATCGCAATTCAATCCTCTCTATTCAACGCCGACGTTCACCCACGCACACGTCGGGGATTCACTCATTCGACATGTCTGTGTTCCAGCACCAAGAAATCATCGACGGGATCATTGACCGCGTTCGGGAGGTATCCGGTGGCCACTTCCGCGCTCCACTCAAGTCCTGCGCTCTCATTTCGAAAGCTTGGCTTCCACAGAGCCAACGCCATCTGTTCCATCACATCAGTCTCAAGTTCGAGTCGGAGCTCAAGCGGTGGTGCAAGAATATCACGAAGGAAAGGGCTCAAGTTCTCTCGACGTACGTTCAATGGATGAGCTACTCCCCGCCGTACAAAACCAAGGACGCCAATATCCTCGAGCGATTCACCTACTTCACTCACCTCGAGACTCTCTACATTATTAAAGTAGACTTCGACGAATTCAGCGACGACAAGGTCAAGTTTCAATCCGCCTTTGGTCACTTTGGAAACTCTCCACGTTACCTCGTCATCGACCGGTGCCTCGGGCACTTCCCCACCCTCATCAACCTGTTCCGTTTACTCCCAAACCTCACGCACCTGGACATTTTCCACACCACCCTACCTTACTCGTGTTTGGTGACGGCCGATGACATGTTCGGTGACTTTGAAAAAGTCGAGGCGCTTCGTATGACCGGGACGGAGAGATATTTCATCAACATGCTTATGCCGGAGAGATTCACCAACCTGAAGCATATCTCGTATTTCGACAAGGGCCCTGAGTCTGCAGGGGACCTCAGGCTTTTACTAAGCAATTGCAAGAAAACGTTGGAGACTCTGACCGTCCTTTCTGCTCATAATCTCACTCATTTCAGTGAGTATTCTCTCTTTGCCTCCGCCACTTTATCATGTGTACCTTGAACGCCAACCTGATTTTTCTTCTTCTAAGACCGCGACCGGTACGGACGCCCAGAGGAGTACTCCCTCGAATCGTGCGAGAAGCTCCGCGAAATCGCATTCGACAACATGCACGCCAACAAGCCCAATCCCGAAATTGTCGCCGTCCTACCCACAATTGATTCCCCGCGTTTCACGACCGTCACTTTCCTCGCACAAAATGCGAATATTGATTTCGACCATCCCTCGAACAAGTATTGGAGAAGGATCGACGAGGTATTGGCAGTTCTCGGGGAAAGCTTGGTGGAGAAGTATGAGAGGAAGCTGAATGTGGTGTTTGATGGATGGAGAGCACCCGTTGAGGATGAAGATGCGAAGGAAAGGTGGAGGGACCTGTTACCTAACTTCGCACAAGTGGGGGAGATCACGTTCAAGTACATGGATCTTCCTCCCCGCGCCCATGATCCACCGGTCTGGCGTTCGCTTACTCGGGACGTCATGAAAGGTCAGCCATATCCCATCTTTTGAACAGCCCTCCCTGACGATGACTTTTAGAAGAATAAGTGGGCTCATAGCCACCACGATAAGATTTACGAACGGATGCTGTATTATATTTTTGTATATTCGTGAACGTACAGAGCTCAGGGAACAAAAGTCAGTCCTACAAGAGGGTAGGACAGACACAACCGAGCGTGACGCACATACCATCCTTCGTTATAATTCAGAAAGGTCACATGGATCGGGTGGGGTGCTGAGTGGGTTTTTCGTGCTCGTTGGAAGGAAATCCACCGCGAATGGTTGGCCGGAGAAATCTGACGGAGGGCTAGGGGATCGAGTTATCGTCTCTGTTCCTATGGCCCTCCACACCCTGGCACCACACCCTGGCATACGATACTGAGCGTGGTGAGGGTCCAGGACAAAGTCGCACGGCTGAGGCGGAGGTAAAAGATCGATGCGTCACATGAGTCACTGACGGGGGATTCACCTCTTGGCTGGAACTTCGATGTCGGACATTTCTCTCCCGCCAGAGATCCTTGACCACACCGTCGACCTCCTACACGACGACCCGGAGACGCTCAAGGAATGTTGTCTCGCCTCTAAATCATGGGTTCCACGCGCTCGAAAACACCTGTTCGCCAATATCGTGTTCCGTTCGGCAGCTGCCCTCAGGTCGTGGAAGGACACTTTCCCGGATTCTACGGACTCCCCTGCGCATCATGCTCGGACCTTGGTCATTCATTGTCCTGATCTCGTCGTGGCGTCGGACGCTGAAGAAGGTGGCTGGATTCGAGCCTTCTCTGGTGTTGCGAATTTGGGCGTGTACAACGACAATTGGTACTCCAAGGCTCCGGTCTCTTTGGCCCCATTCCGTGGATTCTCACCCACCCTCAAGTCTCTCCGCATTTTTCCCATCACCCTTCCGTGCCCAGAGCTTTTCGACCTCATCCGTTCCTCCCCACTTCTCGAGGACCTGTTCCTGAGGTGTCAGGATAAGTCGTCGGCTAACGACGATGGTCCCCATGAGCAACAGGCCGCCGTCCGCTCGACCTCTCCCATGCTTACTGGGACCCTTGACCTCGATATAATCGGAGGGATAAGAAACACCGCGCGCCAACTACTGGACCTGCCGGGCGGCCTTCGCTTCCGAGGGCTCGTTCTCACACAGGCTCACAAGGAAGATTTTCGGTGGATATTGGAATTGGTGGCGAGGTGTTCCGATACCCTTGAACGTCTCAGCGTCACGTTCAACGTGTCCGGTAAGTTCATTTTCGTTCTGTATTGGAATTACCACCTATTGACTTCTGTTTCTAGTTGAACCTGGGTCGGCTTTGATTGACCTGTCGAACGCGACAAAACTCAAAGATGTGGGTTTGGGACTCGAGTCACGGAGCGTCGGATGGATCGTCGCAGCACTGGAAACCATCACGCCCGAACACCGAGACCTTCGACGGATATCGATTTACGTCCCCTACCACTTGACCCTCCTCAAAGTCGGCACTGATATCAGGCGAGACTTGGGAGAAGTGATCTCCAAGGGGTGGTCGGACCTCGACCGGCTTCTCGTCCGATTATGGGAGTCGCATTCGATCCGCCTGAGGGTGTCGTGCGCGCTGGCGGGTGGGAGACAAAACACAGAGTATTGCATTGGGTGTTTGTTGCCGGAGATAACGGAGAGAGGGATAATAGAACCGCTCTAATATCATCAACCTCAGTAGATATGATAGATACCATTTGTCGTATTGCCTAGTACTTTTCCAAGGATCGGCGGTCATCCCGGTACTTGGAGGACTTGAACTTGGTCAGCACAGGTGCTCATTGACCTGATGTGATATATTCTAGTCAAAGGGTTCCCCCTCACCTTGTCTGACGATGACTTCCAGAGGAGTAGCTTTGGAGAAAGACGGGAACTCCCGCACAAGGTCTCGCCCACACCGCATCGGCGCGATCCACCATCCACGATCCGCCTCTCATCCCCAATTCACTGCCGTTGGATCCGCCCATGAGCCCATGAGCCCTCTCCGTTGTCGTGCCAGTCCTCAGCCCATGAGCGGTTCTTCGGCGCGGTCTTTAATTTACTTCTACTATATGTGTCTCCGTTGGGCGAGTCTGCTCATATTTAACCTCAGGCGCTGACACGGTGGTTACATTGATTCCCTCATCGTGTGTAGGGCCAAATCTTTCCAACACTCCAATTCGAACACACACCAACCTTGGGGGTCGAAGAAGACACGAATATGCTCGTGCTTAACGGCTAGAGGTGCGTCGACGCGTTTCCTCGTGACCTGCCCCACGGTACCCTTCCGGAGTCCGGACATTCTGCGGGACGCGCGTCGGACGATAACGAAGGCGACCCACTCTGCTCCGATGACTTTACTCAGCTAGGGGGAGGATTGTTGTATTCGTCTTTTGATGATTAGAAGACGGCCTACCTCACGTAAGTTCGCCATTCGTCAGTGGATACCGGCGTTCCTTGCGGGTCTGATGATTCGATTACACTGTAGCTTTCAACCGAGTTGTGATGTCGGGCTCCTTCGGGGCATTGGCTCGGGTATTCGGAGACTGCCAATGCTTCCTTCTTATCATCGATGTGCGTTCCATTTAGCGTGTGCTATGATTCTTCTTGAAGTGTTTTGCTTGGCATGCTCGCTTTGTTTAGGTAATGAGCGATTAATACAAACTCGAAGCTTAAAATATCGCACTGGTTTCCCGCGTCCCAAATTGGGGCCCACGCACCAACCGATCTTCGATAAGAATGAAAACTGTCGGCCCCCCATGGTGGCCGTTGCTCCTCTATGTCGGGGGCCATCTCCGGTCGCAGCACGCTGCGAAGCGCTTACTTGGTGTCCATCGCAGATACCAATGCTTTCGGCCGACGGAAAACCTCCGACCGCGATCCGCCCCTTCTAGTATGGGATGGGTTCGAACGCTTAAACCATAGTTGACTCTCAATGGCGGTCAGCTGGATTATCAATCATGAGTGGGTGAAACACCCCATTGCCTGATGATTGGGCTGCCGAGAACAGCTATAAGAACCTGAGGTCTCCCCCAATCCCTCTGTGGCAAAGGTTCGAACGACGAGCACACCATGCAGTATCAGCTCGGAGCACTCGCGATTTGTGTGGCGGCCTTCGTATATATTATTCTTCGACAACGCAAGAGGCTTTCTGCGATCAGGGATGTACCGGGACCGGCAAACCCGTCTTGGATTCTTGGTACGTTCCCAGAAGTCAACCTTGTTCCCCATCCCCTCCTCCTGCGGCTGATGGGACCGAATATAAAAACCTTCAAGGACACCAGTGGCATTTCATGACATCAGAAGCCGGAGGAGTGGAGAAGAGGTTCCTCGAGGATTTCGGGAATATCGTTCGTTGGAACGGTCCCCTTGGGGTACGTCTCGCCTACTGTCAAACGCGCGCAAGGGCCTTGTTGCTTACCGAAATGATTAATGCGCGTAGGAGGATCGCTTGTGGATCGCGGACCCGAAGGCCATCAATCACATCCTTCAGAAATCTGGCTATTTGTATGCGAGGGCGAGCGACATTCGGGAACGGTCGGCATTGTTGACCGATCATAGTGTCTTATGGGCGCATGGTGAGTTGTCCATCGCGACTAACCCCTCACCACTTCCACCCAGTCTAAAAATCCCATAGGCGACGTCCACAAGCGCCACAGGAGGGCAATGGCTCCGGCGTTTGGTCTCGTCGAGGCCAAGGGTCTGTTACCGTATTTCATGGACACTGTTAACAAGGCATACGAACTACGTTTACATCTGGTCTCGAATGCTGATCAGGGCTCCCGTTGTCAGATGGTAGACAAGTGGAATGGCCTAATAGAGAACGGCAAGTCCGGGAATTCAGCCATTATCGGCGTGAACACGTGGTTAGGAAAGGCCACCCTCGATGCGTGCGCCTTAACCTTACGGCTTCGCTGGCATGGGTTATGGACCAACCGTAAACTTTTCTATGGAAGGATTGGTGCTGGAGCTTTCGAATACGACTTTGGAGCCCTGGACGATACGGATAACCCGTTGACCAAGTCTTACTCGAACCTAATGTGTGGCTACCTACCCTTGTCGTCCACAGCACAGGATTCTAATCGCGTTGACCACCCGCTTGATTCACTAGTTTCGGGTCCTTCGGAAACCCCTCTCGACTACTCATTTCATTTATGTCTGCGACGAAATGGCACCCTGGATTGATCACATGGATATGCGAAACCTCTAGTCACCCTGGAATGCAGAAGCTCAGATTGAACAGGGATCAAGTACGCAGTGTCGCCCGGAAGCTACTTGATTCGAAGAGGCAAGAGTTGAAGGACGGTGTGCCGAGGAAAGATGTCATGAGTTTGCTCGGTTCGTTGTTTCCCTTCTTTCGTTTCCGTTTGCATCAAGGACCTATCCACCCCAGTCAAGGCCAGTGTTTCACAACGCCAGGACTGGAGATTGAGTGACGATGAGATCATTTCACAAGTCCGGTGAGCAATTGGCCCTCGTTATCACACTCAGGCCCCCGCGCTCACAGTCTGTAGGGCAATCATGTTGGCCGGACACGAGACCACAGCAAAAACGGTTGGAATCTTGTCTTCAGTGTATTCTTTGGATGTCGTCCTCACTATTATCCAGCTAACCTTTACACTCTGGGAAATGGCCAAACACCGCGATCTTCAGGAGAAACTCCGTACGGAGATCAACGAGACTCTGGAGAAGGTCAAGGCGAGAGGTGATGACGATTTTACTGCCAATGACCTAGAGAACATGCCGTACTTGGTGGCTATCACGAAGGTCCGCTGGGATCATCTGGTCTTATCTCTAACTCAGGGCCTAAATTCATTCAATTCTCGTATAGGAATCATTGAGAATCAACCCCATCGCTGTAGAGGTGCCGCGTACACCATCGGAAGATGACATCCTACCTCTTACGAAACCAATCGTTGGTACCTCCGGAAGGGTGTACGCGGAACTGCCCATCCCCAAAGGAACTCCCGTCGTTATCTCGACGTTTGGATACAACTTGTGCATATTTCCACGGGCCAGCCATCACCTAGATAGGCGCCCCTAACGTTGTCTCTATGACAGGAACAAGGATTTGTGGGGTTCGGATGCTCACCAATTCCGACCGGAGCGTTGGTTTAAAATGAACGACAGGGTCGAATCACCCGTTGGGGTGTATGGTAACCTGTACGGTCGCGCATGGGTCTGGATGGAGCCATTGAGTATTGATCACCCATTTACTCAGCTCTACATTCTCTGGAGGTGTTAGGAGCTGCATTGGCTGGCGATTCGCGTGCGTCGATCATCTTATAGTATATTTTTCACACTTCCTGGGGAGGCTGAAGACTATTTTTTGGATAGTGTCCTCGAGATGCAAGCCTTCCTGGTGACTCTAATCCGAAAGTTCGATATTTCCCATGCGGACCATCAACCCCAAATTAAGAGGAACAGATCCGGATTGATGGTCCCCATGGTCCTCGGAGAGGAGCATAAAGGCACGCAGCTCCCCTTGAAGATCAGTGCCCTTCGTGGTGCGTAAGTAACGTAGGGAATCCGATTGGCGAGGCCTGAGACAAATTGTGGTGTACACGTTCTTTCCCTTCTGTTATCGATGTACTTTGTCCGCGACTACCGCCAAAGATTTTCAGATGCGCCCGGCAGTGAACTATTAGCGTGAATCTGCTGCGGATTGTCAACACAAGTCTCCGGTCAAGGACGACATCCAGGGTCGTCGGGTCCTTCGAAGTGGCTTTGTCTCTGTTTTCGTGTTTCGAACGAATCCGGCAACGAGTGCCGGTTATCCCTCAACACAGTTGTCGATAGGGTTGAAGTGATATTATCCATCCAGGCAAACCGTCGAGAAGCTGCTCTTTAACGAGTAGCTGCGGCTGGGACCACGGGGGTTTATTCATCGTATGCTGGCATTTGACCAAACGACAAGCATTGACCGTCTAGCAGGCGTTCTTCCTAGCTACGGCTCTTCGCCATCTCGTCGTGATAACGTACTAATGGTATGAAAAATAGGAAGCACAGGGAGGTGTGCATGCGGCAAACAGCCATGACAGTCCGTTAACAACGCAAAAGATACAGGCCAGAACATAAACTCCTCCGCGCGAGTAAATCGATAGCATCCAATGAAACTGGGTATCGAGACGGTCGTTATCGACGGCCTAACATGACGCGGCATCAGCGCATACACCCACCTAACGCACCCCTTCAAAACCCCACCCCCCGACCTCTACCAATTCAACACAATTCTTCAACTCTTCTATCTCTCCTCTGCATTCCCGCAAGAGCAGTTCCGTAGTTCCGAAGAACATGGTGATGGCTTTGAGGGGTGTCCCGCCCTTCTGCCGTGCCACTGCGACACCTCGCGCTCGTTTCACGACCTCCGACTCCACCCCATCCCAACAATATATCCCTAGCCGCGAGCCGATCACCAACCTTTCGACCGTGGGGTACCATAATCCCCTTGGGGCCGAACCGACGAGAAAAACGACGGGATTGCATCCCCAGAATGCCAGATTTTTGAGACTGCTAAACTTCTGCAACTGTTGTACCACATCTCTCTCGATCTGTTCATGCGACTCGTAATGTGGAACCGGGTAGTTGTCGAAATGTAGGCTTTCGACAGAGTGGGTGACTCCAAAGTCGTTGAGAAAATCCAGGAACCGGTAAAATCCGTAGGAGGAGGGGTCGCAGGATTGATACGACTTCCTAGTGAATGAGATTCTCATGTTCCTGGAGTTCACGAGTTCGGTTTTTAACATGAGGTGGGATAAGTGGCCTTCCCCGGCAGTGTAGGCCACGATGTTGATCCTCTTGACATCAGAGAAGTAAGATTGGTCCCGTGGAGCGGGGAAACTGGAAAGCCACGGTTTGTAACCATACGCCGTAACGTCGATGACAAAGCCCACCACACAGGCGGGCGGAAGGGAGAGCCGATTTGAACAGACCGATGTGGATCCTTGGGACGGCAGTTTCGTGGGTGAACGAACGGAGATAAGGGAGAGAGATGGCCTTGGCAAACGTCTCGTCGGTCGCGAGTCCAGGGGTTTCATCATTGTAGCTGAGGGACACGACTTCCAACAGCGGGCACGTCCGGAAAAAATTAAGAAGGTCATCTCTCAATCCGACCGGCCAATTCGCAGCGGGAAAATACGTCCGTTCGAAGTGAAAATTCGTGAGATGAGGGAGGTGGAACCGGAGACGATCGAGGTTCACGGCGACCAGGGACAGGACAGAAGGGAGGGATCGCATCGGTTTTTCACTTTCCGATTCTCCGTGCCCGGTGATGTCCAAGGTCCTCAGCATTGGGACTGGCTGATCCAGTAATCCATCCAAGAGCACAGTGTCCATTCCTCGCAACGCCGTCAACCTGGGGGTGATCCCGTTCAACGATCTTATGACGTCCTCCGACGAGTCCCTCGTCCCCAAGAGGTCAACGGATACCGGGGCCAATTTCGACCTTTCCAGGAACGCCAACGCACATTCTTTGTTCTCGAACGTGAGGTATGACCAGAGGAGGGGAGAAGAGAGGAGTGCCATACGCCAGTAATGGCATACGTGCGTAAGGGTGATGAGCGAGCCATAACCCCCGAGGTGAGGGACTACAGCGGCGAGTATTTCAGGGGGAAGGCGCTGGATGGCCGACTCGTAGTGGTTGATCATTCGACGGAGTATCGCAACCGTGATGGTTAGATCTTCCTCTGCAGACCTAGCCTATGGACAATGATCAGACAATCGCGACATTCTCGGCCGTTGTGCACGAACCAGCGGGAGTGGGATGGCATAGCTAGATTGGCTTGCAGAATCAGTTCCGTGAAACGATCGCCATCGCTTTGTCCTCGCACCTCGGGTCACCTCCTTGAGCGAGATTAGTCTTCAAAGCGTAGCAAAGCTCGGATATCGATAGGTCGGAGCCAGGATACTGATTCAAAACCGCGCCTTCGCCGTGCTTTCCTTCCGCGATCATGAGGGGTACGTTGCAGTTGGAGGGTATTCGTTCCGAGCGGGAGGGAAAAGGTGCCGGAATACGGTAATCATTGCCCTCGGGGGTTTCGCGGATTTCCCGGGATGAATTCAACGAGCGACACAACGTTTCCGTCCAGGGTTCGTAAATACCCAAGTGTTCTGGTTGTACAGATAACAGACACCTACAAGCACATGGTAGTATATTTTGCTACAAACCAAATGTCCCATCCCTGCAGTGAAACGCGTCCATGACTGTCTCCGCCCCAGATCAAGGAAGAGAATACATCGGGGGTGCGTTGAGCGGGTCCTTCCCTCTCCTTCATCGTTCCCGCCCAGTGGGATTGTATCGTCTCCCACCTACGGTGATGTAATCCGTATCCTATAGTTCCCTGTTTAATCATCGAAATTCCCGAACACGGGGCGGGATGGCAGGAGGAACGGGGGCTGTAAATGGTACGGAGACGATGTGGCGAACGGGAGGGGAACGCCGACAAAAGTGGCCGCGAGGCGCACAAAATAATTAGTCCAGCACGGACCGCATACTATACGAGTTCTTGTGTATCAAGAGCGGTGAAACCAGGCTGAACGATCTCGAAAAGATTTTCCTATGGGCAACGAGGGAGCTGTGCCCAGAGTAAAAAAAGAGAAAGAAGGAAAGGGCCAACGTGGGTTTCTGTTTCTTCAGTAATCCCCTCCAAGATCTCGTGCCGGCTGTTCGAAGGGGTGGTCGTACCGTTCGCTCAAGACAACGCAATTGAGTTGGACGCGAGGGAGATGGGAACTGCCGTCCGGGCCGCAGCCACCGACGTCACGCTGGCGCGTACATGACTGACATCGCCGCGATTCCTTCGACCACGACATTCTCAAAGCCTGCTCGACCGTCTGCATGTGATGGGACATTCCGATTCGTCCCAATCTCTTCGAGGAGCCTACATGCTGGGTCGGGGTTCATTGCGTAACACGGGCATGAAATGCCACGCGAACGTGGGTTTTCACCTTTCAATTCAAGCAGCAACTTATACATCCTCACTTTCTAATTGGCTGCGTAGGGTAATTCGTGGATGTGCTGATCCGTACTGTATTGCCGCAAAAATGCTTTGCTCGTCGGTCCAAAAATGGGTCACATTGGAAGGGTGAGCTTGACGAGTTCGCAATGTTCGATGTATATCGCTCTGACGGCCCTCCGCCATTCATTTGAAGTACAGGATTCAAAATATCATCGCCGGATACTTGCACAATCTCGCCTGTCATCGCTTCCGCAAAGAACGATCTACAGCCCCCCTCACTTTGCTCCGTGGGGAAGACTCGAACGACGAAGACATGGGGTATCAACTCGGAGCACTCGCGACTTGTGTGTCAGTCTTTGTATACATCTTTCTCCGAGGGCGTAGGAAGCTTTCCACGATAAGGGATGTACCAGGACCGGTAAACCCGTCTTGGATCTTTGGTATGTCTCAAGAGGGTCAACCTGGCCCTTTAACTTCCTCCGGGGGTCAATGACATTAATTGTGAAAGTATTTAAGGACACCAGTGGTATATACAGGCCGAAGGAGCTGGAGGAGCAGAGAGGAGGTTCCTCGAGACCTTCGGGAACACTATCCGTTGGAACGGTCCGTTTGGGGTACGTCTCGCCTGTTACCGAGTACACGCCAATGCATTTGGCTCGAACTCTTGACTGAAATGAATGGTGTGTGTGCAGGAGGATCGCTTGTGGACCGCGGATCCGAAGGCCCTCAACCACATCCTTCAGAAATCTGGTTATTTGTATGTGAAGCCGAGGAGTGCTCAGGAACGGACAGCGCTGGTGGCCGGTCGTGGCATCTCATGGGCACAGGGTGAGTTTCCCAACTATTCCTTACTTTTGACTTGTCTGACGATCCCATAGGTGACGTCCATAAGCGCCACAGGAGGGTGATGGCTCCGGCGTTTGGCCTCATCGAGGCAAAAGCGTTGTTGCCGCACTTCATGGATGCTGTTACCAAGGCACGCTAGCTTTGTTTTTATTCAACCCTGGAGGTTAATTCGGCTCCTCATCATCAGATGGCAGACAAGTGGAGTGGTATCATTGAGAACGACGAGTCCAAGCATTCAGCTGTCATCGATGTGAGCATGTGGTTAGGAAAAGCTACCCTCGATGCGTACGTCGTAATCTTCATGTTGGGTGCGCGTGGACTCCGGGTTAACCGTAGGCTGATCTCTCAAAAGGGTCGGCGCAGGGGCTTTCGACTATGACTTTGGCGCACTGGACGACGCAGATAACTCGTTCACCAAAGGTTACACGGACCTAGTGTACGATCACCTATCTCCGCCATCCGTGGCGTAAAGTTTCCACCACACTAACTGCCCGCCCTACTCACCAGATTCGCTGCCTTGGGGAATCCCTCTCGACTAGTCCTTTTCCTCATGGCCATCACGGGATGGTTCCCGGGGTTGATCACATGGTTATTTGACAACTCCAGCGATTCCGGGATGCAAAACCTCCGACGGAACATGGACCAGGGGCTCGTTCTCGCTCGGAAACTACTCGATTCAAAAAGGCAAGAGTTGAAGGATGGCATAGCGAAGAAAGATGTCACGAGTTTACTCGGTTTGTCACTCCACCGTTCGCTTCTGATCGCCTTGTCGTTGATGACCTTCCCACGCCAGTTAAATCTAGTGATTCTCAGCGCCAGGGCTGGCGATTGACTGATGAAGAGATAATTCCCCAAGTCCAGTGAGCACTGCTACCGGTCATTACCCCGAGGTCCCTGTGCTCACTGTCTGCAGGACGATCATATTTGCTGGACACGAATCTACGGCAAAATCGGTTGGCAATTTCCTCAGCCGCGTACTCTTTGAACATGGTACTCACGAATCCCCCAGTTAACCTTTGGGCTTTGGGAGTTGGCCAAGCACCGCGACTGCCAGGGGAAACTCCGCGCAGAGATCAACGAGACTCTGGCGAAAGTCAAGGCGAGAGGTGATGCTGATTTCACGGCCAACGATTTTGAGAACATGCCATATTTGGTGGCCTTTACCAAGGTTCGCCGGGATCACTCGTTCGTGTCTCCGATCGATGGCAACATCCACTCATTCCTCGCATAGGAAACTTTGAGGCTCTATCCCATCGCCGTAGAAATAATCCGCGCGCCCATAGAAGATGATGTCCTGCCACTCACGAAACCGATTTTTGGCAATTCCGGGAAGGTGTACACCAAATTGCCCATTCCCAAAGGAACTCCAGTCTTTATCTCGCTGCATGGGTACAACTTGTTGGTCCCTTTCGCTAACCCCGCAACCACCTCCTTGTCAGTGCGTTCATATTGCTATATCCATGGCAGGAACCAGGATTTGTGGGGCCCGGGTGCTGATGTGTTTCGACCGGAGCGGTGGTTCGAAATGAACGAGCAAGTCGAATCGCCCGTCGGGGTGTATGGGAACCTGTACGGTCATGCATGGAGTCCTGGTGGAGCCGTTGGGTATTGACTTCCAATCTGCTCAGCTCTACATTTTCTGGAGGTGTTAGGAGCTGCATCGGGTGGCGATTCGCGTGCGTTGATCTCTCCTCTAACATCCGCTCTCAATGGGATGCTGAACACTGACTTTTTGCTAGTGTCATTGAGATGCAAACCTTCCTGGTGACTCTTGTCCGAAAGTTCGACGTCTCTCACGCGGATCATCAGCCGCAAATCAAGAGAGCAAAATCTGGGATGATGTTCCCCTTGGTCCTCGGGGAAGAATACAAAGGCACCCAACTTCCTTTGAAGATTGCAGCTATCAGGGATGTGTAAATAATATGAGAGAACTCGGTTGGTTGTGTCCGAGGCATGCGTAACTCACTGCAAAAACTTCAGTGCTGAGGTTTTCTTTCTGCTATCCGGAGATTATCCGGAGATTATTCTATGCGTACGTTATTCTTGCGCACTTGCGCCATACCATGTCCCACTAGACGGCAGCGTATCTTATTGTTTCCTCCATAGCTAGCGTAATTTTCAAACACGAGACGGGGTGCCAGGAGAAATGGCGGCCATAATATCATGGAGACCTACCCTCAGCGCGGGTTGTATGTACAAATTGTGTGGCGGCAGGGCCCATCCAAACAACCCGGCGTGGATTCTAACATGGTGAAACCAGGTTGGGTGGTCTCGAAAACCTATTCTACAGGCACAACTGAGACATGGGAGTCGTGCTTGGAGCAAGAAGTGCCAGAAATGGCATGTGAGAGGTTCAACACGGGTTTTTGTTTCTTCAGCAACCGTATTCGGGGGATTGTGGGAGTTCGGTGGGCGCGTCCAAGGTGTCGCGGTTGAGTTAGTAGAATTCGATTCTCACCGAGGTCCACCAAGGAGAAAGTCGGGGACTCCCGGTTTACATCACTGGAATCGCCTCCACTGGGGTTTTACCTTGCGGAGGTACCTTGGCCCCGCCATATTTTTAGAGTCTCCTTCCCATCGGAAAGAGTCAATCCTATCGTGGTATGTGATGCGGGATAGCTGCTATTCTATTTGACGGGTTCTAGGAACAGAAGAATTTTTTCCCTAGGGGGCCTAATTGACTCCACCACCCTGCGGAAGGCGGAGTTTGTTTGCCCGGCGGTGTAGACGTACCACACGCTGAGTTACCTTGCTTGCAAGGTCTCTGGAACCCCCAATATTATGGTGCCGAATTGTCTGGACTTCTCAACAAGTGTTCGGGTCTCATGATGGGTTGTTGCGGCACTACTCGACATGTTTGGTATCTCAAACCTTACATAGTCTCGGTGCAAGCCCGGGTCCGGCCCTGTGGGACCTCGGAGGAGGGAGACAATCTTCGGTCGGAGGAAGCCTCTTCGAGGATTCCTCCCTTCTCCCTCTGAGTCTGACTTTGATACCAGACTCCAGCCTATGGATGTTAGGTTTTCCTGGCAGCGAGGGCAAAACACTGCCCGGGATAAATCTAATATACTCCTTCAAATATATCTCAGCTCTGACTTCGCAGAGTTCACCCTTTCTTGAAGGAAACTCGCGACTATCCTGCAAATTTAGTGTCACTGTATAGCTGCGACGGTGATGTAGTATCAGTGGTCTTCGGCAAACAGTTGGGGACTTCGATCGCTCTGAGTTTTGATGGAGTGTTTGGTGATAAGAGCGCATCGATAAGACTGGCGGAATGAGTAGGGAAAGCTCAGCAGCAGGCTATGTTCAGGCAAGCAAGGTTTTTGCCGACGCAGTTGGCACTCTTCTAGTTTCAATATGATGATAATCGTAAATCCATCGAGTCGAGTTGCAGCTGCTGTTCACCGTGGCGAAGCCGGGTGGAGCTTGTTTTCACTTGCATGTTCTCCTCATTGAGGCTTCCTTCGGCCTATCGAAGATTGGGCTACTCTTGGATCCCGCAGTGCCCAAATTGATCAGGAAAGTCGGTTTCCAATACGTAAGCGCCACAGGCACATGATTATTGCTTCCGCAAGGGGCACCAGTTCCCACAGTGTGGCCGGAGTGAGAACCTGCAAGATCTACCACCCATGCTGATGCGGCGATCAAATTCCGTCCACATCATGTCGCCGCGATTCTGACCTTCGACCATGCACAGAAGATGCAAATTATGACTGCATTTCGAAGCTTGATCAACTGCCCGTAAAAGATAGAGAATTCGGGACCATTGCCATCATGGAATATGGGGTATGAGGCCCAGTAAAAAGCAGGTGTTGTTCCAATGCACATCACTCCTACAGCACTCCGCCTGCCATTCACCTAAGGTATGTCAGAACCGACCTTGCCAACAGGCCTACTGAACCGATGCTAGTCTCCTTTGAGACTTGGTACACGAAGTTGTGGGGTAACCGCGGATTTCTTCAGAGTGGGTTGAGACAGACCACTCCTGTATGTGTTGGCGTAACTTGCGGCTCCGGAATATCCGTAGTTCGTGTAGGTAGGAAAAGAGGCCGAGGTAACGCGTTTCGGCACTAGAGAAGGAGGGATGGCTTCTCTGGGCTGAGCAGAGGGGAACAAGGGAGGCTAGGGGTTAATCACTAATGATTCACCTGTCAGGAGGGAGAACACTGTGATTG
>Ga0307511_10000946_pt1 | contig 30798 bp, 28 predicted proteins | sample 13_EM_MG_FD_200266 | JGI IMG/M metagenome (GOLD analysis project Ga0307511, IMG submission 200266) | Populus trichocarpa ectomycorrhiza microbial communities from riparian zone in the Pacific Northwest, United States - 13_EM | ecosystem: Host-associated > Plants > Roots > Unclassified | place... | reverse complement strand
TGCTTACGTTACGAACTGTTCGAAGACGCCTTGGAGCACATATCGACCCTAATCAAGAAGGTGAGGTCACGGAGAGAAGGCAGATCTTAGTTTCCCGCTGACCTTTACTTTAGTCCGGGAACAAGCTTGCACGAGAGCCCCCTAAACATTCATCCAGCACATGGTTACCGTACACTCTCATCGATCAGGTACTCGTTGCGTGTCGGTCGTTGGAGAAACCGAGCGCGAATTGTGTGAATCTCCAGCGGCATTTGGAGGTGGAACTCTCGAATAGGGTGAAACGCATGCAGAAGCTTAGTCAATTCTCTCGGTAGCTTATGCATATATTTGCGCTCGCGCTTGTTGGATCGATCGAGTCAGTCCAACTTGTAACCAGAAACAAATGGCCGAATATGATTATCTGAGGATCGTACAGCGTAACATGCATGCGATACCAAGCGGATCAATCAAAACGGGGATTGATTTGGTGTTCCAACCAGTGGTGGCCGCTCTGTGAACCCCACTCATGCGTTTCACGCTCAAAAACCCGGATTTGGGACCCCGGAAGTATGGTTCGCACCCACCGGGGATACAGCGAGGTGTCACGCGGTGCGCTGCCGCACCCCCCCCTGGTTCCAACAGTAGATGTCATGTTGCCCTATGCACAACAAACTAGCGACCGAAAAGAGGGCCGCGCTGACGCTGTCATGGTCGTTGTCGCATGCTTCAACCCACTGTCATGGTTGACCAAGGCACGACAATCCAAGAAGCCGGGCGTCGGACCCGTCCGTATCGTCCTTTGTGCCGCAAACAGTCCTGTGGCAATCCCAGTGGGTTGGTAGCGGGAATGGGATAAATGGTGTGGTGGTACCATGACCTGTCTATATACTTGTCCAAGTCTTGATGTCTTGTAGAACTATCAACAGGATCAATTCTGGATGTTCATTTGGTGTCAAGAGTTGTTCAGTGGTGACTGGACCTGACGTGCAAAGCTGCTATCACATGGTGTCGTCCATCCAGAGAGTATTAACCAGGTCACCGCATCAGCTTTGCATTTGTTTGCTCCGCAGCCATACAATTGTGGGTCCCGCAGTATAGCGCAGCTACCAATGTCACTTGAGACACCTGCTACACGGTTAAGATCCAAGTATGACGCACAAATATTTTATCTGTATATATATCTAAGTGCGGAAACCACCCACTTCCTCTCCCAACTTCCCTCATGGTTGCCCTTGCCTCCCTGCTCTGCTGTTGGATTGACCCTGCTGCTAGGGGTTGCCGGGCACGGTTCGTTGATTTGTGCAGGATCCTGGCCCCTTCTACTGATATGCTCCCAGATCTCGATCGACCATTCCGTTGGCGCCCGTCACCAACGATCAGGCGTGAGATGAGCTCGACGGACTTCATCCGTCCCTTCCATTGCGCCTCTATTGGTGAGTTGGTTTACCTAACAGTATTTATTCCGGATGATTGGACTGATGCATGCGGAATTTTTATTTGGTAGGACAATTACCAACAAACAACACCCACCCCCCATGAATCCCCAGCCAGTTCAAGTGAAGGCAAGCTTCCCACAGTTACATTGCAGCCGGTCCCGGTTTTTGTTGGGCACGACATAGCCGTGAGTTGATTTTTCTTGGCACATTCGTTCTTGGACCTTGATTGCTGGCCACCAGGACTGCCAAGATGCACAAGACCAGCCTTTGACCATGGTTACCAGTGGGTGAGCTTGCTCACTTCAGTCACACTGCTTGCACCTCTGGTATGTAGGAAGATCATTTAACCTCTACACTTACACTCGGCTGTGAGACATTCCAAGGATGCCCCAGCGGTAGGTCAAATTAGCTATTTGTGCATGCGTGCCTTCTTGCTTTTTTTCAAGGGGATGCCATGCTGACATAGCACTGGCACCGGTTTTTTGTATAGTAGGGCTACTTACATACCCATAATACAACCCATGCCGTTCAATTTGGAGCCGGTCATTCCTGGGGCATGTCCAAAAACCCGAAGCGGAAGGTTGAGGTTGTTCTCTCCACTTGCAATAGGCTGTGATGACATTGGTCCCACAAACATTAGAGTTGGTTGTGCAGCATTTGGACCCAAGCGAAACCAATGAGAACCAACATAGAAATATCAACTGAGGCACAGTCGCTCTGTGCGCCCAGATTACAATCGTAATCCTTCTATTTTCTGTAGTCACTCTGCGGCCATCTGTAACCACTCCACCATTGGTGCTGTGGTCTTCTGGGTTGACATTCAGTATCTGCGGTCATTCCACTGTGAACTTCAGAACTTCGGCTATTTGGATTGGAGCCTGTTAGTACTGTGATCCATCCATGATCACTCCATTGCAGGTCCCAGATCAATTTCAAACTCCACTTTGGACTGCGTCAAAGTCAAATTTTTACTCATGGTCGGTCATATACAGCGTTGTCAAGATTCAGACATCGCTCGAATGCTATTGTATGCTTTTCCTCAATAGACAACTTAACTACAGCCGGTGTTCCTTCTGCGCCGCTTATCCAGCTTATCCGCGCTCAAGTAACAAGTAAGATTGGCATTCACCGGAGTTGGATCGTTGATGTTCTTATCTACATAATATTTTTGTACTCCATAAGATGGGTTTTCAACCTCGAAATCTCAAAGTACTTCCTCTATATGTCCGTGACAAGGCCAATATATCACACAGCGATTACAGCGATTACATGCCGGAGTGAAGCCCGGCAAATCTTGTCCACACCTTGTCATCTACCTTCATCTTCTGGGGTTTTTCCCATGCTCTCCCCTCCCTTGGGGGGGTTGTCCCTTGTTGTCGCCATTCATTGCGACCCATCGGAGATCCCGACAGACCTCTTGGCCCCTCCAAGTCAACTTGTACGGGCTGTGGATGCCTGATCTTGACCATCAAGTCAATTGATGGCAAGTTGCTCGCTCACCTCACATCCCTTTCATCATCCACATCCTTCACCTCTTCAACCCTCCCCCTGTATAGGGACGTTGACAAACTCTCCTTGCGTTTCATGAGGGAGGAGGGGGGGGCCAGCAAGAGGCAAGTCCAAGGCTGGCAACCCCCTTTGTCTCCGCAGTATCTACCCTCCCTCCCAAATCTTTCTGAGATAAGGGACCCTCCCTTCCAAATCTCTCCAAGATAAGGAAACACTGCCTTTTCCACCTTCTCCCAATGTGACTTGACCGAGTTGTCACCTCCTCAAACCTCCATCCTCAAGAGATGGTGTGCTCTCCTCAGGCACATATTCTGTGGTACTGTGCCACCTCTTGGGGCCTTATACCTTGGGGACCTTACCTCTGGTGGCCTTGGTTGGTACCTCTGCTTAGCGCAGAACCCTTTGGGGTGCGGGCTGACCTTGTTCCCGTTGTGGATCCACAGATCTCGGAGGGGTGGTGGGTTATCCTGCTATCGCACCGGCTGCGGGGGGCTATACAACCACTGAGCAACTGCACCCACCCTGGGGGGGCTATATAACTATCCAGGTCACAAAGTTCCCAACAGGATCGCTAGTTCCACCGCCACATGATCAGACCTTGTGGAATGGGAACCAACAGACCCAGCAATTGACACTGGGGAGGCCTTCAAGCTTTCTTCAAGATACCCAATGTTCAAGACTCAACCCCCATCAAGATTTGGTTTGGTTTTACTGACTTTCACGCTTTTTAGGTCAGCATCTTGCCAAAATATGTGGGGCTTATAACAACTCCTGCCCCGGGTTCCTTAGACCATGCCCTTTTGTTACAAAATTTTCAGATACCGCTGTCTGGGCCCCAAGAGTTTATCACACTCTTGTTTCATTTGCGCTGCTTGTATTGGTATTATTCATGTCATCTGGAAACCACTCTGGCTACAGGTATCGAACTGCGACCAAAGTAGAACCAGTAGTTTTGGGTAGCGATTGAGTTCAATCTCTTGCTACTGTAGATGAGTGAATTTCACACCATGTGCGCATGCAAGCTCACTCGGCTTGATCATTTGGTCGTGTTTGGTAAAAGCCCCATCAGATCCCAATATAGGCAAGGTAATGAAGCCGGGAAGCAGGAATGCATTCATGTTATCTGGGCAGGCAGTCGTAGCTACTTAGTTTATACATACAGAACGAGTGCATATCAAAATATGGATTAACAAGGAATGAGGGGGTGGTGTCATTGATGTTTGCCTCTGTGAGCTGTTAGTCTGCTTTCCTCCCAAAACGAGGAATGAGGTGGCAGTTTCGGACAATATGGTCCACCAGAACGACCTCCCCGTTGTCAGGATCAACGAGGTGACCACCGATAGAAGTCACGTGCAACGGGATATGACGAGTCAAAGAGGAGTGACTGATCAGACTTTTTATCCACAGGGGAACAGCAAAGAGGGATCTCACTGAAGGGTAGAGGTTATGATAACTGTTGGACATGCCCAACAGTAGATATGAGATGTAGAGTGAAGATGGGAGATAGGAAGGAGCTATGGGTCTCAAACTATTGTTTAGGTGATAACCTCAGAACACTAGTTGATATCAAATCTGGGGAGTACTGTCAGAACCGACCTCGCCAACAGGCCTACTGAACCGATGCTAGTCTCCTTTGAGACTCGGTACATGAAGTTGTGGGCAACCCCGGATTTCTTTGGAGTGGGTCGAGACAGACCACTCCCGTACGTGTTGGCGTAACTTGCGGCTCCGGAATATCCGTAGTTCGGGTAGGTAGAATAAAGGGGCCGAGGTAACGCGTTTCGGCACTGGAGAAGGAGGGATAGCTTCTCTGTGTCTGAGCAGAGGGGAACAAGGGAGGCTAGGGGTTAATCACTAATGATCCGCCTGTTAGGAGGGAGAACACTGTGATTGACAAAGTCTGGGGAATACATCAGAAGATCAGTACGTACTTATATACTAAAGTTCGTGATCATGTAATCATCTGACTAAGTTGTCAAGCAAGCATGTGATGAAGGGCGAGTCGTGAAGAAGGGATGAACGAGCAATATGATAAGAATGAACGGGTAACGAGATAAGTGATGGTGCATCATGAAGATAAGAAATGAATAAGGAAGATGCACCGTGGGAACGCATGTGATCTCTCGTGAGAATGATTGGTAACGATCGTGAGAGAGATTACCTATATAAGGGTAAATAAAGAAGTCACACCGAGTCATCAGGGTTGAGGGTTTGATGGACAGATAGGGGCTCGGAGAGATCCGACGAAGATAGGGGACTTGACTGATAACCGGTTTCTTGATATATAAGGGAGATGGTTTTGGTCCGGTTGTCTTCATCATCTTCAGTCGATACTCTTCCGCCATTCCAGCACTACTCCTTGTCTTCTTATACCTTTACGCCTTCCTGCTTTATCATGTCCGACATTTGCACCCACGAGCCGGTGATGGACTTCACCAACCCTTTCCTGGATTTCAACCAAGGATACACCCGCCCCTTCGCCACCGTCTTGCCGACCGTTAGGGCAACTCTGGTTCCTATTGCGCCTGAAGAGGAAGGGGAATCGGTCCTTCCTAAGAAGCCTCTGACTAGGAAGGAGCTCAAGACTCACAGAGGTTATCCTCGGGGTGAGAGTCAGGGGGAGTCCTCAGGTATGATTCTTCTTCCTTCTTTCTTGACAAGAATGTTGAAGAATCTTTTGTAGGCTCGTTGTTCCCTTCCAACTTGTTTGGAAAGAGGAAGAGGGGACATTTCCCTACAACGGAGGAGAGGGAGGAACGGGACAAACGTCTGTTTGTTTACCGCTACAACCAGGGTAACGAATCGTCCAGGAGGGACAATGGGGGGAAGGCCTATCCTTCCCTTCAGTCGGTGAGGGGTTGGATGATGACCAGCAAGTACCGGCACAACGGATTGAGGGATTTGGGGTTGGGGGATGCCGTCATGGTGTCTAAGGAAAGGTGGAGGAAGCACATCAACAAGTTGGACTTGGAGACTTTCCCGAAGTCTTGGATAGGTAGGGGGCTCCGGGAGATCCATCACGAGGGTGATGCAATGGATGGGCGTATGGACGCCTGTCTAGGTTTCGCAGCCGTTATGGGCTGTGAGATCTACGAGTGGGTCGTGGCTGCTTCTTCTCAGTAAATAGTTCTTTATCGGTATTCCAATACTATTTGCTTTCCTCGTCTTGATGGTGTGACTTTGAAGTGTGAAGTGATAAGATAAGGAAAGATAAGATAAGATAACGCCATGTCATGATTTGAATGAGTGTTTGGGCGCTTCGAACTTAGAAGAAAATGAGTGAAAAGGTGAAAATCGTGACAAGTACATTGTATCCTAACCTAGGTATATATACTAAAGGGTATAGGGCAGGTTTGTGTGCACAGACCAGGAGGGGATAACTATGAACCAAAGGGAATTACTAATGTACTGTCCAGAAAGGGAAATGTTTTACAAAAGGGGAATCTTTGGAGAAAGATAGGAGAAATGAGTCATGAGAAGTTGTATCTATGTGGGTCATGATAGGATCATAAGTGGGTTGTGAGAATATCATGAATCAGCAACAATAGAGATATGACAAAGAATCGGTGATATCTAGGAGCCGATGTGGGTTGGTGATTGATAATCCAGATCTTGATGTGGGTTTGATAGGGATTACTTGGATCTGGGTGTGGATGATATAAGGAGTCATCATTGGTCGATGAACCCCCATCAATCCACTCGATATCATCTCCAACTCAACATGCCTGCTCAACGTACCTTCTCCTCTATCTCTTCTGCCTCTCAGGCCTCCCTTCAGCAACAATACAAGCGTGTCCTTCAGCGGTCTGCTGTTGGATATAACGTTTGTGGTCGTATGTATGCTCGAGGAGGGAGGGAGCCTTATTCTACTATCGAGAAAGTCCTCAACCGTTCTAACACCGCCGTCCCAGATGATGATGAGTTTGAAGACTTGGGCCTTAATAATTTTATCATGGCTCAACGTCAGATTGCAAATCATCGTGTGGGGCGTAGGAGGGAGTTCATGTCCGTCCATACACGAGGATTGATTTCTTGTGGTTTGGAAGAGTGGGACATGGATGAACCCCATAGCGGTGAGGTTGAAGTATCGGTTGCATATGCGGCGGCTATAGGGATGGCCGCCATAGAATCAGATGTAATGATGAGTGATCGGGTGTGTATTTTCATCTGGTTCTTCATTGTTTGCCGATTGTTGATCTTCTTTAGATAGATAATGTGGAGGATGCCATCGATGATCGCATTACTAGTTTGACTAGGCGGCTTGATGAACAGAATGTTTTGATAGTTGCCTTATCTTCTAGAGTAGGGTTCCTGGAGCAGGAACTTGAAGATATGGATTGTCGCATGGCTGTGAGGAATCATCCTCCTACTCCTGCAAGAGCTCCTCCAGTCATGATAGATTTGACTGATGAAAGTGATGAGGAGGAGCACGAGGTGATTTTGGTGGAGGATGATGATGAAGAGGTAATCGGCAGGCCAATTGAAGTGGAGGTGCAAGTCCGTCAGGAAACACCTCCTTCTCAGGAGTTGTTAGAGGCGTTGAGGTTGACTCCAATAAGGGAAGAGGATAATGCAGAGTATAATAGGGAGGCGGACTTGTTGGTTGGAGTGGGGTTGACTTTGCCAGAGTATGAGGATCCTCCGGCGTATTAGATATAAAGGATTCTCAATGATATCTTTATGTTGCATGATATGTCGTGATTTTGGGGAAGAATGATTTGTAATGATTGTGGTGAAGTTGGTTGTTGTGGGAAAGTGGACTTTGTCATGTGGTTGGAAAATATGTTAATATCTTAGGCAAGAAATGGCGCGAAATGTGACACCCGTGTGGTTGGTGCATGCGAGTGGACTTGGAGAGTGCGTATAATTGAGATGCTTGATGAATGGCTCAGAATGGCATTAACCACTCGATGTACGTGAGCGCATGTGGTAGGGGTAGGCCGAAGTGTTCCGGGAGCCAGAAGACTATGCGAATATGTGCAGCCCGTAGACCTAGGTGTACATGTTAGTTCGTTGCTGGTTTGGTAGCTGTCAAGTGCTACACCTTCTAGTGGCGTCCCAGCAGTATATGGATTGGCTTTGTCTGTTGAGCATGCACTGGTATATCTATACTAATACAAGATATACTACAAGGATACTCTAAGTCTTACCTTGGGGTGAGGGGAAAGGGAGGCTTGAGAGTAAAGGAGATGGTGGAAGAGAAGAGAGAAGTGATGTATTGCATAGAGCGGGGGACCACATATTTATACATACTACATAATGTGCACAGACCATGTTTGGTTGTGCTTGGTGCCTTAAGGGCATACGTGACATAATGGAGGCAGCCATTAAGGCGCCATCAATCTGGGTATCCGGGTTGCTAATAAGCGTGATCTGGACGGTCACTGTCAGACTGGTTGACGCCGTCGACCGGGCGCTTCACGCCCGTTCAATATTGTCCTTCCTCATAAGAGCAAAATCTAGTCTTGCAACATCTCCAGGATTGCGACCTAAGCGGCATATCAGCGGTGTTGCACGTACAACATTCTTGGTGGTTTGAGAGTTGGTTTCAGGGATTGTTGGGAGATAGGTGCCGATCCAACCGTGGAGATCAAAGTGGCCAAGGGGTTGTGGGCAAATGAAGCAGGTGTTGGACCGGAGGAACATCTTGAGCGCTGGCAAAAACTGATGAGTGCCATGGCCTTCAATGATTTGATATGCTGGAACCTGTCGCATGGACTTGGGGATTGATTTGTTGATGAGGACCCATTTGATGGGTGTGTTGCAATCATTGAGTGGTTGGGTGGTTGGGAAGTCTTCATTTGGGTTGTTGTCAGGGTTGTTGTTGAAGTTGTAGAGAGGATCGTTGTTGAGGTCAGGGTTGGGAGCGGGAGGAATAAACCATTTGAGGTAGCTGCTGAACCGGTTGATGGCTTCTTGTCAAGAAAGCCATGTAGTCATCTGTTTGATGTAGTCCTTCTTGTTAGTAGTGGTGTAGGCGTCCTTCGCATAATCAATATGGAGACGTTCTGGCGACTCGGTGTTGTAACTGTCAGCAGAGCTGTAGAGCGTGATCATCTTGATGTAGTGCTCCATCGAGTGAATCTTCAGGATGTTGAAGTGATCCTGAGTCCGAGCGTCAAGTTCAATGAACACTTGCTTGTTGGCATGAAAGGTATTGAGGGCAGATCCAAGCAGGGCGAGAGTTTGCGTCGTGTGAGACTGGAGCAACGCGAGGTAGATGAAGTCAATCACTGCATGGACCGCCACCGTTACTTGCTCGTCGGCAGAACTATCAATAACCAACCCCAGGAAAACCTTCTGCATCTCCTTGTGCTCTGACCCAGTCCACTGCGAAACTGATGAGATGCCGTTCTTGAAATGCCGTAGTCCGGTGAGTCTTGTCATTGATCTGAATCATTGGTCGACCTCATCTTCTCCAAGAATCTCAGTACACCACTTGACCAAATGGTCCTTGAAGATGTTTTTGTGGAGTTGGTGGAGTAGGTCTGGTGTGAATGATTGGAATATGTTGGTATGGGGAAGGGAGTGCCAGAATGGTGGAGAAACAGGCTGGATGCCAGCAGCAGTAAAAGCCTCCTTGAACTCTTTGTCGGTGTTGCCTTGGACAAATTCCTTCAACATGCTGACCGTTTTGTTCTCTGTCCTCTTCAGGTTTTCTTCATGGTCCTCTCGCTTCTTTGGTTCCACCTTGCACACTGGGCACCGGTTCTCCATACAGCACGCCACCAAACACTGCTCAGGATAATCTGCCACGTATGTCACCAAAATTGGAAACACATGGCACCCATACCCATTGGCGCATGCTGTAAGTACCCCGGTTTTTCCTGCTTCCTCCATCGACTCAAGCAGAATCAACATTGCATAGTGGAAGGTTCAGTAGCAGGCAAGCAGGCAGGTTTTGTCGGAAAAGCAATCAAATTTCCCGACTGGTATGTAACCGATGAGGACTGTGGCATGGGAAGATGGTTTCCTCCGTACGTCCTTTGAGATGTTGCCAATTGTGAGGTAGACCGGCCACGCACTCTTATCACCACAGAACTGTGAGAGGCGTGTTTTATCTGATGACAAGATTACTGGCGCGATTGTTGCACCCACAGGCAGCCTTAGCTAATTTGGGATTTGAGTGAGTGTAGGATCCACCCTGCTCATAAAATACTAACCTGCTGTTGCCACCACCAGTCACCGGTCCACATTTCAGAAAAACATCATGTGGTGTGCTCGGGGTCATCAAAGATTTGCTTGGGGGCATACCTCATTGAGTCTTTGAACGTGGGGTTTCCAAGTAGCTCCTTGACACACTTGATGGGGTCCTGAAACCAAAGTTTGAGTGTCTCGGTCATTGTGTTACCATCTTCATCAACATTGTCACCAGTGAGCTCAATAGTCTCACACTGCCACTGGACACCGGATGGAAGTTCATCCACTGCTTTCAGGAACGCATCCTTTGTTTCGAATACAGGAGAGACATTGTTTCTGACCTACCAGTTGTGAGTTGTTCAAATTCCAACAGTGCTGGTTAAATGCACTTACAATTGGAAGCTCAAGGAATGAATCTGTTGCATTTTGACCAATGTTCTTTATCAACCACTTCGCAAGATCCCAGTCCTCAGCCATCTGGAATTCCCCATACGTTCCATGTCCCCACTGTTGTTGTTGTCGTTGGATTTTCTCAAATTTGGTCTCTGCTCTTCCCTTTGGTTCCCCTGCCCTCAGATGCACCGGTGGGGGCACTCGGTGGGTCCCTCGCTTTTGCATTGCCTCTGGTTGGTCCTGAGGATGCTCCTGAGCTGGAGCTACTGTCTCGGGGTCAGTGTTGATTTGCATTGGGTCATGGAGGAGTGTTTGGGTGGGTGAGGATGTAGGATAGGATGGTGGAGGATGGACTAAATTTGGGTTCACATTTCCACTCAGTTGGAGAAATACCCTCACCTGATCTTCTGCTCGTTTCTGCTGACAGACCGAGTCTTGCGCCTGGTGGCTATGTAGACCCTTGGTTGTAGGGAATGAATGACTGCAGTATGAGCAATGGGCCATTTGGTGTGAGGGAAGAGGTAGAGTCCAGTAGTTATGCGATGCATGACAGACCAAATAAGGATACTAAGTTTTTTTTACCATGCCACTACCCCCAACCCAGCATGCCTTCAACTTTTTGTCACAGGAAGGGCCCCCACCCACCGGTCAAGGAAATCATCCAAGCAAACCAACTGCAAAGTTTCAATGAATACAGTAATTTCCATTGCACCATTATTATGAACATTTGCTAACGCTAAACACAGAAAACAACCTTTCAAAGTCATGGAGGAACAGGAACAATACCAGTCAAAATGACATGGCCATCGAAGTAGCAGATGCCTCAGGGGTACTAATTTCCCAGGGGGTATCTGTGACCAGCATTGGAAGCACCCCTTGGTGATTTCCCCCCTCCATGTCATCCCCTCCCCTAAACTTTGACATAAATTTTCAACCCCAGGGGGTGCATCGTGTCTCGCCCGTACCCTACCAACAACTATCTCCAGTTTCCAGAGTGGTGGATCCACATGGCGTTGAGGGGTTCGATACATTTGGGGAGGTCACTTACAATCCCGTCCTAAACCCCGATGAACAGAGCCAGGAGGAATGTAAGAATTGTCTCACAATTGGCATGCTCTTGTCCTAACAATGTCCAAGTATGGGATGGAATGTTACACAATGGAACTATCGACGCTGAACAGGAAGCAAGGATCCAGGCAGCCAATGAAAACCTTATCGATCTCCCACCAATGCCGAGTTCAATGGTAAGCATTTCCGTTCCATTAAGTGCACAATTGAGAATGATATTAGAAACACAGATCAAGTCCTCCCGGACAACAGTCAACAATGGACGTGCTGCCCTGCATCAAACTGCGAATGCAACCACCAGCCATGGAGTTAAAACCCCTGGATTTCCTTCAAACATATGTACAAGTGGGTGTTGTGGTCAACCAGATCTCACTGGACACGCCCTTCTAGCTTCCAGGCTCTGAACATTTGATTGACATTTCGGATTCTGAGGATGAAGCAGAGACTGGATCGAAGAAACGTCCCAGGTTGTGGGACCTTGGTGATAACCACAGCATGAACCTCACAACCTGTCAGGGCCACTCTGGCCCGAGCTTAATCAACACCTCAAACGGGCGACTCTATACAGTTTGTCTGTCCCAATACCAGGCAACTAACAAAGATACCAGGATAGCAAAGCTACCTGGGACTCGGGCTGAGGAGAAGTCTGTAATATCAAGCTTGGGTTCTTACAACAGGAAAGCCAGTCCTTAAGTACTACGTGCGACGGTTTTCGCTTGAGGAGTGACTAAACGTGTCCACTAATGCAAAAATGCCAAGCGGAAGAGATAACACTATGAAATGAATGGTGTGGGAAGATTAGGTGAAATCTAAGATTAGAGCATCAAAATTGTGACATGCGGACCAAAATAGACCGAGATAAAGAGTGAACAACAAGGGCCAGAGGGACATGACAAAATGAGAAATACCAAGCGGCAGGACTTGTCGGACCACGGGAAGATAGTCCTATGAGTCATAAAGAAGGTGTCAAAAGATAAGAATGAATGGAAACAATAGAAAGGTCAGGGGCCGAAAATAAAAGAATGTGATCATGAAAACGTCAAAATATGAAATTTCAGAAATGTGTTACTCAGCACCAATAGACTTGAGATCATGTGTCCAGGCAATGTTCGGACTTGAGGTGGGACCATCATGGACTTGGTAGTGGGGTGATAGGGGCAAGCAGTGATGGTGAGCGGTGTTTATCGTGATTGGCTAGGGAGGGAATAGTTAAGAGAAATCCGAGGAGACGAGGAGTCCTCCATCAAATTCCCACTTATCCCATCATCGCCTCTTACCACTTTCACCATGCAATTTGCCACCGACAACAGCAACCAAACTCCTGCTTCCTTCTATCCTCGGGTTACCGGTACCCATGGTCATGCACACTATACCCTCGATCATGCTGTGGGGACTATTACCCAGGTGGAGAACAGATCCTTCGACAAAGCTTTCGACGGTAACAGTCACTATCCTCTACCCTCTGAGGTAAGTGATGGTGTGATAGGTTTTAGGGAGGAGGACGCTATGTTGATTATTGTTTCAGATTGTCAACCGTATGCTGAAGGGGAAGATCCAGATGGGAACTCTGGCACAAGACCTTCGCCATTGGAATCAGGATGCTCTTTGTGAGTGTTCTCGTGATGATCAGATCTGTCACGATTTTCACCTTTTTTCACTTAAACTTTTCCTTCTAAGTCCCAAGCGCCCAAACACTTGTTCAAATCGCGACATGGCATTATCTTATCTTATCTTATCTTATCTTACCTTATTTTTTCTTATCTTATCTCCTTTACGCTTCAAGTCACACAAAGTCAAGACGAAAACAGATAGTATTGCGGAAGTTCTAACTATCTATTCAGAAGAGGCAGCCACGATCCACTTGTTCTCCTTGTCGGATTCCCCCATCCCATCGAAATCCAACTCGTTGTCAGCCTCATCCCCACCATGCGGCCAAGTCTTATCGTAAGACTGCCAATCCAAGTACTGGTCAACGACTTGATTGGCGGACAAGCCGGGAATCTCGTCCAGGAACCCAATGTTGGGAAGAGGAGGGGAAGCGGAACGAAAGACGGCTTCCCTTGGAACAGCTGGAGGAGGATTGGTCAATTTCTCGACCATCCTCTCAAGAGACTTGACCCGAGCCTTGAGGTCAGCAATCTCCAACTGACCCTCCCTGGAATCCTATCAGTATTCCTTATCAAGAAAGGAGTAAAGGAGGACACCACCTTAGAGAATCCTCCAAGGACCTCTTGATGTCCATACGCTCCCAACCGTTGAGAGCCCTCTTCTTCTGCTCCTCCCTCAGATCGTCCTTCATCTCGGCAAGGGACTCATAGATCTCACAACCCATGACGGCTGTGAAACCCAGACAGGCATCCATACGCCCGTCCATCACGTCCCCCTCGTAGTGAATCTCCCGGAGTCCCCTGCTGATCCAAGCCTTTGGGAAGGTGTCCAAATCCAGGGTGTTGACGTGCTTCCTCCACCGCTCCTTAGACACCATGACGGCATCCCCCAACCCTATATCCCTCAACCCGTCATGCCGATACTTGCTAGTCGACATGCGGGCCCTCACCGACTGAAGGGAAGGATATGCCTTCCCCCGATTGTCCCTCCTGGACGACTCACCACCCTGGTTGTAACGATAGACAAACAGATGTTTGTCTTGCTCCTCCCTCTCCTCCTCCGTAGGGAAATGTCCCTGCTTTCTCTTCCCAAACAAACCGGAACCAAATAAAGAGCCTGTAAAAGATTCTTCAACATTCCCGTCAAGAAAGAAGGAAGAAGAACCCTACCTGAGGAATCCCCCTGACTCTCACCTTGAGGGTAACCCCTACGAGTCATAATCTCCTTCCGAGTCAATGGGTTCTTGGGAAGAATGGACTCTTCATCTTCTTCTTCCAAGACAACGGTGTTGGAAACCGGCGTAGGAGAGACAGGAACTAAAGTTGCCCTAACGGTGGGCACAATGGTGGCGAAAGGGCGGGTGTACCCTTGGTTGAAGTCCAAGAACGGGTTGGTGAAGTCCTGGACCGGGTCGTGGGTGTAGATGTCGGACATGGTATAAGAGAAAAGCGTAGAGGTAGAGGAGGATGAGGAGTAAGGTGGGAATGGTGAAGAATCGACGAAAGACGATGGGGACCATCAAGGCCAAATCATCATCCATATATATCGAGACACCGGCCTTCAATCAAGACCCCTATCTTCAAGCGGATCTTCCCGAGCTCCTATCTGTCTATCAAACCCTCAACCCCGATGACTCAGTGTGACTTCTTCATTTATCTTTATTTAGGTGATCCCTCCCACGATCATTATCAATCATTCCCACGAGTGATCACATGCGTTCTCACGGTACATCTTCTTTATTCATTTCTTATCTATATGATGCGCCACCACTTATCTCGTTGTTCATTCATTCTTATCATACCGTTCTCTCATCCCTTCTTCACGACCTTCCTTTCATCACATGCTTGTCTGTTGACTTAGTCAGATGCTTACATGATCACGAACCTTAGTATATAAGTACGTACTGACATTCTGATGTTTTCCCAGACTTTGTCAATCACAGTATTCTCCCTCCGACAGGCAGAACATTAGTGATTAACCCCAAGCCTCCCTTGTTCCCCTCTGGTCAGACTTCGAGAAGCTCCCCCTCTTCTCTAGCACCGAATCGCGTAACCTCATCCCCTTTATCTTCCTACCCGAACATTGGATCTTCCAGAGCCGCAAGTTACGCCAACACATACGGGAGTGGCCTGTCCCGGCCCACTCTGAAGTGATCCCTTGTTAACAAGATAACTTTGTGCACCAAGAGACATAAAAGACTGGCATCGGTTCAGTAGGCCTGTTGGCAAGGTCAGTTCTGACAAGATCTGGGGGTGGAGTATCCACTCATCCGAGGTCTTGCACCACAATTGGTCTAACATCAATGATGAAGTTCTCTACACCATGATCTTGAAGAGCCTTGTGGATACTGAGACGAATGCTCCCGCTTGGAGCAAGAGTTTATCCGTTAAACAAGGTCTTCGTATGGCAGCCAACATGGTTGTTCGGGTGCTCCGAAAGGTCTTTAGGGCCGAGGCTAAGGTCTGTCATTCTGGATGCCTCTTGTTTGATAAGGGTTGACCAGAATGATTGTAGATCAAGGGGATTGAGACCGACCACATCCGTATGATCAACACCCAGGGTGGTGTCCTCACTAAGATTGATGGGGAGATTACTGATCTGGGTCTCAAGGTTGATGCTATGGAAGAAGGAGTCAAGACCACCTTCATTCGTATCGACAAAGACCTTGAGGCGTTGAATGATCGTATTGACCGTCATTGTGTTCAGTGCGACAAGGTTGCAGACCGTCTTTTGGCTGCTGAGGAGAAGGTCACTTTATTGGAGGAGCGTTCTCATTTGCAACGGGAATTGATCGAACAGCTGTTATCTCGCGTTGAGGGTATGGAGGGTCATTTGTGTCATTGTGGGAAGGATCATCAGGCATTAGGCAGGATATCCCATGTTCTGGATACCCCTATCGTCTTGGGTCAAGATGTGCCTGAAGACAATGGTGGTGACAACTCCTATCCACACCCCTCCTATCGCCAGCTCATCTATTGCGCCCTCTTCGTCATTGGTGGAATCTGACAAGGAGAATGGTCTCGTCCTTTATGGTTCAAAGTCATCTTTGGAAACCCATCTGGTCGAGATGGATGAAGGCCCCATGGAGAACATTGATCCTGTTCCGGTCCCAGTGCCGGTCTTTGACTTTGCCGGGATCGCCCAGTTGATGACAGTGCGTGGTCAACGAGCCGTCCGTTCTCTAGGCCCTCCTAAATCCCTTTATCACCCCTACTCCACATGTTGTGCCATAGGCAAACAATCTACCACTCATCGACCCAGTCATCATTGTCTTCGTCTGAAGACTCAGAGAGGAGAACAATCGTTATCGTGCAAAGTTGGCAATGCAGGATTGGATACTTTGAGCTCATCGTCTGGTCGAGTGGCTGGTGAGGGAGGATGGTCCAATGGGGGAAGACAACAACAACGTATGGGATTTTGATCATAACAACAAGTAGTCCAGTTGTAGTCCAGTAATGCCTTTGTAATCTCTTTCTTGTGCTCGTAATCCAACAAAGGTACTTGTCTTGTTCTCTGAATGAGTGTTTGAGGAAGTCTTGACATCTTGAGGAAGTGGGTAGAGGAAAAAGGAAAGGGGCGAAAAATGCCAGGTGCATGACACAACCCTGGCTTCATCTTACTTTTCTTTCATGGTCCTCACCACATATCCATTCCCTGAGGGCCCAATCGTTTCTGAGATGGTCCTCCATGCATGGAAGGCTGCTTCTGATGAGCATCACATCAATTTCCTGCCCCCAAGTTTGGATGAAAGGACTCTAGTACGCATGTCTCCATCACTCTGGACCTACTGCTGACTGTTTTCAGGCCATTCATTATATTGCACAAGCACGAGGAAAGGTCAAGATGCCTGCGAGGGATAAACTTATTCAGCACAACCCCTTCGAGAGCCTTAACACCATCAACACTGTTACCGATCATGGTACGGGTGAAGAATGGGACAAGACAGCAGACGAGCGCGTAGCGAGGGTTAGAGATACTGTAACGACACTTGTAAATGATCTTGCCTTCCTCTTCGAGGTACGTGGGTCCCGTGCTCTGTCAACATGTGGGATGGCCCAAGTGATCATTTTTCCCCAGAATCCTCTCGGTTCTCCATGCATCAACCCCACTACTGGCAAATATGGACTTGGGTCAATGTTCGGTCACCCACTCATACAAGATATTTCCAACAAGCTCTTCTTCAAGCGGGGCAAGTTGATCCCACTTGGCATTAAGCACGAAAATCTCTTTTCAGCTGGGATGACATACTTGACAATTGCATTGATATCCACTGCAGTAAGCAGCCTCAATATCCAACTAACTTATTCTCACCATTCACTCTAGATCCTATGTGCAATTCATGAGTACGCAACTGGCACATTTACCAGGGTTGACTTTACCAACTCCAATTATGCCGATGATTACCAGTTCATCCTTGACCGACTGCAAGAATGGGAGAACGCGTGCAAGAAGGGGGGTACCAATGGTTTGCAGGAGTTCCAATTGAAGTTGGTATGCTCAGGAAGGTACTCATGCACTCTGGAATGCGAGTTTCTCCCTGCTGATATCTGCTACCTAGGGCATACTTTGGCGTACAAGATGGTGGAAAGACACAGAAGGTCTCACAAACCTCAAAGTGTTCATTTGGCAGTATTTTCGAGCAGATGGAGTCGTCAAAGCGGCCCCAGCTTGGAGGTAACAGCCTGGGGACATCTTAATATTCTCAGTCACTTGTTGTCCATCTAAACAAATTTCCAATAAACTGTGCTTGTCTATCATAACATCTGTGATATGGACATACGAACATCCAAGTATCCCGAAACTGTACATCCATTCCGACTACTTGAAACTATGTAAGGGGGACTGTCCTACCCCGCTACCCGAGCTACACGAACCTATATAGCCTGCGGTAGCGTGGTCGAGGGTTCCAGATGGTAGCCCCACCGGACACCCCTAGATGAAAACAATAAATTACCCCCACCCAATGTGCGTTCATATGCCCTGGGTGGTAGACCAGCATTTGACCGTATGGTACATAGCGTAGGGACGAGCCCTTTCCATGGGGTTGTATATAATCCTTGGGACCGGAATAGAAACATGTGATTGAAAAAAAAATGTGGTGTTGTCTGATTAGGATTCATGATTAAAGTTCATCCTTGCACAAGCAGCACAAATGTAGTTTTCAGTCCTCCACCATCTTTGACTTTCGCAGATTGAGTTTTGGGTCGCTTGGACCCCGCCCCTTGCGCCTGTATGTGGGCGTGTATGCGTGTGCATCAGGAAACGTGACGGACGCTTATTTTCATGCTTATGTCGTCTTATGTGACCTTATTCTAATTATTTGTCATTATATAATCCAGGTCAAGAACTTATATAATTTCGTGGGTCCGTTTGGCGGGGGACTGGAGCAAATAAGATCAAATAAGGTCGAATAAGAAATAAGTCAGTGTCCCTTTTCCTGATGTGTCGCTGTGAGCCGGGTAGCGCGTGAGTCACTTCAAGTTATTGGCTTAAGTATGACTTGACAGGGTGGGTAACTGGATTGGCATGGGCTCTAGGTGTGGTTTGTTTTGGCATGACTCCGGGCCCAACTCCATGGAAGGGGGTATAAGCTCACCGTCGAGCTCCATGAGGAGATCGACGGTGTGGGTCCCCGGTCAAAACGAGCTCAACACATTTGCAAGCGCTGATACACCGGCGTCGTGCCGGGTTCAATGATGAACGGCAGCCTCATGTGGTTTGGTTTGGAACAAGACGACCCGCCACCTTCATTCCATCGCTGTTAAACGACGCCAAAGCTATGTCTGGCATTCTTCAAAAACGACCCCCATCAGGCAGTGGAACGCCAACCGAGCCCAGTTCTTGTAAGATCCATGACTTTGTTTTATTGCTACCACTTCGAACCCACTGACGGCCTGCAGCAAAAAAACAACGGTTCATCGATGTCGTAAAGATGTTACTGGACATCGCGAAGGAATCCACCGATGCATTTCCACCCCTCAAGTCGTGTTTAGGCGGGATCAACGCGTTGATCAAGCACTATGATGTGCGTTTACACCGAATTACCTTCAATTCTACTGACAGTTACCCGCTAGCAATACAAAGATGTGAAGGACAAGCTCGGTGATCTCATCCCATGGTTGGAGAAGTTGCTGCAGAGCTTAGCAAAAGTAAACCCCGACGACGACCCTGAGGAGGTCGAGAGACGATCACAATCGGCGAGGTTTATATCGCGTCTGACATATCTCGCCCACACGAGGCTGACCCTCTGTAGGTCGTTGGAAGACATCGTAAAGCGATCGCTAACACCATCGGAAAAGAGCAAAGTCGCTCGGGTTCTCGACAAGACGCAAGACCTGCAAGAAGTCATCGGCCTGGTAGAAAATCTAAGACAAGTTGTCCTCATCTATCAGGTCAGCGTCAGGCACCGTCGGAATTGAAGATTGTTTACACGTGGGACGGGTGTCGCAACAACAGTCAATATACAACCAGGTCGTCCATTTGACCGTGAGTTACTGATCCCTGTCTCCATTTTCGAGACTCAGCGATCGGGTTGTCGATTCAAGACGTCCTTTGATGTACTTTTGAAACTGCACCAGGTGGGACAGCACGCGCACCAGCCAATATATTTGGTAACACATTTACAGCCGCTGCCGGTCAAAGTCAAGATAGAGTCGGTCCGTGCGCGACTGGATCGACTCGGAGTGGGAGGGGGCGCCACGGGGAACGCTAACGAGTTCAACCGACGGAAAAGTCTGTTTGAGTGCGTGCTTGACACCCGCCGCAGACCGTCCGCGCTGATGCGGTCTCAGAGTCTCGAGGGGATCAAAGACAAGTTGCAACTCCTATCCGAACGACCTGGTGCCGCTGAACAGGAGGGGAAGGAAGGGAACATGGCCGCCATATGTGATCTTGCGGATGATCTCAGAGATGCTATTGTCGATTATCAGGTCAGCGGGGATATCTAAAACTGTACACAGTATGGTTCGCTCATGATGCGGTTCATAGTTCGCACAACAGGAGGCGATCTACGAGCAGAACTGTGAACTGATTGTGAGTCACAGATCCCATCCCTCCGAGAAAACAGTGGATTTTGACCATCCTTCGCAGGATGCTGGTCAGACATAGTTCCACTTTCGATTGGCACAGACTCACGGCTCAATAGCTAAGTTGTCGGCGTTAAACAGTTGCCGACGTGCAAGGGGGGCTGAGTTCCGACACGGTGACCGCCAGGGTTGCCTAAAAGGGACCCGGAAGGCCGTCTTGGACGAGATAGAGTCTTGGTCTAGAGACTCCAACGTGTCCCCCATCTACTGGCTGAATGGACTGGCAAGTCCACGATCGCCTAGACGATCGCCGAGCGCCTCTTCGCCGACGGGGGACTAGGGGCGTCCTTCTTCCGTTCACGCGATTTCGAAGATCGCAGGAACCTCCACTACATTTTCCCTACTCTCGCCTTCCAGCTCGCTCACAGATACCCCGAATTTCGATCCGCCCTCGTCCCGCTCCTCCGATCAAACCCCGACATTGGACATGAGTCGCTCTTCAACCAGATGAAGGTGTTGATTGTTGAGCCCCTCAACTCGCCAGACGTCTCGACGGTTATCGTCATCGACGCGTTGGACGAATGCGCGGATGAAGACCCGCAGTCTGCAATTCTCTCCGTCATGGGTCGACTGGTGGAAGGGATTCCAAATGTCAAATTCCTCATCACCGGTCGACCGGATCCTCGCATTCAATCCGGTTTCCGCCTTGGACTCCTCAGACCATTGACCGACATCTTCGTCCTTCACGAGGTGGAGCCTTCTGTCATAAATACGGATATCCGACTTTTCCTGGAACACGGGTTATTAGAACTTGCGAAAAGGTCAGGCATCGAACGAGATGTTTGGCCAACGGACGGGCATCTCGATCTGCTGTGCGAGAGAGCCGCTGGTCGCCAAGCGAAGACCTACATCACATCGCGCGGTGGTCATCTATCTACTTACCAGGGTGCTTTTGTTGATTCGAACGTACAGCCTCCGGTTGGGTCGACCTATTGTTCCAATCTGGGCCACTGGCACGTCCTGTGTTACGTCGGGGTTCTCTGACACTCCGCCCCATTGAGATTCAACCCCGCCTGCGAATAGACCCGCGAACTGTCAGCGCACGGACCCTCCTCCCACCGATGGCCATTGGCCCGTTTTCGATGAGACTTCTGTGACATTCCACGATCTAGCGATGTGGCGTTTACCGGGTTCGATATAGATAGGAAATCCGGCCCGGGGCGCGTCGGAGGGCAAAGAGAATGGAACTGAGTTGGGATGCATCCGTAAATGTATTCGATATTTCAAACTTTTTTTATCCGACGCGTGCAAGGCTCCCCCGTATGGGGAACAGCCGAGCTTCAGAACCTCGAGGTTTGGCATCGGAGCTTGCAGCTGGTTAAATTCATGAGTCCTCCTGCCATCCGTAAGTAGACATTGAGCTCGCGGATGCGTTGGGAGGTGTTGTTGATGAAGTAGGTGAGATACATCACGGCCAAGGGATTTTCAGTACAATTGGACACGGAAACGCTTATGGGAACGGGATGGGATCGGGTGGCATAAGCATCGCCCGGTTTAGAGGGTTGTGAAGGTTTCCCTCGACCGATTGGATATCGATATTGGGCTGGAATCCAGCCTCGACTTCAGATCAGGGGAGGACAACCGGAGACATCGATATTAGACAGAGAATGATGTCGGCAAGTATGACGAGGCGCCATCGCTTACACAGCAACGAAAGCAGGGTCGCTATGGAGGTAGAGAATTTTGGTGTCTCGGAGAACATGGACATGGGTGGTGGAATAAATAGTAGTGTGCCGTGCCTATAGCGGGAACGTGTGATGGTGGTTTTTCAATTGTCGTGTAAGCAGAGCGAAGTTTAAATGGTTATCCCCTGCATTTGAGATTTGACCAGCTCTCGTGCGCTCCCATACGCCTCGGTAAACACTCGAGTCGTTGTTCCAAGTCCATCGAGGTTCGACGTTCACCCATATTATTGGTATCGAGAACTGATTTCCGCGGGGTGGTTTAGGGGCTGAACTCGAGCCGAGTGCATACGTAATGTCCCGAAAACTTCCGGCTCGCCGGCCGCTCGGCAACGCTACCTCCGAGATATAAAACCAAGCGTAAAACCCCAACCACCCAGCTCCCAGGTATCGACATCCCTACACCCAACCTATCTACCACCACCTCATCGATTCATCCATGACGTTCTTCACCACAAAGAACCCAGACATCATCCTACGGGCGGGTCAACGGCCTGATTCAACCCACGACTTCCACCTCCACATGGTGATCCTCTCTCTTGCCTCCCCAGTCTTCCAGGCCATGTTCTTCCCCCAACCACCCCGCCAAGCCCCTATCGGGCAGCCTGACTCCCCCATCACCCCTATCATCGACGTCCCTGACTCCCCGGAAACCTTCGATCTCGTCCTACGATTTATCTATCCGGGAACCGAAGACCCGAAGATCAGCGACTTACCGACCCTGACCGCCGTGTTCTCCGTCGCGGAAAGGTACAAGATCGCTCATCTGTGGCCGGTTTTGGGAAAATCCTTGGAGGCGTTCTTACCCAACGACCCCTCCGCGGTGCACATCGTAGCGTGCCGATTCGGTCTTTCGGAGGTGGCGGAGGAGGCTGCTAGGGTCTTGACTCCGGAGTACGCGGAAGAGCAACGCATCGCGAGCAACGCCCTCTCTCGGATTACTTGTTTCCCTCAGCCGGGAGAAGACGTGGGACGGTCGAGTATCCGGGATTCTGGCAAGTGGTCGCCCTTCCACTGGCCCCCCCTTCGCGGCACTAGCCTCAAGCACTTGGACGACACGAAGCGCGTACGTTCCGTGTTCGAGGAAAGGTTCGATCGTGGTTTACGTGTGGACCGCGAGGGTCCGTTCGCATCCCCCAAACAACTGGCGGACGACCCCTGTGGCTACGACTGGGTATCAAACGCCATCAAACACCGCAAGACTTTGTCGTCGGCGAAGGCGTTGTACCCGTCTCCCTCAAACAATTTGTATTCAGACCAGCCTGGAGCGGATCCTCAGGAGTTGGCCCTCAATCGTGTAATGGTGACGAGGGTCTTTGGGAAGCGGTTCGGAAGTGGGTAGGGGCTAAATGGACGACTATATACCCTATCGCGTGTGTTGTCCCGCGCTGAGTCCGTCCGTGTACAATATCTTCTCGAAATCCCATCTCCTGGTTCCCAGATTGCGTTGGCTTTCCTCCCGTCGAGCTGAGCCTGTGTTTGCGACTGCCACTTCGGACGGACCCTGTGGAGAGCGTCATCCGATGACGAAGTCGGGAAAAAGGTTATGTAAAATTCGACCCCTTTACAGTTTGGAATTCCGCACATGGCTCCACATCGAACGTCTATTGTGCTCTCCCGCCAGGGTTCTGGCAGGCCGGTCAGCGGCTTGGGTTACAGAAAGCGCTGAAAGCTTGAGGCCTAGGCAGTTAGCCCCCTCTCAACGTATCCCATCGTTTTGAACCGTAGCCTAAGTGACATCGAACCAATATCTGCCCACGCCCCCGCAAGCCCCATCGACGCCATCTTGTGTATCACATAATGCCACGCAAACAGCGGCCGTCGTCCCCCGGCGCTAGACGGTCGGCAGAGCCAAATCTCGCGCTATTCGCACACCCCAAGGACCCCCGTCTCGTTATGATGACGCTCCCACCCACTCACGTATGCTACCCTTCTTACGCGACCTTAGAGGTCAATCAGATTGAGAAACACCGGTAGGGAAGCCGGGAGTCCAGATGGTCGGCCGTCGACTCTGTACATATCTCACCGAATCCGACCGTTTGAAACTCTGGCATCTTCGAATGAGAAATCAAATCAATCTCTGTCTCGTCCCCCAAATCCACACAGAACCGCTTGTGGTCTCAATCCTCGACTAGTCTGTCCCCCCTGTTTTCGACGCTGCCATCGAGGCTCTCGCCGGCACCAATACAACGACCACAGCGCGTGTCCCCCGAACCTCGTGTCGGTGCCGAAACTGTAGCGGCAGTCGCGTGTTGCACAGTATCGGTGTGATCTTGACCACCAGCTCCAACTCACGGGCCACGGGCCATGTCGACGAGGTAATCATCAGGACCTGTGGAATCGCACCCAAGACAATAAGTTTAAATCATTTTTTAAGGTGAAGGGATTCAGAGGCAGTCGTCCGTGAGCTTCACACTCGAGCTGTAGTGTATGAGAGTGCGCTGATAGATGGTCAATTCGAACGGGGCAATTGCATTCGGTATAAGTCGCCTTGTTGGCCAAGTCATTCCAGGAGCTCCGGAAGACCTCGTCCTAGACCAAAACCTTCGGTTCCAAACTCGATCTCATCCTCAAACCCGGTATGACCGTGTGGGGCCAAATGAGGGACGCGAACGCTTCAGCGTTCAACCCCACTTTTCGACCGTTCATCTCTCATACGACGAGCCAAGCGGGAATTGTAATGTGCGCTCTCAATTTCCCTGGTCTCTTTGCATTCGTTTATCCGTTAGGTACCAGCCCTCGAGTCCCGTATCCGTTTATTCTCCATGACAGCCGCCATGGTCCTCAAGGTCACGAACCCCTCTGCCTATGCCCCACATGTCCCATCGATGTTCTCTCGTGCGACGTCACTTCCTGCGAATCATGGCGAGCGGTCGCCACCGACACAACTATCGCCTTCGAAGCTCACACCACCACGTGCCATCGAACTGACAGATGCGAGTTTCGCTACATAATGTCGGGGGACGCGGTTTGCCACCACATCATGGATATCTCCGTTTTACCTTGCTTGCAATTACCTTGCTTGTTACCTTGCTTGCAAGGTCTCTGGAACCCCCAATATTATAGCGCCGAATTGTCTGGACTTCTCGACAAGTGTGCAGGTCTGATGGTATCTTCTTGCGGCGCTATTCAACACATTTAGCATAGCTTGAGCTTGCAGGTCTGGGGATGTTTTTCATTGCCTAAACCAGACACGTTTGGGATAGGGCGCACAGTCATGGAGATCAATCCATCGGGTGCATCCAGCTTCTGAACGGTAACACACCCCACACTCCTCCACCAGCACGAATCAACGGTGATGGTGCTCAGCTAGTCTCCCGCCGGGGGACTACGCGAACTAAAAATGAAACCCACGGTTACCCGACATGATGAACTCGGACGTTGGATCATTTCGATGGAGACAATGTTGGGGCAATAAGTACCCGGTGCGCACATAAACCCTGACAGGTCGCGTCCTTTGCGATCACTACAATATTTCCGGGTTGGCGATTATTCGTTTGTGCTATGAACGTGTACACGTGCAGGGCAGCGAAGAGTGAGGACACTGGGCGAAACCCCAACTGAGACTACCCCCTGACCTTGACATCCAAACCCGGACCCCCCGAAGCTCATCCTAGGCCTGCATGGGTGAAATTTCCATTATCCAGCACAAGTGCGACTGCGACCATGACACCAATGAACAGAGCTCAGGAACTGAGTGTCAATACTTGGTGATGATCATACATCAATAAATGGGCGGAACGAGCGGGGAATGCGAGTGACCCGTAGACAGTTGGGCAAGCAAGGTTTCTGCCGAGGCAGTCGGCGCTTCTCTGGTATCCAGGACCCTGGAAAGTTTCGGGAGCGCCCGGATCCCCAATCGGTTTGGGCGATTTTAGGCGTTGGGCCGGATCTTTTTTGCGGCGACTCTGGATGGGTGGACCAGTGAAGCACCATGAGGCTGGATGGGAATACGGACGGTGCGGGGGTGGTCAGGCCGATGGCCGAATCCTGGATCCGGTGAGCGAGAAAGTGTACCTGGCTTCCAGCCAGTGGTCTTGCGGCAAGCGATCTAATGTCGGTGGGTTTTGGTAGTTCAGGGATTCAAACGCCGCATAGAGTCGGTTCTTCAACTTTTCGATCTTTTTTTCCTTCCCCGTGGGCGTTATCAACATCTGCTGACTCCCAATTTCATCGTTCAGTCGTCCGGCCTCAGCGACGGCAACCTGTCCACCTCAATCGGTGGAGCCGCCCGCATCGGGCCTGGCATGTTGCTGAAGGATCCGAACCCGCGGTGTGGCCGGGACCAATAGCCCCGAGGAGTCTGTTCGGCTAGTTCACATGAAAGCTGAGCGCGCTCCTGCGGCAAGATGGGAGCCGTGCCACGGGAACCGGCCAGGATCGCGAACTACGGCGACCGGGACCCCGGCAAATGCTGCCGTTTTTACTCAGTTGAGGGAAGAGAACGTATCCTTCGGTTGACCAGCACATTACCTCCCAGTAAGCACTCGCGGGCATTTCGCCGCTCAACTAGTAACAAGAGAGGGTTGGTTATATAGGAGCTCCATTCTTCAACCTTATAACGACTGCCTGAGTTACTCCTACACGAAGGAAGAGTCGGGAGAAACAGGATGTGTGTAGGACAGACCAACGCAGACGCACACCACGGAGCCGTGCCTACCCGCTTCCGGTACCCTCCCCAAAGACTTCGGTTTCCAGGTCCTGAAAGATGGCTCGTAAGTCCTGGACAAGGTGTTGTAAGCAGATCTCAATCAACTCCTCGTTAAGCGGGCACACAAGATGGGGTGCGCCGGCGGCAGGGACAGGAGCGGTTGTTGTGCGGGGTTTCGATGTACATCCAGTTGGAAGGCCTCCGATGGAACGAGAGGAGGCGATAAGTTCTACGACTTTCAAGTTGTGATCCTGGAGGAAGCGTCTCTCGACGGCGCCCGCTAGATCGTGATAGAATGACCGTGCTTGGTCCCAGTGTTCTGATTTGGATAGGCAGCCGCTGATTTGGCGAAGGGGCGCCCAAAAGGGGAAAGCTCGAATCAATGATAGACCCAGGTCTTCCCTCAATCGAAGGAGATAGACGAAACGAAAGTGGTCTTGGTGAGAGAGGTGTCGAGCGAGTTTAGCGTGCCCAATGCTTTCGTAGGTCCGTGGGGTCGACGACCTCGTAGCCGCTTTGACGACATCCGGCAACCCAGCTCCGCATGCCACAACGTAGACCGAAAGTGCTTCCTTAGGTAAGAATGATTCGAGAGCTTCTTTTAACCTCGGCAGTATCGTTGGAATGTCGTATTTATCCGCGGCCCGGAACAGCGGTGGAAGAGCAGGTAAGGGGATACGAGGTACGACTTGCGGATAGATCAATCCAAGAAGGAGGCCCATCGTCTCTTTCGTTTCGGAGACACAGATCACCGGAACGCCTTGTACGTGGGTGGCTTGGGTGTGCGGTTGGGGAATGGAGAACATGTCCGCAAAGACGGACGAGGCGACGCCAAGGCAGTTCTTGTGGACGTAAAAGTCGTGGATCGAACCGGAGGCTGTACTTGTTCGCATGATTGCGTCGCTGGGTGTGGTAGGGGTTGAAAGGAATGTTTGGGCCATTTAGACTGGTGGTAGTGTGGTAGTTGCGATTGAAGTTGCGTGGGGGCTGAATTTGAACGAAGGCCTGGGGTGCATTCAGTCGGCCACGTGACACACACACACACGTGCGGCACGTGGTTGAGTTACACGCGTTCCTGCGAGCGGTCCCGGTCATCCCCAGTAAAAAGTTCCCTGGCGGGCGTTGTTCCTTGATGACACTTTTTGAGTTTGCAGGTGTCGTGTATCCACACAGAAAACGGATTTATATCTCATTTATATACACTACAATGAAGAAATATTGTCTTGGAATGCATCTCGAAGGCGCACCCCTGAAAGGAGAAAAACAACAACAGTACAAGGCTCGCTTCAAAATAGCAGGCACTGCACTGCACGGGCATCAATTCCATGTGAAAGAAGAGGCGATGACACCAACGTACCAGACGAGAGGCCCAAGGAAAGACCGTTGTACGACGCTGAGGTTGGGTATGTCGGATGGCGGTGAGATCATATGAACAATATTGTCAATGGGGTTTGGGTACAACTGCGGGTGATGGAATACGTTGTCATCCACAAGAAGATCGATGGAACGCGAAGAACGTTCTCGGGTGTATTGGGGTCTGAATTAGTCCTAAACTGCTCAGGCGACGTGACGAAGAGAATTTTCGCTCGCCCCCCCGGGACGTCCGATTACCAGCGCCGCGCCGTGTCCTGTCAAATGTAGGATTAGCGTCACTGACGGGTCGGTCACGAGCTGCTTCGCACTTGGGGGAGAGCACAAGGTCTAGCATCTCTAGCGACGTCACACTCACGGAAGGGGAGGAGGTATGTGGCCACACCTGGATATCCGATGACGGCGTGGACATCATGACCGTCCAGGAAATGTAGAGGAAGGTGGAACCCAGATAACACGAACGCATGGCCGACGATCTGCGAGATCCAAACACGCCTGCTTCACGACGTTGGCGAGGAGGAACGGATTGGACGAACGCAGACGGAATAACCGGTTCCGAAGCTAGAAGCTTTCGACTAGGCTACACTTGGTGGCAATGCAACCGCTAAGGTTATCGAGTCCGATCTGCCAGCCAGTTCAGACGGAGCGGCGCAGGTGTCCGGCCGCTACAGGATACTCTAGTCCTCAGTTTGGGTGATCGAGACCATGGATGACGTCGACTTACACGTTCTGTTGAACCAGAGGACGATGGCGGGCATGGCGGAGCATACACCGGGATAGCCGAGAAGAGGGCACCATACCCTACAAGTGGAGAGCGGGAGAGAATTTTCGGTCCTTGGAGACGTTGATGGTATCCCCGACGGTCTGGTTGGCGAGGCGGGTAAGGGTTCTCTCTACAATGTCCAAGTCAGCATCGTGGAACGATTTCCAGGGAGCGTAGTTACCGAGCAATAGAATAAATCCCCAGACGGAGCAGTCGTCAACACCATCCATCTTACCGATGACAGTTGCTGGAACCTACTGGGAGTACCGGCTGAGGAGGCGGAGGCAAAGAGTTGGAACACTTTTGGATCCCACCACGCTTGCGCCAGACCGCCGTGGAGGGAGGCCGCGGGAGAGATCGTTTATCGCCCTCTGCTACCTGCCGGGAGAGTTCGTTTGGGGGTACAAAATTGGATGGGGAGGTCGATGAGCTATCATAGTAGTAAGATAAAAGCATCTCGGAGGTGGGTGTGGATGTACGGGCCCAGCCCACTCCAAAGTGACGATGGCCCCGAGCCTCAAGGACCACCTTGAGCTTCTCAACGTCCCCATGCGGCAGGTTCTCCTTGGGAACCTTTGGTAACGACTCGACGAACTTCTTCACCTGAACAACGAAAATGATGTGAGGATTTCTGGTGGGTACAAGTGACGGAGGTTGACCGCACCTCGATTAAAGTCAAGTTGGGAACCATGGCCTTGACCTCCTTGGTTACCGTCGGCTTGGAAGCGGCGCCGAAAGATTCGAGCTTCACATTAAAGATTGTTTCTCTTGGTTTCTCCTGGAAAGACCGTGTCAGTTATTCGGCGTCCAGTGAATAGATACACGGACAGGGTTAACGTACCTCCTCAGCAAGCTCGGCAGCAGCAGCAGCTGGCATGACAATTTCTTGGATATTCAGTCGGGACTAACAGACACACCGATTTAGCACCGTCCGAAATGCAATGTGGATTACGAATATCCTCACTTTCAGCAAAGAAACCAAATCAGCAGCTTGTAGCAATGTAAGTCCGGAAATGTCGTCAATAATCTTGTTCAGCGTCGGTGGAGGTGGGGTGGTTGTGAGGTGGAAGTTGTGGCTTCGGTAGCTAACCATCGCGAGCTACCCGACCACAGCACCGAGCTTCACAAAAGAAAGGGTGTCAGCGGAAACGGGGGGAAGGATGGTGGTGAGCGTTCCGGCTCGTTCCGATTGCGCGTTTGCTGGCTCCCGGGAGAAGTTTACGCGTGAAGCGGAGCGCACGACGGAGGAAAGGCGACTCTGGGAATCCAATGGTGTTTAATGCATGTGGGGGAGGATGCGTGGGTACGCGTTTCGAGACGGACATGAGACAGTGCTCGGGTTGAGGCAAAGTGGTGAGCGACGAGAAGTGAGGGAGTTCGGGAGGGGGATGTCCAATTCCCGATCCCGATCCGCTCCCGGAGGCACGGAGTCCAGGCCAGTTCTCTCTCTCAACCGCCTCCCCTTTCTGAGTAGGCTAGCCGGAGCACCATTCAATATAAGAAAGAAATCGGACCAATGGATAAGGACCTTACCACGTATGTAACGCTCGTTGGCTGTCGGGTTGGTTCCGAGAGAATTCCGAGCGCAAGACAAGATAGCAGTTGACAGGAAAAACCATCAGTCAATGATTCCAGTATTTTGGTACTTGTTTCACTTCCATGGACCTTATAGCGTGCCGATCAGCTACTGCTGGGAATTCATCCCCAACTTTGAACAACACCGAACAGACGAGGTACATTCCGTCTCGCAGTCCAAGAGTATTGCACGGAATGCGAGTGCCTCGTGAGGCGGTCTACTGGTGACCACCTTCGAATCGATGGGGACGGTCTGTGGATGGTTGGACGTCCGACCCCCGGATCGCACATCAGCAAAACATCCCACCCCCTACGTAGCACTAACCGGTCACTTAGCTCTAACCGACCGTTTCAGGAGTCAAGAAGGTATTTCAGGGACTTCTGGTCATATTGCCAACTAAAACCGACTTTGGGAGCTTGGAAGGCTATCGATCACGTAGTGATCGTGTTCCGACGACTCGTCCGAAGTGCTCGGGTCTCGGTGTCTTTGACTTCGAAGGTCAGTAGCTCCCCCCCTTTTACTCCAGCAATAACCCAT
>Ga0307511_10000945_pt1 | contig 30807 bp, 33 predicted proteins | sample 13_EM_MG_FD_200266 | JGI IMG/M metagenome (GOLD analysis project Ga0307511, IMG submission 200266) | Populus trichocarpa ectomycorrhiza microbial communities from riparian zone in the Pacific Northwest, United States - 13_EM | ecosystem: Host-associated > Plants > Roots > Unclassified | place... | reverse complement strand
CAACTGGGCCTGGCGACGGGCGCATTGGTCGCCGCGGCCGGCTGGTGGGTCGCGATCGTCGAGCTGTGGCCGGCGTCCTCGCGCCCCTACATCGGCGGCTCGCAGAACAACAGCTTCCTTGAACTGACCTTCGGCTACAACGGGTTCGGCCGCCTCAGCGGCGACGAGACCGGCAGCGTCGGAGGCGGCGGTGGCGGCACCGGTACCGGCATGTGGGGCGCCACCGGCTGGAACCGCATGTTCAACTCCGAGATCGGCAGCCAGATCTCCTGGCTGCTGCCCACCGCGCTGATCCTCCTCGTCGCGGGCCTGGTCGCCACGCGCAAGCTCAACCGCACGTCGGTCAGGCGCAGTTCGCTCCTGGTCTGGGGCGGCTCGCTGGTGACGACCCTGGTCGTCTTCAGCTACATGGCCGGCATCTTCCACCAGTACTACACGATCGCCCTCGCCCCCTACATCGCGGCCGTGATCGGCATCGGCGCGGGTTCCCTCTGGGAGCGGCGGAGCGAGATCTGGGCCTCGATCACCCTCGCGGCAGCGGTAGTTGCCGCAGGCGTGTGGGGTTACGTCCTCCTCAACCGCACCCCCGACTACCTGCCCTGGCTGAAGTGGCTGGTCCTCCTCGGCTCGCTGGCCGGTGCGCTCGGTCTGATCTTCGTCGCGAAGATCGGCCGCCAACTCGCCCTCGCGGCAGTCGGCTTGAGCATCGTGGCGGGCCTGGCCGGTCCTACGGCGTACACGCTCTCCACAGTCAACTCGGCGCACACCGGCTCCATCCCGACGGCCGGTCCGGCCGGCGCGAGCATGATGGGCGGCGGCGGTCCCGGCGGCGGCCGGGGCGGCTTCGGCGGTGGCAACCGCACCGGCGGCACGGGCACGATGCCCGGTCAGCAGGGCGGCGGCACCACCCAGAACCAGGGCGGCGGCTTCCCGGGCGGCGGCACGGGCACGATGCCCGGCGGCGGTACCGGTACGGCGCCCGGTGGCGGCACCGGCGGCGGCACCCAGAACCAGGGTGGCGGCTTCGGCGGCCAGACCGGCGACGGCGGCGGCATGGGCGGCGGTGGCGTCGGCGGCCTGCTCAACGGCGCGACGGTCACCTCGGCGGCCAAGAAGCTGCTCCAGACGGACGCGAGCAAGTACACCTGGGTCGCCGCGTCCATCGGCTCCCAGAACGCCGCGAGCTACCAACTCGCCACCGGCGACCCGGTGATGGCGATCGGCGGCTTCAACGGCACCGACCCGTCCCCGACGCTGGCCCAGTTCCAGAAGTACGTGGCGGACGGCAAGATCCACTACTTCATCTCGGGCGGCACCGGCATGGGCGGCAGCAGCACCGGCAGCTCCTCTCAGATCACCTCGTGGGTCGAGAAGAACTACAAGAAGGTGACGGTCGGTTCGGCCACCTTCTACGACCTGACGCAGAAGACGAGCAGCTGACACCCGGCTGATCCCGGAGGGGCGGTGACCACACGGTCACCGCCCCTTCTTCGTGTCCGGAGCATCTCTGTTGTACGCCGTATAGGAACTGTTCTACGGTGTATAACATGACCTCCCACCCCAAGCGCTGGATCGTCCTCGGAGTCATCTGCCTCGCGCAGCTCACCGTGCTGCTCGACAACACCGTCCTGAACGTCGCGATCCCCTCGCTCACCCGCGAACTCGACGCGAGCACCGCGGACATCCAGTGGATGATCAACGCGTACTCGCTCGTACAGTCCGGGCTCCTGCTCACCGCGGGCAGTGCCGCCGACCGCTACGGCCGCAAGAAGATGCTGATCACGGGACTGGTGCTGTTCGGTACCGGCTCACTTATCGCCGGACTCGCCGACTCCACAGGGCGGTTGATCGTCGCGCGGGCCGGGATGGGGGTCGGCGGGGCGCTGCTCATCACCACCACCCTCGCCGTGGTGATGCAGATCTTCACCCCCGAGGAACAGCCGAAGGCGATCGGCATCTGGGCCGCCGTCAACGCCCTCGGCTTCGCGACCGGCCCGCTCCTCGGCGGCTTCATGCTGGGCCACTTCTGGTGGGGCGCGATCTTCCTGATCAACCTCCCGGTCGCGGCCCTGGCCCTGGTCGCGGCGATCGCCCTGGTCCCCGAGTCCAAGAGCCCGCGCGGCGACCGCCCGGACCTCCTCGGTGCCCTCCTCTCCACCGTAGGCATGGCCGCGCTGGTCTACGCGATCATCTCCGGCCCGGCGCACGGCTGGACGTCCGGGCAGGTGCTGCTCACGGGGGCAGTGGCCGTCCTCGTCCTCGCGGCCTTCGCATACTGGGAGAGCCGTGTCCCGTACCCCATGCTCGACCTGGACTTCTTCCGCGACCGCCGGTTCACGGGCGCGGTCACCGGGGTCGTCCTGATCACCTTCGGCATGGCCGGCTCCCTCTTCCTCCTCACCCAGCACCTCCAATTCGTCCTCGGCTACGGCCCGTTGGAGGCGGGTGTCCGTACGGCGCCGCTTGCTCTGGTGATCGTCGCGCTCAACTTCTCGGGGGTGGCGGCGAAGTGGACGGCGAAGCTGGGCGCTCCGTTGGCCATCGGGCTGGGCATGGCGTTGATGTCGGCGGGGTTGGTGTCGATCGCGTCGCTCGCCACCGGCGGGTATGCGGGGACGTTGGTCGGGCTGGTGTTGATCGGGGCGGGGGCGGCGATCGCGAATCCGGCGATGGCTCACGCGATCATGAGTGCGATTCCTCCGGAGAAGGCGGGGGTTGGGGCCGGGGTGAATGGCACGTTGGGGGAGTTCGGGAACGGGTTGGGGGTGGCCGTTCTTGGTGCGGTGCTGAGTTCTCGGTTCGCGGCGGTGTCCCTGCCGGTCGGCTTGGCGGCGGCGTCTTCGGCTGAGGAGAGGCGGAGGGTGACCGATTCCTTCTCTTCCGCGCTGGAGGTCGGTCAGTTGGTGGGGGCGGTCGCTGTTTTGGCCGGGGGGTTGCTTGCGGCTGCGTTGTTGTGGCGGGCGGAGCGGGCAGACTCGGGGGTGGTGGTCGCCCAGTAGCTCGGGTGGCGGGGTGCGTGGGCGGCTGCGGGTGCGTTGTGGCTGGTCTCGCCCACGCGGCGGAGCCGTATGTGTCACAGCCTCGCGCCCCTGGATACTGGCCCGGGATTGAAATGCTGAGGTAGGTGGATCATGGCCAAGACAAGCCCGTCGTCCGGGCGTTCCGCGCGTAGCAGTGTCTGGCTGGAGAGCCGGACGCGCCGGAGTGGACGTGGGGGCGGACAGCCCTCAGGGCTTGATCGTGATCGCATCACCGACGCCACCGTACGACTACTGGACGCCGAAGGACTCGCCAAGTTCTCCATGCGCCGGCTCGCCACCGAGTTGAACGTGACGGCGATGTCGGTCTACTGGTACGTCGACACGAAGGACGATCTCCTCGAACTCGCCCTGGACGCCGTCTTCGGCGAGTTGCCGTTGCCCGATCCGGAGGCGGAGGGCGAGGACTGGCGGGAGCAACTCCGCATGCTGGCCACGGAGTACCGGGGCCTGCTGGTCCGGCACCCATGGCTGTCGCCGCTCGCCGGGACGTTTCTCAACATCGGGCCGAACAACCTGTCCTTCTCCCGCGTCGTCCAGCGCGTGATCCGGCGCACGGGGCTGCCGGACCACGGGCTGACGGGGGCGATCTCGGCCGTCTTCCAGTTCGTGTACGGCTACGGCACGATCGAGGGCCACTTCTTCGCCCGGGTCGCCGACACCGGCATGACCCCCGACGACTACTTCCGGGACGTCATGACCGCGGTGAACGAGGCCCCGACGACCGCCGAGGTCCTGGAGGAGTCCAGGCAGCTCATGGCGGCCCGGGGCGGCGACACGGTCGCGGAGATGATGGAACGGGACTTCACCTTCGCCCTGGACCTGCTGGTGGCGGGCATCGAGGCGATGGTGCGGAGAGACGGCGGGAAATCCAGCCCGTCGCGGCCCTGAGCACCGGCCGCCCTTTCACCCCGGGCCGGCAGAATCAGCCCGTCCGGCGTTTGAGGACGAGGCCCCTTCAGGGCCGATGGGGGTCTGGGGGCGCAGCCCCCAGCACACGCTCAGCCCTCGACGAGCCGCGCGGGAAAACCGCCGGTGGCGACGGGTCCCCACCGCTCGGGTGTCACCCGGATGATCGACTTGCCCTGCTTCAGCATGGCCGCCCGGTACTCGTCCCAGTCCGGGTGCTCGCCGGCGATGTTGCGGTAGTACTCGACGAGCGGCTCCACGGAGTCCGGCGGGTCGATGACCTCGGCGGTGCCGTCGATCTGGACCCACGGGTCGTTCCACTCGTCGCTCACGACGACGATGCTGACCCGCGGATCCCGCTTGGCGTTACGGGTCTTGGCCCGCTCGGGGTACGTGGAGACGACGATCCGCCCGGAGTCGTCCACCCCGCAGGTCAGAGGCGAGGCCTGCGGGCTGCCGTCGGCCCGCCGGGTCAGCAGCAGCGCGCGGTGACGGGGTCGTACGAAGTCGAGCAACTCGTCCAGGGTGACGACGGTGTTGGTCGCGATGTTCGGTGCCATGCGGCCCAGCCTAGGCGCAGCCCGCCCGATCACGCCTGAGGCAGCGACTCCCCCTGCACCGCCTGGACGTCCAGCTCGACCTTGAGGGTCGTGCCGATCGCCGCGATGCCTGCCTGGACGACCTGGTTGTAGTTCATCGCGAAGTCCTCGCGGTGCAGCTGCGTGGTCGCGCGGAACGCGGCGCGGGTGCCGCCCCAGGGGTCGGCGCCGGTGCCGAGGTAGGCGAGGTCGAGGGCGACGGGTCGTACGACACCGTGGAGGGTCAGTTCGCCGGAGACCGTCCAGCGGTCGGAGCCGGCGGGGGCGAGGCCCGTGGAGCGGTAGGTGATCTCCGGGTAGCGGTCCACGTCCAGGAAGTCCGCGGACCGCAAGTGGGTGTCCCGCATGCCGTTGCCCGTGTCGATGGACGCGGCCCGGATGACCGCCTCCACACGGGACTTGGCGATGTCGTCGGGCGCGATCTCGACCGTCGCCGCGAAGTCGGTGAAACGGCCGCGCACGCTGGAGATGCCCAGGTGCTGGGCGACCGCGCCGACCGTGGAGTGCGCGGGGTCCACGGTCCAGGGGCCGGGCGGCGGGAGTTCGGTGCCGCCCTGGCGGGCCAGGGTGACCGTGCCGACCTCGGCCCGGCCGCTCGCGGTGACGATCGCGGTGGCGGCGGTGGGCGCGTAGCCGACGGCGGTCACGATCACCGTGTACGGCCCGGGGGCCATGGGGTTCGGGTCCCGCACCGCCCCCTCCGCGTCCGCCTCGGCCCGCAGCACCTGCGCGCCGGTCGTGTCGGTCACCGTGACGACCGCGTGCGACACGGCCCATCCGTCGCGGGTACGGATCTTCGCGGTCAGTCCCATGTCTCTCGTAACTCCTCGCCGTACAAAGCTCTGCAAAGCCATACAAAGGGAACCGGCCCGTGGGGCGTGCCTCCGCTCGGGACACGCTCCACGGGCCGGAGTATGCGGGTGAACTACTCGCCAGGGTGGGCGAGTTCGATGTCGTGGCCGTCGGTTCCGCTGCCGTTCAGCGTGAGGGCGGTGGCGACCGGCGGGTAGCCCGTCGCGATCACCGTGTACTCGCCGCCGCTCAGGTCGGTGAAGGCGTACGCCCCGTCCGTCCCGGTGGTGGCGGTGCCGACCACGTTGCCCGCCGCGTCCACGAGGGTGACGCGGGCGTCGGCCAGCGGGCCGTGCGGGGCGCGGATCACGCCGAGGACCTGGGCGCCGGAGTCGAGGTCTATCTCGACCCGGGTGACACCGGTGCCGCCGACCTCGACGGGCAGCGCGCGCGGCCGGTATCCGTCGGCGTTCACCGCGACCGTCACCGCCCCCGGCACCAGCTCGGCGAAGGCGAACTCGCCCTGCTCACCGGTGGTTCCGGTGGACAGCAGATCCCCGCGCACATCGGTCACGATGACCATCGCGTCCTTGACCGGCTGACCCGAATCGGCCGCCCGGACAAGGCCGTTGAGGCCGCTGGTGCCGCTGAGGAGGACGTCGTACGACACCGGGTCGCTGCCGTTGACGACGACCGTCGACGCCTGCGGCTGGAAGCCGTCGGCGGAGGCGATCAGGACGTACGAGCCGACGCTCGGCGCGTCCAGCGCGTAGGAGCCGTCCGCCTGGGTGACCGAGCGGCCCAACTGGCGTCCCCCGAGGGAGATCAGGGTGACGGCGGCCTGCGGGACGGGCGCGCTCTCGGCGCCGCGGACGAAGCCGCGGACGGGAATCCCACCGGACACGGGCGTGGAGGCGGATGTGGTCACGGGTGCGGTCTCCTCCCTGGCCGCCGTGGCCACGGCGGCGGTCTGAGTCTCGGAAGCGGCGGCCCAGCTGGGGATCTTCTCCTCGGCCGGCGCGGGCACCTCGGCCGCGTCCAGCACGCCCACGGCCTCCTCGGCGGCCTGGGCCAGTCCGCCGGACGTCCGCAGCGGGACCTCCTTGATGAACATCACGACGACGAAGGCGATGAGGGCGAAGGGGGCCGCGTAGAGGAACACGTCGGCGATGCCGTGGCCGTAGGCGCTCTCCAGCCAGGTGCGGACCGTGCCCGGGAGGGCGTCCATGTCGGGGAGCGCGCTGCTGCCGGCGGCCTTCGCGGCGGCGGCCTGCGACTGCGGGTCCAGGGCGGTGATGGTGTCCTTGGCGTAGTGCGTGATCCGGCCGGACATCACCGAGCCGAGCACGCCGACGCCGACCGCGCCGCCGAGCGAGCGGAAGAAGCTCACCGTGGAGGAGGCGGCGCCGAGGTCCTTCGGGGTGACCTGGTTCTGCGTGGAGAGGACCAGGTTCTGCATCATCGTGCCGACGCCGATGCCCAACAGGGCCATGTAGATGGACAGTTCCCAGTACGGGGTGTCGTAGCGCATCAGACCGAGCAGGCCCAGGCCCGCCGTGAGGAAGAGGCCGCCGGCGACCAGCCAGCCCTTCCAGCGGCCGGTCCTGGTGATGAAGCGGCCGGAGACCATCGACGCGACGAACAGACCGCCGATCATCGGGATCGTCATGACACCGGACATCGTCGGGGACTTGTCGCGGGCCAGCTGGAAGTACTGGGAGAAGAAGACCGTGCCCGAGTACATGCCGACCCCGACGAACAGGGAGGCCACGGAGGCGAGTGACACGGTGCGGTTGCGGAACAGGCGCAGCGGGATGATCGGTTCGCTCGCCCGGGTCTCGGTGAACACGAACAGCAGCGCCAGCACGAACGTGCCGCCCACCATCGTGTACGTCTGCCACGACAGCCAGTCGTACTTGTCGTCGGCGAAGGTCACCCAGACCAGCAGCAGCGAGGCGGCGGCGGTGATGAAGAAGGCGCCGACCCAGTCGACCTTGACCTTCCGCTTGGTGACCGGGAGGTGCAGCGTCTTCTGCAGCACGACCAGCGCGATCAGCGCGAACGGGATACCGACGAAGAGGCAGTAGCGCCAGCCGAGCCACGAGGTGTCGGTGATCACACCGCCGAGCAGCGGACCGCCGACCGTCGCTACGGCGAAGGTGGCGCCGGTGTAGCCGGAGTACCGGCCGCGCTCGCGCGGGGCGATCATCGCGGCCATCACGACCTGGACGAGGGCGGAGAGACCGCCGGCGCCGAGGCCCTGGATGACACGGGCGCCGATCAGCATCGCCGGGTTCTGCGCGAGGCCCGCGACGACCGAGCCGATGATGTAGATGACCAGGGATATCTGGACCAGGGCCTTCTTGCTGACCAGGTCCGCCATCTTGCCCCACAGCGGCACCGAGGCCGTCATGGAGAGCAGGGCCGCGGTGACGACCCAGGTGTAGGCCTCCTGGCCGCCGCCCAGGCTGCCGATGATGGTCGGCAGGGCGTTGGTGACGATCGTCGACGAGATGATCGCGGCGAACAGGCCGAGCAGCAGCCCGGAGAGCGCCTCCATGATCTGCCGGTGTGTCATCGGCGCGCCGTCGGGGGCCGCGGGGGATCCCCCTCCGTGCTTGGCGTGAGCCCGCACACCGGCTGGTGTGGTCGTTGCCATGGGCTTCCTTTTCTTCCGTGCTTATGCGGGTGTACGGGTGGTGTGTTCGAGTTCGGGGTGGGGGGAGTGGGGGGTTTCGACGGGAGGGGGTTGGGCCGTGTGCGTACGGCAGTCGCCGAAGTCGGCACGGAGCCGGGCCATCAGCCGGATCAGCTGGCCGACCTCGTCGTCGCTCCAGCCGCTCAGCCGGTCGGCGAGCAACTGGGCGGTCCGCCGGGACAGTTCGTCGAGCCGGACCTGGCCGCCGGGGGTGAGGCGCAGGATGCGGGAGCGCCCGTCCGCGGGGTCGGGCGACCGTTCGATCCAGCCGCGTCCGGCGACGTGCGCGACATGGCGGCTGGTCACGGACATGTCGACGGAGAGCAGCTCGGCGAGCTTGCTCATCCGCATGTCGCCGTACCGGCCGAGCAGGATGAGTACGGCCGCGGAGCCGCTGGGGCAGTCGGACGGCAGGATCCGTCCCAGCTCCCTGCGTACGGCGCCGAAGGCACTGAACTGACGCATCAGCTCCTCGTACTGCGTCCGCTCGGCCATCACACCTCCCCTACTCCCATGTTCGTTGCTTAGGGCAACCATAGGAGAGGTTGGTTGCTACAGGCAAATAAAATGGGGTGGGCGTGGCATAAAAAGTTGGCAAAGGCAAGCATTGACGAAAGTAAATCCACAGGTGGGAACGGCTGCACGAGGCCCCGCACTTGGGTGTCCCCCGGGGATTCGCTAGTGTCTCGGCCCATGGCAAACACCCAGGGCCCCGAGGGCAACTACGACCCCGCCGGCAGCACCCAGATGTTCCGTGCCTTCGTCGACGAGACCCCCCAGGGCGGCCGGCAGCAGCAGGCCGCCGCTCCCGCCGGACCCCGTATCGGCCTGATCGTCGGCGTCGTCGTCGCCGTGCTGGTCGTGGCGGCGGTGGTCTACCTGGCGATGATGTAACGCCGACCGCGTGACTCGGGCGGCTACCGGGCCGGCTCCACGGCGAACCGGTAGACCGCCGACTCCCGGACCCGGAAGCCCAGCCGCTCGTACAGGCGGTCGGCGGCGGTGTGGTCGGGGCGTCAGGTGAGGTCGACGGTGCGGGCGCCGGCTTCCCGGGCGATCCGCAGCGCCTCGCTGGTCAGCAGCGCGGCGATTCCCTGCCCCCGGGCCGCGGTGTCGACGACCACGTCCTCGACGCGTCCGCGCAGGCTGTGGCAGACGGCTGCGGCAGCAATCGGTACTGGAGGGGCCGCGATCCGTCCTTGATTGGCTGCGGCTTCGCTGTGGCTGGGCGCGCCCACGCGGCGGAGCCGCATATCGACACAGGCCCGCCCCTTCGGGGCGCTCCAGGGGCCGCCGACTAGAGCCACTTGACCGACACGTCCCGTGTCTCGATGTGCATTCCCAGCGGTACTCGCCATGCGTCGACGCACACCGTCCAGGTCTTCTCCTTGCGTGCGCCGGCCCCGATCGGTACCGGCAACTGCTCCGTGGACTCGATCGTCGCCCAGTCGATCCCCAAGGCCCCGATGATGTGCGTCCCGAAGGTCACCGTGCCCGAACGGACTGCCGTACCCCCGGAGTTGTGGAAGGTCAGGGTGACGTCCTCGCACCAGCGGTGGGTCGTGGGCTTGCGGGTGGGGGTGCTCCAACTGAGGGTGGCGGGAGTCGTCGTAGGGACGGTGGTTGGGGCCGGTGATGGTGAATGGGTGCTGCTGCGGCCGGACTTGGCGTCCTTGGACGCGGAGGGCCGCGCAGTGGGCGCAGTGGGTGTTGAAGTCCCGCTCGCGTCCCGTGACTTCGGGGCGTCCAGCGGTACCAGTGTCACGCCGCCGGTCGGACGTGCCGTCGTAGCGGATGACGGCCGGGGTGGGCCGACCGCCGCGTAACCGTCGCCGGAGTTGCCGGTGCCGCACGCGGTCAGCGCTGCGCAGGCCACGGCCGCCGACGCGCCCAGGAGGGCGCCTCGGCGGCCAGTTGTCCGTGGGGGACGACGCATCGCGCCATGGTGGCTGACGCTTCGTCAAATAGGAACCCTTGGCGGCGGGTTCGGAAGGGGACTCAGTCCGAGATCAGGCCCTCGCGCAGGGTGGACAGGGTGCGGGTGAGGAGGCGGGAGACGTGCATCTGGGAGATGCCGACCTCCTCGCCGATCTGCGACTGGGTCATGTTGGCGAAGAAGCGCAGCATGATGATCCGGCGCTCGCGGGGCGGGAGTTTGGCCAGGAGGGGCTTGAGGGACTCGCGGTACTCCACGCCCTCCAGAGCCGTGTCCTCGTAGCCGAGGCGGTCCGCCAGGGAGCCCTCGCCGCCGTCGTCCTCGGGGGCCGGGGAGTCGAGCGAGGAGGCCGTGTAGGCGTTGCCGACCGCGAGGCCGTCGACGACGTCCTCCTCGGACACGCCCAGGACCACGGCGAGTTCGGGGACCGTCGGCGACCGGTCCAGCTTCTGGGAGAGCTCGTCGCTGGCCTTCGTGAGGGCCAGCCGCAGCTCCTGGAGGCGACGCGGGACGCGCACCGACCACGACGTGTCGCGGAAGAAGCGCTTGATCTCGCCCACGACGGTCGGCATCGCGAACGTCGGGAACTCCACCCCGCGTTCGCAGTCGAAGCGGTCGATCGCCTTGATCAGGCCGATCGTGCCGACCTGGACGATGTCCTCCATCGGCTCGTTGCGGGAGCGGAAACGCGCGGCGGCGTAACGCACCAGCGGGAGATTGAGCTCGATGAGGGTGTCCCTGACGTAACCGCGCTCGGGGCTGTTCTCGTCGAGTGCGGCGAGCCGCAGGAAGAGGGAGCGGGACAGGGTGCGGGTGTCGATGGCTCCCGTGGTCGGGAGGGCCGGGGCCGGTACGGCGGGTACGGCCTCAAGGACCGTAACGGCGTCGAGTGCGGGCTCAGCGTCGCTCTTGGTGAGCGTGAGCACCTTCGAGCTGCCCTGGTCTGCGGACATGCCACCCCCTTTGGGTCGCGGGACGGTCGCGGCGATCGCCCCCGTCGGGGGAGCGGTGCCTTCACCTGAATACCGGAGCCTGGGCCACGGCAAACGCGCTTCCGGCAGAATGTCACATGTCGGCAACACGCTGTAGTGACATGTCGACTTGTCTGTTACGAATCGGCCCTGGAAAAAGGGGGTCTGACGGTTTTTCAGGGGAGAACCGACGGGAAGCGCCCTGGTGAGCGATTCGTTCGTAACGGTGACAGCTCGCTCGCGCTTTCGGTTATGCCTCGATGCGGTTCGCGGAGCGCAGCCGCTGGAAGCTACGGGCGAGTAGCCGTGAGACGTGCATCTGGGAGACGCCGAGTTCCGCGCTGATCTGCGACTGGGTGAGATTGCTGTAGTAGCGCAGGAGCAGGATCCGCTGTTCGCGTTCCGGGAGCTGGACGAGCAGGTGCCGGACGAGGTCGCGGTGCTCCACGCCGTCCAGGGCCGGGTCCTCGTAGCCGAGCCGGTCGAGGAGGCCGGGCAGTCCGTCGCCCTCCTGGGCGGCCTCCAGGGAGGTCGCGTGGTACGAGCGGCCGGCCTCGATGCAGGACAGCACCTCGTCCTCGCCGATCCGCAGCCGCTCGGCGATCTCGGCGGTGCTCGGAGTACGCCCGAAGGCGGTCGTCAGGTCCTCGGTCGCCGCGTTGACCTGCACCCACAACTCGTGCAGCCGGCGCGGGACATGGACCGTGCGGACGTTGTCGCGGAAGTAGCGCTTGATCTCACCGATGACTGTCGGCATCGCGAATGTCGGGAACTGCACGCCCCGGTCCGGGTCGAAGCGGTCGATGGCGTTGATCAGACCGATGGTGCCGACCTGGACGACGTCCTCCATCGGCTCGTTGCGGGAGCGGAAGCGGGCGGCGGCGTAGCGCACGAGCGGGAGGTTGGCCTCGATGAGCGCCCCGCGCACCCGGTTGTGCTCCGGCGTACCCGTCTGGAGCTCCTTGAGCTGGCCGAACAGCACCTGGGTGAGGGCCCGGGTGTCGGCGCCGCGGCTGCGGGGCGCGGCCGGCGGGGCTTCCGTGACTTCCTGGGGCGGCGCAGTACTGGCCGACACGGTCAACGCCACCTCTTCATCGGTCAACTCATCCGTCAATAGCGGTCATAGCATCACAACACATGTGCACTGTGTGCAAGCACCGCATATCACTGCGTTACGCCGTGTTGAGGGGCAAATTGGTTGATGGGGCGCATAACAGCCCTCCGCCGAAACGGCGGAGGGCTGTTGAAGAGGGGCTGTCTAAGAGGGGGCTCAGACTTCGTAGTCGGCGATCACCCAGGTGGCGAACTCGCGCCACAGCGCGACGCCCGCCTGGTGCGCGGGGTGTTCGACGTACCGCTTCAGGGCGTCGGCGTCGTCGGCCGAGGAGTTGATCGCGAAGTCGTAGGCGATGGGGCGGTCGCTGATGTTCCAGCCCAGCTCCCAGGAGCGCAGGTCCTCGATCAGGTCGCCGAGCGGGCGGAAGGCCTCGACGCCCGCCACCACCCGCGGGTCGTCGCGCTGGACGCCCTCGTTGAGCTTGAAGAGGACGAGGTGGCGGATCATCTGCACGCTCCCGGGTGGTCGGCTACTGCGCCCCGTCGGCCAGCCAGGTCATGAAGTCGCCGATGGCCTTCGCGGCGTCCGATATGCCTTCGAAGCCTATCTGGACGTAGTCGGCCGCTTTGGACGGGTCCGTGATGATCACGTACAGCGCGAAGACCACGAGCACATAGACGGCGATCTTCTTCGCGTTCACCGCCATTGCGGCCTCCCCTGTGACGTCCGTGCCCGTGGGCCCCCTGTTGTCGGCGGCGAGTGTAACCGTCACGGCCCCTTTTTGGATCTACGCACGAAGGGCCCCGTCTCTCGACGGGGCCCTCCAGAAGCGGTAGCGGAGGGATTTGAACCCTCGGTGACTTGCGCCACACTCGCTTTCGAGGCGAGCTCCTTCGGCCGCTCGGACACGCTACCGAGAGAGACCTTACAACAAGGTGGGGCGTGGTTTGAAATCGGTAATCGGCGGCCCGCCAAGGGCGCTGCTACCGGTCCCGGAAGAACTCGGTGAGCAGGTGCGCGCACTCGTCCGCGAGGACGTCCCCGATCACCTCGGGGCGGTGGTTGAGCCGCCGGTCGCGTACGACGTCGAAGAGCGAGCCGGCCGCGCCGGCCTTCTCGTCGCGAGCGCCGTAGACGACCCGGTCGACCCGGGACTGCACGAGCGCGCCCGCGCACATCGTGCAGGGTTCGAGGGTGACGACGAGGGTGCAGCCGGACAGCCGCCACTCACCGAGGTGAGCAGCGGCCCTCCGGATCGCGAGGACCTCGGCGTGCGCCGTCGGATCGCCGGTGGCCTCGCGTTCGTTGTGGCCGGTGGCGAGCACGGTCGTACCGTCCGGGGACAGTACGACCGCGCCGACCGGGACGTCGCCGCCCAGGGCGGCCACTCCGGCCTCGTCCAGGGCGAGCCGCATCGCGGCCCGCCAGCGGTCGCGTACCGGGTCCCAAGGCCCTTCTGCGCGTGCTGTGGTCAGCGGACGGTCTCCAGGACCTCCGAGGCCCCCAGGGCCTCGGCGATGGAGCTCAGCGCGTCGTCGGCGTCGAGTTGGCGCAACTCCTTCTCGCCGACGCCCAGGTCGTCGAGGATCTGGCTGTCCCCGACCGGGCTGTGCGGAACGGCCTCGGCCGAGGTGCCGTCCTCGTCGTCGTCCTCCTCGGAGTCACCGTCCTCGGTGCCGTCGAGGTCGAGGGAGTCCAGATCGACGACATCGTCGTCGTCCGGATCCCTGCCGAGCAGCTCGTCCGTGAGCAGGATCTCGCCGTACGAGCTGCGGGCTGCCGCAGCTGCGTCCGAGACGTAGATCCGGGGGTCGTCCTCGCCGTCGATGCGGACGACGCCGAACCAGGCGTCCTCCTGCTCGATGAGCACCAGCACCGTGTCGTCCTCGGGCGAGGCTTCACGGGCCAGTTCGGCCAGATCCGACAGGCTCTCGACATTGTCGAGCTCTGTGTCGCTCGCTTCCCACCCGTCTTCGGTGCGCGCGAGCAGTGCGGCGAAGTACACCGTGACTCTCCCACTGGTCTTAGGCGTGCCGGTTGGGGGTCCCCCCGGCGGAGGTTACGGGCGGGGAGAGCTCGTGCTCCGAGCCCCACCCACTCGGAATCGTGGCAGAAACAAGGCGTTCAGGGGACGTCTTCGGCTCCCTGTGTCCGCCCGTGTTTGATCGACCACCAGCGGGATCGTACGCGGCGATCGCCGTGCACACGCACCGGGTTGGCCTTACAAGGTCCTGTGAGACAGGCCTCAATTACCAGCGAAAGGTTCGCATACGCATGGCGTGGCGCAGCCGGGCGGCCTTGGCGCGGCGGGGCTGGACGCGGTCGCGCAGCTCACGGGCCTCGGTCAGTTCGCGCAGGAACTGTGCCCGGCGCCGTCTGCGCTCGGCATCGGTCTCCCGGCTCTCGTGCTGTGACGGGTCCTCGCGGGACTCACGGTCAGGCATCGGCTCACCACCCCGGTCCGTCCCTCCCATTTTCCCCCGGACGGGCGGTTTGATGCCAGCGCGAGCAGGTGGGGAGTGGCGGCTACTGTTGTGGACATGCGTCTCCACGTCGTCGACCACCCCCTGGTCGCCCACAAGCTCACCACGCTGCGCGACCAGCGCACCGACTCCGCGACCTTCCGCCGCCTGGCCGACGAGCTGGTCACCCTGCTCGCCTACGAGGCCACGCGCGACGTGCGCACCGAACAGGTCGACATCACGACGCCGGTCGCCGCGACCACCGGCGTCAAGCTGTCCTACCCGCGCCCGCTGGTGGTGCCGATCCTGCGGGCCGGTCTCGGCATGCTGGACGGCATGGTCCGGCTGCTGCCCTCGGCCGAGGTCGGCTTCATGGGCATGGTGCGCAACGAGGAGACGCTGCAGGCCTCCACGTACGCCACGCGCATGCCGGAGGATCTCTCCGGCCGTCAGGTGTACGTCCTGGACCCGATGCTGGCCACCGGCGGCACCCTGGTCGCGGCGATCCGCGAGCTGATCAAGCGCGGCGCGGACGACGTGACCGCCGTGGTGCTGCTCGCCGCCCCCGAGGGCGTCGAGGTCATGGAGCGCGAGCTCGCGGGCACCCCGGTGACGGTCGTGACGGCCTCGGTCGACGAGCGCCTGAACGAGCACGGCTACATCGTCCCGGGCCTCGGCGACGCGGGCGACCGGCTGTACGGCGCCGCGGAGTAACGCCCGCTCAACACCCGATTCCCGTACGGCTCCTACCTGTCGTACGGGGGTGTGCGCGGGTGCTGCCCTACGGCTACGAGCAGGCCTTCGGCGAAGCCGTGGCCGCCGGTGCCGGTCCGCTCAGCGCGGTCAGGGCCTTGTCGGCTGCGGCCTTCGCCGTGAGGTCCTTGAAGGCGGTGCCGATGATCAGGTCGACGGTGCTGCCCTTGCGGCCGGTGTCGGTGCGGCGCTCGGCGCCGGTGAGCTGGGTCGCGAGGACGGGCAGCGAGGTGTCGAGGGAGGCGGCGGGGCCGAGCAGTATCCCCGTGCCCTTGACCTTCTTGTCGAACTGCGCGGACGCGTTGCCCACGTCGCCGATCTTGAAGCCGCGCTTCTTGAGTTCGTCGGCGGTCGACTTGGCGAGGCCGCTGCGGGGCGTGGCGTTGTAGACGTTCACGGTGATCTGGGCGGGCTTGGGGACGGTGGCGTTCGCGGTGGGCGAGGGGCTCACCTTGGACGCGCAGTCCGCCTTGGGACCGGCCGCCGCGGCCTGCTTGCCGCCACCGGTGAAGACGTCGATGAGCTGCAACGTGCCCCACCCGCCCACACCCAGTACGGCGACGGACGCGACCACCATGAGGACGAGCCGCCCGCGACGCCGCGGACGGCGCATGCGCGGGTATTTGTCCCCCGTGATCCGGTACTGGCCGCCCATGCCTGGGGGAGTCAGCATGCTCATGAGCGCAGCGTAGTGCGCCCGGGCGACGATGCCTACTAGATGATCATTCGACAGCGCCGAGACCAACCCGAAAGGGTCAACGCCCTACAGGTCCGGCGTTCAGTCCAGTTCGAGGACGCGCGCGTGGAGGACCTGCCGCTGCTGCAGCGCGGCGCGGACCGCGCGGTGCAGGCCGTCCTCCAGGTACAGGTCGCCCTGCCACTTCACGACGTGCGCGAAGAGGTCGCCGTAGAAGGTCGAGTCCTCGGCGAGGAGGGTTTCCAGGTCGAGCTGGCCCTTGGTCGTCACCAGCTGATCGAGGCGGACCGGGCGCGGCGCGACGTCCGCCCACTGCCGGGTGCTTTCCCGGCCGTGGTCGGGGTACGGCCGGCCGTTTCCGATGCGCTTGAAGATCACACGGAAAGCCTACCGGTCATGACGTTCCGGGCGCAGCCATGGAGACGGAGTGCAACGCTGGAAAAGATGCCGCAAAGACGGGCAAAAAGGGAACCGAGGCCTGATATGAGTGACAGCGAGACGATCGCCGCCGGGTACGCCTTCACAGGACCCGCACTCGATCTGGGCGCCCTGCTCTGGGACGGGGCCCCTCTGCCCGACGCGCAGATCCGCATCCCGCTCCCCATGCTCAACCGGCACGGTCTGGTCGCGGGCGCCACCGGCACCGGCAAGACCAAGACCCTCCAGCTCATCGCCGAGCAGCTCTCGGCGCAGGGCGTGCCCGTGTTCCTCGCGGATGTGAAGGGCGATGTGTCGGGGATTTCGGCCCCGGGCGCGGCGAACGACAAGGTCGCGGGGCGGGCCGCCGAGGTGAAGCAGGAGTGGACGGCGACCGGCTTCCCGGCCGAGTTCTACGCCCTCGGCGGCATCGGCCACGGTATCCCCGTCCGCGCCACGATCACCGGCTTCGGCCCGGTACTGCTCTCCAAGGTGCTCCAGCTCAACCAGACCCAGGAGCAGTCCCTCGGCCTGATCTTCCACTACGCCGACACCAAGGGCCTGGAGCTGATCGACCTCAAGGACCTGCGGGCCGTCGTCACCTTCCTGACCTCCGACGAGGGGAAGGTGGAACTGAAGAACATCGGCGGTCTTTCGACGGCCACGGCCGGCGTGATCCTCCGCTCCCTCACCGCGTTCGAGGCGCAGGGCATGGCCGACTTCTTCGGCGAGCCCGAGTTCGACACGAGCGAGCTGCTGCGCACGGCGTCGGACGGCCGGGGCATGGTCTCCGTCCTCGAACTCCCCGCCGTACAGGACAAACCGCAGCTCTTCTCGACCTTCCTGATGTGGCTGCTGGCCGACCTCTTCCACGATCTCCCGGAGGTCGGAGACGCCGACAAGCCGAAGCTCGTCTTCTTCTTCGACGAGGCGCATCTGCTCTTCAACGACGCCTCCAAGGCCTTCCTGGACTCCATCACGCAGACCGTCCGCCTGATTCGCTCGAAAGGTGTCGGCGTCTTCTTCGTGACCCAGACCCCGAAGGACGTCCCCGGCGACGTCCTGGCCCAGCTCGGCAATCGCGTCCAGCACGCGCTGCGCGCCTTCACCCCCGACGACCAGAAGGCCCTGAGGGCGACCGTGAAGACCTTCCCGAACTCCGCCTACGACCTGGAGGAGATCCTGACGGGACTGGGCACAGGGGAGGCCGTCGTCACCGTCCTGAGCGAGAACGGCGCCCCTACCCCCGTGGCCGTCACCCGCCTCCGCGCCCCCGAGTCCCTGATGGGCCCCATCGACGCGACGACCCTCGACCAGGCGGTCAAAGCCTCGTCCCTCTACGGCCGTTACGCACAGGCTGTGGACAGGGAGTCGGCCTACGAGAAGCTGTCGGAGGCGCGACCGGCTCCCGCCGGGACACCGAAGGCGGCAGCGAAGAAGGCTCCGGCCAAGGAGGACGAGTCGATGGTCCAACAGGTCGTCGGCAGCGGCATGTTCAAGTCCCTGGCGCGTTCCGTCGGCACCCAGATCGGTCGTGAGATCACCCGCTCGCTGTTCGGCACGGCCCGGCGGAAGCGGTAGCGCTCCGCCGGAAGCCGGAAGGGTGCGGAGCGCTGTCGGTCGGCTGCGGCGGCGCTGTGGCTGGGCGCGCCCACGCGGCGGTGGCCGCACACGGATACGGCCCCGCGCCCCTTTGGGGCGCGGGGAACCGCAGCCGATCCGTCCGACCTGCTCAGCGCTCCTGTTCCTTCGGGGCCTGTTGGGGTTCGGGCCGGCGGACGTCCGGCTTGGGCGTGTTGCGTACGGCCTCCGCGCGCAGCAGGGCGCGCAGGACCGCGTACGGGTCTGTGGGCATGCCTGTGTTCCTTGCGTCGTACTGACTTGGCCGACCTTGCTCGGGGCGGTCGGTCCGTCAGCAGCGCAGGACCACGGTGTGCTGGGCACGCAGGGCGTACGACGGCCCGTGCGGCGCGGGGAGGGATCGGCCCTCGGGGTCGTGGGACGCCGGGGCGGGCGCGGGGCGCAGGGGCGCGGTGGGCCGGTGGACGGCGGGGGAGGAGGGCCGTAGGGCGGCGGCCGTGTCGAGGACGTCGTACTCGATGGTCGTCTCGACGGACGAGGCGACCGGTGTCGCGCGCATCTCGGCGTGCGTGCCCGGTACCAGCAGGGCGAGCAGCAACACGAGCGCCCGCAGCCAGGCACGGCTGCGGGGGAGGCTGCGTGCGGTGCTCACGGGGGTCAATCTGCCCTGTGGAGCTACGGCGTTCATCGCGTCCGGAGCGAGATACGCCCGCATGGAGTACGGGTCCCGGTCACAGGGAAGTCGGTACCTGCTTGGCCCGGCTCCGCATCCGGATGCCCGTGATGATCTCGACGACGCCGACCGCGACCAGCCAGATGCCGCCGACGAGGGTGAGGACGGCGACCGAGCGGAAGGGCGAGTCGATGAGGACGACGCCGGCGATGAACGTGACGATCCCGAGGAAGATCTGCCAGCCGCGCGCGGGCATGTTCCGGTCGGAGGCGGCGGCCAGGGTCTGGGTGATGCCACGGATCAGCCAGCCGATGCCGATCCACAGGGCGAGCAGCAGGATCGACTGCATCGGGCCGCGGAAGCAGAACAGGCCCAGCACGATCGACAGCGCGCCGCTGATGAACGCCAGCACGCGCAGCGAGGTCGCCTTGTGGGTGCCGAAGGCGGCGACCAGCTGGAAGATTCCGCTGATCAGCAGGTAGACGCCGAAGAGGATGCCGGCCGCGAAGAGGGACGCGCCGGGCCACACCAGGACCAGGACGCCCAGGATCAGGGACGCGACGCCGGTGAGCAGGACGACCTGCCAGGCGGCCTTGGACAGGGCGTGCAGGGGACCTTCGAGGTCGGGTTCCCGGTAGCGCTCGTCGTGCGGGGGCCGTGGGACGCGCGGGTCGTGGACGCGGCGGTCGTCGAACTCCGGGCCCCAGGAGGGGCCGCTCGGTGCCTCGGTCATGGTCCATGGTCTGACCGGGGTCGGACGGCCCGCCACCGGGAGCGGGCCACCTGGCTGACGGGCTACTTGCCGCCCGCGGCCTTCGCCGCCTTGGCCGCCGCCTTCATCTCCTGCTTGTGGGCGCGGACCTTGGCCAGTGACTCGGGGCCGGTGATGTCGGCGACGGAGCGGTAGGACTTGGGTTCGCCATAGGCGCCTGCCGCCTCCCGCCAGCCCTTCGGGGTGACGCCGAGCTGCTTGCCGAGCAGGGCCAGGAAGATCTGCGCCTTCTGCTTGCCGAACCCGGGCAGTTCCTCAAGCCGCTTCAGCAGCTCGGCACCGGTGGCGACCCCCGCCCAGACGGCGCTCGCGTCCCCGTCGTAGTGCTCGACGAGGTACTGGCACAGCTGCTGGATCCGCTTGGCCATCGAGCCCGGATAGCGGTGCACGGCCGGCTTCTCGGACAGGAGCGCGGCGAAGGCCTCGGGGTCGCGGGCCGCGATGTCGTGCGCGTCCAGGTCCCCGGCGCCGAGCCGGTCGGCGATCGTGCGCGGCCCCTTGAACGCCCACTCCATCGGCACCTGCTGGTCGAGCAGCATCCCGACCAGCGCGGCCAGCGGGGATCTGCCGAGGAGTTCGTCGGCGTCGGGGTCCTGGGCGAGGTGAAGGGTGACGTCCATGGGTCGATGATGGCGCGGATGGGAGCGGGATGCCTCCTCTCGCGCGGCCGGGCTCAGGTCGCGCGCCAGTACCCGAGCGCGTGCACCCGTTCCCGCCGTACGCCCAAGTCCTTGCGGACGTACGACGACAGCGCCCGGGTCGTGGCCGTGTCGCAGGTGATCCAGACGTAGGGGTCGGGGGTGGCCTTCAGGAGGTCGGGGAGTTCCGCGCGGACCCGCTCGGCCAGCCGGCCTCTGGGGAGCGCGCGGATCTCGTGCCGGTCCGGGGTGGTGCGGAGCGGGAGTCCGTCGGACTCGCCCTCGAACCAGATCGTCGCCGGGACCGTCGAACCCACCGCTCCCAGCAGGGAGTTGACGGCGGGGACGGACGCCGGGTCGCCGATCGCGAACAGGTGGGAGGGGGCCGGGTCGGGGGCCTCGAAGCCGGTGCCCTGGACCGTCGCCTCGATGGTGTCGCCGGGCTTCGCCGACCGCGCCCAGTCGCTCGCGCGGCCCTCGTGCAGGGCGAATTCGAGGCCGAACGTGCCGGCCGCCGGGTCGGGGTCGACCAGCGTGTACGCCCGCTGGTGCGGCTTGCCCGCGTTGTCGAACCAGAGCCGGACCCACATCGTCGGGTGGACGCCGGTCGCCGCGAGCATGCCGCCGTCGGTGAGGTGGAGGCGGCGGTAGTGGGGGGTGACGTCCTCGGCCCTCGTCACCGTGAACTCGAAGTCCTTCGCGCGCAGCAGCCGGAGAACCGCGCCCTCCCATCCGCGCCCCTGTGCCATCGTCTCTTCACCTCTCGCGTACGCTTTCCCCACCGATTACTTAGGCAAGGCTAACCTAAATAACAGCCTCGAAACAGAGAAGCAGAGGGTTCACAGGGTGACGACCCAGATCTACCGCGATGCCTGGGGAATCCCCCACCTGCGCGCCGGCAGCGCCGACGAACTCGCCCGCGCCCAGGGCCGCGTCACCGCCCACGACCGCGCCTGGCAGCTGGAGGCCGAACGCCATCGCGCGCAGGGCACCTCGGCCGCCTTCCTCGGCATCGGCGCCCTGTCCTGGGACCTCTTCGCCCGCCGCGCCCGCCTGGACGACACCGCGAGACGCTGCTTCGCCACCCTGGAGAAGCGGGACCCGGAGACCGCGCGCTGGGTCCGGTCGTACGTCGACGGTGTCAACGAAGGTCTGGGAGAAGGGACTTCGGCTCCCGAGTTCGCCGAGTCGGGGCTCGCGCCCGGCCGTTGGGAGCCCTGGACCCCGCTCGGGGTCTGGCTCGCCACGCACATCCTGTTCGCGGGGTTCCCGGCCAAGCTCTGGCGCGAGGAGGCGATACGACACCTCGGGCCGGACGCCGTCGGCCTGTTCGCCACGGACGGGCCCGGCACCTCGGGCAGCAACGGCTGGCTGGTGAGCGGCGCACGGACCACGACCGGCCTGCCCGTTCTCGCCGGTGACCCGCACCGCTTCATCGAGGACCCCGGCGTCTACCAGCAAGTCCACCTCTCCTGCCCGCAGTTCGACGTCATCGGCCTCGCCGTGCCCGGCGTCCCCGGCATCGCCCACTTCGGCCACACCGGCACGGTCGCCTGGGCCATCACCAACGCCATGGCCGACTACCAGGACCTCTACCGGGAGCGCCTGCGCCGCACCGGCGCCGGCGTCGAGGCCCTCGGCCCGGACGGCGTCTGGCGGCGCGCGGCCCGGCACATCGAGACGGTCGAGGTGGCGGGCGAGGAACCCGTCGAGGTCGAGGTCGTCGAGACCGAACGCGGGCCGGTCGTCATCGGCGGGCCGGAGGGCCTGGACGGCGGAGTCACCGCGCCGCCCGGCACCCCGCCCCTCGCCGTCAGCCTCCGTTACCCGCCCCGCGTCACCGAGGACCTCGGCTTCACCACCCTCCTCCCCCTCCTCCGCGCCCGCCAAGTCGCCGACGTGGACCGGGCGTTCGACGACTGGGCCGAACCCGTCAACGTCGTCCAGGCCGCCGACACCGAGGGCGGACTGCTGCACCGGGTGGCGGGCAAGGTCCCGGTGCGCGCCGAAGCCAACCGCACCCGGCTCGTCCCCGCCTGGGAACCCGGCCACGACTGGCACGGCTGGCACGAGCCGCCCCGCGCCGAACCGGCCGCCGACGGCATCGCCGTCATGGCCAACCAACGCGGCCCGGCCACTCCCCTCGGCGTCGAGTTCGCCCCGCCCCACCGCGCCGACCGCATCACCGCGCTCCTCGGCGAGCGCGCGCACTGGTCGGCCGCCGACATGCCCGCGATCCACATGGACACCCATCTCGGCTCCGCCGCACCCCTGTTGGACCACCTGGCCGCACTCACCGGCCTCACCCCCGAGGCCACCGCACTCCGCGACCGGCTGCTGATCTGGGACCGCCGCATGGACGCCGACAGTACGGACGCCGCCGCCTACGCGGCCGTGCGCGGCGCGGTCGTACGACGGCTCGCGGCGCACCCCGCGTTCGCCGGGCCGGCCGAGCCGCCCGCTTACCCGGAGGTGTTCCAACCGTGGCTCGCGCTGCTCCCCCGCGTGGGCTTCGCGCTCGAACACCTGCTGCGGGCAGGGGAGTTGTACGGCATCGACCGGTCGGAGATCGTCCGTGCGGCCGTCGAGGAAGCCGCTGCCGCGCAGGCCGGGGTGTGGGGTGACACCCACCGCCTGACTCCCTGGCGGGCGCTCGCCGACACCCCAACTCCCGGTCCTGGCCTGTCCGGTGACCACGACTGTGTGCTGTGCACCTCCTCCGTGCCCGGGCTCACCGACCTGAGCGCACGCGGCCCGGCGGCCCGCTTCGTGTGGGATCTGGCGCGGAGGGAGGACAGCCTGTGGGTGGTGCCGCTGGGCGCGTCCGGGCTGCCCGGATCACCGCACCACCGCGACCAACTCCCCTTGTGGCTCACGGGAGATCTGGCCCCGGTGATCACCGACTTCACCCGCCTCGAACCCGAACCTCCCGCTCGCGGACCGGTCCACGAACAGCACGTCGACGGCTTCGGCACCTTCCGCGTCCTGCCCCTGGACCCGGCGGTCGACGCCGAGGTGGTCCACCGCTGGGTCAGCGAGGAACGGGCCGCGTTCTGGGGCATGAACGGCCTCACCCAGGCCCAAGTCGCGGAGATCTACGCCCACCTGGACACCCTCGACACCCACCACGCCCACCTGGTGCTCAGGGACGACGACCCGGTCGCTCTCCTGCAGACCTACGAACCCGGCGCCGACCGCGTCGGCGACTGCTACGCCGTAGAACCCGGGGACATCGGCATCCACCTCCTCCTCGCCCCCGCCGGACCGGGCGGCGCCCGCCCCGGCTGGTCGGCGGCGCTGATGGGCGTCCTCGCCGCGTACGTCCTGCTCGGTCTGGACCGGCGCCGGATCGTGGTCGATCCGGATGTGCGCAACGAGAAGGCGATCGCGCGCTTCCTGCGGCAGGGGTTCGTGGCGGGGCCGAGGGTCGTCCTGCCGGAGATCGACATCCCGGACGTGTCCCTGCCCGAAAAGCACGCCCAACTGGCGTTTCTCCCTCGTGAGGTGGCCTTCCCGTAGCCTGCCGGAGTGACCCCAGAAGACCTCGTCGCCCACTACGACCTGGAGCCGATCCCCCGCGAGGGCGGCCTGTTCCGCCGTACCTGGGCGGGCCCGGAACGGTCCGACGGCCGCCCCGAGGGCACCGCGATAGTCGCCCTCCTCGCCGCCCCGGACTTCTCCGCACTGCACCGCCTGCCCAGCGACGAGGTCTGGCACTTCTACCTCGGTGACCCGCTCGAACTCCTGCTCCTCGCCCCCGACGGCACCTCCCGCACGACGGTCCTCGGCCCGGACATCGCGCACGGCCAGCACCTCCAGTTCACCGTGCCGGCCGGCACCTGGATGGGGTCGCGGGTCGCGGCCGACGGTGCGTGGACGTTCTTCGGCTGCACGATGGCGCCCGGTTTCACCTACGAGGGCTACGAACACGGCGACGCGGCCGAGCTCACCGCCCGCTACCCGTCCGAGGCCGCCCGCATCGCCGGGCTGTGCCGCCCGTGAGCGGCCTGCTGACCGGCCAGGTCGCCCTGGTCACGGGCGCGGGCGGCGGCATCGGCCGGGGCATCGCCCTGCGGTTCGCCGAACAGGGCGCGGCGGCGGTCGCGGTCCACTGCCGTACGGCGGTCGAGGCGGCGAGTGAAGTGGCGGCCCACGTACGGGAGTTGGGCGCCCGGTCGGTCGTACTGCAAGCGGATCTGACCGACGACGACGCCTGCCGCGCACTGGTCCGCGAGGCGGCGGAGTTCGGCGGCGGGCGGCTGACGGCGCTGGTCAACAACGCGGGCGTACAGCCGACGCAGCCGCTGGACGGGATGACGGCGGCCGACTGGCGGGCGGTCGTCGACACGAATCTGATGAGCGTGTTCGCGTGCACGCAGGCGGCGGTGGAGATCATGCGGGAGCAGGGCGCCGGCTCCGTGACGCACATCGCGTCCATCGAGGCGAGCGCCCCGGCGCCGCTGCACGCGCACTACTCCGCGTCCAAGGCGGCCGTGGTGATGCACGCGCGGTCGGCGGCCCTGGAGTACGGCCCGTACGGCATCCGCGTCAACACGGTCTCGCCCGGCCTGATCGACCGGGAGGGACTGGCGGAGGCCTGGCCGGAAGGGGTGCGGAGGTGGCGGGAGGCGGCACCGACGGGGCGGCTCGGCCGCCCGGAGGACGTGGGTGACGCGTGCGTATTCCTGGCGTCTCCCCTCGCCTCCTGGATCACCGGGCACGACCTGGTCGTGGACGGCGGAGTCTCGGCCCGGCCCACGTGGTGAGCGAAAGGCGGGGCGCGTCCGTACGTAACCCGAGGCCTGCAAGTCCGAAGACGGAGATATGACGTGCGCCGACGACGGAACGAGGGACAGCGTTTTGGACGCGACGGAGTCGACGGAGACTACCGAGGCAGCCGGCGGCGAGGAGTTCAAGGGCTGGTGCTGCTGGGCACCGTGCTGGTCCTGCTCCTCCTCGGCAGCGCGGGCACCGCGTCCGCGCACGCCGCCCTCGAATCCACCGACCCCGCCGACGGAAGCGTCCTCAAGTCGGCCCCCCGCACCCTCACCCTCACCTTCTCCGAGTCCGTCGCCCTCCTCGACGACTCCTTCCGCGTCTACGACCCCGACAACCGGCGGGTGAAGACCAGCTCCGCGCACCACGCGAAGGACGCCGGCGACACGGCGAGCGTCACCCTCCCGGCCAAGCTCGGCACCGGCACCTTCACGGTCGCCTGGCGCGTCGTCTCGGCCGACAGCCACCCCGTCTCGGGCGCCTTCACCTTCTCCATCGGCAAACCCTCCGCCGCCACCACCCCGATCAGCACGGCCCCGAACGAGAACCCGCTGACGGGCAGCCTGTACGACATAGCCCGCTACTTCGCGTACATAGCCGCCGCCCTCCTCATCGGCACGGCCACCTTCACGGCCCTGTGCCGCCCCCCGAACCCCACGGTCCTCAACAAGCCGATCCTGACGGGTTGGTGGACCCTCCTCGCGTCCACCCTGGCCCTCCTGATCCTCCGCGCCCCCTACGAGGCGGGCACGGGCCTGGCCACGGCGTTCGACCCGGCCGCCCTCCCCAAGACCTTGATGACTCGCCCCGGTGAGGCACTGGCGGCCCGCCTGCTCCTCCTCGCCGCAACGGCCTTCTTCCTCCTACGACTCCGGGGACGGGACCGGTTCGGACGGGCCGCCCTGGGGACGGGCGCCGCCCTGGCCGTCGGCTTGGCCCTGACCTGGGCGTCGGCGGAACACGCGTCCGCCGGAATCCAGGTACCGGTGGCCATGACATCGGCGGTCCTGCACCTGCTGGCGATGTCGGTCTGGCTGGGCGGCCTCACGGCTCTGCTCACCGTCCTCTACCGCTCACCCGACCTCGACGCGGCTCCGGTGGCCCGCTTCTCCCGCCTCGCCTTCATCTCGGTCACCGTCCTGGTCGTCACCGGCGTCTACCAGTCCTGGCGCGGCGTCGGCTCCTGGAACGCCCTGACCGGCACGTCCTACGGCCGCATCCTGCTGGTGAAACTCGGCGCGGTGGTACTGCTGCTCGCGGCGGCGGCCTGGTCCCGACAGTGGACGGCACGGCTGGCGGGCGCGGAAGTACCGCTCCAGGTACCGGAGTTGGTGAAGACGGGGGCAGACGGGACGCCGTCTTCCACCGGCCGGGATGAGGGCGAGGCCCTCCCGGATCCCGGCGCCGGTGACGGCTCCCCGGACGGCTACCGCCGCGGCCTGCGCCGCTCGGTCCTGCTCGAAGTCGCCGTCGGCGTCACCGTGTTGGTGATCACCACCCTGCTCACCAACACACTGCCCGGCCGGGCAGCGGCGGAGGCCCAGCAGACGGCGACCCCGGCCGGCATCCCCGCGGCCTCCGTCACCATGGTGCCCTTCCGCGTCGGCGACGCCGGCGGCAAGGTGCAGATCACCCTCGACCCCGGCCGCGTCGGCCTGAACTCGGTCGAGGCGGTCGTCTACGGCCCCGACGGCGGCTTCGCCACGGTCCCCGAACTCCGCCTCTCCTTCACCCTCCCGTCCCAGAGGATCGGCCCTCTCGACGCCAACATCAAGGACGAGGGCGGCTACTGGGGCACCAACACCCTCAACCTCCCGATCGCCGGCACCTGGACGATGAAGGTGACGGTCAGGACGTCGGACATCGACCAGGTGAGCGTGGAGCGGCAGGTGCGGATCGTGCGGTAGGCCATGGCTTCTCAGACGAGGAGCCCGTGCCGCTCCACCCACCCCGATATCGCGTCGGCGATCACCTCCGGCTGGTCCTCCGGTGTGTGATGGCCGGCCACGGCGTCGGAGTGCTCGATCTCCAAGGCCGCGATGTTCGCGGCACACCAGGCGATGAAACCCGAGGTCGTCATCGTCCCCGCCCCGGGTGCGAACGTGAGCAGCAGCTTGGGCACGTCCCGGCTGGACGTCAGCCAGCGGCCGTACGCCTCGATCCTGGCCACGACGTCGGCGGGTTCGCCGCCCAGCGGCATCGAGCGCGCCCAGCGCAGGAGGGGGCGGCGGCTCTCCCGGGTCGGGTACGGCTCGCGGTAGACGGCGAGGTCGGCCGGCCCGAGCGGGGTCGCGGAGGCGGCGGGCAAAGCCTGTTCGATGAAGGCGTTCTCGTCGAGGATCATGGTCTCGCCGACACCGAGTGTCTTGATCGCCCGGAACAGCTCCCGGCCCCCTTCGGGGAACTCCTCCCAGGTCATCGGCTTGACGATGGTCTCCGTGAACGCGATGCCCCGCACCCGGTCGGGATGGCGCGCGGCCCAGTCGAAGGCCAGGGCACCGCCCCAGTCGTGCCCCACCAGCACCACGTCCCGCAGCCCGAGCGCGTCGAACCAGGCGTCCAGATAACGGGCTTGGTCGGCGAAGTCGTAGGAGATGGCCGGCTTGCCCGACTCGCCCATGCCGATGAGGTCGGGGGCCAGCAGGCGCCCGGACGTCACGCCCGGCAGGACGTTCCGCCACAGGTACGACGAGGTCGGGTTGCCGTGCAGGAAGACGATCGGCACTCCGGTGCCCGACTCCCGGTGCGTCATGGTCGAGTCGAGGACTTGAGTCACCTGCGAGGCCGTCACCGGAAGGCCGCCGCGTTGCGCTCCGCCCACGCCGCGAACGTACCCGGCGCCCGCCCCAACACCCGCTCCGCATCAGGGCTCACCCGCTGCTCCTCCTCGGTCGGCTCGCCCAGGATGGCCAGCGTGCCCTCGACCACGGGCAGCGGCATGAACCGTGTCATCAGGTCATACGCCTCCGCGCGGGACTGCTCCGTGAAGGTCAGCGGCTCGCCCAGCGCCCTCGCTATCGCCGCCGCCCGCGCACGGGGTGTCGTAGGCGCCGGACCGGTCAGGGTGTAGGTCGCGCCCGCGTGCCTCTCGTCGCGCAGAACCGCGGCGGCGACCGCTGCCACGTCGTCAGGGTCCACGAACGGCAGGCCCACGTCACCGAAGGGTGCCGCCGCCGTGCGCCGGGCACGGATCGACTCGGCCCAGGCGAACGCGTTGCTGTCCAGCCCGCCCGGCCGCAGGATCGTCCAGTCGAGCCCGGACTCCCTTACGGCCGCCTCGAATTGGCGCGGTTGTGCGTACACCTCGGGCCGGGTCCCCGCGCCCTGCGAGGACACCAGCACCACCTTGCGGACACCGGCCGCCTTGGCCACGTCCAGGACGTCGTACGGCCGCTCGCCCGCCGCCAGCAGGAACAGCGCGTCCGCGTCCTCGAACACGCCCCGCAGGCTCTCCGGTTCGGCCAGGTTGGCGGCCACCGTCCCCGGCCCGGCGATGTTCCGGGCCACCGCCGTCACCGGGACCCCGTCCTCCGTGAGGATCCGCACCAGCGTCCGTCCCACGTTCCCGGTCGCACCCGTCACCACGATCATGTCGCTACCCCCGTCGTATGTGTGAGCTCTTGTGAGTTAGTTGGCTGACTAACTCCGTCGGGAATGACGCTAGCACGATCACCCCGCCCGTTGTCTATAGTTAGTCAGATGACTGACTCAAAGGATTCCCGGCCCGCCCCGCCCCCTGTCATGGGCAAGCGGCAGCGACTGACCACCGCCACCGCCCGGGTCCTGCACGAGCAGGGTGTGGAGCGCACGACCATCGCAGACATCGCCCGCGCCGCCGACGTCCCGACGGGCAACGTCTACTACTACTTCAAGACCAAGGACGAGCTGATCGAGGCGGCCCTCTCCGAGCACACCGGCAACCTCGCGACCCTGACCGCACGGCTCGACCAGCTCCCCGAACCGCGCGAACGCCTCAAGGCCCTCATCGGCGGCTGGGTCGACCAGAAGGACATCGCGGCCCGCCACGGCTGCCCCATGGGCACCCTCGCCGTAGAGCTGGACAAGCGCTACGAGGACGGCCTCGATCTCGCCGCGGGGCAGGTCATACGGCGGTTGGTGGACTGGGTGGAGCAGCAGTACCGGCTGCTCGGCGCGGCCGATCCCGAGGGGCTCGCCCTCACCCTCGTCGCCGCCTACCAGGGCATGTCGTTGCTCTCCAACGCCCTGCGCGACCCGGAGATCATGACCCGCGAAGGGGCCCGGCTCATACGGGAGTTGGACGCCCTGGTCGTGGCCTGAGCAACTCCTACCGCTGTCCCCTGATGCGCTGCGCGACCTCGCTGTTCTCGGTCTCCCACCAGGGGCGGACGAGTTCCGGTCCGTCCACCACGGCTTCCGTGGGTGTCGCCCGCTCCAACTCCCTGTCCAGCCGACGGTCCAGCGCGACCGTCTCGGCGCGTTCCGTGCGGGCCCACTGGACCAGGATCGCGAGCAGGAAGGGGAGGGCGACCAGTTCGGCGATGCCGACCATCGCGCCGCCGCCGAGCTGCTGGTCGTGCTGGACGTCCGGCGCCCAGGACGGGGAGTGGGCGAGGTACCAGGACCCGGCGATCAGTGTGCCGTGGGTCATCACCACGATGCCCGGCACCGCGTCGATGATCCCGTCGACGAACACCAGCGCGGCCCGCACCGGATGCGTGCACCAGGCGGGCAGCGCCTCCTCGCGGGTGAGCACCGGCAGCACGAACAGGCTCCCGGCGAGCAGCAGTTGGAGGTACATGAGCTGGTGCAGCCAGCCGTTGGCCAACGCCGTTTCGAAGTACGGCGTGAAGTAGATCGTCAGCTCTGTCGTCAGCACCAGCGCCGTACTCACCAGCGGGAAGGTGAGCAGCCGGAGCACGCGGCCGGTCAGGGCTCCCTGCGCCCGCGCCGCCGCGCGTTCCGGCAGGGCGCGCAGAGCCAGCCGTAGCGGATCGCCGAGGGCCAGGCCGAGCGGGGCGATCAGGTCGAGGAGGACGTTCTGGACGGCGGCCGGCCAGAACAGCACCCGGTCGTACACAGCGAGCGCGGACATCGTGGCGACGACGATCGTGCCGAGCCCGAACAGCGCGAACGCGGCGGTCCGCGCCACCGGCCAGCTCTCGCCGCGCCGCCTCAGCCGCAGGACGCCCCAGCCGTACAGGCCGCCGAGGAGTACGACGACCAGCAGCGCGGGGACGTCCGCCTGCCAGGAGGAGAAGAGCCGTCCCACGGTGAGCTGTGGCAGGTTCTCCATCGCGATCTACCTCCACCCACGCCTGCCGGACCTGCCGCAGCACTCTATGCCGCCGAGTGCCGCGGCCAGGACCCGCCCCCGTGGTGGAGCACCTCTACGTCGACTACATCGACTGGCGCATGATCCAGTCCCGGATGCCGGGGATCGTGTACGCGACCTGCCAGGTGGCCATGTGCGCACTGGTCGTCGAGCCCGTCGGTACGACCGTGCCCGCCTCGAACGCGGCGAAGTTCACCGGTGTCCGCTGCGCCTTCATGCTGCGCACGTCGGCCGCGAACTCGGCGGCGGTGGACTGCCCGTCCCACAGCGCGGTGCTGACCTGCGTGCCCTGCTCCTGGATGACCGCGGTGATGGCCTGCTCGCCGGGGTAGGCCTTGGTGTCGTCGGCGGAGACCAGGATCCACAGGTCCTTCTTCGCCAGCGGCGCGGCCTGCGCCTCGGGCCACTGCCCGGCGACGATGAACGCCGCCGCGAACAGGTCGGGGTACTTGATGTTCAGACCGAGCGACATCATCGCGCCCATCGACTGACCGGTCGTGTAGCGGCGCTGGCGGTCGATGCTGTACTGCTGCGTCACGGACTCGACGAGGTTGGCGGTGGCGTCGAAGAGGGTCGACGGCAGATAGTCGTCGTCGATCACGACGGAGCCGTACTCGGGCGCGAGCACGAAGGCCTCGTGCCGGGCCTGGTCCTCGGGGCTCGCCCAGCACACCGCGCCGAGCCCCTGCACCAGCGGACCCTGCGTCGCGACGTTCACCACGCT